>Ga0179594_10000029_pt1 | contig 63509 bp, 49 predicted proteins | sample CZOMad1_1_08_16f_FD_148625 | JGI IMG/M metagenome (GOLD analysis project Ga0179594, IMG submission 148625) | Vadose zone soil fungal communities from Angelo Coast Range Reserve, California, USA - CZOMad1_1_08_16fungal (Illumina Assembly) | ecosystem: Environmental > Terrestrial > Soil > Vadose...
GGTAGGGACACCGCTGGAAGAAGTCGTGTCTTCGTTTCGCAGTCGCTCGCGCTGCTCGATGGGGTAGGGCGCGAAGTGGTGGCGCTCGATCTGTTCGCCGGAGCAGATGATCACTGCACGCTCGATGACATTGCGCAACTCGCGCACGTTGCCGGGCCAGGCGTGAAACTGCAGTACCGACAGGGCCGCGGCGCTGAGGAAGCGAGCAGGGCGATTGTGCTTTCCCGCCAATTGCGTCACCAGATGCTGGGCCAGCAACGCCAGGTCTTCCTTGCGATCTTTCAGCGCCGGCAGGTGAATGTGAATCACGTTCAGGCGGTAAAGCAGATCGTTTCGCAGCGTGCCCGTTCGCACGGCTTCCTGCGGATCGCGATTCGTGGCCGCGAGGATGCGCACATCTACCGGCAGTTCGCCGCTGCCACCCAGCCGCTTGAACGCTCGCTCTTCAATCACTCGCAGTAGTTTTGCCTGCAACAGCGCCGGCATTTCCGCGATCTCATCGAGCAGCAGCGTTCCCCTGTCGGCTAGTTCGAAGCAGCCCTGACGACGCGAAGCAGCGCCCGTAAAGGCGCCCTTCTCGTGGCCGAACAACTCTGATTCCATCAAGGTCTCTGGAATCGCTGAACAATTGATGGCGACGAAAGGCTGGTCCTTGCGCGGACTGAGCCGATGAATCGTGCGCGCCACTAATTCCTTGCCGGTGCCCGACTCGCCGGTGATCAGCACCGACGCAGACGACGGCGCAACCTGTTCGATCAACGAATAGACCTGACGTATCGGCTCGCTCGTGCCGACCATTTCGGCGAAGGCGCCGCGATCCTGAAGTTGCCGGCGCAGTAACTCGGCCTCGCGTCGCGCCTGCGAGAGTGCGTCGCGCAGCTTTTCGGGGTCTTGAGCATTCTGATCAGTTGTGAGTTCGCGTCTGGTGGTCATCGGAAGTCAGTTTAGCATACCGGATTGAGGGCGCTGGTTGTAACGCAAACTGTTAGTTCACGGTTCCGTCGAGTGGCATTCAACAAGCAAACCGCAAGCTAACAGCTTGCGTTACGAAATGCGTTACGAAAGTGCTCAGCGATCGCCCGCGCCAGGGCCGGCACAGTGAACTCGCCCGGCTGAATGTCAGTGTGCAAGCCGAATTCAGCGGCAGTCGTAGCAGTGATGTCACCGATACAGGCGATTGCTACGTCTTTGAGCACATCACTGAGATTGTGCGTATCGAAGAGTTGGGCCAGGTTTCTCACCGTCGAAGAACTGGTGAAAGCAATACAATCCGCTGCTCCACCGGCCAGCACCGCGCTCACGCGCCCCCGATCCAGCCCATCAGGCTGGACGGTTCGATAGGCAGTAACGATGTCGCAACGCGCACCCGCCTGCTCCAGCGCCGTGGGCAAATAATCACGCGCCACCGCCGCTCGCGGAATCAGGAAATTGAGCCCCTTCAGACTCTCGGTGCCGCCGAGGTAGCGCTCCAGCGCCGCGAACACCCCTTCCGCTTTGAACTCCTCGGGAATCACATCGACGTGAACGTGGGCCGCCGTCAAGTGCTCAGCGGTGGCGTCGCCAATCGCACAGGTGCGTAGATCGTCCAGCTCATCAATCTTGCGTCCGCGCGTTTCCAAACGACGAAGAAAATAGTCGACGCCGTTCGTGCTGGCGAAGATGATCCAGTCATAGCCGTAAAGGTGCTCAATCGCTTCGTCCAGCGCCTGATAGTTTTCGGGTTCGGCAATTTCGATCGTGGGGCAGACGAGCACCCGCGCGCCAAAACGCTCAAGTTCAGAAACGAACTCAGCCGCTTGAGCGCGCGCGCGTGTGATCACGACAGTGCGACCGGCGAGGGGTTGATTGTTTTGGTCTTGCGGATCGGCCATTGTTCGTTCAGGTACCCGGCTGAAGAGCAGAACTCCTACGGAGCTGAGGGAGATCTGTGCGGTCCCTTGACTATAAACATTTCGTCCCCACGGGACTGCGGAGCAGAACTACTGACCAACTGCCAACAACTCCATCGCGCCACCTCCGAGCAAACGGTTTGCCAGTGTCGCCCCGAGACGCTCAGGCTCTGCGCGCTGTCCAGCCACTTCCTCTCGAACCATTTGACTGCCGTCGCGACTGGCGACCAATCCCACCAGATGCAGGTCGCGATCGTGAATGACAGCATGCGCCGCTATCGGTAACTGGCAGCCGCCGCCCAAAGCGCGCAAAAGGGCGCGCTCAGCAGTGCAGGCAAGTTGCGTTAGCTCGTGATTCAACAGGCGAGCTAATTCGATCGCGTGTGTGTCACCGTCGCGGGTCTCGATTCCGATTGCTCCCTGGCCGACGGCCGGGATCATCTGATCCGCCGCAATCACCGCGGTGATCCGACTGCCAAGTCCCAAACGGCGCAGTCCCGCCGCAGCCAGAATGATCGCATCGTATTGGCCTTCGTCCAGCTTTCGCAGTCGCGTATCGACGTTTCCGCGCAGCTCTTTGATCTCGATGTCCGGTCGCAAATATTTTGCCTGGGCCAGCCGGCGCGGACTGGATGTACCGACAACTGCGCCTGAGGGCAAATCAGCGAGCGACTCGCAACCAGGAGGTGAACCCTTGGGCAGCACCAGAGCATCGCGCGGGTCTTCGCGTTCTGAGACTGCAGCCAGTGCCAGCCCCTCGGGAACAATCGTCGGCAGGTCTTTCAATGAATGGACCGCGAGGTCGATACGCCGATCGAGTAACGCCTCTTCCAGTTCTTTGGTGAACACACCCTTCCCGCCAATTATTGAAAGCGGTTCGGTTTTTACATCGCCTGTGGTCTTGATGACCTCGATCTGAATGTCGAGCGCCGGTTGAGCGAGCGAGAGGGTGGCCAGGGCCCACTGGGCCTGGGCCAGCGCGAGCTTTGAGCCGCGCGAGCCGATGACGACACGCTCATTCATCTTCGCCAGTGTCGGCAATACCGTCTTCATCTTCCAACCCGAAGATATCGCGCCAGGTTTGAATGCTGTCGTTGTCGCTATCGCTCGAGCTGCCGCTGGCAACATACGCGCGTCGCATATGATCGAGGACCGGATGAGAGATTTTGTTAACGGTGGCCAGCAGCATTGCTTGAATCGCGTTCTCCTGTTCGGGAGAAAGCGTCCCCAATCGATTTCTTTGGCGGTCCATCTCGGCCCGGGCGATATCCTGCAGCTTTTGCCGCAGAGCGCCCAAAGTGGGGCCGATATCGAGCGCGCGCAGGGCCTGCTGAAACTGCATTACTTCCGAGTCGACAATCAATTCAGCGCGCTCGGCTTCGCGTTCTCGTTCGCGGATGTTCGAAGAAATCACCGATTCCAGATCGTCAATATCAAAGACGAACAGGTTCGGCAGTTGGCCTATCTCCGGATCGATGTTCCGGGGCACGCTGATATCGATGAAAAACGCAGGTCGATTCCGTCTTCGATCGAGAGCCGAGCGCGCCATGGCAGCCGTCAAAACATACTCCGAGGCTCCAGTGGAGCAGATAACGATATCGGCGCCTGCCAGATGTTCAGGGAGGCGATCGAAACTCAGCGCCTCGCCATTGAATTCCGCGGCTAACCTGCGAGCCGCCTCTGCGGTGCGGTTCGTGATCATTACGCGCGACACTCCGGCGTTGACCAGGTGGCGTAGTGATAACTCGGCCATCTCGCCCGCGCCAATCACCAGCACCGAACGGCCTTGCAGGGAGCCGAAGATCTTCTTGCCCAGTTCGACGGCCATGTAGCTGATGGAAACCGCGGAAGCCGCGATTCCGGTTTCCGCGCGCACGCGTTTTGCAACGTGCAGCGTGTGGTGCACCAGTCGATTAAGGACGCGCCCCGCAGTACCCACTTCCATCGCCAACGAGTAAGCGTGGCGCACCTGGCCGAGCACCTGCGGCTCGCCGACGACCATCGAGTCGAGCGAAGAAGCGACACGAAAGAGGTGCCGCACCGCTTGATCGTCGAGATGCTGATAAACGTGCGGTGAAAGCGATTCCCGGGAAAGGCTTCTTGTTGATTGCGACAGAAAATCCGCGACGCGTTCCACGCCTTCTTGAAGCCGGTCCGTGGTGGTCGCGGTAATCACCTCAACGCGGTTGCAGGTTGAGACGATTAGTCCCTCGCGAACAATCTCACCGTCGACCAGCGCGCGTAGACCGTCGCTGCAGCTTTGATCGGTCAAAGCCAGCAACTCGCGCACTTCAACCGGCGCGGTCTTGTGATTTACTCCTACCAGAACAATAGACATGGAATTGCTGTTTTTCTGAGTGCTGATGCTGCTTTCAGACATTTTCCATTTTTCAATTTTCATGTCCGACAAACTTCAGTTTGTCGTTAGTTTGGTCGGGCGTCGAACAGGTTAGTACCGCCTGCGGTAGCGGGCGGGTGTCTTTCAAGCTATCACCCACCCGCTACTGCAGGTGGTACCGACCTGTCGATGAGCAGCGCCGGCGACAAACGAATCCTCGCTTAACCGAAAGCGTGATAACTACTCATCAGACGTGGTCCCAGGAACGTGAACAGCACCAGCACAAAACCAACCACACCCATCCAGGCAGCCTTGCGTCCACGCCAGCGAGCGGTTGAGCGATAGGCGATCAGCACTACGTAAAGTACCCAGGTCAACGCCGCCGCTATTTCCTTCGGATCGTTGTGCCAGATGCGTCCGTCACGGGCCGTGGACAAAAGCATTCCGGTCACTATTCCCAGGCTCAACAGTGTCAGACCAATTGTCGCGGAAGTAGTGGCGAGGTCATTGACGGTGGTGAGAGAGGGAAGCCGGTGGAAGATCGCACTGAAAGTCTTCAGCTTCAGTTCTCGTTCTTGCAGCAAATACATGATGCTTGCGGCAAAGACCACGAATAGCGCCGCATAAGCAAAGGACAGCAGAGTCGCATGAACGGGCAAGAGCCACTTCAGGGAAGCTCCTGTAATTTGGCCGGCGCTCCCAGTGGCGCCAGTCTTGATCAGCAGGGCAACAAAAGTCAGCGCGGACACCAGAGGCAGGGCCACGACGCCCAGCGCCTGAGCGCCATAGCGATAGAACACCACTCCGTAGGCAGCAACGATGGTCCACGCCAGGAATGAAAGAGTCTCGCGCAGCGAAAGCAACGGATAGCGGCCGTCAATAGCCCAATCGACGATCAACGCCGCCGTATGCAGGGCAAATCCGATGATCACTGAAACGTCAGAAACCTGCTGCAAGGCGCGACGTTTGTTAACGAAAGCGAGGATCGAATGGATGGCTGCGACGAAGTAGGCGGCCAGAACTGCGAGCAAAAAAGGCTTCATGGATTAGTCCGGAGAACGAGCCAGATCATTCTAGTTGATGAGGTTGAAACGCGGCAAGGCAGGGGTAATTAAGTCGCGAGTCACGAGTCGCGAGTCGCGAGTCTGATCTGCTTAAAGTCGACTTCTATTTTCCCAGGTTCCAGGGTGGCTTTGACGGCAGACTCACGACTCGCGACTCATTTGCCAGCACCTTGAGCAAACGATATTCTTCCAGCGCACATCGTAGCCACAACACAAACCGGAGCCACGCACCGGTCATACGACACTTCGAATCTGAGACACTCGGGAAGCACGAAAGGAATCGTCATGCGAAAACCTCAGTTTGTTCCTATCTGCGCAGCCGCTCTCCTGCTCGCGTTCTCCCTTGCGATCTTCGGTCAGGCCAGACGCCGACCGCAGCAGAAGCCGGCGAGCGCTCCGGCGCAACCCACTCCTGAGCCTTCACCTTCAGCGCAGCCGACGCCCACGGAAGCCGAGACACTCAAGATTGATACCAACCTGGTTACCATTCCGGTGGTTGTAACGGACCGGACCGGCCATTATTTGCCGGATGTCCAGCAGGACGAGTTGACAGTTTTCGAGAACGGCGTGCAGCAAAGCATCGCGTTTTTTCACAAAGTTAGCGCACCGTTTCATGTGGTTCTGATGCTTGATACCAGCGCCAGTACGGAAGAGAAGCTGAGACAGATTCAAACTGCGGCGATAGCGTTTGTCGAACAACTACAGGCCGCTGATCGGGTGAAGATTATCTCGTTCGATGATCAAGTGCGCGAGCTGAACGAGTTCACCAACGATCGAGCGTCACTAAAGTCGGCTATCGCAAGGACCCACTCAGGGCAGGGAACCAAACTGTACGACGCGTTTGGCGTGGCGTTGGATTCGATCAGAACAATCACCGGACGCAAGGCAATCGTGCTATTCACGGACGGCGTTGACATGTATAGCGATCGGGCCACGTACGATGGCACTCTGCGTGGACTGGATGAAGAAGGAGTGATCGTCTATCCGATACGTTACGACACGCGCGCGGAAACCGAAGCGATGGTGCGCCGACAAGCAGAAGAGACCGGACCCCAGTTGCCAACCATTGGGGTTATCCGCACGCCGCCGTCCGGGACCACTGTTCCTACTTTCCCGAGTGACGATCCCGATTCGGTACCGACGCGCGGCACAAAACCAGGCGGAGGAATTCTGGGACTGCCTTCGCCTGCGGAAATCATGCGCGGCCGGCGCACTACCACGGATCCGCGCGATCCGCGGAATGATCCACAGAATGATCCCGGGGGAAGACCGGGCGACACCAGCAGGCGAAGGGAACCGAGATTGCCGGATCCCACTGGGCCAGGCACTCCGGACCCGCCCGCCAACAAGCCTCCGGACCCGATCAGCTTGCCGGATCGCCGCACCGACAGGCGCTCAGACGACTCAATCGGCACGATGCTCGATATGGCTTATCGAACAGCGGACGGCTATCTGGCAGCGCTCGCCGACAAGTCGGGCGGGCGACTGCTGCGCGCAGATACGCTGCTATCATTGCCCGACGCTTTCGCCAGGATTGCTGCCGAACTCCGCACGCAGTATTCGATTGGCTACTATCCGACGAATACAACTCACGATGGACTTTACCGAGCGGTGAAGGTAAGCATCAGCAGAAAGAATACTGCGGTGCGTGCCAAGCCTGGCTATCGCGCTCCGACTGGTGAGTAGCATAGACTTCAGTCTGTGATTGTTTGCTAAGCGGTCACAGACTGAAGTCCATGCTACGAACACCGACGACAAACTGAAGTTTGTCGGACATCCCACCCTCTACTTGTTCCGCTCGAATCAATCGTGCTAGCTTTTGCACGCAAGCCAGGAAGCAAAAACCCTTTCCAGAGACTTATGCCGGATCGAAACGACGCCTGGGAATTATTGTGCGAATACACAAAGGGCGACAGCCTGCGCAAGCATGCGCTCGCGGTGGAGACTGCTATGCGCGCTTGCGCCAAACGTTATGGCGCGCCCGATGCCGACGAGGAGCAGTGGGGTCTGGTTGGGCTTTTGCACGACTTTGACTATGAGATGTTTCCCAGCGCCGACCAGCATCCATTCACGGGCGCCAACATCCTCTGCGGGCGCGGCTACTCTGAGAGCTTCATTCGCGCGATCATGGGCCATGCAACCTATACTGGTGTGCCGCGCGACACGTCGATGGCTCGGGCTTTGTTTGCCACAGACGAACTCTGTGGCTTCTTAGTGGCATGCGCTCTGGTCAGGCCGTCGCGCAGCCTGGATGACATGGAAGTCTCTTCCGTCAAAAAGAAACTGAAGGACAAAGCGTTCGCGCGTTCAGTGAACCGTGCAGACATCCTTCAAGGAGTCCAGGAGTTGGAAGTCGATCTCGACGAACACATTCGTTTTGTGATCGACGCGCTGCGTCCGGTGCAGGCGGAGATCGGTTTGAAGTCTTTGGCGGAACATCGAGAGCGTTAAAAGGCTCTTGAAAAACTCTCGGATTCAGCAATAGACGCAAAATTTGGAGTGCGGCGGCGGCGGCGCCGCTTTGGATTAACGCTATTTCCCAATACTTTCTGAGGTGCGACTAAATATCCAAAGCGGCGTCACTGCCGCCGCGCTCCAAAGAGGTGAGTTTTTCAGCAGCCTAGAGGGACTTTAATATTAACCACGCGATCTGTGATCCGAGTGAGAGCAGGTAGGCGGCGATAAAGGTGAGCGCGCCTTGTAATTTTCTCCTGCGGGCGGTATGCCGGTAAACAAACATGCCGGCCAGAAAGGCGCTCAGCAGCGAGGGAGCATAGAACGCGATGCCGAGTACCCAACCGCGCTGCCAGTGTCCAGCTTCGATAACGCGGCTGAATGAACCAAGCGTGATAATAACTATGAGGATAGAAGCGCCTGACCCGACGATGGCCGCGAGCAGCGAGGCAATCATTAGCAGTTTCAGGCGCATTCAGTCTTGTCCCCCCGCGGGACCCGTCTGAAATATTTCCTGGATACTTAAACAGAATTGAGCTGGAGCGGCAAGAATACCACACAAGTCCGGAGTCGCGAGTCTGGTGGTAAGTCTGGAGTCGCGAGTCTGGAGTCGCGAGTCTGGAGTCGCGAGTCCGATCTGCTTAAGTTCTACTTTTGTTTGCAACAGTTTTCTTTGTACCAGTTTTATTTGTACCAAATTCGGATCTGACCTTGACCGCGGACTCGTGACTCGTGACTCGTGACTCGCGACTCGCGACTCTTCTTATGATCAGCAGAAGCGCATTAATTTATCTCTCTGAGCGGGAAGGGCTGAAGGACTTCGCAACCCGCTTTCGGCCGTTCAAAAAGCTCACCACTCGTTTTGTGGCGGGCGAATCGATTGACGAGGCTGTTGATGCGATCAAACGCATCAACGCCGACGGTTGCAGCGCTTCGTTCGATCATCTCAACGAATCCGTAACGAGCGAGGCTGAGGCCGCGGCTGAGGTTCGCGAATACCTCAATATTCTTGAGCAGATCGACAATGCCGGGATTCGTTCGAACGTCTCGATCAAACTGACCCAATTCGGTTTGGGAATTGACCAGGAGCTGGCTTATCAAAACGCGCGCACGGTTGTGGTGGACGCGGCGCGGCGCAAGACCTTCGTGCGCGTCGATATGGAAGGTTCGGACGTTACCCAAAAGACGATCGACATTTTCAAACGACTGCGAGCTGAGTTCGGGCTCGATGATGTCGGCATCGTGCTGCAGTCTTATCTCTATCGAACTTTTGCGGACGCCGAGGATCTCCTGAAGATTCCCGCTCGGATACGAATTTGCAAAGGGGCGTATAGCGAGCCGCCGGACGTGGCTTACGCAGCGAAGAGCGACACTGACGAGAATTACATCCGCGTGATGAAACTGCTGCTTTCAAGCGGCGTATACCATGGCATCGCCACGCATGACCCCAAGATGATTGCCGCCACCATGGACCATGCGCGGAAAGAAAGTATCGGCAAAGACAAGTTTGAGTTCCAAATGCTTTATGGCATACGCCGCGACCTGCAGACGCAATTAGCGCGTGACGGCTACAACCTCCGGGTATATGTTCCGTATGGAAAACACTGGTATCCTTACTTCATGCGGAGGTTGGCCGAGCGGCCGGCGAACATCTGGTTTATCCTGCGAAATCTGCTGAAGGATAGACTGTAAGGTTCTACAATTCCTGATTAAACGCCATGAACTGGACCTGGATTCTCTGGACAGTGTTGGGACTCGTGCTAATCGTAGCCGAGGTTTTTACCAGCGGCTTCGTCCTGCTGTGGTTTGGCATTGGTGCTTTGGTAGCGGCGTTTGCCGGAATCCTGGGCCTTGAAAATCTGGGCCTGCAATTCCTGATTTTTGCCGTGGTCTCGATTGGCCTCACGGCGGCCTCGCGAACCATCTTCCTTAATTATTTTTCTCGCGAGAGAACCGGCGATTCGCTGAAGACCGGTGTTGACGCTTTGTTGGGAAAGGTCGGCACGGTTGTTTCATCAAGCCGCGGTGCGCTGAACGAAGGCGCGGTTAAGTTGTCAGGATCGACCTGGACGGCATACCCGATTGAAGGAGAAAAACCGCTGGAAGCAGGCGAGCGCGTGCGCATTGAGCGGATGGAAGGGGCCTCGCTTTTCGTGAGTCGAGTCGATCAGGAACCGGACTGGCGGAAACCAGAACTGGAGCCATAACAACTTTCGTTTGGTTACCTGGTCCGGCGTTGCCTCAGACGTGGAGTCTCTGCGGCGTGCAGATCCCTGAATCAAACGACTCATTATCTGTCCGTTTAGATAGCGGACTTGTCCGCCGTCCCGGGCGAGGGGCACAAGTGCCCTATCTAAACGGACACTTCCAAAGAGCGGGTTTCTCAAAGGAGAAAGTCACCGCAGAACCTTGACTCATTCGAACAAGGTCTTAGCCGAAAAGGAATCTAGTGAGGTTCGGTGTCGGCTTCAAAATTGTCTTCGAGGGTTTTGTCTTCTTCCAGGGCAGGTAGTTCGATGGTGATGCGTTCGCTGGTGGCCTCTTCCAGATCATCGCCGCCAAAGCGAGCCAGGATCACAGTGATGTTGTCTTCGCCGCCGCGATTGTTTGCTTCCTGAATTAATTCATCACAGGCTTTGGAGAGATCGGCTTCGTTTGTTGACACGATTCTCTGGATGTCTTCCGCTCGCAGCTTTCCTGACAATCCATCGCTGCACAACAGCACAATGTCGCCCCGTCGCAAGCGGATGCGGCCCGTCGCGGGTGTTACTTCGCTTTGCGCGCCCAGCGCCTGCAGAATCACGTTGCGGAACATGTGCGTCTCAGCTTCGGCTTCACTGATTTGGCCGACGTCAACCAATTGCTGAACCAGCGATTGATCTTTAGTGGCCAGGCGAATCTGGCCTTTGCGAATGATGTACGCGCGGCTGTCACCGACCTGGACCAGGTCAAGATTGTCGTCCTTGATCGCGGCGCCGGTGAAGGTTGCGCCCATGCCTGAGCAGCGCGCGTCTTCCTGGCTCCGGTGGTGAATCGCGAGGTTCGCATAAACAGTGGCTCGCTTCAGGCAATCGACCAGCGAGTCATCATCGCAACCCTGCCCGGTGTCGTTGCCGACGAGCATTTCGCGCACGGAATCGACCGCCATATGACTGGCAACATCGCCCGCGAGCGCGCCTCCCATGCCGTCGGAAACGACCAGCACCGCGCCTCTGTCTCCGAGTCCAAACTCCGATAGGTCAGACGGCGCCTCGGTACTATCAGAACCGATCCAGGTCTGCTGGTTCGAAAGATTAAGGACGAGGAAATTATCCTCGTTGCCGCGTCGAACCCTGCCGACGTCTGATTTTGCGTGCAACTCTACAATCATAAGGAGAATGATCGCCGATCTGTCAGATGAAAGTCAGATGATTCTAACTCGTAAGCGTTTTTGTGTCACCCGATGAGCTTAAAGTTTTAGCCCGAGGCTGTGAATAGCACGATTTGAGGCAAACATTGCTAAACCTTGTCCAGCGCTTGATCCAGATCGGCAATGATGTCATCTGTGTCCTCAATCCCAACCGAAATCCGCACCAGCCCGTCCGTTATTCCCAGCCGTTCACGCTTTTGCAGATCAACGGAGGCGTGAGTCATTGTAGCCGGATGGCAGATCAGAGTTTCCACCCCGCCCAGGCTTTCAGCAAGGGTGCATAGCTTAACAGATTCCAGCACCAGCCGCGCGGATTCTAGCGAGCCTACATCGAACGCCACCATGCCGCCAAAGCCGTGCTGCTGGCGTGCGGCCAGCGCGTGCTGCGGATGCGATGCTGAGCCCGGGTAGTAGACCTTTTTCACTTTTGGATGCTCCTCGAGAAAAGCAGCGACTGCGCGACCGGTCTTATCATGCTGCTCCATGCGCAGCGCCAGAGTCTTCGTGCCCCGCAACACCAGCCACGAATCAAAAGGTGAAAGAATTGCGCCCACACTGTTTTGCACGAAGCCGATCCAGTTGGCATCCTCCTCGTCGTTAAGTACTACCATCCCGCCGATGCCGTCCGAATGGCCGTTCAAATATTTCGTTGTCGAGTGCACCACGATGTCGACGCCAAATTCGAGCGGTCGCTGCAGGTAAGGTGACATGAACGTATTGTCGCAAACGACCCGCGCTCCGGCTCGATGAGCAATTTCCGAGACAGCCTGCAAATCCGTCACGATCATTACCGGATTTGTCGGCGTCTCTACGAAAAGCATCCTGGTGTTTGGCTTGAGGGCTGCCTCAACGTTCAACGGTTCCGAGGTGTCAATGAAATCGAATTCGAGGTTGTAGTTCGCCAGGATTTTTGTAAACAAGCGAGCCGTACCGCCGTAAGTATTGTCCGAAACGATGACGTGCTCTCCGGCTTTCACCAAACGAAGTGTGGCATCGATGGCGGCCATCCCTGAGGCGAAGGCGAACCCATAGCGCGCGCCTTCCAGGGCGGCAACATTACGCTCGACCGCGGTGCGCGTCGGGTTCTGCGTGCGCGCATATTCGAAGCCTTTGTGCCGGCCGAGGCCGTCTTGCGCGTAGGTGGAGGTTTGGTAAATCGGCACAGTCACCGCGCCCGTGGTCGGATCGGGTTCCTGTCCCGCGTGAATTGCTTTGGTTGCGAAGCCCATAAGAACGTAAATAGTAAATGGTAAATAGTGAATCGTAAATCGCTTAGTCGGTGCGCACATTGCGAACAGTAGATCGGCTTGGGCAGTGCGTACGCACTATTTACCATTTACGATTTACTATTCACTAGTCAAGTATGCCCTGACTCAAGTATCTCTCAGCACTGTCGGGAAAAACTGTTGCGATTCGCTTTCCCGCCCCCAGCCGTTGGGCGATGCGATAAGACGCTGCTGCTGCGGCTGCTGATGACCAGCCCCCCAGAACCCCTTCAGTCCGGGCCAGCTTTCTCACTGCGGAACGAACCTCGTCGTTCATCACCATCAGCACCTCGTCGGCAAGAGTGGCATCGAAAATCTCGGGAAGAAACTGTGTTTGCCCAATCCCTTCGATGACTTTTGGTCCTGGCTTACCACCGCCGTAAATGGAGCCTTCCGGCTCAACCAGCACGCAATGCACAGCCGGATTGATCTTTTTGACAGCTCGCGAAACACCGACAAATGTCCCCGAAGTCCCGGCGCCGATGACCACCGCATCGATGCGTCCTTCCATTTGTTCGATGATTTCCTGGCCGGTGGTTTGTTCATGAAATGAAGGATTTGACGGATTGACGAACTGCTGAGGAACGAAACTATGTTCGATCTGACCGGCGAGCTCATTTGCCTTTGCTATTGCCCCTTGAATTCCCGCTTCTCCCGGCACCAGCTCGATCTCTCCACCCAGCGCTTCCATCAGCTTGATCTTTTCCACTGCGTACCCGGTCGGAACGCACAGGATAACACGATAGCCTCGAGCAACTCCGATAAGTGCCAGGCCAATGCCGGTGTTGCCTGCCGTCGGTTCAATAATAGTTGAACCGGGACCCAGCAGACCGCGTTGCTCAGCGTCCAGGATCATTCCCAATGCAGCGCGGTCCTTCACGGAACCCCCTGGTAAGAAATACTCAAGCTTGGCATAAATGTCCGCCAGAGGCGGCGGTGAAAAGCGAGAAAGATGAAGCAGCGGAGTGCGTCCTACAAGCTCAACGATACTTTCGGCTAAACCCGATTGCATTAGGAACTGGCCCGGTGGCATCTGCTGAATGAACGAGGGAGGCATGGTAGCCCGCACCCGAAGTGCTGTCAATTTGTTCGCGCTCGAGGTGGTGCTCCGTTCTAACGGAACACTACCACCCTCGAGGAGGCGCCCTAAAATCGCTTTGCCGCGAGCGGTGCATTAGCCCGACTGTCAATCAAGGCTCACGTGTCAGACAAAACCCTCCTAGACAGTCGGGCGACTGCACCGGCTGTCGAGAGATCCTCCCCGTTCCTGTTGAGAAATGCTATGTTGTTCGCTGAAGAATTACCCTTCAGCGGCGATGCCTGACAATCCAACGATGTCGACGATGCTCGCGTCGAAAGCGGCGCCGCAACACGAATCTTCGTCTCCGCCAGCGTCGCCGACGGAATCCCGGTTGCGGTGTTCCCGGCAGAATCGAACTGTTGGCGGGCGGCGTTACTTCTGTGGAAGTCATTGCCTCGAGCGAACTGCCAAAAACCGGCACGGTGAGGCAAAATGCTGCCAGCACGACAGAGATTAGGATTTTCTTCACTTTACTCCTCCTTGAAAACTGCGAGTTTGTTTCTCGGCTTAATGAACAGACGACGAAATAATTCTATACCTCGAGCGCGAATTTCGCAGGCGAATAATTAGCGCCTACGCTGCCGAGGGTCAAGGTACTCGCGCAAACCATCACCGATGAAGTTGAACGCCAGCACGGTGAGCGCAATTGCGATCCCTGGAAAGATCAAGGCGTGTGGCGCGGCTTGCAGAGTCGACAGGTCGCGAGCCTCTTCAATCATCACACCCCACGAAGGAGCGGGTGGCGGGACCCCCAGACCGAGAAAGGATAACGAAGCCTCCGACAAAACGGCGCCGGCCATGCCCAGACTTGCCTGAACGATCAATGGCTGAATGGCGTTTGGCAAAATGTGGACCATGAGTATCCTCAGGTCGCTCGCTCCCAGGGCGCGAGCCGCCTGCACAAAATCATACTCTCGCACTTTCAAAACCTGGGCTCGAATCAGCCGCGCGTACCCGACCCAGCCAATAATGCACAGGGCCAGGATTAGTTTGTTCAGGCCTGCGCCCAGGAAAGCGACCATCGCAATGGCCAGCAGCAAGCCCGGGAAGGCGAGGAAGACATTGAAGACAAACCCGGAGACCAGGCGATCAATCCAGCCGCCGTAATAGCCCGCCAGGGCGCCGAGAATCGTGCCAAAGAATACCGAAACGCCCACCACAACGATGCCCACCTGCAGCGAAATTCGCGCGCCGAATACTACTCTGGAAAAAACATCCCGGCCGGTCGAGTCGGTGCCAAACCAGTGGGCGGCATTCGGCGCTAAGTAACGAATCGACAGATCGGTTGCGCCAACGTCGTGCGTTGCGATCCAGGGCGCGAATAGCGCAACCACGATCAGAATCGCAACGATGATCAGGCCAATGATTGTTAATCTATTCATTGAAGATCTGAAACGAATCACTTTCCATTTCTCATTTTCGAGGTGACACGAAACGCTTATTCGCATTCCGTTTTAGCGGGCTCCCTCTGAGCTTTAGCATGCTGAAGCGGTGACGAGAAGGACGCTGAAGCGCCCTTTCGAATCTCTGTCCCGCCATACCAGCCCTCAAGGGCTGGTCTAATAACCCTGCGGGAAAGCCGCGTGAACGCGGCTCGGTTTTCGCCTCTCGGTCACGAAACTCGAATTCGCGGATCCAGCCAACGGTAGATGGTATCTGTCAGCGTATTGGCCACGATGTAAGTAACGCTGATCAGCAACACGCAGCCTTGCACGACGCGATAGTCGCGTTTGCCAATCCCATCTTCCACCAACAGCAGTCCGATTCCCGGCCAGCCGAAAATCTTCTCTGTAATGATTGCCCCCGCCAGCAGCACGCCGAGCTGTAATCCCAGGATCGTCACCACTGGAATCAATCCGTTCTTCAGGACATGCTTGTAAATGACCTTCCGCTCGCTCAATCCTTTGGCGCGGGCCGTCCGCACATAGTCTTCGCCCAGCTCTTCGATCACCGATGAACGCACCATGCGGGTCAAGATGGCCGACAGCGCGGCTCCCAGCGTGAACGCCGGCAGAATGATGTCGTTCCATTCAAAGCGACCGGAAGGCGCCAGCCAACCAAGCTTCACCGCAAATACGTAAACCAGAATCGGGCCAATCACGAAACTCGGCAGGCTGATGCCCAACAGTGCGATGACCGACGCCACATTGTCGATCAGTGAACCCTTGTGCGTTCCCGCGATTACTCCAAGTGGGATGGCGATAGCGACCGCGATGAGCAACGCGGCAAGAGCCAGTTCAACAGTTGCCGGGTAGCGCTCGAAGATCAAATCAACTACCGGACGGTCATTGCGAAACGACAGGCCGAGATCTCCGTGCAACATCCCCCGCCAGTAGTCCGTGTAGCGATTGTCAACACCATACCAGCGAAGGTGTAGCGCGCCGTCGGCTTCCCTGGGAAACCAGAAAAAGAACGGTGGGCGATCCAGTCCATGCTTTTGTCTGAATTGGGCGAACTGTTCGGGTGTCGCCTGCTCTCCGAGAACAGCAACCGCCGGATCACCCGGCACGAGCTCAATCAAAAGAGTGACCAGCGAAACTACCGTCCAAACGACGAGCAGCAAAATGCCCAGGCGTCGCAAGACTCCGAATGCGCTGTGCTTTAAGTTAGATCGCACCTGGTGACCAGTCTCAGGTCAGGTGGTTAGATTATTAGAACGGCGGGAATCATATCACGTCGGAGTTTATGGGCCGTTGTGGAGTGACCCCAGGGTATGTTTGCGAGACGACCGGTGCAGTAGCTTGCCAGCGATGAAGTGCGCAGGTTAAATTTCAGCGCTACAAAAAGAATGTAGCCCGCAAGAACCAGCCTTTAGACGTCGCACAGCCCCGACAACCGCACGCCATCTTTTTGCTAATCCTGCGGGCTACATTATTTTGGTTGCCGGAACATCGGCTGCCCCACAACCAAACTTTACGAGGTCCCTGGTGGCCTCGTGCCCAAGTGAAGCGCTGCCACTCCACCGGTCAAATTCAAATAACGAACCTTTTCGAATCCTGCCTCGACCATTAGCGCAGCCAGTCGTTGTTGATTCGGAAAACGCGACACCGAATCGGGCAGGTATTCATAGGCGCTTCGCGATCCGCTCACGACGCCCCCGATCAGTGGCAACAGCTTCGTGAAATACAACTTGAAGCTGGAACTAAACCCGGGAAGCTGCGGACTTGAAAATTCCAGAATGGCCGCTTTTCCTTCAGGTCTGAGAATCCGTTTCAGCTCTTTCAGGCCATCCGCTACGCTCGCCAAGTTCCGCAAGCCAAAGGCAATCGTCACCGCATCGAACGAAGCGTCCTGAAATGGAAGCGCCAACGCGTCTGCTTCGATGAACGGGATCGAAGCTTCGATTCGCGCGGCCTTCGCGTTCGCGATCTCCAACATTGGCCTGCAAAAATCCGCGCCGAAGACCTTTGCGTCCAACTGTTCAAATAACGTAAGCGCAAGATCGCCAGTACCACAAGCGACATCGAGCACTTGGGCGTCAGGTGGCAACTCGCCGCTCAACTCCAGAGCTACCTTTCGCCTCCATCTCTTGTCCATGTTCCCCGACAAGAAATGATTTAAAAGATCGTACCGTGTGGAGATGTTCGCGAACATCGCACGAACGCGACTCGCATGCTCCATTTCGGCAGCGGTTCTCTTGCTGTTCACAGTTAACCGGAAATCACTTGGTATAAGGTTGCAGAGGCATTGCGAAACATTTGTAATTAGTCCGGCACGATCGCGGTGCTGCCGTTTTTGAGCGGTGGTGCGATGCTCGCAGGCGCCGGGGTTTTGCTTTCTGTATTGGATCCTGTCGATGCCGATGGTTCGCTGGGCTTGCTCTGATACGGTGTCGAGTTCGTTACCAACTGCATCTTGCCGGCAGCAGACCCGGCCTTAAGTTGTTCGACGTTTCCCACGATCACCGAGGCGATCGAATTGTCGTTAAAGAGTCGCTTGGCGACTCGTTGCAAGTCTGCAGCCGATAACGCGTTGATGGACCGTTGCTGCTCGCTGATCGGCGGCAGGCGAAACGTGTCAATGTCCAACCAGGCGGTCGTATCTGTTCCTTGATTCGCAAAACCGAAACTTTGGCCCTTGGCCAGTTGTAACTCAGCCGGTGAAGCCGGTGTGTTTACCAGGGACTTGATGGCAGCGACGGCAGTCTCCAGACTCTTCAGCGCTGCTGTTGAGTCAACTGTTGCTCCTAGGACGAACATCTCGGGCAGCACGTGGGCGTCTGCTTTGGCGAAGAATGTCGTCCCGCTCGGCGCTTGGGCCAACTGGCGCCAACGTTCGCGCGCCAGGACGGTCAAAAGGCTGGCGGCAAAAAAATCACGATCCGCGCGAGCGATACCGCGAGTGCCGAGCCTCACTTCCGCGAGCGGCAGCCCCGTAGAATTCAAAATAAGAGTGCGTTTATCAGGTGGATCAGGCTGGCGGAAAGTAGCCGGTACAATTTGATCGCTCTTTCTCCACCCACCCAGGAGTTGCCTCAAGGTCCGCATCGCTCGTCGCTGGTCGACACCGCCGACTATCGACAGCGTGGCGTTGTTGGGACTGAGAAACCGGTCGCGCGCAAGCATCACATCGGGACGCTCAATTCTGGTCAAGCTCTCAACGGTGCCACCCACCGGATGTGTGTACGGAAAATCCCCAAGCACTCGGCCGGCTATGGCCTGATCTGCTATTTCACCAGCAGTAGGTTTTTTTTCGCTGAGCTTCTTTATTCGCGTTTCGCGCACTTTTGCCAGATTCTCGGGTGTCAGGGGCGTAGTCACCAGCGCGCCGCGCAAGATGTCTACGATACGGTCGTATTCATTGGCGCGGCCCTGCAAGGTAATTTCGATTGAGTCATAGTCCGTTTCTACATCCAGTCTGCCGGCCATTTCCCCGGTAAAGTAATCATGTGTAGCCGCATCGGGAAAGAGTAGGTCCCCCAGAAGCGCCATCGTCCCGGCCTTGCCTGCAGTATCAAAAGCGGCGCCACTGTGTATCCGCAGCTTGAGGATGACGGTCTGGTCTCCTGGCTTATTCCAGAGCAGAACGCGTAAGCCGTTCAAGAGTTCGTCACGTTGCGGCTCGGTTGTCTGCGCGTTGAGGGTCTGCGCGATTGCGCCAATCACGAAGAGTATCAATGCAAGTCTTCGCGTTTGTCTGAGTATTTTGACTAGTTTCATAACTGCCTTATCCAGGTGGTCGCAATTACTCCTGCGGGGGCGGGAGCCAGCGAGTTTCGTTTGCAGTAGGTCCAATTGAAGCAAAAACATCTTAGATGCCGCTCTTTAACCCGTCAACCGTTTGCGCTTTATGCGCATCCAAGCGTTCGACTCGATGACGAGGCTTGGGCTAAATTCTACCTGCCTCATGAAAAGTAAACGGTAGTATAATCCCAGCCTGTTGGGGTGTTTGAAAAGCGCACGACTGCGACCCGGCGAAAGATTTTGAGTGGAAGGCCGTAACTTTTGGTTGCTTGGCGGTAATAGAAAGTAGGAGCGAGTCCTACAGGATCGAGTGCATGATTGCCAGATAGGATCACAGACGAGCTTTTGCTTGAAAGGGCAGTGGGTGGCGACGAGACGGCGTTCCTGCTGCTGTACGAGCGGTATCGCAATCCGATCTTCCGGTTCTCGTATCGACTGATCGGATCCGTAGAAGTGGCTGAGGATATCACCCACGATTGTTTTTTGAGCTTGATTAGGAAAACCGGCAATTTCGACGCATCCCGAGGCTCGCTGCGCACATATCTCTATGCGGCGGCAAGAAACCTGGCGATGAAACACTTTCGCAGTACGGGACGCGAAACGGCAATCGACGACCTCGCCGAACATCCGGCCGCACCACGCAGAGAAGAACCGCTGCGCCGCGTGCTGGACGCGGAACTGGCCGAACAGGTTAGAGAGGCGGTTGCGGATTTGCCGCCCTTGCAACGTGAGGCACTCGTGCTTTTTGAGTATGAAGGATTGCCGATGAATGAGATCGCGATTATTGTCGGTAGCGATGTCGGCGCCGTAAAAGGCCGCCTCTATCGCGCTCGCGAAAGGCTGCGCAATTCGCTCGCGCCATATTTGAATAGTAGACCGGAAATTGTTACTTTGGGGAAGGCTTGAAATGAGTAATATCGAGCCAGATTACGAGTTTGACTCAGAAGAGGAACTGCGATCTCTGCTGGAGCGATGGCGGCCACCGGAACGTTCTGAGTTCCTTGATAAGCGCGTCTCTTCCAGCTATCTGCGGGAGATGAATCAGGACCCAGTCCTGAGAAATTCGTTCTCGCTGCGTAAATCGGATAACGAGGTAGTAACGATGAAGTTCTGTTCCAGATGCCAGGAAGACTTCGCAGACAAATTCAGCTTCTGTCCCGTTGATGGAACACCCCTGACTGTGATCGAAGCGCAACCCGCGCTGCCGCCCGTGCTGCAGAACGAGCCCAGCATCACGGCCAGTCCAATCAGCAGCAACAATCAGTTCAGCACTGAGGAGCCGCCATCCGACTTCGACGCGCCAGCCTATCAGGCGGTGGAGCCGTCCACTGCGCTGATGCCTCGCGGTGAGTATCATTTGACGATCATGAACGACACCGGCCTGGTTAGTCGCCTGGCCAGTGAACTCAAGGATGTGGCGCACGAATACGAGTTAACCTGGCCTGAGTTCAAGCGCGATCCGATCGGATTCGTCAAGCGTTCTGCTGTCGGCTATGGCCAAATGATTGCGCGCACATTAGGAAACCGCAACGCGATGGTCGCCATCGGTGTTGCGATACTGGCAATGGCGGGTCTGGTTGGAGCGATTCGGTTGCTTGATCGCTCTCAGTCGGCAGGCTCGTCGCGCTCTGGAATTGTCGCTTTCGCCGCCGTCGCTCTGCTCTTCTTAGTGGCCATGTTTTCCACTTGGATAGGTCGCGAACGCGGAGCAGCGGTGATGGGTGCTCAGCCTTCGGATTCGCGCAATGTGGCCTTTGCGATGGTCGCCTCGTTTGTCTTTCTGTTCTTGATTCTGGGAACGCTGATCTTCGCAGACCGCCGGCACCAGAACCAATTGTTGGCGGAAAACAACCGGGACGATCTCGAAGTCCAGCAGTTCATTGATATTCCGCCTCCACAACCAACACCCGATGTGGGGACTGCCGGGATGGCCAAGGGCTCCGGCGGCGGCAGCAAGCCGAAACAAGAGAAGGCGGGCGGCGGCGGCGGCGGCGGCCGGGAAGAGGCCAAACCAGCGTCCGCAGGCAAACTGCCCCAAACCGATCTGCGTATTCCGCAAGTCGTTGCGCCCGATCCGCATCCACCCGTGATCAAGAATCCAGTGTTGCCGGTCGCGGCTACGTTGGACGCCGATCCAAAATTGTTCCCACCCGACCCGCGGAATCTGCCGTACGGCGATCCCAAGTCGAAGAGCACTGATCCTTCCTCAGGCGGAGGCAAGGGTAACGGTATTGGTGAAGGTAATGGCGGCGGTGTGGGACCAGGCACCGGTGGAGGATATGGTCCTGGTAACGGTGGCAACACCGGTGGTGGTGATCGACATGAAGGCGGTGGTGGCCCCGGCGGTGGTGGCGGGGGTACCGACTACTCCAGGACTTTTAACGGTAAGGATGTAACCCAAAAGGCGCGGGTGCTGTCAAAACCTGAAGCCGGCTATACCGAAGACGCTCGCAAAAATCAAATCACCGGAGTTGTAGTGCTCAAGGCGGTCTTCTCATCGTCAGGACAGGTGACTTCAATTACAGCCATCAAGCCGCTTCCTTACGGATTGACAGAAAAGGCGATTACGGCAGCACGACAAATCAAGTTCATACCGGCCGTAAAAGATGGGCATAACGTCTCGCAGTACATGCAACTAGAGTACACCTTCAATCTTTACTAAGGGCTCTGTCGGTTACTCCATGCGCGGTCGGCCTGCTGCCACAGTTTGAATAAATTAATAAAGGCGGCGTTGATTACCAGAACCAACGCCGCCTTTTTTGCTGCCATTAAAGAGATTTGACCCTCCTCAAACCTCACTGGTCACAAAACGCCGGATTCTTCTAAGACCCTCTTGCAACTGCTCCATTGAAGTTGCATACGAGATGCGCACGTACCCTTCCGCGCCAAAGCCCGTTCCGTCGGTCACTACCGTCTGTTCCTTTTCCAACAGTCCCAGCGCAAATTCATCAGAGTTTCTAAACCGGCCATTCAAACAGTCCCGAACACTGGGAAACGCATAGAACGCACCCTCTGGTTCGTTGCAAGTGATCCCCGGAATCTCGCGCAGGGCTTTGAGCAACCACTCACGTCGAGCCGTGTACTGGGCCAGCATTGCGGCTACCGACTCCTGTGACCCTCGCAGCGCTTCCGTGGCCGCCCACTGGGCAATCGAAGTCGGATTGCTGGTGCTGTGGCTTTGTACTTTCAACATCGCCCGAGTCCACTCGGCGGGCGCCAGTGCATAACCCATTCGCCAACCCGTCATCGCGTAAGTCTTCGAGAATGAGCCCGCTACACACAAACGCGAGCGCAACTCAGCCGGCAGGCTTGCAGCGCTGAAGACCTCAGCAGGTGGGTAGACGAATCGAAGGTAGCATTCGTCGGAAATGACATAGATTGCCCGCTCGTCCAGCAGCTCCATAATCCTTTGAAACTCCGCAGGAGGAATCACGCGACCCGACGGGTTGGAAGGAGAATTCAGGATTATTGCTTTGGTTCTCGGTGTTATCGCGCGTTCAATCATCCTGGCGGTCAATACGAACCCATTCTCTTCGGTGTCGATGAACACTGGAGTGCCGCCGGCGAAGACCACAATCTCTGGAAAGGTTACCCAATAAGGCCTGGCAATCAGGACTTCGTCGCCCGGGTTAATCAGCGTCACAATCGCGTTGAAGATCGCTTGCTTGCCGCCGGACGTTGCCATCACTTCCGAGCGTTCGTATTGAGTGCCAAACAGATCTACATAAAAGTCGACTAATGCCTGTTGCAATTCACGGACGCCGGCCGTCGCCGTATACTTGGTTTTGCCGGCTCGCATCGCCTCGTTGGCCGCCTGCTTGATATTCTCCGGTGTGTCAAAGTCGGGCTCGCCTGCTCCGAAATCCACCACGTTGGCGCCGGCGGCGCGCAGCGCTTCGGCCGCTTGCATCGCTGCGAGCGTCGATGACGGTTTCATTCGGGAAACGTTTTCAGAGACGGGGAAAGGAGATACTGCTGTTTGAGTCATCATCTATGTTCGATCCTCTTGGCGGCGGAGTATAGCATGCGGCGTCATAAACAAAATTTAGCCCCGCGCAACTTTTTCTTTCATCCGCGCCTCAACCAGCGCGGGCACAAGTCCGTCCAGCGCGCCTCCCAACAAAAAGACTTCCTTGACCAAACGCGAACTTACATAAGAGTAAGCTTCAGCCGGCATCATGAAAACAGTTTCAATGGTTGGTTCAAGGCGCCGGTTCATCAGGGCCATCTGCAGCTCGAATTCATAATCCGAAATGGCCCGTATGCCACGGACGATGGCCTGAGCTTGCCGGGCGACCGCGTACTGCACCAGCAGCCCTTCGAATGAGTCGACTAGTAACTTGCACGAGCCGCTCTCGATCTGGCTCAGGACTTCACCGAGCATCTCGCGGCGTTGGTCGATCGTGAAGAAGGGGTGCTTTTCGGGATTGACCAGAATGGCGATGATGATCTCATCAAACAGTTTGCAGCCGCGTGCGATGATATCCAGATGCCCATTGGTTACCGGGTCAAAAGAGCCTGGATAGATGGCACGACGCATGAGAGCAGATGGTAAAGGTTAAATGCAGAATCGTAAACAGAAATCATCTGCAAAGTTCGCTCTAACATTGGACCGTGCAATCTTGACAGCGGTGATGAGCGATGTTTCAATAGCAGCCAACGTGGTGAGTTAAGGCGACTTGCGGCCACGTAAAACAATCCGCTAAACAGCTCGGCACGCTTTTAACCGCTGTCATAACCAGCTTTTGATTAAGAGCCCCGCGTTGTTTCAGCGCGGGGCTTTGATTGTGTGGACAGCAGATGGTCGCGCAGAAAAAATGAGACACAACTTCCGGACACGAACTTTTGGAGTGTTGCTGCCGGTGGCGCTTTGTGGTGTCACCCTGGCCCAGGAGGCAAAGCGTCCGCCTTTGCGTGTGCCCGAAGTGGTAAATGTGCCTGCGGAATTTGCGCCTCCAGGTTGGCAGATGGAAAAAGAAACGCTCAAGGAAGCCGATCTGAATGGCGATGGCCGAGTTGACGCTGCGCTAGTCATCTCAAACGGCGAGGCCGGCGCAAATGCGCAAGGCGAACCGACATTCGTCAAGCATGTGCTGGTCCTGGCGTTGCGCGGTACTGACGGTAAGTTGCATCGCTCGGTTGTCAGCGACGCGGCCGTGCTTGATGGCAACGAGGGCGGAGTCTTCGGCGATCCGTTCGAGAGTCTGTTGATCGAGCGCGGTGCGGTTGTCATCATGCACTACGGCGGTTCGCGCGATCGCTGGTCATATACGCACCGCTATCGTTATCAGAATGGGCAATGGATGCTGATCGGGTTGACAATTGGCAACACCGATTCGTTGGACCCCGAACATTTTGATGAACAGGACATCAATCTGTCGACTGGCCTGGTTGATGCTCATGAGAAAGGATCAGGCGAGACACCCGAAGGCAGAAAGACACGCAGATCCGAACGCCTGGGCTCGTACTTTGAACTGGAAGTGCTGCCCGTCGAGAAGGCCCCGACCATCGATGGCCGTCTTTCAACCGATGAATGGCCCGGATATGCAGTGCGGCTGAGCGGAAAACAGCACGCTTACCGTAACGCACGACTTTGGTCCGGCGCAGATGATCTTTCCGCGCAATTGCACGCGGTGCGTGTGGGATTCGATCTGTTCCTGTGCGCCGAAGTTACCGACAACGAAGTCACGCCGGGAGACATCGTGCGGCTGGTGAGTAAAAAGGGATTGGTCATCAAGCCGCAGGAAAGCAAGATCAGGGCCGGCGGCAAAGGCTATATTTTCGAAGCTCGCTACTCTTTAAAAGACATCGTGAAAGCAACACGGCCCGGAGATGAATATGCCGAGCAGGAGTTGGAGAGCGCCATTAATCCAGCCGAAGAGTTTAGCGATGTTAGTGGTCTGCAACTGGAAGCAAGTGTCGAAGTAGTAGACGTCGACGATTCTAAACTGCCAAAGGCTCGCGCGACACTCTCGACACGCTGGGCCGGCAGTCCCTACAGCGGCGCCATTCGTCTGTTCCGTAAGGGCAACCTGGTGCTGGTGAGCGATAACGAGTAACGCAAGCTGTTAGCTTGCGCGGGCGTTGAATGCCATCCACCAATCGCAAACTAACAGTTTGCGTTACAAATTAGGGCACTACCCGCAGAGGCAAAGGCGCAAAGACTGAAAGTAACACTATTTATGGAATGAGAACGCGCAGTTATTTTGACATCGATTCAAATGAAGAGTTTTCTCGAAACACTACGTGACCGCATCATCGTCTTTGACGGGGCGATGGGCACCAACCTGCAAGTGCAGAATCTCTCGCTCGACGACTTCGGCGGCTTGCGGTTCGAAGGCTGCAACGAACATCTCCTGATCACCCGGCCCGACGCGGTAGAGAAGGTCCATTCGGCTTTTCTCGACGTCGGCTGCGACGTGATTGAAACCAACTCTTTCAACGGCACGCCAGTCGACTTTGCAGAGTACGAGATGGCAGATCAGGCCTACGACATGAACGTCCGGGCTGCGAGTCTCGCGAAGCGAATCGCTCAGGACTATTCAACGAAAGAGAAGCCGCGCTGGGTTGCGGGTTCAATGGGACCGGGGCGTAAGCTCCCGACCCTGGGCCATATCACCTTTGCTGAGCTGAAGGCTGCTTATGGTGTGCAAGCGAGCGGCCTGCTCGATGGCGGCGCCGATCTGTTGATTGTCGAGACCTGCCAGGACCTGCTGCAAACAAAGGCGGCCCTGGCGGCAATCTTCGATCATTTCAAGGCGACGAAGACCCGCGTGCCGGTGATTGCGCAGGTGACGATCGAAGTCTTCGGCACCATGCTCAACGGCACCGAGATCGGCGCGGCCTTGACTGCACTCGCTCCATTTCCCATCGACGTGATCGGGATGAACTGTGGCACTGGTCCGCGTCACATGACCGAGAGCATCCGCTATCTCTGCGAAAACGCGCCGCTCCCTGTTTCAGTCTTGCCCAACGCCGGACTGCCATCCGTTGTTGAAGGCAAGATGCATTACGACGAAACGCCCGAAAGTTTCACGGCGCAACTGGTGCACTTTGCCGGCGACTTTGGCGTGAACATCGTCGGCGGCTGTTGCGGCACCACGCCGGCGCACTTGAAACTGGCAGTCGACGCGATTCAGCAAATCAGCCCAAAGCAACGCGACAGCAAGCTGATCCCGGCCGCCTCGTCGATCTATTTTCAGCAGCCTTATGTGCAGGACACTTCGTTCCTGATTGTCGGTGAACGTGTCAACGCCAGCGGCTCGAAGAAAATGCGTGACTTGCTGAACGCTGAAGATTGGGACGGTCTGATTGCGCTGGGCAAGGAACAGGAACACGAAGGCGCACACATCCTCGACGTCAACGTTGATTTCGTGGGTCGCGACGGCGAACGTGACATGCACGAGTTGGCCTCGCGGCTGGTGACGAACATCAAGATTCCGCTGATGTTCGACTCGACGGAATGGGAGAAGATGGAGGCGGGCCTGCAACACGCGGGCGGCAAGTCTATCCTCAATTCGACTAACTACGAAGACGGCGAGCCTCGCTTTGCTAAGGTGATTGACCTCGCAAAGCGCTATGGGGCTAGCGTAGTGATCGGAACTATTGACGAAGAGGGAATGGCGCGCACGGCGGCAGGAAAACTGAGAATCGCCACGCGTGCTTACAAGCAGGCGACCGAAGAATTAGGCCTGCTGCCCTCCGATATTTTTTTCGATCCGCTGGCCTTGCCGATTTCCACCGGAATCGAAGAAGACCGGCGCAACGCGCTGGAGACCATCGCGGCAATCCGGCAAATCAAGCAAGAACTGCCGGGCGCTTTCACCATCTTAGGCGTCTCGAATATCTCGTTTGGCTTGAACCCTGCTTCGCGGGTCGTGCTGAATTCCGTGTTTCTGCACGAGGCGGTTGAAGCCGGTCTCGACGCCGCCATCGTCAACGCCAGCAAGATCGAGCCGTTGAATCGCATCAGCGAGCAGGAATTGAAAGTCGCCCGCGAGTTGATCTACGACCAGCGAAAGTTTGATGGCGATGTCTGTGTCTATGATCCGTTGACGCAACTAACGACGCTCTTCGAAGGAGTGAAGGCCAAGAGCGCCAAAAAGAAGTCGAAGGGCGAGACGGTCGAAGAACGTCTGAAGAATCACATCATCGACGGCGAAAAAATCGGCCTGGAAGCCGAGTTGAACAAGGCTCTGGAAAAATACTCGGCGCTCGATATCATCAACAACATCCTGCTCGATGGCATGAAAGTCGTCGGGGATCTCTTCGGCAGCGGCCAGATGCAGTTGCCCTTTGTTCTGCAATCGGCCGAAGCCATGAAAGCGGCCGTGCGTTTCCTCGAGCCGTTCATGGAAAAGAAGGGCGGCGCGACAGCCAAGGGCACGATGGTGCTGGCCACCGTCAAAGGCGACGTGCACGACATCGGCAAGAACCTGGTGGACATCATCCTGACCAACAATGGCTACCAGGTGGTTAACCTCGGCATAAAGCAGACGATCGACAACATTCTCAGTGCTTACCAGGAGCATGGCGCCGACGCCATCGGTATGAGCGGTCTGCTCGTGAAATCGACGCTGATCATGAAGGACAATCTCGAGCTGATGAACGAGCGGGGGATCAAGGTGCCGGTCGTGCTCGGCGGCGCGGCGCTTACGCGGCGCTACGTCGATGACGATCTCAAATCGCTTTACCAGGGCCGTCTCTTTTACGCTCGTGACGCATTCGAAGGTTTGCACACGATGGACCACTTGATGGGTGGGACCAATGGTGATGCAGTTACAGAACCGGGAGCGGTAGCGACCGGGTCGGCGGTTTTGTCAGTACCGGCGGCCGGGCCCCTGCCTGGCTCTCCAGTTGTTGACGTTCAAGACTCAGAAGATCTCGTCGGTGAAGAGGCCAAGCTCGGTATTCGCAAGCAGACCAGGCCGCGTGGAGTTGCCCGTGTTGCCGCCGACACGACGCATACAACTCGGTCAAGTGTTAGCGTCGCAGCGGCCATACCTCAAGCTCCGTTCTATGGTTCGCGTTGTGTCGAAGAGATCTCGCTCGATGACGTATTCGCCTTCGTGAACGAAACGGCCCTGTTCAAAGGGCAGTGGCAGTTTAAGCAGGGACGCCGGCCTGCGGACGAGTACCAGGCGTTTGTTCGTGACACTGTGCGGCCGATTTTCAATGAGTTGAAGGAGCGCTGTAAGAGAGATCAGTTGCTCGTGCCGCGCGTTGTCTACGGTTACTTTCCCTGTCAGTCATCCGGCAATGATTTGATCGTCTATCACGAAGATCAAAAGACCGAGCGCGTGCGTTTCACTTTTCCGCGCCAACCGGAGGGCAAGCATCTGTGCCTGGCTGATTTCTTTGCGGCGCAGGAATCCGCGCGGATGGATGTCGTTGCTTTTCACCTGGTAACTGTCGGCCGACGGGCGAGCGAGTATGCGCAGGAACTATTCAAGTCGGATAACTACGCGGACTACCTTTACTTCCATGGCCTGAGCGTCGAGAGCGCCGAAGCGCTGGCCGAGTTATGGCATAAGCGTGTGCGCGAGGAGCTGGGCATCGCCGATCAGGATGCAAAGGAGCTGACGAAACTCTTTCATCAGTCGTACCAGGGCTCGCGTTTTAGTTTTGGCTATCCGGCGTGTCCGAATCTTGAGGATCAGGCAAAACTGTTTGAGCTGATCGATCCGTTGCGCATCGACGTGAGCTTGACCGAAGAGTTCCAGTTGGAGCCGGAACAATCGACCTCGGCGATCATCGTGCACCATCCGGAAGCAAAGTACTTTTCGATTGATTGAAGTTCTTTCGCGCTATCGGTGAAGGCATCAAGGCCCCGCAGCCGGAAGGGCCGGAAAATGTGGTGGTGGTGCAGTTTGGTTTTGGGAGTGTCTCATTCACACCGTGGCTTTAGCCCGTTGGTCAGCGGGCGGCTTTAGAAATCGTGAACCGTTTCAACGGTTTCCCCGTTTTCTGAAGCGCGAAGCCGTTGAAACGGCTATCCGAAAATCAGAAGCAATGTTGATCACCGGGCTAAAGCCACGGTGTGAATGAAAACCAATCTGTACCAGTACAGAAAATGTAGCGCCCGGCTTACTTTGGAATCAGCCGCAGCAAATCCGCGGACACTTTTGGACTCAGGTTCTTGAGAATTTCGTATTGCTGCAGTTCACCCCTGAAAATCTCGCGGTTCGGGGAGGCGACGCCGATTTTATGTTATTTTGAAATCATCGTACCGGTAGGTTATTGGTAGATGTGAGCAGTGCAGACGAGAGAACCAGAGATACAGACGGCCGCTTACCAACCTGGGCCAGGGACTGAGGCCTTGACTCTTGATTTGGGTGGACTGCCGCGTCCAACAGTCGAAGAGCTTGCAGTACTCTCCAGTTTTGAGCGTTTCGCCTTCCGCCTCTGCACGCGCATGAACCGTGGATCCTGGAAACGCTTCTGGACCTGGTGCCAGAGGATCTTCGGCGCCGGCTGGATCCACTTTTCGACCTACAACATCATGAACGTCTACGGGCTCGAACACGTCGAGGCCGCGTCGCACGACAGGCCAATTCTGCTGGTGGCCAACCATCGTTCTTTTTTTGACATGTACACCGTGTCGACTACGCTTTTCCGGCGGACAAAGTGGCGCAAGCAACTTTTCTTCCCGGTGCGCGGGCGGTTCTTTTACCAGTCTCCGCTGGGGTTGTTCGTGAATCTGGTGATGGGCTGGTGGTCAATGTATCCGCCGTTTTTTGTTACGGGAGAGAAGCCGCTGCCGCAGAAGCGACCGTTCGATCAGTACTCGATGCGACTGCTCGGTGAGCTGTGCCGGAACGGTGCGGGCAACGTGATCGGTTTTCATCCCGAGGGCACACGCAACCAGAGCGACGACCCGTATTCCTATCTGCCGGCACAGCCCGGCGTAGGGAAATTGATCAAAGACGCGTCGCCGCAAGTGATCCCGGTTTTCATTGCCGGCCTCGGAAACGATCTGCCACGACAGGTGTTGGGCAATTGGACCGGCGGCGAACAGATTCGCATTCACTTTGGACCGCAGCTCGATCTGTCAGAGCAGTTGGCAAAAAAAGATCGCATCAGGACTTACAAGGAGATTGCCGACTTTGTGATGAGTAAGATTGCAGAGTTGGGCGAACAGGACCGCAGACGGCAGGAGGCAGGAGGCAGGACGCAGACGGCAGACGGCAGGTGGCACGATCAGACCAACTGACTAGGAGCCGAATAGTTTCTATCTGCACCAATGGATCCGACTCTCTTTGATATGAGGCAAAGACAAGTGCCTGCCGCCTGCCGTCTGGCTCCTGCCTCCTTCTTCCTCGTCCGCGTGAATCCGCGGCCAGTTCTCTTCGTTGACGTTCCATGACTCTTCCACTAGTGATCATCAATCCCGAATCTGCCGGTGGCGCCACGCGAGACGGCTGGCCCGGGATTGCCAGCGACTTGCGCTCGCGCTTTGGCGCGTTCTCGCTGGTCTTTACCGAACATGCCGGGCAGGGAATTGAACTGGCCGCAGAGGCGGCTCGCAAGCGCGTCAAGTTGATCATCGCCTGCGGCGGCGATGGGACGATTTCGGAAGTGGCGAACGGCATCCTGCTCTCGGGCGAGGACGTTGAATTGGGGATTTTGCCCAGTGGCACCGGCGGCGATTTTCGCCGCAGCATCGGCATTCCCGCGCGCGCCTTAGATGCAGCCGAGATCCTGCGCACTGGCCGCAGCCGTCAGATCGATGTCGGACGTGTAACGTTCGTCAATCACGATGGCGTTGAAGAGGCTCGCTACTTTCTCGGTGTTGCCTCATTCGGCATGAGCGCCGCAGTGATTGAACGTGTAAAAGAAGGCGGACCCGACTGGCTGCCCAGCCGGATGCCACACTGGCTCAGCGGACGGCTTTCCTTTGGCGCTTCGATGTTGCAAGTCGCCTCGTCTTCGTCTTCCACGAAAGTGGTGGTCCAACTGGATAACAAACAGGAGCAGCATTTCACCCTGGCCAACTTCTGCATCGCGAACGCCCGCTATTTTGGCGGCGGCATGAAGATCGCGCCCGACGCAAAACTTGATGACGGACTGTTTGATTGTGTCTCGGTGGGTGACCTGGGCGCGGCGCGGATTATGGCCAATGCCCCGCGCCTGTATACCGGAACGCATCTCAGCATGCAGCAGGTAAATCACACACTGGCGAAGAAGGTTTTAGCGCGTCCCGCGAACAAGGAGAATATCGTACTACTGGACGTTGATGGTGAACTGCCCGGCCGGCTGCCGGCAACTTTTCAGATTCTACCGAGCGCACTAAGAGTGCGTTGTCCCGCAAGCAACAAACAGAGGATATCCAAATGACTGAAGAAGAGTTCGAGGTCCACGCCCGGAATTTAGTTGAGGGCCAGGCGAAGTTTGTCGAGGGCTTGTACAGAATGTTCGACGTCGTGGAGGGTCTCACTGACCAATTGAAGGGCTTCCGCGAGTGTCTTGAGGCTTGGCGAGATGTGCTTGCTGCGCACCACGATACTTCCAAAGCGCTAATAGACTCTCACGAGTCTGTGCTCAAGGCCTTTGCCGAAAGTAGCGTGGAGATCAGAGAGAACACCGAGCATGTCAAGAAACTGGTTACCAAGGTTGAAAGTTATTTCGGTGATACACCTGGCCTCGAGTACGACAACTGACCAATTATAGACGAGTCGCGGGCTGAGGTGTTGCGTGGCAGACTGCTTCACTGGGACCGCGGGCGTCCCGCCCGCCGTGTCGTATCATCACTAAAGAGTTAGATCAGCCTTCACGGTTCGCGAAACAGTTCGCGCCTTCAGGCGCTCATGGCGGGCGGGACGCCCGCGGTCCCAGTCTGTACAATCCTCGGCGGTCGCCAATATACTTACCGCACTGTATTGCTCTTCCGCGCGGTTGTGATCCGTGCCGGAGGCTATCAACCATTCAAAATGAAGGTGTACCTATGCGCGACTTGATCATCCAAAGCTGCGTGTTGCTGTTTGCGACCGCAATCGTCTCTTTGACCCTGTTGGTTGGCGACAACTCAAACTGCGTGCGAGCACTAGCTTCAGACCGCTCTGCCAGCAATCCGTCAAACGATGGTGAGATGAGCGCTGTCGCAGCGTCTTCATCAGACCCCAACCCGTTGCTGGCCGGCTGGGAGGGAGCGTTCGGCGGTGTGCCGCCTTTTGATCGTGTCCAGGTGGCGCTTTTCAAGCCCGCGCTTGAAGCAGCAATGGCCGAGAACCTCTCGGAAGTCGAGGCGATTGCGAATAACACCGCAGCCCCAACTTTCGAGAACACCATCGAGGCGATGGAGCGCGCCGGGCGTACGCTCGACCGCGTGACGACTGTCTATGGTGTTTGGTCCTCGACGATGAACGGGCCGGAATTCCAGGTGGTCCAGCGCGAGATGGCGCCGCGGTTAGCTGCCTTCAATGATCAGATTAATCAGAATGCGGCCCTGTTTCGACGCATCGAAACGGTCTACAACTCACCTGAGAAATCACGCTTAACTCCTGAGCAGCAGCGTCTCGTCTGGCTTTACTACACGAACCTTGTCCGCTCTGGAGCGCGACTAAATCCGGAGGCTAAGGCACGGATGTCGCAGATCAATCAGCAACTGGCTGGTCTTTACACTCACTTCAGTCAAAACGTGCTGGCCGAAGAGAACGATCAGTTTCTGGTTCTAAAAACCGATGCTGACCTGGCCGGGCTTTCAAACTCTGTGCGCGATGCGGCTGCAGAAGCTGCAAAGACCAAAAAGCTGTCAGGCTCATGGGTGATCATGAACACTCGATCGTCGATCGATCCGTTTCTCACTTATTCCGATCGGCGCGACTTACGTGAGAAGGCCTGGCGCATGTTTGTCAACCGCGGCGACAACGGAGACGAGCACGACAACAACAAGATCATCACCGAGATTCTGCAACTGCGCGCCGAGCGGGCCAAACTTCTCGGCTTTCCCACGCACGCGCATTGGCGCCTGCAAAACGCCATGGCCAAGACTCCTGAGCGGGCGATGGAGCTGATGGAGGCCGTCTGGAAGCCGGCGGTGGCCCGAGTGCATGAGGAAGTCCGCGACATGCAGGCGCTGGCCGACAAAGAAGGCGCGAAAATAAAGATCGAACCCTGGGACTATCGTTACTACGCCGAAAAAGTTCGCAAGGCTCGTTATGATCTGGACCAGAACGAAGTGAAGCAATATCTCCAACTCGAGAAGTTGCGTGAAGGCATTTTCTGGGTTGCCGGCGAGTTGTTTGGCTTTAACTTCACGCCGCTGACGAATGTTCCGGTGGCGCATCCTGATATCCGTGTTTGGGAGGTGACTGACAAAGCGACGAAGCGGCATGTTGGGCTTTGGTACTTCGATCCGTTTGCGCGCGCGGGGAAACGCTCGGGCGCCTGGATGAATGCTTACCGCAGTCAGGAAAGGGTCAATGGAGTAGTCACGACCATCGTTTCGAACAACGCAAACTTTGTGAAAGGGAAACCCGGCGAGCCGGTGCTGATCTCCTGGGACGATGCCGAGACGATGTTTCATGAGTTCGGTCACGCGCTCCATGGCCTGAATTCGAATGTCACCTATCCGTCGCTGTCGGGAACCGCGGTCGCGCGTGATTACGTCGAGTTTCCCTCGCAACTGATGGAGCACTGGCTGCCGACACCGGAAGTGCTGCAGCGTTTCGCAGTTCATTATCAGACCGGCAAACCGATCCCTCAGGCGTTGGTCGATCGACTGAAGCGCTCGGCAACTTTCAACCAGGGCTTCATTACGGTTGAGTATTTAGCGGCGGCTTTGGTTGATATGAAATTGCACCTGGCCGGCGATCGAAAGATCGACCCTGACGCTTTTGAGAAGGAGACGCTGGCAGAGTTGGGGATGCCACACGAAATCGTGATGCGCCATCGCACACCGCAGTTCATGCACATCTTCTCCGGCGACTCGTATTCGGCCGGCTACTACAGCTATCTCTGGTCGGATGTACTCACTGCCGATGCGTATGGAGCGTTTGTTGAAGCCGGCGGGCCGTATGACCGTACGGTGGCTGAGCGATTGCGAAAGTACATCTTCTCGGTAGGAAATACCGTCGACCCCGCTGAGGCCTATCGTGCTTTTCGAGGCCGCGACCCGCGCGTGGAGGCATTAATGCGTAAACGTGGGTTTCCCGCTAAGAGTTAGCCTGCTGAAGTAACTGTTTGAAAACGGTCTTCAGCGTTGCGTACCTTTGCGAAATCCCTTAGCGACCTTTGCGTTTGCAGATCTTTTCAACGCAAAGGCATTCGCAAAGGTACGCCAAGTCCAACCCCTTAGGCGATCCCGAAAATGCCCTCGACTTCACTCCGCGACCGACCTGTTTTCCGTGCCGTGATTCGCGCCCGTTTGCCGATTGCCACTATCGCCTTAACCTACCTGGTTTCTTTCATCGTCGGTATAGGGATGGCCCATGCGGGCAGCGGCTTTGCGCTGACGCGGCGCGACAACCTCGTCAGGCACGGTGAGACGCATGATCCCGCGGCGATTGCATTCCGGGAGGGAAGCCGCTTTAAGGCGATCGCGATTGAGTTTGGCCGCGACGGTTACCGAGCGCTGCTGAAGACGCTCGAGGGACTGACCGTTATAGCCCCCTATCCGTTTGCGGCTGTAGGTGGTTGGTACGGTGGGATTCTATCCGTCGACAGTAATCATGTGAGTCAATTCCGCGATCCGTTCGAGGCGCTTTATTATTTGTGTTTTGAGGTTTTGGAGATCGCGTCTTCCTCGCTTGCTGCCGGAGCTGGAGCGAACCTGACGCTGGCTTGTCTTCGCTCACGATCGTGTTACCAGGGTGAGAAGTGGATCGTAGTACCGAAAGAGGCGGTTCGTGATCTGTTGCGGATCTACCTGCTGGTGGCGCCGCTCGTGATGGCTGCGGCTTTGTGGGAATACTTCCTACCGTGAAACCATTGATTCGGGCTCAACGTAGTAGGATGGCGTCGTGACCTGCATGTGTCCGTTCCGGCCTGAATTGAGTTGGAAGTTCCTTCAGCGACGCAAGCCGGTGTATGATTCAGTTCCCCCGGGCAAATCAAAACAAATCGGAGCAATGACTATGAAAAGACAATTCTTACTCTGCACGTTATTACTGGCGACAGCGATCGCCGTTCAGGTGGCACAAGCTGCTGGGGAGGCGCCGGCAGTGGGCAGCGCTGCTCCCGACTTCAGCCTGACCACAAACGAAGGCAATTCGGCGAGTCTGAAGGATTTCCAGGGCAAGTGGGTAGTCCTGTACTTTTATCCGAAGGATTTTACCGGCGGCTGCACGATTGAAGCGCACAACTTTCAAACCGATCTGGCGAAGTATCAGGCCCTCAACGCTGTGATCCTGGGCGTAAGCGTGGACACCGCAGAATCGCATAAGAGTTTCTGCGCCAAGGAGGGGTTGAACTTTAAGCTGTTGGCGGATACTGATAAGAAGGTGTCTGATGCTTATGGCTCGCTGAAGGATTATGGGAGCGGCATGATGCTGTCGAATCGGAACACCTTCATCATCGATCCGAAAGGAAAAATCGCCAGGGTCTTCATGAATGTAAAGCCCGCGGGCCATAGTCAGGAAGTGCTGGCGGCGTTGGCGGAATTGCAAAAGCAATAGCCGGCTATCATCACTTGTTCGCTGTACGAGTGGCCGCTTCTCTGAAATGAGCCGGGGGCCACTCGCCGTCATTGGTGGGTAGCGTGCTAATTTGTAAACGCAAACTGTTAGTTTGCGATGAGTGAATGGCATTCAGCGCTCACGCAAACTAACAGTTTGCGTTACAAATTAGGCTCTACCCTTGGGAGATAAGTATGTCTGAGAAAGCCCGGGCGCTGATTCATCGCTGGTTCGAAGAGGTTTGGAATAAGGGCCGCTCAGACGCTATCGACGAGATGTTGGCGCCGGATTGCATCGTGCATGGTCTGGCTGATGATGGCAGTCCGATGCATGGAGGTGAGGGCTTCAAGCCATTTCACGCAAAATTCCGCGAAGCGTTTCCGGATCTCTCTGTGAACGTCGAAGACACAGTTTGCGAGGACGACAGAGTTGCAGTGCGCTGCTCCGTGCGCGGGAAGCATAGCGGAGACTCCCTCGGGTTTGCGGCTACGAGCAAGCCGGTGGAGTTTTCCGGAATAGCCATTGTCAGAGTCAAAGACGGAAAGATCGTCGAAGCATGGAATAACTTCGATTTTATGGCCCTTTATAAACAACTCGGAGTAAGCTGATAAGCTTTCCGGCCCCACAGTCGTATTTCAAAATCGCGTGGCTTCCCCCGCGCGCCTTCCAGATTGTGAAGACCCCCCCGAACATGACTCGCCAACCCCCCACTTGATCTAACTAAAGGAGCCCGTTGGGCCAGCGTCGATTAAAGTACTTGAATCTACGTTCCCGGAACATGTACTCTCTACGAGTTACCTATGTGTGCAGTTCTGTTCCATCGCGCCTGCCCTGATAAATTAACTCCTCTTTTTTGATTGGAAGGATTTAGGTTCATTCGAGCATGGCGATCCACGGCACTCTGACGACAATGAGTGTTCCCGACCTGCTGCAGTTTGTGGCGTCAGGCAGAAAGGCGGGCACGCTTAAATTTGCGCGCGGAAAAATAGTCAAACAGATCTACTTTGAGAATGGTCTGATTGTCGGCTCGCAAACAAACGACCCCAAGGAATACCTGGGCCAGGTCTTGATCCATTATGGCAAGCTGGACGAGAAGCGACTGCAGTTGGCCATGGAAGCTCAGCGAGATGGCGGCGGCAAACTGGGTGAAATCCTGGTCGCCAAGGGACTGCTTCCGCAGGCCGACGTGCTCGAGATTCTCCGCATTCGTACGCTGGATATCATTTACGATCTTTTTCTCTGGGCAGAGGCCGAGTTTGAATTTTGCGACGAAGAAACCTTGCCCGAAGATCTGATTCGCATTGAGGTCCAGCCGAGCTCGGTGATCATGGAAGGGATTTACCGGATGGATGAGTTAGCGCGTTACCGAACACTGATTCCTTCGGATCGCGCCATCCTGGAACTCGGCACCGGTTGGACCTCGTCCTTGACGTTTGGGAAAGAGGTTCGTCAGATTCTCTACTTCCTGGAAAAACGCATGACGGTAGCCGAGATTTGCTACAACATGCATGCTTCCGCCTTTCACATCCATTCGCAGCTTTATGATCTGGTGAGTAAGGGCATCGCCCGAGTGGCGGGGGAGCTGCCTGAGGTTGAGGCGGAAAAGGAACTGCAAGACCTGAGAGGCAGAGTTTCCGAATCGTTGCGGGCCGCGCGTGCTGATCTGAAGGATGGCAGGGCTGAAAATGCTCTGGTGGTGATCCACACGATTCTCGACCTCGAGCCAAAAAATGGCGAGGCTCAAGGTTTATTGATTGAAGCGGAAGCGAAATTCGTCAAGCAGGTTTACGCGAATAAATTTGCGCGCACCTCAGTGCCGCGGATCATCGTGGCGCCCGATAGCATTGTGGAGGGAATCAGTTCGCAGGAAGGCTTTATGCTATCCCGGATCAACGGTGAGTGGGATATCGCCTCAATCCTCTCGATCTGTCCGTTTCGTGAAGCGGACAGCCTGCGCATGATTGCGACGCTGCTGGACAAAGGCATTATCGCCTTCTGAGCTCGGTCATTCTATTCCGCTTTGTTTCATTCCTTCTCGTTTAGATAGCGGACTTGTCCGCCGTCCCGAGCGAGGAGCACAAGTGCCCTATCTAAACGGACGGACAAATTCCAAAGAGCGGTTTCTAGTGAGGCCGCAAAGAAACGAAGCCGCAAAATTAAGATACGTGTTTCCTTTGCCAACTCAGCCGTTACAGGTCTAAGATTCGCGCATAATAAGGAGAGTGGATCGATGAGCCCGGAGCAGCACGCAAAGGCCCTGAGCATCGCGCATCTTGTTTACGCAACCGGAATCGCGATCATGGCGAGCGTCATGGCTGGTTCTTGAATGGCAGCGATTCAAAAATGAATGTGGTGCCCGCCTTGCTTCTGTTGCTGATCGCGTTTGGATACATGGGTCCGTTTTTGCTTACGTCATATGGTGTGTTACACGATCGTCGATGGGCCAGATCGACAGCGCTTGTTTCCGTGATTCTGTCGATTCTCTCGTTTCCGCTGGGCACGACGCTCGCGGTCTACACTTTGTGGTATTTCTTCAGCGACAACGGCAGAAGGATATCTCATTGATATCTTCCGGACCTTTGACCGGGGAATCCTGATAAGAATGAAGGATGACAGATGAAGGATGAAGTACGTTTACTCATTACCTTGCTGATGATGGTCGGATGTGGTGCTGCCACGTCCGCGAACTTCGCTCACCCGCAGGAATCACACTCAGCCGCGCTTCTTGCTCAAGCTCAAAACAATACCAGGCACCTCGGTGGTGATCTCCAGTCCGAGTCCCTCTGTGCAAAGGGCGAACACATCCTCTTCAGTTGTGCCGTCAAACGCAGTGCAAAGTTCGTCTCGCTGTGTGCGGCGCCTGACCTGACCAAGGACCGCGGTTACGTGCAGTACCGTTTTGGCCTGCCGGGTAAGATCGAGCTCGAGTTTCCCAGCGACCGTCAGGGGTCGCAGCAGAAGTTTCACTACTCGCACTATTTCCGCTATCAAGTAGATCTGACCGAAGTCACGTTCGAGATTAATGGTTACCTGTATTCGATCTTCGACAACTATAACGGTGAGGAGAAACCGGCCATCAGTTCCCAGGGCGTCAGCGTCACTGCTCCGGGAAAACCCAAAGACATAAGTTTCGTCTGCCGCGGCAAACCCAAAGCGGATTACAGCACTTTGCCGGATGTTTTGGCGGGCGAGACACAATGAACTTGCGATCAGTTGGGGACCGCACAAAACGAGCCTTCACTGGCCGCGATCCAAGGCACAAAGTGATTCTTTATTGACACTTACAAGTGCTCGGGTTATGCTGCGCAACAGTTCCAGTCGTCATTCGGTCAAGCAGTCTTCAAGCATGGTTTAGGGTTTCGTTAATCTCGCGAATAGCGTCATCCCATGAATACCGGATTCACCCAGCCGCCCCTGAGTTCGGTGATGGATGATAACAACCACTTCAGCAGTTGCCGGAGTCCACAGTACCGGTCCACTTTCAATCGAGTTGGTGAGGAGTGTTCATGAGTCGCAGACAAATTAGGAATGAGATGTGGCGTTGGGCGCCGCTGCAGATTAGTGTGCTCGCTTTGACACTAGTGATGGTGTGTCTGTTCGTTATCGTACCGGGGAAAGCTCAGCAGCGTACGTTTACGGCCAAACCAATCACCGGCGGCCGGCTAAAGTCGAGACCCAAAAGCGAAATCCCAAAGCCAGGCAGCCCGGTCGCTGTTGGTTTGACGGCACCGCGAAAGAGCGCCGCAAAGAGAACGACAGCATTAGCTGCATCCGTGCCGTGCGACGTTACGATTGCTCCCGGCGCCTCTCCTGCAGGTGGCTACCTTCCGCTTTCGGGGTTTGGTATTTCTCCTCAGCCCTCAAGTGATGACAGCCTTATTGATTATGATGTACCGCCGTACACGTTCGCTGGGGAGACATATAGCCGAATCGCCTTCTCGAGCAACGGCTATGCGATCATTGGCGGTTCCATCGATCCAGGCGACAACACGCTCATCAACCAGAATTTTCCCGATCCCACGGCGCCAAACAATGTCCTCGCGCCTTTTTGGACCGACCTTAATCCGGATGCCGGCGGCGCACTGCGAATTGGTGTCCTGACGGATGGCTCTGACAGTTGGATCGTTCTCGACTGGGAGGCCGTGAGTGAGTTTTCTACCTTAAATCAAAATTCGTTTCAGATCTGGGTCGGCATCAATGGCGATGCCAATCCGGGAGAAGACGTTAGCTACGCCTACGGTACGATTCAGGGAAGCGGCAACGGCGGCTTCCTGACCGTAGGGGCCGAGAACAAAACCGGCACGCGCGGTCAGAACTATTACTTCAACGGCGCGGGCACGTTGCCGGCGAACGGCACGCAGTTGAGAGTCAGCACCACGAGTTGTGTCGCGAACAGGCCATGGACCACAACCGGATCGTCGGGCACCATCGACGCAGACAGTCTGAGTAGTGCCGCGGTAACCAATTTTGTATTGGGCTTTAAGGCGGCAACAACGGGTACCGTCATCGCCCGTTACAACATTACGCCCACAAAAGATCTCTCGCGATTCTGCCCCGCGAGCTCGTCTCGCATCACGATCCGTTTTCGTGACGAAGACGATGTTGGCTCCGTAGAGCAGGTGCTGTTGACTATTCATTCGACGAATATCCTGAGCGGCGGCGATACTACGATTTTTACTTTTGATAGTAATGCCTCGTCGCAACCTGCGGGAGCGGCCTTCCAGACTTTCACGACCGACGCGCCAATCGATTTCGACTTTAGTCAGAACGTCTATTGGATTGACGCGCGCATCAGCAGATCGAACGCGAATGGTTTTGTGAATCTCGGGTCAGTGCAGATCTCTGAAAGTAACGGCACTGTTTGCCCTTAGACTGAATCTGAGTCTGAACGCTCTCCGGCTCAACTGACAAGCACGACACCCGACGGTAGCAGGCTACCTTCGGGTGTTTGTGTTTTACAGCTTGAGAGAATCGTCCGAAATGCCGGGCTGACTCGGTCGGTGTGCCAGCGCGAGGGCAAGTCAGCCGGCAGCCGGTGCGCCGCGATCCAACCTCAGGACGTACGACTCGCGACTCACGGGGTGGGCCAAGTTTCGCCAGCGCGAGAGCGTCCGCTCGGCAATTACGTCAAAGCCGGCTAAAGCGAACACGGCTCGCCATTCCGGTTGCTGGCGGAAAGTGCAGGCGCCGGTGCGTTGACGCCACCTGAGATCATGTGTTTGGCAAACAGCACGGTCCCAAAAAGTGCGGGGGATGTCTTCGTAAACAATCACGACGCCATCGTCACGTAACACTCGCCGCGCTTCGAGCAAAACGGCGTCAGCATCCCTGGCATGATGCAGGACATAGCAGAGCAAAACGACGTCCACGGATCGATCTCGTGCGGGAAGCCGCAGTCCGTCATATCTAAGATAGGCAATCGGCGCTGCGGTCTTTTCTCCCACATCAACTCCGACCACGCTCTTCCCAAGCATTGCGCTCAAGTGATGAGCGATGTAGCCGTTGCCACAACCGACATCTAACACTTGAGCATGTCGAGGAACCACGCGCGCCACTTCCAGGGCCATGTCGAAGGCCCGGCCAATTTGACGCCGCCGCCGCTCACGGCGCCAGCGGCGGCTGATCATTGTGCTGATTTTCCCGACAAGCGTAGCGACGCCCGATCGTCCTGGAAGCCTTAGCCTCTCGACGTGCAACGTTGCTGTCGAGCTTGAGATTGGAGCAGGTTGTGAAATCATCGTTACGGCGAGCCAGTGCAACCACAATGCCGCGACTCGGCAAGCGATTCTTAAGAAAGCCCGAGCACCACAACCATTCGCAATTCACTGGGACTTTGCTGTGAATCAGTTAGTTGACCCAGCCGGGATAATGTGGTCCGGCGTTTCGGAACTTGCAGCAAACATCGGACAACTGAGGTGCTGAAATTTTGCGGGCTATCGAATGACATCATGAAGCGCTCCGCTCCACGTGAAATTGATTGCCGTCATTTGCTAATAAACTGTTGCGGGAACTCTTCGATGCATTAAACTTCCGGAAGGGCAGGAGGGTGAGATCCATGAAGCCTATTCTTCTTTTGCTGCTAACATTGACGGCGTCGCTTGCCTGGGCGCAGGAGGTAACTAAACCCGCGGCCCAGGGAGAACAGCGAGTCTTCAGCAAGGTCGAACGTGTCGGCGAAGACAATTTGCGCTCGTTCTTCATGTTCTCGGTAAGCGGTCACGACTATACGATCAGGGCGGATGGTCGTGGTGAACGCAGTTTCGAGAATGCTCGCTCTCGGAATTTCACTTTGCGGGTCGAGCAGGGGCACATCGAGCAGATCTCGTTCCTGGAACTCGAGGGTGATCTCCTGTTGATTTATCAGTTGAGCGACAAGCAGGCTATGCGCGCCTATGTGGTCAGACTGAATCAGACGACATTGAAGACTCTCTGGCTGCGACCAGTCAGCGCCGTTGATTTGGAAACCGCGCGGGTTGAAGCCGGCTACCTGAAGATGAATGCTGCCAACGCCGTGGTGAGAGTCGACCTCCGCTCGGGTGAATTAGTAAAAGACTAGTTTACTTATCGGATAAGACTCGATGCGAATGAGTCAGTTTTGGCAGGTCCACTATTTGGATTGCTCCTAACCGCAACGCGGTTAAGATTTGACTTCAATACTATTTCGGATACCAGGGCAATCCGCGGAGACACAGTAAACAAATGACCAAGCTACTTGCACTGACAACTGTCCTGAGCACTCTCTTGCTGACCTCAGTACCGACAATTCCCCTACGAAATCCTATGAAAGACTTACCTCCAGGTTACTGGCCGCTCGAGCAGAGCCAGCCGCTCATCGATAAAACGCAGACGATTCGCCTCGCTCCCGACCTGTCGTCGTTGAGCGCCGGCGAGCGCAAAGCCGTCGAGAAACTCCTGGAAGTGGGCAGAATATTTCAGAGCCTCTATGAAGAGCAGCGACACCCGCAGGCACTCTCATCGCTGCGCGAGCTGCAGCAACTCGACAAACGAACCGGATCGAATTCGGCCACGCAGAACTTGCTCGCCCTTTATCGACTGAACCAGGGACCGATTGCCACCACGCTCGAAAATAAACGTGCAGCCTTTCTTCCAGTTGAACCACCGGCTCCGGAAAAGAATGTCTATGCGCCGGGCACTGGGAAAGAGATGATGGAAAGCTTTCTTACCGGCCATCCGCAAGAGCGTGATGCGCTGATGCAATCGCGTACTGTGGTCAGGCGCGTTAGCCCGGCCAACCTGCAACGTGACCTTGGTGTGCTCAAAAAATATCCGGTCCTCGACACGCTGCATCCAGGATTGAAGCTTGAGTTGGAAGGGTTACTAAGATCAGGTGGTGCGCCCGAGAAGTCTCACTATGACGGGGTCGCTGCCTCAACTGCCAACAAGAGCAATTCTGCCGGCGCCGGAAACGGGCAAAGGGCCACGCAGAATGCGGCTTTCTATGCGGTACCTTATTCGATTGCCTATGCCGATGAACTGCTGCAAGCCTACGCGCTCTTGAATGATGCAGCGGATGCCTTGCAAGGGGACGACGGAGAATTTGCGGGTTACCTGCGTAATCGCGCTCGCGATCTGTTGTCGAACGATTATGAATCGGGTGATGCCGCCTGGGTCACAGGCCACTTCAAAAACCTGAACGCCCAGATTGGTCCCTACGAGACCTACGACGATGAGTTGTATGGTGTGAAAACCTTCTTTGCCTTCAGTTTGTTGTTGACTCGGCAACAGGAGACGACTGCGCTGCGGCAGGCGATGAAAGGGTTGCAGGGTCTCGAGGATTCGTTGCCCTACGATCATCATAAGAAGATCCGCGAGGACATTCCCGTGGGGGTCTACGATGTGATCGCCGACTTTGGCCAGGCCCGCGGCGGTAACACGGCTACAATTCTTCCCAACGAGAGTTATCTGGCGCGCCGTTATGGGCGAACGATTTTGCTGCGAGCTAATATCATGCGCGAGCCCAACATCTTTGAGGGCACCGCGCGCACCTGGGAAGCCGCACTTGCTCCGTCTCATAAAACCGATCTCACGTCGGACGGAAATTTCTATCGGACACTCTGGCATGAAGTCGGTCACTATCTGGGTGTGGACCGGACCAGGGATGGTCGCGATCTGGATGACGCCTTGCAGGATGATGCGAACACGCTTGAAGAAATGAAAGCCGATCTGGTTTCGCTGTTTGTGGCCGAGGCTTTGCAGAAACAGGGTTACTACACCGGCGAGCAGTTGCGCAGTGTCTATGCCAGCGGCATCCTGCGGGTGTTGCAGAACAACAAGCCACGGCGCGATCAACCCTACAACACCATGCAGTTGATGCAGTGGAACTTTTTCCTCGAGAATGGCCTGTTGAGTGTTGCGGATGGGAAGCTGCGGATTCATTACGACAAGTATCACGAGGTAGTCGGCAAGATGCTCGGCAAGACTCTCGCGGTCCAATACGCCGGTGATAAAGCCGCTGCCGACGCCTTTATCGATCAATACGCAAAGTGGGATGAAGGTTTGCACGGCGCCATTGCGAAGGCGATTCGCGAACAATCAAAATATCGATTCCGATTGTTTAAGTACGCGGCGCTGGGCGAATAGAGTTCCAGGTAAGGGGGCGCCAACGGTGCAGTAGCCCGACCGTTAGGAAGGGCTTCATCGCGATGGTTGGCGGTATGGAGTTGGCACGAAGCCCTCCCTAGCGGTCGGGCTTCTGCACCGCGCTAAGCTCCGTAGGTGCCGGATGTCTATAGGCTTCAACCAACTTATTGATCTCGCTCCATAGGAGCGAAATGTCTCTCTTCGGTGGACGGGTCGAATAATGAGGTTACGCTCCGCTGGAGCTCGGAGATACTCCCTCTGAATCGCCTGCTATAAACATGTCGTCCCTGACGGGACTGGTTGCCTGGCAATGGACAAGCCCACCTCAGACCTGCAAGCCGGCTATGATCGGGTGGCCGAGCAGTACGCCAGCGAGTTCTTCGAAGAGCTCAAGCGCAAACCGTTTGACTGCGCAATGCTCGATGCCTTTGCCGGAAACGTCCGAGACACAGGTATTGTTTGTGAACTGGGTTGCGGTCCCGGACAGGTAGCCCGCTACTTGAAAGATCGCGGAGTCGATATGCGCGGCGTCGATCTGTCCGCGCAGATGGTCCTCGTCGCCGGCCGGTTGAACCCCGACATCCCATTCGATCGGGGTGATATGTCTGCACTGAAAATGCCGGATGACTCGCTGGCTGGCGTGGTCTTGTTCTACTCGATCATTCATATCGAAAGAGAAGATGTAACGAGTGTCTTACAAGAGCTGAGGCGCGTCTTACGACCGGGTGGACATTTATTCATGGCCTTTCACGGTGGCGAAGCGACAGTGCACCGAGACGAGTGGTACGATCAGCCCGTCTCAATAGATTTTAGATTTTTCCGTGGGGACGAGATGGAGACTTACCTTGAGGCTGCGGGTTTTTCTGACATCACTGTCACGCAGCGTGAGCCTTACGAGTTTGAATATCCCACGCACCGCTTCTACGTCTGCGCCAGGAAACCAAGTCTGTAACGCAAACTGTTAGTTTGCGACCGCGATATGAGAACCCTTTACCACAGGATGAGAGTTGAGCGCCCACCATCAACGCAAGCTAACAGCTTGCGTTACTTTCCGAACGCGTCGCCGCCCAGAAAATTCTCTCGCAAGTAAGTGACGGTGTCGTGCAACGTCTCGCCTGGATCGCGCGGCTTGAACGCCAGTTCGCGCGCCGCCTTGTTGCAGTTCAGATACCAGAAGTACTGGGCCATCTCGACAGCTCCGGGCTCAACCGGAGAGGCAAAGTTCCACTGCTTGAAAATCGAATCAACAATCTGAGAGCCGGTCACCATCAACTTTGAGGGCAGGGCCAGTTTGGGCGCGGAGATTTTTGTCAGCCGTTCCAGCCGGCCAAAAAACCTTTCAAAGTTCCAGTTCGCCGCGCCCAGCAGATACCGCTCGCCATGCCGTCCCTTCTTCATGGCGGCGCGGAAAGCATTGGCTGCGTCACGGGCATCGACAAAACTCAATCCGCCGCCGGGCACCGCGCTGATCTTGCGCGCCATGAAATCAAGCACCATCTTCGTAGAACTCAAACGCTCGTCACCCGGCCCCAGCAGGAGGCTCGGATTCATGATCACCAGTCGCAATCCCTTGCCGCTGAAACGTTCGAGGGCGGCCATCTCCTGGTAAGACTTACTGGCGTAGTAGGGCCAGCGGGAAATAATTTCCAACGGCTGCGGAAACGTTTCGTCCGGAGTTACTTCACCTTTTTCCGTGACTGCAATTGTGCCGCTGGTCGAAGAGAGCACGATCGTTTTCACGCCCCCGGTGCGCGCGGCTTCGCAAAGCAGGCGCGTGCCGTCTACATGAATCTTGTACATTTCGCGGGACTGCTCGCGCTCGCGCGAGACTTTGCCGGCCAGGTGATAGATCTCTTTGATGCCTTCAACCGCGCGTTTGACCTGCTCCGGGTTAGTGACTGACCCTTCGAACGGCTCAACTCCGAGGTCGACCAACCAGTCCGGAATTGATGTAGCCATCACCCGAATGTCCTTCGCGCCATCGCCGACCAACTGGCGCACGAGGTGTGAACCGAGAAATCCGGTGCCCCCGGTAACCAAAGTCGTGGCTGCTGGACGCTTCTCAATCGCGGCGCGACGTTTCGCCACGGGTGTGACCGGTGTCATTCGAGCGGTGCGTTTTTTAGTGGTAGTAGTTGGCATAGGAATATAAAGATGAGGGCGGAACGATGAAGAGGAAGAGTAGAATTCTCCGCGCGTCTCGGCGTTCTATGCGCCTCGGCAGTGAGTGGTTTCCGCGCCTTTCTCACCGCGGAGGCGCCGAGCACGCAGAGTTCACGCAGAGAAAAGCCAAACTGAGCCACTACCCATTCGTCACTACTTATCCTGATTATCTTAAGCGATTACCGCCTCTACTCCTCTGCATCCTTCATCCTTCCGTCACTCCGCCATCGCCAATTGTTCTTCCGCTTCGAGCTGCTGTCCTCGCCGTCCTGCCTTCCATTGTTTGCGCAGGCCATCGGCATCAAAGCCGTTTCGGGTGCGATCGCGCAGATTCTCGATCTCATGTTTGACCAGCGCGGCAATCAGGCGATAAGCCTCAGCGCGCGGCATTCCCTGAGTCATCTCCTCCAATTGCTCGATTGAAAGCAGGTGGCCGATGCGGGCGCCGACCTCCCGACTCTTGAGCACGCGTGAACCTTTGGGAAATGCTTCGTAGGTTCCGTACAGGTAAATCGGCAGGATACCAATGCGCGAGTGCAGCGCCAGGTAACCAATTACCGGTTTGAAATCCGCCATCTGTCCCGTCATCGAGCGCGTGCCTTCGGGAAAGATCAGCGCATTGTATCCGCGGTCCAGGTAGTGCCGAGCATGTCGTAGTGACTGTCTGAGTGACCCGGTGCGCTCCATCGGTACCAGGTTCGTAAAGTTTTCCATGTAGGCGCGCTTGTACTTATTGTCAAAGAAATAGTCGGCCGCGGCCAAAGCGACCAGGTCTTTTCCGGCATCGGCCAGCGCCATTTTCGTCAGGCCCATGTCCAGATGCGAGCTGTGATTGGCGGCCACAATAAAGTTTGTGTGCGGCGGAATGTTCGACTGCCCCTCATAGCGCGCGTCCAGCAATCGCTGATAGAAGAGTCGTTGCACGGCGTCGACACCCTTGTTGCCTAAAGTCTTGACCAGTGAGGGAACGAGAATCTCATCGTCGACTGTTTTGCCCGGTTCGGTTTTTGTCGCACTCTCTCTTCGCTGGCTCGCATTGGGTTGGCGGCTGACCACTCCGATCAGTTCGCGGACGTCCTGGATTTCGTTGAAGCGTTCCGGGGCCGATATCGAACCCCCTGCGTTTTCGATTGCCGTGGCCAGCTCGACAAACATCAGGCTGTCGAATCCCAAGTCACTGAGACGCGATCCGGCAGAGATCTCTTCGATGGGCCGGCTGCTGATCGAGGCGACCAACGTCAGCAACCAGCGGGAGTCACTGCTCGCCGAGTCGTGGCCAGTAGCCGCGCGATCGGCCTTCTGGTCCTGTTCAAGCGATTGCATGATCCAGACAACCTCGCTGCGTTTTACCTTGCGTGTCGCGGTGCGCGGCAATTCGATGTCGGTGAACTGCAGCACCTTGACGCGCTTGTAGTAAGGCAATGCTGCAGACACCTCGCGGAAGTGTTCTTCGATGCGTCGCTTTAGTTCGTCGCGCGAGAGCGCAATGTCATATTCATCGTCGGGCACAACCAGGCAGGCTACCTTTTCGCCGATGCCGTCGGGCAGGCCAAGAATACTCAGTTCCTTAATGTAAGGTGAGTTGGAATAAAGCTCTTCCAATTCGTCAGGGTAGACATTCTTGCCGTTTGTATCGACGATAATCTCTTTCGACCTTCCCACCAGGTAAAGATTTCCGTCGCTGTCCAAGCGTCCGAGATCGCCCGTGTACAGCCAGCGTTCAACCAGCGCGCTGCGCGTGGCCGCCTCGTTCTGATAATAACCAAGCATCACGTTTGGCCCACGCGCGATCACTTCGCCGACGCCCCCACTGTCAGGATTAGCAATCTTTACTTCGACACCGGGAAGCGGCCGCCCGACGCTGCCCACGAGCATCCCGTTTTCCGGACGTGTCACGGTCAGGACCGGCGCGGCTTCAGTCAGTCCGTAGCCTTCGAGAATCGTGAACCCCAAACCCTGGAAATCCTTCTGGAGCTTTTCGCTGAGCGCCGAACCGCCGCTGATAAAGTAACGAATGCGGCCTCCGAGCCCCTCGTGGATTGGGTAAAAGAGAATCTGCCCCAGATTGAGCGGGGTCTTATCACGCAGCCACGAATTCCCCTTGATCATCAGATCGGCCGTCTTACCAATCCAATCGCTGCGCTCATAGAGCCTGTTCTTGATCCGCCGGTGCAGCAGTTCCCAAAGCGCCGGGACGCCAACCATTCCGGTGACATGGCCATTCTTGATCGCCCTGGCGAGGGCGTCGCTGGTGAGATCGGGAAGATAAGTAATCTGAGCGCCGCGGCTTAAGGGCGTCAGAAAGCCGGTGGAGAATTCAAAGGTGTGATGCAAGGGCAGCACCGACAGCACACCGTCTTTGGTTGTCATGTCAAAGACTGACGAGAGCATCGAAACCATGCTGGTGAAGTTTCGATGCGAAAGCATCACGCCCTTCGGACTGCCGGTAGTTCCGGAAGTGAAGATGAGCGAAGCGACTGCCTGTGTGTGAACTCGCTGAGGCAACAGAGCGATCCGCTGATCCTCGGTCTCTTCATCGGGCATCGCAAACACTTCGTCAAAGGTCCAAAACTTCGTCGCCTGGGTTGTACCGGCGAGACGTTCCGACAGCTCCGGATGGTCCTTCGCCAACTTCGGACTGACCACAATCGCGGCGGCGTTACCGGCGTCTGCGAAATTGAAAATCTCGTCGGCCGAGCTTTCGGGGTCCACGGGGATGCAGGTGGCGCCGGCTTTGAGCACGCCAAAATAGGTCATGCCCCACTCGGGCGCGTTCTGACTAACGAGCATGATTCGATCGCCCGGCTTGATGCCCTCGCTCGCAAAGAAGCCGGCGGCGCGCGTGGCCAACTCGCGCAGGTCTGCGTAGGTGTACTGCTCGTGATGGCCGTCGCGTTCGATGCGCATCGCGACTCGCGTGGCGTGACGTTTCGCGGAAGTCTCGAACAGTTCGAGCAGATCGCGATACGTGTAACTGCGTTTGGGCTGCACGCGCATGTCTTCTTCGAGCGTTGGAAAGACCCACTTCTTCAAGCCGGGCAGGTGAATATTCAGCCAGTAGTCATACCAGTCGAAGCTTTCGGGATTCCAGGTGAGCAGCGACTGCTCGTCTTTCGCGATGCGGCCAAACAGCGAGCGCAGATTGTCAGAGCGGAAGATGTAGGCGTTCTCGACGGTGAACGGCCGAAACATCTCGAACGCTTCACTGGTCTCGTGGGTGATCTCTTCCAGCCGGTCAACGTTATCTTTGACCAGGTCGATTACCTCGCCCACGCGGCCGCCTCCCCAGCGCGGCCGGGCGCGGTCCAGCAGCGAAGAGAACTTTTTGGCCGCCGAGTTTATCATCGGCGCGGAAGTAGTTTCGAACGTTTTAGTCGAGACCAGGCGCGGCTCCATGCGTGCGGCGATCTGGTTGATTATGCGTGGGCCAGTTTCCTTTTCCTCAAAATGCTTTCGCTTGAAGAGCCCAACCAGGCCGATGATTCTCTCCATGTTGTTGGCATTGGAGTCCCCGGTCGCTGCCTGGTAAACAAGCCTCGGTTCTTCGACGCAGGCCACCGCCGCGACGGCCAACATCGCTGAGGCAATTTGGTCAACGGGGGTGATGTCGAGGATCAGCTTCTCGCTGGCGGGCAATTTGATCTGGCCCTTGAGCACCATGAAAATGATCGGGGCCGTGGTGGTGAAGCCTTCGTTCCAACCGGGAAACGGATAGACACGCGCCGATTCGACAATGCTGGGCCGGAGGATGGTTCGCACCATGCCCGTTTCGGCGGCCACCAATTGCTCGCCCAGCGATTTCGTGTAGGTGTAAATGTTGGGCCAACCCCACCACGCGGCACGCTCCACGCCCAGGTCCGTGAGCCGAGTGCGTGTCCAGACCTTTCTTTCACGTGCCACCGCCAGTCCCAGAGCGTCGGGATCGTCAGCATCACGTCCCTCTTCATTGAGCCGTTTGCGCGCCAACTCGCGAAAGCGGGCCACCATCATCGCGTCGCGTGCTTCTTCGCGAACTCGGTCGGCGAGTTTGGCGCAGTCTTTGATTTCCTGCTCAACGGAAAACTCAATGCCCAGCAGTTCGTGCTTGCGCGGGAAGTATCCCAGGACCTCGTCGCTCTCAAAGACGGCTCCGGACCGGTTGCCGGCGACAAAGCAGGTTGAGACGTGAACCAGCGCCGGCCGCTGCATGCGTTTGGTAAAGGCGATGACGTTTTGCGTGCCGACGACATTTGTGCGCAGCGCGCTTTCGAGCGTCGGATTGAAGGTGACGTTGCCGGCGGTGTTGATGACGACGTCGATGTCGCCGGCGATCTTTTGCGCTTCCTCTTCACTGTACCCGAGATTGGTTTCGCCGATATCGCCGCCGAGCACCGTCACTTTGTCGCGAATGAAGCCTTCAAGAGCGTCGCCGTAGATCTCGCGCAACGGATCGAAAGGCGGTGCTGTGATCACGTTGTTCCAAAAGCGGGTTTCCGATTCTTCCTGAGAGCGAGCCCGCACGCTGACGTAGACCCGCCCGACATTCGGAAAGCGATTCAACAGCATGCTGAGCGTAACCTTGCCAAGAAAACCGGTGCTGCCAATCACAAAAAGATTGCGGCCGTTGTAGATGTCGGTTGGCGATAAATTCATGACTCTCTAATGTCCGACAAACTTCAGTTTGTCGCTGATGTTGGTAGCATAGACTTCAGTCTGATCCTGCCCGCCGTATCGACGCTAATCAAGATCACAGACTGAAGTCTATGCTACTCGACAAACTGTTTAGTTTGTCGGAATGCATTACTCCATATCCGCAATGCCGATCATCGGCTGATGCAACATCGTGATCTCCGCCGAGCTGCCCATGTAACTGCGGGCCATCCCAATCGCTTCGGTTAGATTGTCGGCGCGCTCCCAACCCAGAATCGCCGGCACGTGCGCATTCTCAGCGCCGGCCACGATTACTTTGCCGACATGCTGGCGTCCGTTTTCACCCCAGTACCACATGAAGAACGGATGCGCTCCATGATAAGCATTGCCGCGGCGGTACATCTCGACGTAACTCGGGTTGTTGGCAAACTCGCGCTCGTACTTTTCTCGCAGCACAAACGAGTCTCGTGTCTCCGGCAAGAGGCGGTGGAAGAATTCGATGTAACTGGGATGAAAGTCGTGATCGAATTCGTCGTAGCAGGGATGGTGCACAATCATCACGCCGCCTTTTTTCAGCAGCGGTTTGTTGCGATAAAAATTAAAGTGATAACCAAGCGCCATCACCTGGACCAGCAACGGATTCAGAATCGAATAGACGTTGTAGGGAGAGATGTCCGGGATGCCCGTGATCAGGATGTCGCACTGTCCGCGGACGGGAATGATGTACTGATCAAAACCCCGCTGAATGATCTTTTCATGGACCAGATCCGTCTTGCCTGCATGACAGGCAGTCATCTCGTATTGCGCCGGCCGCGAGTGCAACAACTTGCGCCTGGCCTGGCGCGGCAACTTGCCCATCGTGTAACGCATGGCTTCGTACTTCATGCGATCAAACGCGGTAAAGTCGTCTTCATTCTTCAGCAGAAAGTCCATGTCGCTGCCGTACATCCGATTGTTCAGCGCCGTCTCAATGTGAAAAACGTTGAGATGCTCGTCGACCAGTTTGCCGAGCCGGATCACTTTGTGATTAAGCGCCGACCGTGCCGGATCCATGTAGCTGTCCGAATCGCGAATGGTCTGGGGATCGTGATGCGCCCGCAACGACTCGTAGTCGCAAAGTCCGACCGCGACTGATTTGTGTCCACCGTCCATCGGCACGAAATTGATGTTCACGTAGATCAGCAGATCGCTCTCCGCGGCGCGCCGGTTTAGGTAGAGGGGCTCTTTGTGTTTGGTCTCGCCAATCTTCACCATGCCGTCGGTCCATTCGGCGTCGTGATTGTAATAACGATCCGGGTAGTACTCGTTGTAAATCGTGGCGCCGACCATGCGTTTCATTTCCCAGGGCGTCATCTTGCGATGCAGGGAATTAGCAATCACGATATGCACGTCATCGACGCCGTGACCGGCCAGCATGTCCAGTACTATTTCCAAAATGGTCTGACGAAAGTCCGGGGTTGCCATCGGCGGCAGCGGCAGGCTGATGTCGTCCACCGCAATCGTCACTTTCATGCCGGGCTCGAGTTGCGCGAACAGCGGGTCACAACCAAGCGGATGATTCAGCGCGTACCTGATCGCCGCTTCGCGATTCGGCAAGCCCTTGAGGGGCGGGTTCGGGTAAAGCACACGCGTGCCGATAGGTAGATCTTCGAGAATAAAATCCTCTCCCGAAGGCATGATGCGCGGCGCGCTGTCGCGATCAATATAGATCACGGACTCGTGTGTTTTGCGTCGTAATTGCAGTGCCATATTTTAGTGCTTCCGCTTCCTGTTGGCGTCCTCGATGCTTGTCTCGAACTCTAAAAGCTTCGCTTCATCGCCGGTGACATCGAATTGGAAGAGCTCCTGAAAACCGCCGGTAGAACATCTGCTGTAGTACCCAATAAAGCGAGTTGGCTTGAGCTCTGGAAACAATCTCTGCCAACGGGTCATATAATCGATGCCGTTGACGTTGCTTTCCTGAATCGGTCCGTGTTCTCGCAGCAGGCTCTCCAACTTATCAGTAAATTCGGTTTCACTGACGGACTGCTGGAATCGAGTGTCGGCGCTTGCATATATTTCGTGGAACCGCACTGCATTAAATCGGCCATTGAATAATTTGACTGCCTGTACGACCTTTGGAACGTTCGGGTCCTTTCGATTGCAGGAAGCTGCCATCAGCGATATGGCGATGAGCACAGCAAGCCAACTTCGGAAATCACTTGAAACTCTCACGTGGCTATTTCAAATTTAGAATCGGCCAATCATGGTGCAATGCCGTCTGTCGCAGTCGCATGTCCGGGTTCACCGCGGCCGGATGGCCCACAACTGAGAGCATCGGCAGATCGCTCATGCTGTCGGAATACGCGTACGACTCGCTGAGGTTGATGCCCTCGCGCTCGGCGAACTGCCGAATCCAGGACGCCTTAGTGGCGGCCGCCAACACGGGCGGCAGCAAGCGTCCGGTCGCTACGCCGTTGACGAACTCCAGATGGTTCGCGATGTAATCCTGTATGCCCAGGTGGTCCATCAGCGGTTTGACCGACAGATCCAGTGCTCCGGTAACCACGACCTGTCGCAGGCCAATGCTCCGCGCCTTCTCAATCAACTCGTAGGCGCCCGGAAAGACCGCCGGCTTCAGAATGGTGTCGAATAGCTCCTCGGCAAAGAATCTCATCCGATCCTCTGATTGGCCTTTGTAGCTTTTGAAGAAAAGGTTATTAAAGACCTGTCGGCTATACTGGTCTGTGACCGCAAAGGCCGGAATGCTCAGTAGCGTGGTGGCGCTCTTCTTCAGGGTACCAATCAAGCTTGGTTGGTTCTTCGCATAAAACCCAAGGGTATGCACCAGATTGGTGCTGACCAAAGTGCCCTCAAGATCGTAAAATGCCGCTGCGGTCACGCGCTTCTCCAGGCTTTAGGGTTCCCGGACGCGGCTTTCACCGCCGTCCGTTTTGCAAAACCAGAAAGTTCGAGGCTCAATATACCCTATCGGGCCGCATTTGGGTAACGATAAAAAGGTGTGTATATAATGACCATACAATCGCTCCGGAAATATCCAAAATCCCCAGTAAAATCGCCAGATGTGCTTACGTCAGCGCTCTTCATTTGCTGTCTGCTTGCGCTGAGCAGCGTGGTTTCCTGCAGCCGTGGACCGACCGAAGTCGCAAATGCGGTCGATCTTGGAGACCCAAAAGCGGCAGCAGAGAAGGTGGACCAGGCAGACGGGCTCTATGCGCGCCGGGAGGACCTGGGGCAGGCGCGGCAAGCAGTGGCCCTGCTGCGTCAGGCCCGTTTGGAGGACTACGCCAGTTACGAAATCGCCTGGAAGCTTTCCCGTAGTGATTATTATGTGGGCGACCATACGACCAATGATCGCGAGCGCGATGACGCCTTCAGGGAAGGGATTGAGTCCGGCATGCGAGCGGTCAAGTTACAGGATGGAAAGCCCGAAGGCCACTTTTGGCTGGGAGCAAACTATGGCGGCAGCGCCAAGAACAGCACGCTGGCGAATCTATCCAGCGTCGAAGACATTCGCAAAGAGATGGAGGCCGTAATCAAGCTTGACCAGGGCTTTCAATCGGGCAGCGCCTATCTGGGACTGGGCCAACTATATCTACAGGCGCCGCGAATGCTAGGAGGCGATCGTCAAAAGGCCATCGACTATCTGGAAAAGGGTCTGCGCTTTGGCAAAGAGAATGCACTCTTGCGGCTGCGCCTGGCCGAGGCCTATCACCTGGTCAATCGCGATGGAGATGCTTTGAAGCAGATTGATTACTTAAGCTCAATGAAGGTTGATCCGGCGTTCGCCGCGGAATATAAAGAGGCCGTCGAGAAAGCGCAAAAGTTGCGCGCTGAACTAAAAGCCAATTGATCTAATCCCAGAAAAGCGACGGCAGGTAAGGGAACGGCACATGTTCAGCCTTGCGGCCCGCTCGTCGCAGCACATCAAGCATGCGTTCCGAGCCGGGATAGTTTAACGAGTGAATGATTATCTGCGCCTCAGTTTGTTGGTGAGGGTTTTCGGCTAGCCATGATGCGACTACGAAGCCGGTGAGCCCATCGTCCGCCATCATCTCAAAGTAATGTTCTTCCGTCAGATCGTGATCCAGGAAAATCAGATCATAGTTGCGTTGCGTCAGCCATTGAATGGCGATTGCCACCTGATCGGTGACGTCCCGTTCATAGCGCGCAAACTGTCGTGCAAACCAGGAGCGGCGCACGTCATCGTCTTCTACTACTAATATCCGGCTGCTGCCTTTCCTCATCCACTATCGGCCTTTACTGGGAGCGCGGGCGTCCCGCCCGCCGAAATCCGCAGCATTCAATTTTGTGAGTCCCGAGAGTCAAACTCGCGCGGACGCGCTCGCTGCGGGCGGGACGCCCGCGCTCCCAGCAATCACTATCGCTTGCTGCCGGAAATTACTTTTGCTTGCCGCCGGCTTTCTTTAATTCCTCCAGAGTGCGTTTATGTTGCTCGAGCTTCTGCCCGGCCTCGGCCAGTTTGCCTTCGGCGGTGAGGCGCTGGTAATCGTCAAACTCCTGGATAGCTCGATTGATCAGCGCTGTTATGTCTGCTGGCGTGCCGCCTGGCAATGGACCAGGCTTGGCCTGAGTTTCTCCGGTCGTCCCTTTTGGTGGCTCGGGTTGAGTCTGACTCGGCGGCTTCGTCGTTTCGCCGAACAGATTCGTCATCGCTTCCTCAAAGCTCTTGCCATAGCCAACCTTGTCTTGAATTGCCAGGACGACGAGTCGCAATTCCGGCATCGGGCTAGTGGTGGCTTGAAGGTAAATGGGTTCGACGTAGAGCAGTGAACGTCCGATCGGGATTACCAGCAAGTGACCGCGGAGCACGTGCGAGCCTTGTTGGTTCCAGAGCGTGAATTTGCCGGAGAGTTCAGCGTTCTGGTCGATCCGTGCTTCGATCTGCGCTGGCCCATCGATCAATCTTGATTTCGGGAAGTTATAGACCAGGAGCTTGCCATAGTTCTCGGCATCGCAGCGACCGGCCATCCAGCCGATCATGTTATTCCGATTGGCTGGCGAGAAAGGCAGAATCATCGCGAACTCGTCGCCCTGCTTTTCGCCCGGAAGCTGCATCAGCACGTAGTACGGTTCGATGCTTTCCGTCTTCGTCTTGTCTTGCGCGTTCAAGCCTTTTTGCTGCGCTATGCTCCAAAGATCTTCGCGCTGAAAGAACACTTTGGTGTTCAGCGTGTGATAGAGACCGAAAACATCACCCTGGGTTTTGATCAGGGTTTCCGGGTAACGAATGTGCGCTCGTAGATCGGCCGGCATCTCCGAGGCGTCATGGAACAACGCGGGAAAAGTTGCGCGGTAAGTCGCAATCAGCGGATCCCGGTTGTCGAAAACATAGAAAGTGACCGTGCCGTTGTAAGCATCAATGACCACTTTGACGCTGTTCCGGATGTAATTGACACTATTCCTGCCCGCGCCGAAGTGACGCGAATAGGGATAGGTTGAAGACTGGGTAAAGGCGTCAACCATCCAGTACAGACGCCCGTCGCCGGCCACTACAATGTAGGGGTCTTTGTCATAGATGAGAAATGGCGCCACGCTGTCGACCATGTCAAAAATCTCGCGATGAATGAGCACGCGGCTATCCGCCGTCACGTCGTCCGAGAATGGTAATTTCGACAGATCATCCAATGCGTAAGCGAGCACCAGCCGGCGCAGTCCGGCGCCGATTCGAATGCCTCCTGAGCCTTCATAACTCGTATAGCTGTTCGTCTCTCCCTGCGGATAGTCAAACTCTTTCTGCTTCGTCTTGACGTAAACGTTGGTCTTGGTTTCTTCGCCAAAGTAGATTTGCGGTCGCGTGACTTTTAGCTCTGCCGCGGTTGACTCGATAGGCATGTTCGACAGCAGGAACTTTGGTATTCCTTCCGCATCGAAGCCGTTGGCCGTATTCATGGTCACACCATAACCATGGGTGTAAATCAACTTTTCGTTGATCCAGTTGCGTGACGCTTCCGGCAGTTTCTCGACATCAATCTCGCGCGCCGACACCATCATCTGACGCTTCTCTTTTCCGATCAGGTAGCGATCAACGTCGATGTTGGAAAAATCGTAGTAGGTGCGAATCTCCTGAATCTGACGCAGGGTGTCCCGGAGTGCTTGCGAATCCCACAACCTGATGTTTTCCAAGCGCGAACGATTGGCGTCCAGATCCAAAGCCGCGACTGAGTTTTCGGCGTCAAACTCACGTTGCTCGATACCCTCGAGGCCGAACGCTCGCCGCGTTGCAGTGATGTTGTACTGAATGTAGGGCGTCTCGCGTTCCAGTTCGTTCGGTTTGACGATGAAACCGGTGACGTATGCGGGCACGAGAATTCCGCCCACAACATAGATGGCGATCGGCAGCGCGACTCCGACGATTAACAGACGCAGGCTCTTTTGCGTGAAAGCGTTGACTAGCGCGATAGCCGCTGCGACGAGGAGCGCTACGCAGACTATCAACAATGCGGGCAGCAGGTAATTCGCTTCGGTATAAGTGACGCCGGTGAATGTCTGGTGATCTTCCCACAGATACGGGAAGCGAGATAGATACGTGTTCAGCGCCAGAGCCAGCAGCAAAGGAGCCAACGCCAGAGAGATGGCGCCAAATGACGTTCGGGTCGCGCTCTTGGCCGTACCTTTGTGCTGCTGCGACATCGTTAGTAGCGCATAGACCAGTGTGGCCAGGAAAATCACCACGGTAATGGCCATCAGCCAGCTACCAAGTAGATCGTAGACCGGGAGGCTGAACAGATAAAAATCAAGTGGCTTCTGATAAATCGGGTCCGTTTCTGGAGCCGCAACCCGGTGAGTATAGAGAGCAAACGCTTGCCAGGAGGCTTTCATGGATAGACCGGAAACCAATCCGCCGATGACCGAGATAATCCATGACGCCGGTCGCACGAAACGCGCCGGCGCAAAAGTCACTGGCTGGTTGTTCACCACGATCGTTCGAGGGCCGAGCGTGTGCGAAGCAAATGCGCGCTCAAGTAACCAGAAAGCGCCGCGCAGGATCACCAGGGTGAGCACAGCGAACACCGCAAAGAGAGTCAGCTTCGAACGAAATATGTACCAGTAGACCGATGAATAGCCGAGTGAACCGAACCAAAGCGCCGAGACATAAATCGTCAATGATCGCGCCGCCACAATCAGCAGAACGATCACACTCAGCAGCAGCCAGCGCCGCCAGTGTCGTTTGCGTGTTGGCGAAATATCGATCACATCATCATCGTCGGGAAATGAAGAGCTCATGGCCGATAGCATACGCCCGATGGAACTAGCACTCAATGTGGGGTAGTGGCTCAATTTGAATTCTCCGCGCGTCCTCGGCGCCTCCGCGGTGAGTGGTTTCCGCACCCTTGCTCACCGCAGAGGCGCCGAGCACGCCGAGGCCGCGCAGAGAAAAGCCAAACTGAGACACTACCTCAATGTGGTGGCTTGGCGATTAGGAGATCATTTTGAGAATGTTCGTTGTAATTGAAGGCGACGTACCTGCGTTGGCTGCCGGTCCGGTTTTGGGTTGCTTATGTCTGATAGCCCTCCCTGACGGTCGGGCTTCTGCTTGCTGTGCGATCCCAAGCAGAAGTCTGCGATCCCAAGCAGAAGCCCGCGCGTTAGCAAGGGCTTTCGTTTGCGCGGTTCATTCATTCATTGTTCCTGATTGGGCGTGTATAATGGCGCGTGTTCGCGGGATAACTGCAGCTAATGTTTGCGAATCGCGGCCGGGCAACCAGGACGGCCGCAGCACACTTCCAAAGCCTCGCTGACTTGCGTGGCGCTCGGTAGACGAGGACAACCAATGCTCGCGCCAGGAACAATCTTACAAGATCGATATCGCATAGTAGGTAAGCTTGGAGAAGGCGGCATGGGCGCGGTGTACGAGGCTCTCGACCAACGTCTGGATGCGACAGTAGCACTGAAAGAAACGCTCTTTGCGGATGAGCGACTACGCAAACAGTTCGAGCGCGAGGCGCGCCTGTTGGCTCGCCTGCATCATCCCGCACTACCTCGGGTCAGCGATCACTTTGCCGAAGGCGGTGGCGAGTTCCTGGTGATGCAGTATATTCCAGGCGACGATATCGCGGGGATTATGGCCCAACGTCGCGGACCGTTTCCTGAGGAACAGGTGGCGATGTGGGCGGACCAACTGCTCGATGCGTTGGACTACCTGCACACCCAGGAACCCCAGATCGTTCATCGGGACATCAAGCCGCAGAATCTAAAACTCACCGGTCGCGGCCAGATCGTCTTGCTTGATTTCGGCCTTGCTAAGGGCCAGGTTCACGAACTCTCGCGTGTTACCAATACCGCCAGCATCTTTGGCTATACACCAAACTACGCGCCGCTTGAGCAGGTTCAGGGCCAGGGTACAGATCCGCGCAGCGATCTTTATGCATTGGCGGCAACGCTCTATCACCTGGTGACGGGAAGCAAGCCGCCCGACGCACTGACGCGCGCCGCTTCATTGGTCAATGGCGAAACGGATCCGCTCTTACTGGCTAGCCAGGTCAACTCCACCGTTCATTCAGCCTTCGCGGAAGTGCTGCGTCGCGCCATGGCCCAGGGTCGTGATCAGCGCTATTCGTGCGCCGCGGAAATGCGCAAGGCGCTGCATTCCGGCAACGAGCAAACGATCGGCCTTGCCGGCGACGCCGCCACCGTGCTGTTTCCGCCCGCAGGCACCAAGGTTGCTGTCGCGCAGCCGACAGTGCCTGAGAAAGGCGCCACTGCTTTGAGTGGCGAGACCACCGTGGTACGAACGACGCCGGCTGCCGGTGGCAAGCGTGTGCTGCCATGGGCTATCTCGGGCGCGTTGTTGCTCCTGTTGGTGGCTGGCGCCGGCGCCTTCTACGCTTTTGAACGAAACAAGACCTCGCAGGCGAGCCAACAACCGACGCCGAGTCCGGTCAACAGCATTCCGGTCGCTCAGCCTTCCCCCACCGGCGAAGGGAAGTCAACTGAGGCAGCGAAGGAAAACATTGCCAAGGCGAAGCCTGAGAGCCCAACCAAGGATTCGCAGAAGCAGGCGACCGCGAAAAAGAAAGAGAAGAAGAGTCCGGAGGCAGATGGCGATCCGGATCCAAATCCTAATCGAGACGATCGGGCGCAGCGAGCGAATGCCAATCGTGGAGGTGAACATCCCGAAGTACCAAAGCCACCTGATGATGCAGGTGAGGTGCCGGCTCCGAATGGTCGTGGCTCGCGAAGATTTCCCAACGCCCGGACACAGACGATGCCCAACGGCGCAAGAGTGATGATTATGCCAAACGGAACGCGGATCGTGACCTATCCCGACGGCACTACTCGAGTCTTTAACCCCGCCGGTCAACGACCAAGACGACGGCCCTAAGAAGACTCAATCCATCAGCGACGCCTCGATGCCTGGTCGTGCCTTAATTTTGAACTCGATTCTTCGTTTGGAGGCGGCGACGCCAGCCTCTAACAGGCTGTTGAAAAAAGCAAGATCGCCACAGAGTCACAGAGACACGGAGAAGGCAAGGATCAGAATCAAACAGAAATGCCAATAAACTCATACAGTCTTTGTTCTCATCTTTCTTTGTGTCTCCCTGTCTCTGTGGCTAAGTCTGGTTTTTCAGCAGCCTACTAAACGGAAACCAGGCCACTATCCGGTGACTTAGTCATGCCGCTCGGTATACTTCGGTCGAGGAAAATGCCCATGGCCAAATCGTATATGAGAGTCGCGATCCTCTCTGTCGGACTTGCCTGTAGTTTCGCAGTCGTCTTTCTCACTTCGCCTGTGCGGGCTGAAGCCGATGGAGCCAGGGACCCTTCCGTTATCCGGATCACGCCGGCCGCGCCCTTGATTAACGAGCAGGCTCGTTTAGCTGAACTGGCGAATCGCCGCGCGCGCGTGGCCCAGGCGATCGGACCCAAGGCGATGCTCGTGCTCTTTAGCGCCGAACCACGTCTTTACACTAACGACGTCTACTATCCTTACCGGCAGGAAAGTAATCTCTATTACCTGACACAATTGAAGCAGGCCGGGGCCACACTGGTTCTGATGCCCGGAAATGCGCGCACGCCGGAATTGCTCTTTCTGCCACGGCGTAATCCAGCCGCCGAAACGTGGACCGGTCACATGTACTCACCTGAAGAGGCAGCGCACCGATCTGGAATAAGCGAGATTCTGGACGAGAAGGAGTTCGAACCATTCATGGAAGCGGTTCGCAAGCATCAACCATTTGAGGCGAAACCGAGCAGCGTCATGAAGTCGGCGGCGTCCGGTCAGCCGATCGGCGGATCTGAAGAGATGTTTACGGCTGCCGAGAAGAGTGAAGCAGCAGTGTATCTCTTGAATCCAGGAGGTCGGGATCGGGAGTACGCCCGAGAACAGCGGTTCGCCACGGAGTGGGCCAAGAACGCTTCCGGCTTTGCGGCCCGGGATGCTTCATCGATTTTCGCCGCGATGCGTCTGCGTAAGTCACCGATGGAATTGCTACTGTTGCAACATGCCATCGACATCAGCACCGAAGCCCATGAACGCGCCTGGGCCGTTGCCGGCAGTGCGAATTGGGAATATGAAGTCGATGCCGAGGTCGCTTACGTTTTCAAACTGCGAAATGCCGACAGTTGGGGCTATCCTGATATAGTTGGCGCCGGCGCCAACGCGACCATTCTCCATTACGAAGAATCGCAGGCCCGGGTTAAGCCGGACGACCTGATATTGATGGATTGCGGCGCTGAATACGAGCACTACAGCGCGGACGTGACGCGCACCTTCCCCGCGAACGGAAAGTTTTCGCCGGCCCAGGCAGAGCTTTATCAGATTGTGTATGACGCCCAGGAAGCCGCAGCCAAAGCTGCTCGGCCGGGCGCCACGATATCAGATGTGAATCGCGCCGGAACTGAAGTCATCAAGGACGGACTGCTGAGACTGGGGCTGATCACTGATCGCAATTCAATGCAGTACGGCATGTGGTTTATGCATGGCACGTCACATTGGTTGGGCATGAACGTGCACGACGTAGGCGACTACGGAACAAAGTTGGAACCAGGCATGGTATTCACCAACGAGCCGGGCATTTATGTTCGCGCCGACGCGCTCGACAACTTGCCGCAGACAACCCAGACTGAAAAGTTCAAGGAGGCAATTCGGCCTGCATTCGAAAGGTACCGCGGTCTGGGCGTGCGCATCGAAGACGATCTGGTAGTCACTGAGACGGGCGTGCGTTGGCTGACCGAGGCCCTGCCGCGAAAGATGTCGGAGGTTGAAGGCTTCATTGCCCGGGTGCGCAGCCAACCTGTCGCCCATTGAGCAACAAGCTCGAGATTTGGTAGCGGCCCAATTTGTAACGCAAACTGTCAGTTTGCGATTCGTTTGTAACGCAAACTGTAGTCTGCGATTCGTGGGTGGCATTCAACGCGCTCCGCAAGCCCGGGTCCCCAGCAGCTCGGCTGGGGCGGTCTTACAGCTTGCGTTACAGAATGCGAATTAGGGCACTACCCGAGATTTTGGGTCCCACGTTCGCTGAGACTAAAGAGGAAATTAATGAAGCTCATCAGCTTGACGAGTGTTATCGTTGTGCTCCTCGTGGGGATATCGTCAGGACGCGACGCGAGCCGCACAGCGATGGCTGCCGATCAGTCGACCGGCAAGGTTGCGGGCGTGATCCTTGATGCCAATGACGCCCGCATAGTGAAGGCCTCGATTACGATGTGGAACGGGGAAACAACGCGCAAGACGAAGAGCGGAGATCAGGGCGAGTTCGAAGTTTCGCTGCCCGCCGGCAGTTATTAAATTACTGTTGAGGCAGATGGCTTTCGTAAATATTCCTTTTCGCCGCTGAGGGTCAAAGTCGACGAGACAAAACAAATCAGTGTTCATCTGCAGGTTGCCGTTCCACCCGGCTTGGTTCCGGCGTCGCGTCAATCCACAAACCCGAGTCGCTCAATAACCATGATGGAGTGATCATCGTGTCAATTCTCTTCATTGCCGTTGCCGCGTTTTTCTTTCTTGTTTTTTTGATTTTAGATCAGGCACTGGTCCGGTTCGACGCCGGAGGTACCGGCATCCGATTGATCCTCTGCTGCACACCAAACAGGAATGGCTTGATCAGGGTCCGGGAACCGGGCATTCCTGGCATGGCGACACCTCCACCAGCGGTTTTGCCCCCTCCGCGAATCTCTCGAATGGCTACACTGCGACGGATGCGGGCAGTAGCTGGGATGCGTCAAGCGGAGTGGATACAGGTGGCGACAATAACGCTGGTGGATTCAGTGATTTTGGCGGCGGAGGCGATTTTGGCGGTGGTGGCGCGGGCGGAGATTTCGGTGGTGGCAGCACGGGCGGAGACTTCAGTTCGGGCGGTCAATGAGAAAAGGCAATCGGTCTAATGTTACGGCACTCGTTGAGTCTAATGTTTTTGTGCCTCACCAGTGTTATGGCTGGTAGGCCATCGGCGACTGCTTCCATTGAAAAGTCTTGCCGTGAGCATCCGCAGTTGGTTGGCAAATGCTTTACGCTTCGCGGTAGACTCGCCGCTTATAACGGCGCTCCAGCATTCCGACTTTGGCGAGTGGGAACGCGACGGATGCTTGGCGTTTCCGATCAGCGCTTTGCTCTGGCCGGGTATCGCAATATTCCTGAGAGTATCGAGCGCCAGGTCAAACCTGAGGTAAGTCTGTTCGGTGATTTTTTGGTCTGTCCCTTCACGCCATCTGAGCCTGGGAAGATGCAACTAGTGGGCTGTAACATTGAATACGCTAGTGCAATAAGGTATCATGAGGCATGGCCAACGAAACGGTTCAGTTGACTGCCTCCGAAGAAAAAGAACTTGTGTCCCGGGCTCGCTCGCGCACGTTG
>Ga0179594_10000030_pt1 | contig 61962 bp, 57 predicted proteins | sample CZOMad1_1_08_16f_FD_148625 | JGI IMG/M metagenome (GOLD analysis project Ga0179594, IMG submission 148625) | Vadose zone soil fungal communities from Angelo Coast Range Reserve, California, USA - CZOMad1_1_08_16fungal (Illumina Assembly) | ecosystem: Environmental > Terrestrial > Soil > Vadose...
CCGATACGCGGGTTGATGTCGAACCCGATGAACTCGTGCAACCCTAGAATATGGACGTAGTCGAATTCCAGAGCCATGTTCTTTCCCATCTCCTGTGCGAACCCGAGGTTCCACTGCTGCGTAAACGGAGATTGAAAGTCAGGATCGATCATTCTGCCGCGCGCCCCTGGCAGCGGGTTGGTGAGCGGGCGCGGAATGGCCGGCGGCGTCGAGTTGATGCTCAGGTTGGGGTCGTCTTTGACGAACGTGGCGTAAATCTCGGGGTTTGCTTGCTGCACTGCAAACAGCGGAACGTTGAGAAACGACTGATCAAAGTACATCCCGTATCCGCCACGGATGACTGACCGTGAATTCCCGCGAAAGTCCCAGGCAAAGCCAACGCGCGGCGAGAAGTTATTCTTGTCGTCTTTCGCGACGCGTCCATATGGGCTGCCGATGATCTGCAGCGCCCGAACGGCTCGATTGGCGTTCTGGTGGTTGTGGTCCACGAAGCCGACGTCCACGTCGTAGCGGAGACCGAGGTTCACGGTCAACCGCGGCGTTAGCTTCCAATCATCCTGCGCATATGCGGCGAACTGCTTCGCCCCGTCACGCAGATCGAAATTGGGATCGCCGCCTGACAATACGACGTCAGCCACAACTCCGAAGCCGGCTAACTCGGCTGCGGTGCAGGTGGATGGTCCAACAATCGTCGAGCAGGTGATGGGACCGGGCAAAACCTGGGTGGTCCGGAAGCCCTGCGGAAATTGCCCTGGATTCTGAGCAATCTCGTTTGGGTTAAAGAAGAAATCATATTCAGGAGCCGAGTTGAAAGCGAAGAGGCCGCCAAGGGTTGGCTCCAATACGAAATCGGCTCCGAACTTGAAACCATGCCGGCCACGATTGTACGACAGGTCATCTCGAAGCTGATGTTTCTTCTGGATGGTCTCTTGCGGAACGTTGCCGTTACGGCCAACGATGATGCCATTGGGGAACGTTAGATTGGCCAGATCGGTTGTCGCCAGAATCTGGTTATCGAAAGTCGAGTACTGATAAGCAAACTGGTTAACCGTACTTGAGCTGATCGTGCGGGTCCAGGAACCAAGGAAGTTGTACAGCGTATTGAGAGTCTTGTTCCCTCCTGAGAGATCGGTGAAGACGGTTAAGAATCCTGCTTGATCATTCAGGGCATTGTTGTTCTGTCCTGAAAAACGAAAGACTAAGGCGTCGTTTGAAGTGGGATTGAAATCGGTCTTGATGGTATAGACCCAATCGTTGAAAGGCTGCGGCAGAAAACGAACTGCCTTGTAGCCGAGCGGTTCGAGAAACTGGATCTGAGAAAACGTATCGCCAGGCACGATAGAATTGCCGCGTTCCCGCGTATGCTCAGCGGTGCCGAAGAAAAATGCTTTGTTCTTCTTAATTGGACCACCGATCGAGCCACCGAATTGCTGGCGTGAAAACGGCGGCTTCACCGCGTCGCCCGCATTGGGAAAAAGATTCGGATTGGCCTTGGCGAGGAGAGCAGGTGCATTCGCATTAAGTCTTTCATCGCGGAAAAACCCGAACGCCGAACCATGGAACTCATTTGTGCCGCTCTTGCTCACTACCGACAGCAAGGCCCCGCCTGAGCGCCCGTTGGCTGCTGAGAAGCGTTGGGTCGACAGCGCAAACTCCTGAATACCTTCCATCGAAAAGTTTTGCAGGATGCCGCCGACGGCATTGTCCTTGTTGTCACCACCATCAACCGTGATATTGAGATTTCGTCCCGTCGATCCACCGACTGAGAAAGTGCCCACACGGGCCTTGGTGGGATCGAACGAAGGCTCAAGGGTCGCGCCGGGAATAAGGATCGCGAGCGAGGCGAACGACCTTCCGTTGACCGGCAGATTTTCCATTTGACGCTGGTTGATGACGCCACTTACTTCGGTCTTGGTGGTCTCAACCAACGGCGCTGCATCACCGCTTACGGTAACGGAAGCCACCGCCCCGGCAGGTTTCAGTTCAGCATCGATCGTGGCCCGCGACAGCACATTGACTGTCACCGGTTCTTGAATCAACTTGGCAAATCCAGTGGACTCAAACTCAAGCCGATAATTCCCGGGCACGAGCTGGGTTATCTCGTAGGTGCCTTCCCCGCTGGTAACAGCCGTGCGCGCAGCGTTTGTTCCCAGATTTGTGGCCTTGACTGAGGCGCCAGGCACTACGCTTCCCTTCTCGTCCTTTACAACTCCAGTAATCGTACCCGTATTCGAAGTTTGCCCCACACTATTCTCGGTCATGGCGATAATTGAAAACAGCATGGTCAGGCACACGGTGGCGAGCCATCCTTTCGTGAGACTAGTGGTCCTCATTTAACACCTCCCTCGTATGTAGATGCGGTTGATTCGATTCTGTTAGAAGTTGCCGGAGACAAAGTCCTCGGCCTTCGAACCCTTTGTCGGTTTCATTTATCCGGAACGGCAACTCGTGTGCCCTTATGAGTACGGCAAATAAATCAAGCAATGGTCGTGTGCTGCGGGAGACTACTGAGCCAAACGCGATCCAAAAAAATGAAGATCATCCACAAAATGGGAAGATGTCTTCGTTTGGCAGGGGCCTAACGCGGACCGACTTTCGGGCCTGAACTTGTTAGCGAACGAATGCGGGAAAACCGTTGAAACGGTTCACGATCTCTAAAGCCACCTGCTGACCACCGGGCTGAAGCCACGGTGTGAGTGAGACACGTCCAAAACCAAACTGCACACCACTCGCCTCTTGCCTTAGCCGGCAAGGTCTCAGCAGAGGATTTTGTCGAGAATCGAGGCTTAAGAGATTTTTTGTAGGAAAAACCGCGTGCGCTATCAAGCACACAACTCATTTGCGAGGGCTAACGTTTTCGCGAAGAAACCTGACAATCTCGTCGGTTGAAGTGCCTGGAAGAAAGACCGCCGCAATTCCCATGGCCTTCAGTTTCGGAATGTCGTCCTGAGGGACAATTCCACCAACCAGGACGAGGCAATCGTCCATCCCCTGTTCGCGGATCAGTTGAACAATCCGGGGACAAAGAGTGTTGTGGGCACCGCTGAGGACGGAAACACCCACCGCGTCGACGTCCTCCTGGACGGCGGCGGCCGCAATCATCTCTGGCGTTTGGCGCAAGCCTGTGTAGATGACTTCCATTCCTGCATCCCGCAGCGCGCGAGCGATCACCTTCGCGCCCCGGTCGTGGCCGTCGAGACCGGGCTTTGCTACCAGGACGCGAATTTTTTGTTCAGACATAAGGGAAGTGAAATTCGCTTTGTGGCGAGTCGCTCTCTGTTGCAGGAGCAAAGGACCGTTCGCCTTCGGTTGGTTGTCAGAACGCGGGTTCTTCGTAGACTCCGTAAACGTCACGTAGGGCGCTGCAAATCTCGCCGAGGGTGGCATAGGCACGCACGGCTTCGATTGTCGCGGGCATCGTATTCACATCCGCCTGCGCCGCCTTTCTTAATTTGTCGAGTGCGTTTGCGACGGCGCCGGAATCCCTTTGATCGCGGACTTGCTGTAGTCGCTCGACCTGATGCGCGCGCACCGATTCGTTAATGACCAGAGTGGGGATCTCATTTTGTTCGCTTCCCATCTGGTACTTGTTGACGCCCACAATTGTCTGTTCAGCACGCTCGACGGCTTTCTGATAGCGGTATGCTGAGTCCTGGATTTCACGCTGCGGAAATCCTTTCTCAATCGCAGCGACCATCCCGCCCATCGCGTCTATTTTTGCGAAGTAGTCGAGTGCGCCGCGTTCCATCTTGTTGGTTAGAGCTTCGACGAAATACGAACCGCCCAACGGATCGATAGTATTTGCGACGCCGGTCTCCTCGGCGATTATTTGTTGGGTGCGCAGAGAAATCAGCGCTGCCTGATCCGTCGGCAGGGCCAGCGCTTCGTCGTAAGAATCCGTGTGCAGACTTTGGGTTCCACCCAACACGCCGGCCAGCGCCTGAATCGCAACCCGAACAATGTTGTTCAGTGGTTGCTGGACCGTCAGCGAAACACCCGCTGTCTGAGTGTGAAAACGCAGCTTTAAGGTGCGCTCGTTAGTTGAGCCGAAACGATCGCGCATCGCCCGCGCCCAAATGCGACGGGCGGCCCGATACTTGGCGACCTCTTCAAAGAAATCGTTATGCGCGTTGAAGAAGAACGAAATCCGCGGCACGAACTGATCGACTGCCAGGCCCGCGCGAACGCCCCATTCAACGTACTCGATGCCGTCTCGAAGTGTGAACGCCAGTTCCTGAATCGCCGTGGCGCCTGCTTCGCGAATGTGATAGCCGCTTACAGAAACGGGATTGTATCGAGGCACGTGTTCGGTACAGAAGGCGAAGGTATCAATTACCAACTTCATCGCCGGCCGGATGGGATAAATCCACTCCTTTTGCGCAATGTATTCCTTCAGAGTGTCGTTCTGCAGCGTGCCGGATATCTTCTTCCAATCGGCTCCCTGCTTTTCAGCGACCACGAGATACATCGCCAGAAGTACGGAAGCGGGGGCGTTGATCGTCTGCGAGACGGTGACCTTCTCGAGCGGGATCCCGTCGAATAGAACTTCCATGTCCGCCAGAGATGATACGGCCACACCACACTTGCCAACTTCACCTTCTGAAAGGGCAGCATCGGCGTCATAACCCATCAAGGTTGGCAAATCGTAAGCGACGGAGAGCCCTGTTTGCCCTTCAGCTAACAAGTATTTGAAGCGCGCGTTGGTATCTTCAGGGGTACTGAAACCGGCAAACTGTCGCATCGTCCAAAGCTTGCCACGATAGCCGGTAGAGTGGATTCCGCGAGTGTAAGGAAATTCGCCAGGGAAGGAGATATCACGTTCAAAGTCTGTCTCTGCCAGGTCCGCGGGTGTGGATAATCGATCGACCTCTTCCAAAGAGACACTCTCAAACCTCTTTTTCGCTTCTGGGTTTTTCTGAATGGCAGGTCTGAGTGTTTCTCTTTCCCAACGTTCGACGGCAGCTTGCTCGGGCGAGGAAATCTCTTTGGTTTCCGGCATAAACCTCTCGGCGTTTCGCTTTAAGAATAAGGCGAAATGGATATTAGTTTACGGGGATCTGAGTGTCAAACATGGAAGATTCTTTCCGGCTGGCTCAACGAGAGGGGAGCGGCTGTGATTACTCACAGCCGCGCCACGTCGGCAGGACCCTGGATGCGTGGATTCTCAAGCAGCGGACTTTCGGTAGGTGACGGGCGGAAAATCATAAGTATGCGCCCGGTCCCGATGAGTGGTTTGTCCACTCATTCAACCGGCACAATAATCTCGTTTGGACGCGCCATATTCAGTTGCGAACGCGCGGCGGATTCAATTGCCTTCGGATCGGTTTGCAAACGCTGCAAGTCCGTCCGTAAACCCTGATTACTTCGCCGAAGGCCGTCGACGGACTGTAGCAATTGCTTATATTGGTCCGAAGCAGCCTGCCTTTCGGTGTGTGTGCGCATCGTGACAGTTATACAAAGGCCTAGCGTGGCCAGAATGATCATGCCAAATATGACCCATGACGGGATTAATCCACCGCGCCGGCGAACCTCGGTGCGGGTTCCGATTAACTCCACTGTGATTTCTCGGGCCGTGGGCAGTGTCGACGCCGTGCGCGGTGCTATGCGCTGTGAACGAATGCGATCATCTACCCAGTCAAGATTTGCCACCCTGCTCAAGGAGCACCTCCCAGTCCCTTAACTTCTTGATTCTTTCGGCTGCCGACGATTTCGTGGGCGCCCGCCGATAGGTGCCTCACCTATTCATCCCTGTCGAACTCAGCTCGAACGCGTGTAGTCCGTCTCAACTGTCGACGTTGCTGGCAAACTCGAAGCGACGCCATTTTTCGTCGGATGGTAACTTTTGAATGAGTAACACGCGCCACTCTTGCCGTCGAAAGTGATTTGGTCGTCATCGAATGCTCCTTCGTCCCGCTCTAGCTAATTCGTTTCTCGAATTGTCGCTATCGATTTTAAGAAGCTGCTTAATGCGCCCTCGGCATCCAGAACCACAATATCCTTGGTCTCTTGATGTCGGATACCCCAACCTAATGTGCCTCTGTCAAATGCCAATCCGTTGCCAGTCAATAAGTTAGCGGCAAGGTTGGCGGAATGTAGCACTCGTGCTTAAGCGTGTAAAGACATTTTGTTCCAGAGCCTTCGGGAAGCTAAGTTCAACATTTACTTGAACTAAGAGCGCTTAAGCGGACTAAAAGGCGAACGGGAGGCGAACGTTTAGTGTCGATTTAAGCGAGGCATGTTGAAACTTGTTGACAGGGAGTTGTCGGGGAGCCTAGACTTCGAATCGGCTGGCTCTCTTCAGTTTCGGCAGCGACCCGACCATTTGCCGCAGAAGCGTTTCGCTAGTCAGTCTTGCCCTTCATCGGATACTGAGGCTTTAGTCGCCTCGTACTTTCCTCTCGCCAAGCGCTAGTTCAAGGCCCGTAAGAAGCAGGAAGGGGCAAATGTACCCAGAGTCGGAGATCGCTACAGTAGAGCAGGTAAATCAATCTAATTTGCCATTGAGTGCCATGGTGCGCGCCGTGTGTCGAGCTGCGCTGATGGGCCCCGATCTGCTTTACGAAGCGATGCTTAAAATGAGCCTGGCGGTGGAGGCGTTTGCTCCGACGTACGGTCTTTCAATCTGGAGACTGGGCGTTGACGAACCTCCGCGGGTGAAATGGGCCGAGGGTCTCAATGACGATGAGATTGACGACGCAGAAAGACTGCTAACAGAAGTGCTCGCTTCGGCAAACGGAAGCTGTGAAATTAAGGCAGGTGACCTGACCATCTGCCTGGCCTTATCGATGCCGGTCGCTGGTAGAGAAGGCGCTGCGATCTATGCTCGCTGCGTACGACCTCTGACTGCTGCACAGGCACAGCAGTTAAGATCTCTTGTGGATGTCGCGCAGCTTGCGCATGCGTACGCAGCAGCGAACCTGAACCGCGTGAAGGTTCTCGATACTAACAATCGAGTCGCCGCGGTTTCGACAAGTCTTCCAGGAATGATCTTTTCCAGTCGCGCGATGGCCGAAGTCGCCCGAGCCGTTGAACGAATCAAAGATTCAGAGTCAGCAGTTCTGATAACAGGCGAGTCAGGAACCGGAAAAGAATTAATTGCTCGAGCGATTCATCGGCTGAGCAAGCGGTCAAACCAGGAGTTCGTACCGTTCAACTGCTCTGCCGTGCCTCCCGAGCTGGTTGAGAGCATTCTTTTCGGCCACCGCAAAGGGAGTTTCACCGGCGCCCTGAATGAGAACCTGGGCTTAATCCGCGCCGCGGAGAATGGCACACTGTTTCTTGACGAGATCGGCGATTTGCCGTTGCCTTTGCAACCGAAGTTACTGCGCTTTCTCCAAGAGGGAGAGGTGCACACACTAGGCGAAAGTGCCCCTCGAAAAGTGAACGTACGCGTGATCGCAGCGACTCACAAGGGGCTCGAGGACTTGACGCGCCAGAAGATTTTTCGCGAAGACCTCTACTACCGCATCGCCACGCTCCAGATTCATGTGCCGCCGCTGCGTGAGCGTCCGGAAGACACAGCGGTGCTGATCTCGCATTTTCTCTCATACTACGCGCGCCGCAATGACCATCCTGTGGCGGGCATCACCGGAGACGCCATTCACGTTCTACAGGCCTATGCGTGGCCGGGGAACGTGCGAGAGTTGGCCGGCGAGATCGAACGCCTCGTATTGTACGCCGAGCGAGACGGCTACATTTCAACCGAACAAATCCATCCCAGAATTTTGCCTCTGGACTCTCTACTGCGAGACAAGCGGGAAAGCGCTGAGCGGAGTCTGGACGAATTGCTTGATGATTATGAGCGGCGAGTGATTACTCAGACTCTCAAACAGCACGACTGCAACATTGCCCGCACCAGTGCTGCCCTGGGCCTGGGTTCCAGACAAACGCTTTACAAAAAGTTGAAGCGACTGACCATCGACATCGGCGAATTCTTACAAGAAGACACCGAGCCCGGAATGCAATTTCGGGCGCCACTACACTGACCGAAAACGCTTCTGGGTATCTGCTCTCAGCCCTACTCCGCCTTTTCGTTTTGACATCTCGATCAGATTCACCTGCTCTCCGGTTAACCAATGGTTCTAGCTAATGTCTTTTATTTTCTCCTCGCGCTATTGCTGCATGAATTTGCCCATTTGATTGCAGCTCGTGCGTGCGGCGTAACTATCACGGAGTTTGGCCTCGGCTGGGGGCGGCAGGTGTTTGCCTTTCGCTGGCGCAAGATTGATTTTGGAGTTCGGATGCTGCCGATCGGCGCTTATGTGCGCTTCGATCTAAATGAGCTGCAGCAACGAGCCCTGGCCCAACAGGTATTGATCCTGTTAGCGGGAATAATCGCAAATCTGGTGGCGGCGACAGCGACCAGCGGAACGCGTTTCAGCCTGATGAACTTTCTGCTAGCGGCCACGAACATCCTGCCACTCTATCAGCAGGATGGATGGAAGTGCGGCATGGTGATGTTGCGCAGCATCCTTGGTCGCAAGAGCCTGCTGGTTGAATGGACATTTACGATCGCCGGCAGCGTCCTCAGCTTTGCCCTATTCGCAGCTCTCATCGTTCGGGTATTCCACGCTCGCTGAAGGCAGACGCCAATTGAGTAAAGAACCAAAGAATCGTTGGCGATGGGGCCTGATTGCGACGCTGTCTATAGTCCTGCTTTCCCTCTATCCGCACTTTCATTTCCGCATTAGCAGAGGCTCACAGTGGAATGGCTCATACGCCGCGATCGAAGGTGTCGGTGATGAAGTTGCGTACTCTGCATACGTCAACGCGCTGATCGAGGGCCGGCCGCGGCGCAACGATCCTTACAGCGGACGCGATGACGAAATAAGGAAGCAGCAGCCCGAATCGTTGTTTTCGATTCAATTCGTCCCGGCGTACATGGTCGCTGTCATGGCGCGCGCAATGGGGATATCGGCATCGACTGCCTTCATTCTGCTAACACCACTGGCGGCTGCCGCAGCCTCGCTCGCGCTCTTTTGGTTGTTGCTGATGACGACCGGCGATGATCGTCTGGCGGCGACGGGGACAATAGTCATTCTTTGTTTGGGAACCGTGGTCGGTGGGCATGGGTTGTTAGCTTTTCTGTTTGGGGCGGAGCCGCTTTACAGCTATCTGATGTTTCTGCGGCGCTATCAACCAGCCGCGTCGTTTCCTTTCTTTCTGGTGTTCTGCGCCTTTGTCTGGATGACGTTAACGTTGAAGCGAAGCCTGGCAGCCACGTTGGTCGCAATTCTCGCCGGCTTTGTTTTTGGACTGCTGGTATTTTCCTATGTTTACTTCTGGACCGCGGCAGCAGCCTGGCTGGTGAGTCTTGTTTGCTTGTGGCTCATTGCTCGACCGCCGGATTGGCAACATCATCTGAAGTCTCTCAGCATTATCGTGCTAGTCGCCCTGGCGACGCTTATTCCCTTCGCCGCGTTATACGCGCATCGAGCTGCCGGTATGGATGCAGTCCAGGCGTTGGAGTTAAGTCACTGGCCCGATCTCTTTCGACTGCCCGAGGTCTTCTCAATCGCGATCCTCTTCTTGCTTGGAGTGTTGGCAAAGCGAAGACTTGCAAGCCTGCGCGATCCGCGAAATCTCTTTGCCATATCTTTTGCTCTCCTGCCGTTTCTGGTCTTCAACCAGCAAGTGATCAGCGGCAGATCGCTCCAACCGCTGCACTATGAAATGTTCGTGGCTAACTACTCCGCGCTGATCTCACTCATCCTGGTATTGGCAAACGGATTCCGGCTGCCAACAATTCCAGCCAGGACGCGAAGTAAGGCTCTTGTCTGGGTTGCCATCGCGGCGTTTGAGTGGGGAGCATATGAAACCTTCGTGGCAACCAGACGCAGCATGGAACTCAACCGGGGCCTGGACGAAGCAAGACCTGTGGCTTTGCGCCTCGAGGCACTCGCGCGTCAAGGGAACGACCGGAAGGAAAACCACACTCGCGCGACCGTCCTCTCATCCGATCTCCTTAGCGCTGACGGGCTGCCGACCAACGCGCCGCAGGCAGTGCTTTGGGCGCCACACATGCTTGTCTACTCCGGTGTCTCACCGGCTGAAAGCAAGGAACGCTTCTATCAATATCTCTACTACACAGGCATCACTCCCGAGCGACTGCGAGAGATTCTGAGAACAGAGCGTCAGTATGGTTTTGTCGTTGGCCTTTTTGGTTTCGAGCGCGCCATCAAAGGCCTGAGCCTGAATCCCAAACCGATCACGAGTGAGGAACTGGAAAGCGAACTGGCCGAGTATCGAGCGTACTGCGCTGCGTTTACACATGAACGAGCCGCACAGACAGAGCTCTCTTACTTAATAATGCCGGCAGACGATGTACGAAGCCTTTCCAACCTGGATCGCTGGTATGAACGCGACAAAGGTGAGCGAGTCGGCAATTACACACTTTATCGGATCAGTCTGCGAGCCGGCGATTCGGTCGTCGACGCGCAAACGATTCAAAGCAACCTGCAACGTTAGCAACGCAGATCACGATGGCTTCCGGTAGCACTAAAGAAATCTCCGCAAACCTGCTGAGCGCGGTAACAGACGCGACCCTTCGGCCTTATCCTGCTCGAGGTCGCGACCGAGTGGAAGTCCATCTGTCGGCCAGGGCTCTGCTGGTCTTTGTCTTCCTGCTGTTGATTTTCACTGTGGCCGCACGCCAGGTTTTGGATCCTGATTTCTGGTGGCACCTGCAGACAGGGCAGCACCTGGTCCAAACTCGCAGCATCCCGCACACAGACATCTTTTCGACTCAGTTCTTCGGCAAAGAGTGGATCACTCATGAATGGCTGTCCGAGATCGTGATCTACCTGGTGTATCGAGGCTTCGGCTTCGGCGGTCTGATTGTGAGCTTTGCACTGACGATCACGGCGGGGTTTGCGCTTGCTTATCGTCGCTGCGCGAAAGTAGCCGGCCATCCATACGTTTCCGGCGGCGCGTTGCTGCTGGGAGCTTTGGCGGCGGCGCCTACCTGGGGCGTGCGCCCGCAGGTCTTTTCGTTTCTGCTGGCAAGTGTCTTCCTCAGTCTGCTTGGTGATTTCCAAAGCGACATCCAATCGTCGACCCAGAACACGGTTAAGAGGCATTCGATCTGGTGGCTGGTTCCCTTGATGGTGCTTTGGGTGAACATGCATGCCGGATTCGCGATGGGAATCGTCTTGATCTTACTGGTGATTGTAGGAATCGCGCTCGATACTGTGATCGCTGACGGTCGTTCATTCGGCGCGCTTTGGCCGCGAGTGCGTTCACTATCGTTGGTTTTGTTGGCTTGTATCGCGGCGGTGATTGTAAATCCCAGCGGCGTGCGTTTGTACTCGTATCCGTTCGAAACCTTAACGTCGCACGCGATGATGAGATACATCGACGAGTGGCGGTCGCCGGACTTTCACGAGCTGATGTTCCAACCTCTGGCGCTGCTGATCCTGTTAGTGTTTGGCGCGCTGGCTATCTCAAGAAAACGCATCCGCCTTTCACAGTTGTTGATGCTTTTGGCCACGGGTTGGGCCGCGCTGCGTTCGGGTCGTAACGTGCCGTTCTTTGCGTTGGTTGCGATGCCGCTCCTGGCGGAACACGCCTGGGATTGGTTGAGTACGCAACGCTGGGCCCAGTGGCTAAGCGCGCCGGAGAAGCGTGCAGTGGGAGCGGACGCGACTTTGAAGATCGTGCTCAATGTCCTGCTGCTCGTCGTTGCGCCGCTGACACTGGCAGTCTGGCGAGTGCAGCATTCCGTCGCGAATCAATCAGCAGCCGAAGCCCAAACATATCCCGCGGCCGCAGTTGAGTTCATGCGCACTCACGCGTCGCCGCAACCGGTCTACAACGAATATGGTTGGGGTGGTTATCTGATCTGGAAACTGTATCCTGATTACCGAGTCTACATAGACGGACGAGCGGATGTTTACGGCGATCCCTTCATCGAAGAGTTCCTGGACACTCACGACGGCGGGCCTAATTGGAAGGAATCGCTCAGTAGACAAGGCGTGCGCACGGTGCTAATCAAGCCCGACGCAGGGCTCGCGAGCCTGTTGCGACAAGACTCCGGCTGGCAGAAAGTTTTTGAAGACAATCAGGCGGTGATCTTTGTCAGGCAGTAATTTCGTTGTCCCCCCACTCGCACTCTGCTGACTCGCCCGTCCGTCAGGACGACACGGCATTTCTCAACTCCGTTATACGGCGGCGCACGACGCTCGTGAATCCCCGAACTTCCGTGGGCGAATAGCCTGCGGAGCGAAAAGCATCCTCGATTTGTCGTTCGGAAAGTTGACTGAGCCAGCCCACAAACCAGCGCGTGTCGTCACGCGGGATATGTTTCGGGATTCCCTCCATGTGCGTTCTCTTCAGATAGTAAGGCAGGTTAAAGACTAAGAAGATCGGCGGACGGCTGTGCAGCACCAGGTCCACATAGTCCGGAGTGCTCTTACTGATGAATTTGGATCGTTCATAATCTTTCAGCTTGCCGCGCGAGCGACTGAAAGCATGCCCGGTCTTTCCGAATGATGCGCCTACGTCCGAGACGACGTAGCGGTACGAATCTCCGGTCTGATAAATGTCATTGTTTGAGTCTTTCAGGTCAAAGTTATTGATCAAAGCCATCATGATCTTCAGGCCGCTCAACTCCTTTGTGCCGACAAAAGGATTACGAACCCAACTCCATTGCCCGACACTCTTTTCACCTTTGGTTTTCAGTTCAAGTCTGGCGCCGCGAACAGTTCCATCGCTCGAAACAAATTTCCCTCCGCGCTTAAGCTTCGGCAGTCCGGTAACGCGGATTGTCGGCAAGTAGTAGTCTTTATCCGCATAGTAACCGACAGCCCACAACAGACGGGTCGCCGCTGTTTCGGGCTGTGCTTCGTTACCCAACTTGACTCGCCATTTGTTCCCCAGCCGGTCCTCAACGTCGAACTTTGGACTGCTTCCTTCCGGGTCCTCTTTGATGAACTTGAAATCGCCCTGGGGCTCGCTTGCTTTCCCCCCTGGTCCATAAAAGAGATCACGCGTGCGGATGTCTGCCGGTTCCTGCCAGAGCGCCGATATACTGACTACTGTCGGATGCGATTTGGGTTTGCTCTTTTTCTTTGCAGAGCCTGTGGTCAGTGGGGGAACCAGTAGAGTAAGCAGGGAAACGATGACGAACAATCTGACAACTCGCCTCATAACGATACCCCCGAAGTTCAGCCTAAAGTGGTTATAGAATGCGCTTGAGTTGCTTGAGTGTTTATGTCGCGAGTGTCAAGATTTTGTCCTTCTTGATTCGCCCCGATGTGCCGATCTCTTTCTCGAGTATGCGGACTATTCGTAACCACAGAATCGAAACTTGCTGACGCTAAAAGGGTTGTTCATGTATTCGCATCGCAAGGCCGGTCGCGGTCAATTCACGCGGCATTTCTACGTGGCCGACTTCGGCGGCATGCGAGTGCAGAAATTCTTACTCCGTAGCGGGAAAGTGTTTGAAGCCGAAAGCCATCGCCAAGCAGAAGCCCGCGCGTCAGCAGGGGCTTTGCTTTCGCTGTGGTTGAGTTGAGCTGAGCGTATGCTGCTAAATCCGGCGTTGTAGCCTCTGATAATTGAGAGCCCTCCCTAAGGTCGGGCTTCTGCCTGGCTAGTCCTCACCTTGATCGCAAACGACATATGCAACTGCGTTATTCACATGCTGCTCTTTCCACAGGTAACGGGTGCTGCCGTGACGGGCCCAGGGAGTCGTCGTCTTTGAAATTAGCCCGTCGTTCCTCAGCTTCCGAGTCGCATACGCTTTGAATGAATCCAGTATTCTTTCCGGCTGACACGCGGCTGCAACTACGGCGTGCACGTGATTGGATCTAGCATTTAACGCGAATAAATCGTAGCCGCGAAAACCGCAGACCTCTTTGATCGCTGATTCAACAGCGTTTCGTTGCGCTGTATTAAACAAAACTGGTGGATGCCTGAGGTGCCGAGTCTCAGCGCTCAGGCGGTCAGGGTCAGGTCTAAGTCTCGGGGTGCCGTAGATATTATGCTCTCTATCGATGGAGCCGACATCTGCTCCATGCATCCAGGTTCCGTAAGTGCGAAATGTGATGAGGTACGCGAGCGGATAGAGAGATTGGTATCGAGTTCCGACGACACGCGCGGAGTTTAGCCGAATGCGAGCCCCAAGGAGAAGCCCGCTCCAAGCAGAAGCCCGCGCGTCAGCAAGGGCTCTGCATCCGCTGTAGCTGAGTCGATGTGGAGGGTACACAGCTAACCCGCGTTGTGTTCTCTGATCATTCAGAGCCCTCCCTAACGGTCGGGCTTCTGCTTGGGTCTAAGCACCCGTCCGTTGCGACATGCCTGTGTTGCGAATTCTGAGCAGCCGCTTGAAGTAACAGCCTCATTGCAGCCGAAGAGAAAATTCCGCTCGTTTAGTTGTTAACTGTGGGCGACAACAGCGGACTCCTACTGATTAGCTCATTCTTCTTTCAATAACCGACGCTCAGAATCGGTTGTGGTCCACTCATGGACCATCGCTCACCCTCAATCCTTGTTAACCGCGGGCGACAAGCACAAAGCCACTTCGCGCTCAAACACCAACAAAAACGAGTGATTTCGTACTCACTGCCTCGTGGCACGGCTGTTGTAATAGAGCCTGCTGTCCGAGCGGCACCGAGCCACAGGGCGAAGGGCCAAAAGGCACACCGAGCCGAAAGGCAAGTTCGCTTGAAAAGTAAATGACCCGAGAGGCGAGCTACCGATCAAAAGCAAACCGAGGCGAACAGACCGAAAGGTAAGTGAACCAACAGGCAAGCCATCCGATAGGTGAGCGACCCGAGAGGCGAACGAACTAAAAAGCAAACGAGCCCACACACGAGGTAAGCCAGAAAGCAAAGCCAAAGGGCAGGACAAGAACCATGAAATCAGTAAACCGCAAAATGCTTCTTTCGTTGCTGGGCGTCGCCGTCGCAACACCATTCCTGGTCATCGCCTTAGTTCTTGGCGCAAGGGCGACCGCAATCGCTCACAGTCTGCAAGGCGACCTGTTGGTGGTGGTGTTGGCGCTGGCCAGTCTCGTAGCAAGCATTGGCGAAGGCCGCCTGGTTCTCAAACGTGAAGTCGTGCCGGCAAGACGCGACGACACAGCGAGCGCCGACGAACCTGAGCTCGGCGGTGTGACGACACTGAATCCTGGTTACTGAACTCATAACGGTCCTTCCTATCGGCTGCTTTGCAAAGGAGCCGCACGGACCGGAGGACGCAACAGGTAACTCTTAACCCAAATCTACAAGGAGCACAGACATGATTAAGAATTTTCTTCGCGACGAAACGGGCCTGGAACTTTCCGAATACGCGGTAGCCGCGGCTTTGATCGCACTGGCAGTAGTTGGCGTGTTCACGACCCTGGGCACCAGCATCAAGGGCGTCATCACGAACTTGGCCGGCAACATCAAGTAGGGCATGAGCGAGCGAAAACGGAGGGCGCGCCGGGCCGAAAACCAGAGGCAAAGCGCGCACCTCCTTCTTCGCCGGGAGGAAACCCAGATGATCAAAAACTTTCTTCAAGACGAAAGCGGACTGGAGCTTTCCGAATACGCGGTGGCTGCCGCGCTAATCACCCTGGCGGTAATCGCCACTTTCACTTCGCTGAGCACCAACATCAAGGGTGTGATCACGAACCTGGCCGGGAACATCAAGTAACGCAAGCCCGCGAGCTTGCGAGCGCGTGTAACGCAAGCTGTCAGCTTGCGACTGACGCGCGTTAAGGCAACTCACAAAAGGTACAGGCCTGATCGGTAACAACCACGCAACCTGACAGGGTTGCGTTAAAGCAGGAGACAGGAACAAATAAATGTCAGCCCCGTTGAGCATTGTAATCGCTGCGTTTCTCGTCCCGCTGGCGTTCATTATTTCTTACTACGACATCTGCTATCGCCGCATACCCAATGCCTTCGTGCTCGCCACTTTGACGGTCGGCCTCTTACTCAACGTCAGCTTTGGTGGTCTCGAAGGCGCGCTGGCCAGCGTGGCCGGGTGCGCGCTCGGTTTCTTTTTGATGTTCGTGTTGCACATCTTTGGCGCGATGGGCGCCGGCGACGTGAAGTTGTTTGCGGCCATCGCTTCGGTGACCGGCCTGCACCTGGTGTTGCCGATGTTCTTCGTCGTGATCCTGACCGGCGGCGTGTTGGGTGTTGTCTCGATGCTCAGATCCGGACAAGTACGCACAACGATGATGCGCGTGCTGCAGATCCTTTTTGGAGTTTTGCCGGGACACAGTGTGCCCCGTTTTGCCATTCCGGCAGATCGCACTCACACCATTCCTTATGGAGTGGCGATCACGTTCGGCAGCCTCATCTCAGTTGTTCTTTTTCACGCGTGGTAGAGGCAAGAACGAGATGTTTCGAAACGCGACCCGTCTAAACACAAGCCGTTTAGACAGCGGACTTGTCCGCCCACGGTACAAGTGCTCTATCTAAACGAATCGACCAAATAGAGTCGTCGCAAAGACAAATGGCCGGCTATTCAGACTGGCCCAGCAGGGAGAATGAATCATGCGCAACAAACGTTTTTTCTTCGTTTTAGCGGGAGCGCTCGTATTTGGGCTGCTCGCGGCTATTTCTGTGAGCCGGTACCTCTCGAGTGCCCAGGCTTATACAAATAGTCTGAACAAGGTTGCGGTGGCGAAGGTAGCGATTCCCGTCGGCACCAAGATCGTTCCGGAAATGCTGACCATGGTTCAGTTCCCCAAGGAGTCCACTCCCGACGGCACTTTTGAATCACCAGAAAAACTCAACGGGCGCGTGGCGATCGTGAACATCGCGCCGCGCGAACCGCTTACGGAATCGCGGCTCGCGCCCGAGGGCACCGCGGCTGGATTGTCCGCCGTGATACCCGAGGGCTATCGGGCGATGACCGTCAAGGTTGACGACGTCGTTGGCATTTCCGGTTTCATCATGCCGGGCACGCTGGTCGACGTGGTGGTGGTGATTGATCCGGGAGACAAGAGCACACAGGATCCGATTTCAAAAATCGTGCTGCAGAGCATCAAGGTGTTGGCTAACGGTCAGAATATCGACAAGCCGGAAAACCAACGCGACGCCAATAGTGTCAAGGCCGTCACGTTGTTAGTTAGTCCGGAACAGGCAGAGAAGCTGGCCTTGGCCTCGCTCGAAGGAAAACTCCAACTGGTCATGCGCAATTCGATCGATCAGGGCGACGAGAAAACCAGTGGCATCAACAAGCGCACTCTCTTGAATGGCGACAAAGCGGTTCCTGCGCCTGAACCCGGATCGCTCAAGAGTGAGCAGCCGCCAAAGCCCAAGCCGGCGCCGCGAGTTCGCGTGCAGGCGGAACCCAAGCCGGAACCGGTTGCCAAACCGGTTCCGCCGCGTGCTTCGGTGGAAATGATCGAAGGCGCGAAAAGACGAAACGTTGATTTTCCGTAAGGCGCCAGGTGGCGTTCGTTTAGAGGCGGGTCTTGCCCGCCGGTTCAATTTCATCGCAGCTCGAGACGGCGGGCAAGGCCCGCCTCTAAACGGGCAAATGAAAAACTACTTGATCGATCGGCAGAAGGAGCTAATCTCATGCATACCCATTCCACTTTCACGCGCCGCGCTAATTTGTTGTTGGCGTCACTCGTGCTGGGCATCGTCAGTTGCGCTGCCCAGGCGCAGGAGACTGCGCATAAAGCATCATTCAAAGAGAACAAGGAACCGATTGCGGTGAACGTGCTGGTGGGCCAGTCGCGCGTGATCAACTTTGATCGGCCCGTCGGGCGCTTCTCGGTATCCAATCCGGAAATCGCCGAAGCGGTGCTGGTTACTCCCGACCAGGTGATTGTGAATGGCAAGGCTTTCGGCCAGGTCAACTTCATCGCCTGGGAGCAGGGCAGCCCTTCATATCTGGTGTTCGACGTCTTTGTGCGCACGAACCTCTCGCTGATCGATTCACAGATTCGCGCGTTGTTCCCGAAGGATGACATTCGCCTGAGTCAGGCGAACGGCTCGGTCGTGTTGTCGGGCAGTGTCGGCGACGGCAAGACAGCGGGGCAGGTGCAAAGCGTGATCGAAGCCGCCGGCTTCAAGGTCGTGAATATGCTTACGTCACCGGTCAAGAATGCCACCCAGGTGCAACTGCAGGTGCGCGTGGCGGAAGTAAGCCGAAACAAATTGAAAGATCTCGGTACCTCTTATTCCTACCAGGGAGTGGGCTCGGGCGCCTATGCGAACAGTGGTAATGGCCCAAGCACTCTGAATACCGTCACGAACGGTGTGCTGGGTGGTGGACTATCGAGCGCGCTGAACCTCTTTATCCTCGCCGGCAATACTCAGGGGATGATTCGTGCGTTGCAGACCGAAGGAACCGTCCGCGAATTGGCCGAGCCCAACATGATCGCTATGGATGGTCAAACGGCGAGCTTCCTGGCGGGTGGCGAATTCCCCGTGCCGGTGGTCCAAAGCGACGGAAGCAAAACCGCGGTGACTATCATCTTCAAAGAGTATGGCGTGCGGCTGAATTTCAAACCCACCATCATCGATGAAGATCACATTCGCCTGGAACTCGAGCCGGAAGTTTCCACGATCGATTTCGCCAACGGTGTGAAGTTCGACGGCTTCCTTATTCCGGGATTGAAGACTCGACGCGCCCGTACCGGCATCGAGCTGCGCGACGGCCAGTCATTCGCACTCGCCGGTTTGCTGGACAACAGCGAGACCAAATCGCTTTCGCGGGTGCCGCTGCTGAGCAACATCCCCGTACTTGGCGAACTGTTCAAGTCACGGTCATTCCAGAAGAACGAGACGGAACTGATGTTCATCGTCACGGCGCAGTTGGTCAAGCCTGTCAACCGCGATGACCTGCCACAGATGCGCGGCATCGATGGTTTGAAGAAAGGATCACCGCTGGGTGTTGAGCCCAAGGGTGAAGGCGTTACCGGCAAGACCGGGTTCTCGATCTCTCAACCCGCCACTGGTGAAACCGCGGCGCCGGCAGCAGAGCCAAAGGCAGTTGAACCCAAGAAAGCCGAAACCGAGCCCAAGACCCAGGAGAAGAAGGACAGCACGACGACCAGCGACGCCGGAGCGAAGTCTACAAGGGTGAATACGCCGCTAGCGGCGCGACCGATGCTGGCCCAGTTTTTGGCGAATAAGCAGCCGATGCTGATTCCGTAACCAGGTGTAGCGCAAGCTGTCAGCTTGCGTGCTGCTGCCCACCGAGCAGGATGGGACGGTATTCGCAAGCCGGCAGCAGCGTGATAGCACCAACCGGTCGAGTACCTACACGTTCGCAAGCTCACAGCTTGCGTTACAGAAGGGGGAAGCAATGATTGAAGTAAAGCGAGCGATGCAGACGAAAAACGATCAACGGAAGGGCGAGCGTGGCGCAGTTCTGGCGCTGTCCACTATTGCGATGCTCTCGTTGTTGCTGGCCACGGGCCTGGCGGTTGACATCAGTCACTTTTATTCCGTCAAAGCCGAAATGCAAAACGCGTCAGATACGGCTGCGGTAGCAGCTGCATCCCGGCTGAACTCCACTGCCGGAGGTATCAGATCGGCCGTAGCCGAGGCCACGAAGGTGCTGAACAAATACGATTTCAATAACAACAATGTCGTGGTCATCGGCGCCGATGTTTCCTTCGCCACAAATCTGAATGGGGTGTATGTGGACCAGGCGACCGCCGAGACCACGGCCACCAGCATTCGTTTTGTGAAGGTCACGATCCCACCCAAGCCATTCAACGTCACCTTTGCGGCCATCGCTATAAGCCGGACTCAGAACCTGGGAGCCACCGCGACCGCGGGTATGTCCGTGGGATTGACGATGAATAAGTTTTACTCGGCGTACACCTTTGTCGAGCCCTCGGCCACGCCGTTTGTTCCGGGTCAGGTTTACACGCTCAGTCCCAAGGATTGGAATAACAACTCACCGACCAGCTATCGAATTCTTTCTTATTCCGGCGGCGACATGGTCGCGACGGGCTCGATCCATGCCTATGGGACCATCGGCACCAGTTATAACGTCGCGCACTTGACCGGCCAGTCCCCGGCGGGAAACCTGACCGCGCCGAGCATGTGCCGCTATGCGCAGATTGGCACGAACACGCGGTTTGGCGACTACACGGTCCACCCTTCCGCGAATAACGTCGACGAACCCCCGGACACGATCATCGACGAGACAATTACTTATTCGCAGTACACGATGATGCAAGGCAATGGCGTGGTGCAGCGAGCGGATGGGATGCCTAACCGGCGATTGATGACGCTGCCGATTTCCAAGCAGAGCGGTTATGACACGTCAGCCGGCGCCGTGACCGCGGATGATCTCGGCTTGTTTTTTATTCGCAAGAAAGTCGGCACTGATTGCAACCTGGTGGTGGAGTATGTTCCCAATCAGGTTTCCGTTCCGGTCGGCACTTATACGCCCGGACAGCCCCAGATTGGCGGCTTGTCGATCCCAGTCTTGTACAAGTAAGTCCGCGAAACTGCAGTTGTCGACTGCTGACAAGGACTCGATTACCGAGTGAGGTAGAGTGATGAAAATTCAGTTGAAACCACGTTCCTTCGTCAAAAGATTCTGTCGCAAACAGCGCGGCTCACAGATTGTCGAACTGGCGCTGGTCCTGCCCATCCTGCTCGTGCTATTGGGCGCCGCGGCGGAGTTTGGTCGTTACTTTTATTACTACAGCACGCTGGAGAATGCGGTGCGGGCGGGCGCCCGGCACGCTGCCAAGTGGCGGGTCACTGAACCCTGGGAGTTTCCAGAGACCAGCAGGATGGTCGTCTATGGAGACTTTAGCGACACGTCGAAGGGGCCAATTCTGCCCGGGCTGAGCACCTCGAATGTGCAAATCACGGCGAATGGTCCATCGGCGAATAACATCGATTCAGTCACGGTAAAGATCATCAACTACCAATACCAGCCAATCTTTGACGTCGGCAAGCTCACGGGCATTCCGGCGTTGTCGCTGAAGATCAATCTCAGCGCGAGTTCCACAATGCACCAGCTTTTCAATGGTCCCAATCAGGGATAAGGAGTTTAGTGATGGCCAATCCTAAAAACAGCAAGAGCGAACGAGGCGCAACCCTGCTGGAATTTACCATAGTCGCAGTGGTCTTTTTCACGGCGATGTTTGGCGTGCTGGAATTTGGCCGTTTGCTCTTTACGCACAATGCCCTGCGCGACGCCGCGCGACGCGGCGCCCGTTACGCAGTTGTGCGAAAGAATGACGCCGCCGGAATCGCCGCCGTTCAAAAAATGGTTGTTTATGGCGACCCCAATGCTAATCCGGCAACGGCCACGCCGATTGCTCCTGGTCTGACCACCGGCAATGTGCAGGTTGATTACGTCAACTTTAACGGACTGCAGTTAAGCGCCCGGGCGAGTGTCAGCATCAACAGTTACCAGTATCAATTCTTCGTGCCGCTGCTTGGCGGAACGCTAAATATGCCGGCGTATAGAACGTCGCAGACGGGCGAAAGCGCGGGCTATGTACCTTGTGATATTCCCAGTGCGACGCCCGCGGCGCCCTGCGCCATCATTCCGAATTAACAGTCCAAATTAACGGTCCGACAAACTTCAGTTTGTCGATTTCCGATAAGAGCCCTGACTACTTGATAACTGGAACTCACTTCAAAACGACAAACTGAAGTTTGTCGGACATCTACAGCGGAATTCTCGACATGACAAAAACCATCAGCATCGTTGTTCTGAGCGCCGGTATCGATAGCTTTAAAGAGATCCGGCAAGGGCTGTCTGCGGACGACCGCACTCGTCTGCTTGCAGGGGGCAACGATGCTGACCAACTCCATGACGAAATCGTGCGGTTGAAGCCGGCCGCGGCGCTGATCACGCTCGATTCCAATCCCGAGCAAGCGGTTGCCATGATCAAACGGCTGGCAACGGAACGACCGGCGATGGCAATCATCTCGGCCGCGCGCAGCGATTCTTCGGAACTGATTCTCCGCAGCCTGCGCGCCGGAGCCCGCGATTTCCTTCGTCTTCCGATCGTCGCCGACGAGTTGAAAACCGTACTGGATCGGGCCTCGGACTTTGTTGAAGATCAAGTCGAGGCGCCGAAAAAGAAAGGTCGCATGATTGCGGTCTTTTCCAGCAAGGGCGGTTGCGGCACGTCGTTCATCGCCGCCAACCTGGCGGCCGCGACCTCGGCAAAGACGGTGTTGGTCGATCTCAACCTGCAGTCAGGCGATCTGCCTTTGTTTCTCGGCGTCGATCCGAAGTACTCGATTGCCGACATGGCCGAGCATCGGGCTCGTCTGGATGAATCGCTGGTGAACAGTTTCCTTACGCCTTACTCATCGACGCTCTCACTGTTGGCGGCGCCACGGGAAGTTGATGCAGCCGATGAAGTCGAGCCCGAGCATATCTTCGAAATGTTGCAACGCCTGCGAGAGTGTCACGAGTTTGTCGTGCTCGATCCGCAACACACGTTTGACTCGATCACCCTGGCGGCGCTGGACCAGTCGGACGAGATCGTGCTGGTGCTGACGCTCGACATTCCGGCCATCCGCAGCACTCAACGGGCGTTGGAGACTTTCGATCGGCTGGGCTATCCGCGCAAAAAGATCCGCATCGTCGTAAACCGCTTCAGCAAACAGATCGATTTGGATTTGCAACAGGTGGAAAAGTTTCTCGGTGAGCCGGTCACGGGCTTCATCGCCAGCGATTATCAGACCGCAGTGACGTCGATCAATCTGGGGCAACCCCTGGTGCACTCTGACGCCAATTCGAAGATTGCGCAGGAGATTCGGCGTCTCGCCCGGTTGATCGCCGGTGGGGCCGTGCCGATCGCGGAACCAGCGCCACGGCGGGCATTTTGGAGTTCGCTGCTAAAACGCGAGCAGCCGCAGCTCGATCTGCAGACCACACTGGGAAAGGTTTAGCTTTCTCTGTGAGGACTCCGCGGCCTCGGTGTTTCCGCGGTGAGTTTTTTCACAAGTAAGTTCACCGCTGAGACGCAAAGGACGCAGGCCACGCAGAGAAGACTATCGAGACTTGATCATTCAAAACGCCACTAAAGAGAGCGACCCAACTAAAAATGTCACTACGCGAGAGACTCATCAAAGAAACCATCCCCGGAGCTGTTGTTGCTAACGGCGCCGATGGCAACGGGCAACAAACGTTTCAGGAAATGAAGTCGCGGTTGCACCGGGCGTTGATCAACCGGATGGACCTGACGAAATTGACGTCGCTCTCTCCGGAGCAATTGAACGCCGAAGTCTCGCGGCTGGCCGAAAGCGTGCTCGTGCAAGAGGCGATGCCCATCTCGGCGGCTGAGCGCGATCGATTAGTAAACGAAGTTCAGCATGAACTGTTTGGCCTGGGCCCGCTGGAGCCTCTATTAAAGGACTCGACTATCTCGGACATCCTGGTCAACTCGTATCGGACCATCTACATCGAGCGCCGCGGCAAGCTGGAAACTACCAACGTGGCGTTTAAGGACAACGAGCACTTGATGCGCGTGATTGAGCGCATCGTCTCGTCCGTCGGGCGGCGCATAGACGAATCATCGCCGATGGTCGATGCGCGGCTGAAAGATGGTTCACGTGTCAATGCGATCATCCCGCCGTTGTCCATCGATGGGCCAGTGCTTTCCATTCGCCGCTTCGGAGCGGAACCGCTCAGGATGACGCAGTTGATCGAAAAGCGCGCCTTGACGAAAGACATCGCCGACATGCTCGAGATGTGTGTCAAGGCTCGCCTGAACGTGCTGATCTCAGGCGGTACGGGCGCCGGCAAAACGACTTTATTGAATTCACTCTCGGCTTTCATTCCCGAAGACGAACGCATCGTGACGATTGAAGACTCGGCGGAATTACAACTGCAGCAACCGCACGTCGTGCGTCTCGAAACTCGACCGCCGAACATCGAAGGTCGTGGTGAAGTAACGCAGAGAGATCTGGTGCGAAACGCTCTGCGCATGCGTCCCGATCGCATCGTCATTGGCGAAGTCCGCGGCGGAGAAGCGATCGACATGTTGCAGGCGATGAACACCGGTCACGACGGCAGTTTGACCACCATTCACGCCAACACCCCGCGCGATGCCCTGGCGCGTATCGAGACGATGATCCAAATGACCGGAATGCGACTGTCCGATCGCGCCATGCGCCAGCAAATCGCTTCGGCGCTGGAACTCGTGATCCAGGCAGCACGTCACCCGGATGGCTCGCGGCGCGTCACCTCGATCTCAGAGATTACCGGCATGGAAGGCGACACGATCACCATGCAGGAGATTTTCCTTTACGAGCGCACGGGTATGGACGCGCAGGGTCAGGTGCTTGGCCGCTTCCGCTCGACCGGTATTCGGCCGCGCTTCGCCGAGAAGCTGAAATCGTGCGGTTTCCAACTGCCAAGAGTGATCTTCGAGGATTAGTAAGAGTAGCCGCCCAGAAGACGAATATGCTTATCTCCTTTTTAGTTTTCATCTTTGCTCTCTTCGTGGTGCTCGGCGCCTACCTCGGCGCGACTCGCGGTTCCGATGCCAAGCGGCGGCGCTTGCGCCAGCGCTTGAACGAAGCACTGCTGCACTCAGCGCATACCGAAGACGTCGAAATCATCCTGGCCCGCAACGAGTTGATGAGCGAAATCCCCTGGATGAATCGCATGCTCATCGATCTCCAGGCGACCCTGCATTTGAAGAAGATGCTGGACCAGGCTGATCTGCACATCACGCCTTCGCGCCTGCTGATGTTCTCGGGAATGGCCGGAATTCTGGCAGCGCTGGCCGTCTCAATGCTCGGAGTGAACCTGCTGCTGGTGATTCTGGGCGGCGTCGTGGCGGCGGCCGTGCCGTTCATTCATGTCTGGTGGAAACGGAAGAAACGCTTCGACAAGTTTCTCGAGAACCTGCCGGACGCACTGGACCTGATGAGTCGCGCGCTCTCCGCGGGCCATGCTTTCGCTGAAGCGATGCACATGGTTTCCACGGAAATGCCGGAGCCGATCGCTACTGAATTCCGCAAAACTTACGAGGAACAAAACCTCGGCCTCTCGCTCAAGCTGGCTCTGGAAAACCTGACCCAGAGAATTCCGTTGCTCGATCTGAGGATGTGCGTAACGGCGGTGCTGATCCAAAGGGAAACGGGCGGCAACCTGGCTGAGATTCTCGAGAAGGTGGCTTACACGATTCGCGAACGCTTTCGCATCATGGGCGACCTGAAAACGCTGACCACCAGTTCGCGTCTGTCGGCTTGGATCCTTTGCGGCCTCCCGATCTTTGTGGCTCTGGGAGTGAGCGTACTGAACCCCGATTACATGAGTGTTTTGTGGCGGGATCCGCGCGGTCACTATCTGATCGCCGCCGCGATGATCCTGCAGGTCACGGGAATGCTGATTGTGAGGAAGATTCTGGATATTAAGATTTGAGCAGTCAGTTGTCAGTGGTCAGTAGTCAGTTGATCCATTCTGACCGCAAGTGACAGCTACGACTAAACCACAACTGACCAACCAGCTCAACCACCGACGACTGACTACTGACCACTGACAACTGCCATGCTTTTAATCATCGCGCTTTCAACTTTTGTTTGCATCTCGCTCGTGGCGATGGGTCTGTACTGGCTCGTCGTCAAGCCGCAGAGCGCCGCGACGGAACGTCTCAAGAGACTCAACGAGGGATCGTCAGCCGTGACTCCCACGGCATTTTCGATCACCGAAGAGCAGCGACCAGCAACGGAACTGGCTGAGCGCCTGGCGTCGCCAATCAGTCGTCTGTTACCCCCGTCTGCCGCTGAAGCTAAGAAGCTGCAATTGAAACTGATGCACGCCGGCTTTCGCGGACCAAGTGCGCCGGTGATCTACAGGGCGTTGCAACTGCTATCGATGGCGATCTTTCCCGGGTTGGTCGCGATCGGCGTGGCTATCGCTCAACGACCAGTCGCCTCGGCGATGCTCTGGATCCTGTTCGCGTTCGTCGTCGGTTTCTTTTTGCCGCGTTATGCATTGAGTCGAATGATCTCATCTCGCCAGCGATTGATCCGTTGGGGATTGGCGGACGCGCTCGACCTGATGGTGATTTCTATCGAGGCCGGTCTCGGGCTCAACGCCGCGATGATGAAGGTCTCGTCAGAACTGAAAGAAGTACACCCGGATGTGAGCGAAGAGTTCGAGCTGGCGAACCTGGAAATTCGTGTCGGCCGGGAACGCGACGAAGCCTTGCGCAATCTGGCCGAACGGACCGGAGTCGACGACCTGCGCAGTCTGGTCGCGATGTTGATTCAAACCGACAAATTCGGCACGTCGATCGCCCGGGCGATCAGAGCCTTCTCGGACTCGTTGCGCACCAAACGCCGTCAGCGCGCTGAGCAAGCCGCGCAAAAAGCCGCCGTCAAGCTGCTAATTCCGCTGGCTCTGTTTCTCTTCCCGACGTTGTTCATCGCCATCCTTGGCCCCGCGGCCATCAACCTAATGGACACTCTCGGCAATATGTAAAGGAGTAGAAACCATGCGTACTCGAACAATCATCGCGGTCTTTATCGCCTTTGTGATTACCATCGCCGTTTCGGCTGTGTGGAGCGCCTCGACAATCGAGCGCGACGGCGACACGGATGCCAATGTGATTGAGGATTCCGGTGGGCCAACCGGCACTGCGACCGAGTCGAAAAAGGGAAACAAGGTCGTACACGCGCTGGCCGCGCCATTCAAAGTCTTTGGCAAGCTGTTTGGTCACAAGGACAAAAATAAGCTGGCGAGGATGACCGAGAAAGACGCTGACAAGTTCGAGTCGGTTGGTGTCACCCGCCTGAGCGAAGACCGCTTTGCCGATCAGACGAAGGTAATCTCCGGTTCCGCCCTCGATCACCTTGCGGCCGGCCGCGACTATCTAAACAACGGCCAGTTGAATGAAGCGATTGGCGAGCTTTCAACGGCCGCGTCGATGGACCCTCGATTGGCTGAAGCGCATAGCCTGTTGGCGATTGCCTTCGACAAAAAGGGCCTGCACGATCGCGCCAAAGAGTCTTATGAAAAGGCCATCAAGGCCGAGCCGGAAGACGCGCAGGCACTTAACAACCTGGGCTTTTCGCTGTACCAGAATGGAAATTATCGCGCCGCCGTCGACCGTCTGAAACGCGCCGTCAAACTCGCTCCCAAAGACGAACGGATCTTGAACAACCTCGGCCTGGCGCTGTGCCGTCTGGGCAAATTCGACGACGCCTACAAGTATTTTGCGCGGGCCGGCGGCGAGCTGAACGGACGCATCAATACCGCCACGATGCTCGAGAGACTGGGCCGCGACGACGAGGCAATCAAGTTTTACGAAGCAGCGCGCCGCATCGACCCGAACAATGCGATCGCCGCTCATCGCCTGACTGATCTGTATCAACGAACCGGCAGGACGGCGCAGTTGTCAGGCGCGCCGATAACCGTTGAGGCGACGGAAACCGCAATCGCTCGGCAATAACATCAGCGCCGGCGACGAGTCTTGTCAGTACCGCCTGCGGTAGCGGGCGGCCCTGATGCTCAATCCGAAAATCCTGTTGCAAATAAGGGGGACCGCCCGCTACCGCAGGCGGTACTGACAAGAGATCATGATGTCACAAACCGCAATACTCACTCGCGCCGAAGTCGAGGCAATGGGACCGCTCGTTCCGGAAGAGCTCTCGGAGACTGGAATCGCCGAGGGGTTCCTGCGCGATCTCGCTTTGAAGCACGTGGCCCTGCTTGCCGACCCGACCACCACTGCCGTGGCCGAGCAACTGCGCTTGCCGCGTACGCTTACTGAATCGTTGCTGCAGGATCTGTATCGCGAGAAATTGATTGAGGTGCGTTTGCAAACAAGCATCGGCGCTACTCGCTATGCGATGCTGGATCACGGCTGGGATCGACTGCAGCGCTTGCTTTCATTTTGCGGATACACCGGACCGGCTCCGGTCTCTCTTGCCGATTACACGCACATGATGCGCCTGCAGTCGATACCTTCTGAGCCTGCCTCGATCGAGACAGTGAAGCTGGCCTTTCACGATCTGGTCCTGCCTGACTCGCTCTTGCAAACCCTCGGTTGTGTGATCAATTCACGCCGTTCACTTTTCCTGACTGGCTTGCCCGGAACTGGCAAGACAGCAGTTGCCGAACGCATCAACGGAGCACTGCCCGGTGCGATCTGGATTCCCTATGCAGTGGAAATCGACGGCCAGATCATCCGCGTCTTTGATGGTCACTGCCACCAACCGGCATACCCGGATGAAGTGCCTGCTGAATACGATCACCGTTGGATCCTGATTCGCCGGCCGCTGGTTGTCGTCGGTGGAGAGCTGACACTGGAGAACACCGATCTTACCTGGAGCGAAGCCGCCAAATTCTATGAAGCGCCGTTTCAGATGAAGTCCAATGGCGGCACGCTGGTAATTGACGACTTTGGGCGGCAGCGTGTTCCGCCGCAGGATTTGCTGAACCGCTGGATCGTGCCGCTGGAGCGACGCGTCGACTATCTCGCTTTGCATACTGGTAAGAAGATCGAAGTGCCGTTCGAACAACTGGTCGTGTTCTCGACCAATCTCGACGAAAACGATCTAACTGATCAGGCTTTCCTGCGACGCATGGGTTATCGCGCTCGCGTTGAGCCGCCGACGCCGGGCGCATACTCGTCGATCTTCCGGCGCGCTGCTGCCTCGCGCGGCATCAATTGCGAACAGTCGTCTCTGGACCACGTGCTGATGAAATATCGAATTGAAAGACGGCAGATGAAGGGTTGTGAGCCCCGTGATTTGCTTGATCGAGCGACTGACATCTGCACCTTTGAAGGAGAGTCGCCAAAGCTTACGCACGCAATCATTGACGTTGCCTGGCGAAACTACTTCGGCACTTCGCACAGCTTCGCGCCGCAAATGACGCAGGATACGATGATCGAAAGGACGCTCGCCGACCCCCTGGAACTTTAAACCGGGACCCTGGATCACTGGGACCGCCGGCGTCCCGCCCGCTCTGATGTTCATCGATAGGTTGTGCGGAAACCAAAATGCTAATCACCCGGCCACACTTTTACTCGATCCTCATGATTTTCGCGTTGCTGCTCAGCGCCGGCGATATCTATGGACGGCCGCGATCACGCTCGCGCCGAGCAACCAAAAAGCACGCCAAAACTGTAACCGCGAACGAGGAGACTCAACCGGAGCAAACTACTCCGTTCCATGTTCGACTGCTGCTGGTTGACGGCTCGCGTGTCGATGTGGACGAGGCCTGGGAAAGCGAACAGGGCATCTGGTACAAGCAGAATGGGGTGAGTTATCTCGGTACTAAAGAGCGTGTCAAGGCAATCGAACGTGGTGATATGTCCTCGCCCGTTTCGATTAATCGCGTGCCCGACGTGGCGAAGACCCCAGTTGTTGAGAGTGCTGCGCCAAAAACGCTCGAGCGGGCCTGGATCCACTTGAATGGCGGAGCGCGGATGGAAGCCGACCACATCGAAGAGTCCGCCGCGGGTGTCTGGTATCGCCGCGGATCGCTCGCCATCTTCATCGATCGCAGCCGAATAGATCACATCGAACGCGAAGAGTTGGAAAAAGGGGCCGAATCTGAGTCTTCCCAAAACAGGCAACTGCGTTGGAATTCCGGCAATGGAAAGATCGACGCGCTGATCAAGCAAAACGGCGCCAGGTACGGTGTCGACCCATACCTGATTTTCTGTGTGATGGAGCAAGAGTCGCACTTCAACACAAAAGTTGTCTCGCCGAAAGGGGCTCGGGGTCTGATGCAATTGATGCCTGGCACCAGTGCTCGTTTTGGCGTGCGACACCCGTTCAACCCGGCCGAAAATATTTCCGCCGGGGCGCGTTACTTGAAACAGTTGATGAACCAGTTCAACGGCCGTGTCGACCTGGTCCTGGCCGGCTACAACGCCGGAGAAGGGGCAGTCGTGAGGTTCGGTCACCGCGTTCCGCCCTACAGCGAGACGCGCAATTACGTGAAGCGGATCAGCTATCGCTACCAGCGCTCTAAGGCGCCGGCCAAGGCTATTGCGGCCAAGACCGTTGCCGCCAATACGAGGGCGAGCGCCGGCACCGGCAATTAGCAGGCGACCGGCAGTTCTTCGGAAATGGAGTTTATGAAACGCTTTCTTGTTAAGGTTGTAATGGCAGCGGCGTTCGGCGTGGTTCTCGCAAGTGCTGCGGTGTTCGCACAACAAGGCCTCGAACCGCTCACCAATGCCTCGGTGATCAAACTCGTCCGCGCCGGCTTCAAAGAAAAGACGGTCATCGCCATTATTCACTCCCGGCCCAACCGCTTTGACCTGAACGCCGAACGCCTGATCGAGCTGAAGCACAACGGTGTTACCGACAACATCATTCTGGCAATGATCTCTCAGGACGAGATGCGCTTTGGCTCTGAAGATGATTTGTCGGACGATGCCTTCTTTAAAAGAGGTGCAGGCACAGCGCCCGGCACTAGTAGTGGGACGCCCAAGCAGGACGGTACAGATATCTTTGGCTCCAACGGATCGGCCAGCGGAGAGACCCGCAGTCGAGGGCAGAGGAGCGGCGCTCAGGGCGATTCGGTGACGACGGGAACTGCAACTGTTCGAATCATCCGGCCACCGGTTGAAGATGGTGGCGGCCAGGTAAAACTCGAAAAGACGCCGACGCTGAATAACGAATCAATCATCAAGCTCGTCGATGCCGGCTTTTCCGAAGGAACGATCATCAAAAGAATCGAAGACTCTCCTTCAGAATTCGATCTTTCCCCAGCCAAGCTCTCAGAATTGCGCAAACACCGGGTGAGCGAGCCCGTCATCGCGGCCATGACGCTGGCAATGGGAGATGACTCGAGTACGAAAACCAGTGCCCCAGTAAAATCCAGGGAGAACTAGCTCGATGTGGTTAACGCGAGCTGTCCGGCCTTCCCTTGCGGTGCTGATTCAGATCGCGATTGCGTTTGCTTTGTGCCTTGGCCAGGAGCCGTCGCAACGGACTCAATTACCTGACGCACCTCCCCCTCCCAAATTGCGCCCCAGGCCGGTCACCCAGGAGATCGATCCGGGCGACGTGATCTCAGTGAACACGACGGAGGTCTTGTTGCCTGTTACCGTCCGCGACCAAAGCGGACAGATCGTCATTGGTCTCACCCCGAAAGATTTTCGCGTTTTTGAAGACGGCGTCGAACAGCCGTTGAGTGATTTGAGCTTGCGTTCCGTTCCGGTCGATGTCGTATTGATGGTTGATACTTCGTCTTCGGTGGTCGGCAATCTGGACGATTTTCGCCGAGCGGCGATTGGGTTTGCTGAACATCTCGCTCCGAACGATCGGCTCAGCCTTATTCAGTTCGATGATCGCGTGAGGCTCTTGCAGGATTGGACCAGCAACCGGGTGCAATTCCGGCGGTCACTCAATCGTGTAGTGCCGGGTATGTTTACCCGGTTCAATGATGCCATTGTGCTGGCCGCTCACGAACAGTTCGAGGGAACAAACACACGACGGTCCATAATCATTCTGACAGACGGAATCGACAGCGGCCGCGGGGATACGTTTGTGGCGGCAGTTCGCGCGGCATTGGAGGCACAGTTGACGGTCTACGTGGTTAGCAACACAGAGATCGAACGTGCGAAGAAAGAGACGGAACTTAGCTCGTTGCTTTCGGCGCCTGACTCGGCCTTGCGTTTTAACCAATTGAGAATTGGTGATCTAAAATTAGGATTGGCGGCACTCGACAGCAGTGAACAAAACCTGATGGACCTGACGAGTGCAACTGGCGGTCGCTTTTACAAACCCGGATCGTTTGCTGATCTGAGCCGAATCTATACTGAGGTTGCTAGTGAATTGAGTCATCAGTATGCGATCTATTACGCGCCTACAAACAAGAATCGCGATGGCAGATTTCGTCGGGTAAAGGTCCAAACGACTGAGCCGCAATATCGCATCTCAGCGCGGGCCGGTTACTACCTGGGGAAATAGCACCGGCCCCATACATTGAGGGGCGAACCACGCATTCCAAGGTGCCTCACCAGAGAAGCGACCTCGAGGGCAAGAATGACACGCAGGTCCATAGCAGAAGGCGTTCGTTGCCCAATGACACACCTCGGCTGGGCATAGACTGTGGTTCTTGTAGCTGCTAATCTCTCCTAACTCTCATTATTTCTTCATTTACTTCATCTGTTGAGGCTGGCGGCACGCTCATTGCCAACGGCATTGCTGAAAACGCAGGCTCTATTTGTGTTTACTGCTTGCCTGCAACTGGAATTCATAATTTAAATAAGCCAATTTACGAGGAACCGAGATGCGACCTATTAAGCACGCCGAAAGAGGCCTGACATTGCTTGCCGGAGCTGCTTTCGACGCTATTCAGGTAGTTAATAAGTACAAGCCCAACCCGTCTTTTACACCCAAGTGGTCAGACAAACCGCTTTTGAAGTCATGGCAAAAAACCAAACCCACCCTGGGTTGGCCGCGAACGACTGACTCTCTTTGCCCAAACTGTGTAATCGAGGCAAGAGAAGCGATTCTGAATGGCAAAAAAGACGTTACGGATTTGATCAATGAAAAAGTTGGCGAGATAAAAGCGCAGATCATCGAACGCGACGGCGAGATTTGGATGGTGAAGGATTGCAAGGTCCATGGACACTTTGAAGACATGATGGCCATCGACTCGAAGTTTCTTACGCATATCGAGAACATGTTTCCCGGGCGTGACATTCCGGCGCACAACGATGAGAAGCTGCACAACCACGGCACCAGCACGATCAAGTACGGACGCGGCGCGGTGTTGACTGTGGACTTAACTAACCGCTGCAACATGATGTGCGACCCGTGCTTCATGGATGCCAACCAGGTCGGCTTTGTCCATGAACTGAGCATGGACGAGATTAAAGAGATTCTGGACAACGCGATCTCGATCAAGCCGCGCCGGCAAATGTCGGTGCAGTTCTCCGGTGGCGAGCCGACGATCTCTCCCCACTTTCTCGAGGGGATTCGCTACGCGCGCAAAGTTGGTTACAACAGCGTCCAGGCTGCCACCAACGGAATTGAATTCGCGAAGAGCAAAGAATTCTGTCGCGAAGCCGCCGAAGCGGGTCTGCGCTACGTTTACTTTCAATTTGACGGTATCGGCAACGATGCGAACAGCCATCGGCAAGTCGGGAATCTGTTTGACGTCAAGCTGCGGGCGATCAACAACCTGCACGAAGCCGGCGTTGAGATCGTGCTGGTGACGACGCTGGTCAACGGTATCAACAACGATCAGGTCGGCTCGATCATTCGCTTTGCGCTCGACAATCCCAAGAAGATTGCGTTCCTTTCCTTCCAACCCGTTTCGTTCACCGGGCGCGACGAAGAGATTACCGAACAACGTCGTCTGCAGCAGCGCTACACGCTGTCGCATCTGGCGCACGATGTGAAGAACCAGGTTGGCATTACCGAACCCACTCGCGATTGGTTTCCGCTCTCGCTGATGGGTGCGTTCGCTGATTTTGCGGATCTCGTGCATGGTCCAGAGGCCGAGTGGGGTCAGGTTTCATGCGGTTGCCATCCGAACTGCGGCGTCGGCACGGCAGTGATGGTGGACAAAGAGACGCGTGAGATGAGCCCGGTCCCGGAATTTCTGAGCATTCCCGGACTAGTCAAAGACATGCGAAAGATCACGGACGCGGCGCGCGGCAAGTGGGCGTCTAATATCATGATGGGACTGGCGTTGCTCAAGCATTACAACCCATATAAGTCGCCTACCGCCTTTACGCTTTACGAGCTCTTCAAAAAGTTCGACAAGTCGTTTGGTTTGACCGGCAAGAACTATGGCAAGGTCAGCGGCGATCGCACCAAGGACGATATCGCAAGGCGCCGGGCCGATCGCTGGAACTTCCTCTTCATCGCCGGCATGTGGTTCCAGGATCTATTCAACTACGACTTCCGTAGGACCGAGATGTGCATCATTCCCTACGGTACTCAAGAGGGCGAGATTTCCTTCTGTGCCTACAATACAGGCATTGGCTGGCGCAACATCATCGAGAATATGCATATGAACGCGACTGTCGCCAAGTGGTATGAAGAGAACGGCCGCCACGAGATCTTCGCCGGTGGCAAAGCCGTACCGCTGGCAGATCCGAAGCACAATCTGGTGCTCAATCCGATCGATTTGACGCGGCCGCATAAGCCGGAGATGGAAGGTCCAAAGACTGCTCACGAAGAGGCCGTGATGATGCGAAAGCTTTATCAGGAGATGGTTCTGAAGCAGCAGTTGAACACCAGCGATGCCGAGAAGCCGGTACAAATTCAGGGCTTGGGCAGCAAGAAAGCTGCGCGAGCAAGCGAGCCGGTAGCAGTTTAAGCGGATTGGTTAATTCAGCCGCATCAAAAATGTATTTGAACCCCGCGAGCTTTTAGGTTGGTTCGCGGGGTTCGAACTTGTAACGCAAGCTGTTAGCTGGCGGAGATCGCAACTAACAGTTTGCATTACAGGAAGACCAGGAGTGGTCGCTGCGTACTTGACCACAGGGCTTTTCGACGTGTTAAATAGACGGGTTTGCACGGACACCCAAGTATCACAACAGGAGAGTTAAGGCGGAAAGAATGGCAATAGTTACTATTAATCCAGGCGAATCAATAGAGAGTGCATTGCGGCGTTTCAAACGCAAGGTAATGACTGAAGAGATTATCAAGGACGCGAAGAAGCACGCGTTTTTCATTCCCCCCGGTCAAAAGGCGAAACTTAAATCAGCGTTAGCGCGGAAGCGTAACAAGAAGAAGAGCCGCATGCGCAGCCCTCGGCCTCCCCGTGACTAATCACGTCGAGCTTCCTTCCCGCACGATGGGGCAGAACTACTTTCTCACCGTCCGCCGCCAGTTGAAGCAGAGAAGTCAGCCGCTTGCGGGAATGCCGAGCGGGTGGGAACTCACTGCGAGCGAACGCCCCTGTGAGGTGTTGCAATGACTCGGATCCTGCTAACCAATGATGATGGCATTCACTCTGCCGGCCTGATCAAGCTGGAGCAGGCGCTCAGTGAAGTGGGAGACGTTTACGTTGTGGCGCCGGCAGCAGAAATGAGTGGCGCATCACACAGCTTAACTCTCACCAGGCCTTTGCGAATCCGACAGATTGACGAGCGGCATTGGACCGTGGACGGCACCCCAACCGACTGTGTAACGCTGGCGCTGAACAAGATCATTCCCGCTGACGAGCAACCACACATCTGCGCTTCGGGCATTAACCACGGAGGGAATCTGGGTGACGACGCGACTTACTCCGGGACAGTGGCCGGCGCCCTTGAAGCAACGATCCTCGGTGTCCCGGGGCTGGCCTTTAGTCTGGTTGCCCGAGAGCAGTTTGATTTTAATGAAGCGGCGCGTTTTGCGGTGACCGCGGTCCGCAAAGTTCTCACCGAAGGGTTGCCGGACGGAACGCTCTTGAACATCAACTTCCCTCAGGGAGAAATCAAGGGAGTCCTGGTCACCAGACAAGGTATCAAGAATGCCCGGCCCGTGATTACTGAGCATATCGATCCGCGAGGCAAACCCTATTTCTGGATCGGCGAAGAGTATTTTGTTTCCAACTCCGCGGGCGGGACGGATTACCACGCGATCGAACGCGGCTATGTCTCGGTAACGCCACTGAAGAGTGACATGACCGATCACCAGGCGCTCGCGACTATCGATTCGTGGAATTACCTGCACGCACCGGAAGTTCTGCAAGAGAGTTGAACAGGAAGTATTGGCAACGCAAAGAGGTTCGGTGCAACCAACCACTCAGAAACAACCCAGCACTACCCAGGATTATGCGATTCCGCGAGAGCGGATGGTTGGTCGACTTCGCGATCACTACGGCATAACTGACCAGAGGGTGCTTGAGTCAATGCGCACCGTGCCCCGGCACTTCTTTGTTCCTGAAGCCCTGCAGGGTCGAGCCTACGGCGATCACGCCCTGCCGATCAGCGCTAGCCAGACAATTTCGCAACCGTACATCGTGGCGCGCATGACTGAACTGTTGATGCTGAACGAGAATTCCCGCGTGTTGGAGATCGGTGCCGGATCGGGTTATCAAACTGCAGTGCTTTCCCGAATCGCGGCGCAGGTTTATTCGATCGAGCGCATTGGCGATTTAGCTCGCGAAGCGCAGTCGCGAATCCGTCAATTGGGAATCTACAACGCCACCGTCAAGTGTTTTGATGGCACGTTGGGCTGGTCGGCCCACGCACCCTACGACGCGATCCTGGTAGCTGCCGGCGGCCCAGGAATTCCTGAGCCATTAGTGGCTCAGTTGAAAGTCGGCGGGTGTCTGGTTGTGCCAGTGGGAGAGTCGCGCGAGTCGCAGCGACTGGTGCGCGTGATCAAGAAAGAGACCGGAGTCGTGCAGGAAGATCATGGCGGCTGTGCGTTTGTGCCGCTGATTGGGCAGCATGGCTGGACGAGTTAGGCTTGTCAGAACCGCCTGCGGTAGCGGGCGGTCGATCTCTCACCTTGGGTATTGCTAATCAACCGCCTGCTACCGCAGGCGGTTCTGACAATATGATCGCTAGAATAATTGAATTCTTGTCCTGGATTATCGTCGCCACGATATCTACGCTTGGCTACTCGGGCGTAGTGTTGCTGATGGCGATAGAGTCCGCCTGCATTCCGCTGCCATCCGAGATCATTATGCCGTTTGCCGGCTACCTGGTTTCCAATGGCAAGATGAACCTGTGGGCTGTTGGAGTGGCGGGAGCTGTGGGCTGCGTCCTCGGCTCACTCGTGGCTTATGGGGCGGGGATGTACGGCGGCCGCCCGTTGATCGAAAAGTACGGACGCTATGTTTTGATCTCGCACCGCGACCTCGATCTTGCCGATCGTTGGTTTGCTCGTTACGGCGAGGTAATTATTTTTACCAGCCGTTTGTTGCCGGCGATTCGCACCTTCATCGCCTTCCCGGCCGGCGTCGCAAAAATGAATCTCCCACGCTTTATCCTCTATACCTTTGCCGGATCGCTGCCATGGTGCCTGGGGCTGGCGTATGTCGGACAAAAGCTCGGCGAACAATGGAACAAAGACGAAACCTTGAAGACCTTGTTTCATCGCTTCGATTTTGTCATCGGCATCCTTGGATTGCTCGCCGTTGTTTGGTGGATCAGGCGGCACTTGAAGCATCTGCAGGCAGATAAGATCAGTAAAGCGAGCGCAGAAGGGAATTGATGGGGCGAGCGTACCGCAGTCGACTCATCAATCACACCGAGGCTTTAGCCGGTGATCATCAGGCAATGTATTTTGTTAACCGTTTCAAACGGTTTCTCGTCCGCAAGCGAGCAAAACCGTTCAAACGGTTCACGATTTTCAAAGGCCGCGTTTACCACCGGGCTGAAGCCACGGTGTGAATGAGACGCTCCGAAAACCAAAGTGCGCCACGCATTTCGCTGCCTCGTTTGACACTCTCATGACGCTCACCTAGAATCGCTTGTCTGCATTTGTCGGGGCGTGGCTCAGCCTGGTAGAGCGCTCGGTTCGGGACCGAGAGGTCGGAGGTTCGAATCCTCTCGCCCCGACCAATAAATTATTAAGATACGTCAGACGGGAGAGGCCGCAACAGTTGCGGCCTCTCTTTTTGCTGCGGTGGATTGTGACTCGCTGCTCGATTGATCGTTCGATCGAATACTCAGCTATCCTCAGATATTCCTACGATTGCTGATACCTACTTCTATGATGACTACAGGTGATGATTACCTCAGTTGACAATCCTCACGCGAACGGATAACTTGCCGGAGCTCTAACACTCTTGAAAGCTTATTCACGGCTTCAACACTGGAGGAAAATCAGGATGGCACTACAGGTGATCATTCAGCAAGCGGGGCCGTTACCGATCAGGGCCACCTTCAACGCCCTCGCCGACAGTCCCATGTATTTGGAAGTCAACGGATCGGTTTGGTCCCAGCATGCGAACAACATGATCGGCATCGCGATTGCTCTCGACGGACAACGAGTAGGGGCAGCACAAATCTTCTCAAATGGAACGGCAACCCACAGAGCAGTAGTACCCGCATACATTCCGATTAAGCTCCAGCAGGGCCAGCACACTCTCGACCTGTCAGCTAACAGCGCTGTGACAGTATCCGACTTTAATGACTTTTACACCGTAGTCATTCATTACTAGAGCCAGACCGGGCAAGGCCCGAGGAAGTCTTCCGCTTTATTCTGTCCCCAATTGTGGCTGCCACGCCTCACTTGGGCCGAAGTCTCTTGAGTTGCTCGAATCCAAGGCTGATGCCGAAGCTGAGTGGGATCGTTCTTTCGCATTGTTGCGAACGGTGCTTTAGCGCGGCGCCGAACACGCCATTTTTGCCGCAGCGCAGTTAGGTCATTACCAATGGACGAGGAAGTCCCGACAGACGTTAGCGTGGCGCAGCCGCGACACCCTGATAGTTTTTCGCAATCTCGATATACGCTTCGGCGCGGAGGAGCCGCAGATATTCCTCGTGGGCTGCGGGTGAGAGTTCGATGGTCATTGCCTCGCGTACGCGGTCTTGATTGAAGACGGAAGTATTGCCTGCCGGTGTGCGAGCGTCCACGCGCAGGATTTGATAACCGTCAGCGGTTTCTATTGGATCGCTGATCGCACCGACCCCGAGATTCCTGATAGCAGCCGCGATGGCTTCGATGAGCGTTGGTACTTCGAAAGTGCCCACTTTGCCGCCCGACGTAAGGGCCGATGAGACCACCTGCTGATCTTTTTCCGGGCGTTCCGAATTGGCAACGGCGAGCTTGGCAAAATCTGCGCCGGCTCGTAATTGAGCAACCAGACGCTCTGCTTTCCCCTTCACCTGGGCTGCATCCTTTCCTGTTCTGCTTAAGAAAATTTCCGAGAGGGTGACTGTCTCAAGTTTGCGAAACTTATCTTTGTGCGTGTCGAAGTACTGGTGGAGTTCGTCCAGCGAAAAGCCAAAGAAGAGCTTTGAGTCCACTTCCTTTTCGAAGACGGCTTGCTTCATCATCTCAGTCCGTAAGTTGACGCGCGTCTCCTCAAGCAGTTTCTGTTGCGCGGGACCGCCTTTGTCGGGTGCTAACTCGCGCAGGCGTTGATTGACTTCGTCTTCAACTTTCTCGCTCAGCTCCAATTCCTTGCCCTTCTGCACCAGCAACTGGTCATTAATCAACGCAGCGATCAGTTGATCCTGATGTTTGCCAACCTCGTCGGCCGCCTGCTGATCAGTCATCCCCATTTTTTTCAGCGTTTCGATGCGGCGTTTGGATGCGCTCCTCAGTTGCGACAAGGTGATGATGTCGTCGTTAACCTGCGCGATGACTTCGTCAACGACCTGCTGAGACTGCTGTGTCTTTGCTGGAGCAGTTAAGAACAGCAAAGGACCAAGCGCCAGAGCGGCCACACAAAAATGTGCTAACCATTTGAATTTCACAAGTCACTCCTAAACTGGATTGTCTCAGGTTTTATTAGAGCCAAGTCTGGGTCAAATAGTTTGCTCGGCTTGGTTAATCTTTGAAGACCACGAGGTGCTGGTGCAAATTGTGTTGCTGACTTCTAATAGCCCTCCCTGACGGTCGGGCTTCTGCTGCTGTGCGATCCCAAGCAGAAGCCCGACCGTCAGCGAGGGCTCTTCGATTAGTGCAACGGAACTTTGCGCAAGGGAACAAGCCGATTCATTAGTCAGACTGACTTCAACGAATGACTCGCAGTCTGGGATTTATGCGTCCATTAACGAAATCAATCATTTCGAGTAGAATCCTCACTGTTTCAAGACTCCTCTTTTTCGATGGTCAGCCGAAGCTCGGTTGGAGGTAATTGAGGTGAGAGACCAGTTAGCCGCGATGCCAATACTGACAACGTGTCTCCGACATTTTGTTTTGCTCTCCGTTGCAGTCCCTTTGACTGTGATTATGGCCTCACCAGCGCTGGCGCAACTGAACACAGTTAAGCCAGTCACGACTACTCGGCAACTGCAGCAGAGTGCATCGACCCTTTCGCAGCCTGACGAGCCGGTGCTCATCAAGACAGATTTAGTAACGATGACCGTCAGTGTGACGGACACCAATGGCCGCCAGGTTTCCGGGCTCGAAAAGAAAGACTTCACAATTCTTGATAACCAACTTGCCCAGGAGATCACCTTCTTTAGCGACGATGATCTGCCGGCGAGTGTGGGAATCGTTTTCGATGTGTCGGGCTCGATGAGTGGTCAGAGCATCATGAAGGCCAGGGAAGCGCTGGGCGCTTTCATTCAAACCAGCCATCCAAACGATGAATACTTTCTCATCGACTTCGGTTCTCGGCCCAGGCTCTTGCTCAATCGGACGTTGGATGGCGATGAGGTGCTGCGAGAACTCAGCTACGTCGCGCCTCAGGGTCAAACCGCACTCTACGATGCTGCTTACCTGGCGCTGGCCCAACTGACCAACGCAACCCGGCGAAAACGAGTTGTATTGATTATCAGCGACGGTCAGGACAACGACTCACGCTACACATTTACAGAACTGCGGCGAGCTCTCAAAGAGTCCGATGTGATCATCTACGCTATCGGCACTAACCCCAACGCTAATACGAAGGCTGAGATGTACGGCCGTCTGGCGCTGGAAGAATTAGCTTCAGCATCGGGCGGCAAGGCATTCTTTCCACGCGATTCAGGGCAAATGGCTGAAGCTTTTGAGCGCGTAGCCGTGGAGTTGCGGTGCCAGTATTCAATCGGCTATCGCCCGGCGAATTTCATCGCCAACGGCAAGTGGCATCGGGTGAAAGTGACGGTGAGATCGCCGACCGAACTCAAGCGTGTGTTCGTGCGCAGTGCCGACGGCTACTATGCCGTTGGCTCGGTGCGCTGACCGACTCTGATCGAACCTTCAGCTTTCTCCGGACACCTGACTCGCACATCTCAGCCTCAGCCTACCCTCTTCACGTTCCACGAAAGTACGCCGATGCTGGAGGGCGAAAAAGAAAAAACAGGAGTACCAGAAAAAGCAGACTGTGCAATATCAGCTCGAATGGCGTGTGCAGGATACTGAGGACGACGTGGAATGCCAGCCAAACTACCAGCAACCAGCGTCCCAAATTTGAGCCGTAGAGCATCAGGACGCCGGAAAGCAGCGCGACAAACTGAGAGAAGTAGGCGATCCAGTGTTTCTTAAGATCACCAATTTGCTGAGCGGCTGGCGTCCTGATAATCGACGCCAACCCGTACGCCAGAGCAATGGCGCCCATGGCGATGAATAGGCAACTGATAATAGTGATTGAAAGAGGCCGTTTGTTCATGATTAGAAAGGCTGTTTCTCAGACCGACGAGGCTGGGACGATACGTGCCCTTATCACTTTAACCGCAAAGCGGTTCAGCGTCATCTGGTGCTTTTCTAAGACGAGGTGAGCGGACGACCGATCTCCCAGTGATGGCCGAACGGATCTACCACTCGTCCCAGTCGCCAGCCATACGCTTCCGCAACCGCATGGACCACCTGGGCGCCTGCCGCAACCGCCGTTGCGAACATCGTATCAGGATCGGGAACAGTCAGGATCATCCGAATAGTTCCTCCTCCCAGCGACTCCGGGCTGAAGTTGCCATGCTCGGGTGACTCGTCAGCCACCCAGAATTCCGCACTCTCAACCGCCAGCCGCGAGACGACCGATCCGCCGGGATCTTCGACACGATAAACCTCGACGGCTCCGAATGCGGACTTGTAGAACTCAACGGCACGCGCGCCCTGGCGAACCGACAACATGGGCGCTATCGAAAATACAACGGACGTTCCCGCTCCGGCCTCTGTGCTCATCCATCCCTCCTCAATGATTTGTCGTCACACCGCGCGCGGCATTCTTGTAAACCACACCGCCCTTCATCACAAACACAACGCGCCGCACGGCCGTAATGTCTTTCAAAGGATCGCCGTCAAGCGCGATGATATCAGCTTGTAAGCCGGGCATGATCGATCCGATTTCGTCGCTCATGCCCAGCGCTTCTGCTCCCGTCGAATTGGCCGAGACCATCGCCGCCATGGGGTCCTGTCCGCCATCGCGCACGCGATCGATGAACTCCTCGGCATTACGCCCGTGTGAACCTGCCAGGGCATCCGTGCCGAAAACGATTTTCAGACCAGGAGTTTTTACGGCGCGTTGCACCAGTTGGTGATTCAGCGACAGAACCTTCTCCATCGCCGCAAAGCCCTCAGCAGTGTAACCGGGCGTGCCGAGAAACTTTTCTTTGTTCAGCAGGTAGTTTTCAATCACCAACCCTGCTTGCGGATCCAGGTAGGTGCCCTTCTCAGCCATCAGTTTCAAATCGTCATCGGTGGCCATCGTCCCGTGCTCGATCTCTGTGCAGCCTGCCAGAGTCGCCGCCCGGACAGCATCTTTGTAAGCGTGCACGAGAGTGCGCAGACCCTGCTGCTTTGCTTCGCCACAAGCGGCGTTCAATTGCGCCTGAGAGAGAGTCATTGCTCCGCCCTGACGGATGCTTTGCGAGGCGAAGATTTTGATCAAGTCCGCGCCGGCTTCCTTTTGCTTCCGAATGTATGCGCGAATCTCATCCGGCGTCCCGGTCTGTTCGCCTCGGCCTTGCAACGGCTCGACGGCCGTCAGGATGCGCGGGCCCGGGAGTTGACCTTTGGCAATTGCCTCGCGCAGTGGAAGATCAGTTGGCGAGCCGATGCTTTGCACGGTCGTGAAACCGGCCATCAGCGTGACCCAGGCATTCGCGGCAGCCTGATACGCCGCGTCTTGCGTTGTTACTCCTGGTCCGGCATTTTTTCCGTCCTTGCCGAAGCTCCAGGTGATATGCACATGTGCGTCAATCCATCCAGGCAACACAGTCAGGCCACGCAGGTCGTAGTCGACTGGCCCGGCCTGCGGATCGATCGCGACGATTTTTGCACCCTCGATCACGATGCGAGTGTTGCGCAGCACATGGCCCTTGCTATCGAGCACTGTGCTCGCCGCGATCACGATGCGTTTCTGGGCGGACACGTCCAGCTTGCTTCCGGGCGTTTGTTGGGTAGATGCCGGTGAAGGCACTCGAGGTGCGGCGGCAAGTGCGCCAAGAATGATGAGAATTACTGGAATGATCTTAACGGATCGCATGATCGCCTCTGCTCCCTTCGCCACTGTGGTAGAGCTTCCGGATGAATAACTTTAACGCAAAGAGCGCAAAGGAAAACCGCAAGGAGCGCAAAGCACAACCCCTTTGCGCTCTTCACGAGAACCTTTGCGTTCTTTGCGTTTCAATTTCCTCCCTCTACTACACTCAACTGAGTTTTGACACGGCCACTCACGGCCGGGCTATTAACTGTCGATCCTTCGGCCTTAGAGCAAAATTGTCCCACCACTCCTTCGCCGTTTCCTGTTCTCTTATCATATTTACAATTACAGTTGTACTATCTTTTGACCTCGATCGGTAACGAAACAACGCAGCAGGACCACCAATGAGAAAAATTGTCGTCTTCAGCGGCAGTGCCCATCAACAACTGGCGAAAGACATTTGCAAGCGGCTGCATCAGCCTTTGAGTGGAGCTGATCTCACACGTTTTAGCAACGATTGTCTGCAGGTACAACTGAAGGCCAATTGCCGCGAAGCTGACGTCTTTATCATTCAACCGCTGGTGCCGCCGGTGCACGACAATTTGATGGAGTTGCTGCTGATGCTGGATGCCGCGCGCGGCGCTTCGGCGGCGCGTATCACGGCGGTCATCCCGCACTTTGCTTATGCGCGTTCAGACAAAAAAGAGGAGGGCCGAATCTCGATCGCCGGACGGCTGGTTGCCGATCTAATCGCTACTGCCGGAGCGAACCGCGTCTTGACGATGACGCTACATGCGCCACAGGTGCACGGCTTTTTCAGTGTGCCCGTGGACCACCTGAACGCGCTCGAGGTTTTGTCCGGACACTTCCTGCGCCGCGATCTGCGCAACACCGTGGTTGTCTCTCCGGACTTTGGCCGCGCGAAAGAGGCGGGGCACTTCGCGCGCCTGCTGAAGTTGCCGGTGGCCGCAGGCAGCAAGAAACGCCTGAGCGATGACCACGTGGTGATTGATGCGATTGTCGGCGACGTGGACGGCAAGAACGCGATTATCCTGGATGACGAGATCGCCAACGGCGGCACAGTGATCGAATTACTTGACCGCTTGCGCGAGCGGCAGGCGAAGAAAATCATCGTCGTTTGCACGCATGGCCTGTTCACCGGCCCGGCCATCGCGCGCCTCCAGGCCCAGTCGGACATCGCCGAAATCGTAACCACCGACACAGTGCCTATCCCGGGCGAGAAGCGTCTACGCAACATGCGCGTCCTTTCCGTTGCCCCGCTGCTCGCCGAAACGATCCACCGCATTCACGTGGGCAAGTCGGTTAGTGCGCTGTTTGGGAATAGCCTTTAGGACTGGGGCGCTGCTTGACCTGAACTCTAGTTCGCCTTTGCCCCGAAGGGGCTACGTCTCAAAGCCCAGGGTTGCCGCTTCGGCTACCCTGGGAACTGAAGCAAGAGAGTTTTCCAACCGCAACGCGGTTGAGTCAGTCGACAAGACTTCACGCGGTGGCAACCGCGTTGCGGTTGGAAAGTTACAGATTGCTTTTCTTCCCAGGGTAGCCGAAGCGGCAACCCTGGGCTTTGAGGCGTAGCCCCTTCGGGGCAAAGCAAAGTCAGGTATACTGTTACCCTATTTTGGACCGGCGTGTTCTGTGCGCTACCGCTAATCCACACGCGATTCCAGAGAAAACACCCTCAACTTTTACATCCGCGCTGCTTCCGCATTAGTATGGGCCATGGCTGCTTTGCCTGATATGTCGTCCGAACCTAAGACTCCCGAATTGGCGCTGTTGCTGCACGCGCTGAGTTTTGCTGCTTACAAGCATCGCGATCAACGAAGAAGTAATCGTGAGGCGTCGCCGTACATAAATCACCCGATTGACGTGGCCAGCGTTATTGCGAACATCGGCGGCGTGGCCGATCTGGTGACGCTGGTTAGCGCGATTTTACATGACACTATCGAAGACACTGAGACGACGGGCGCCGAGCTGGAAGCTAAGTTTGGTCTTGAAGTCCGCCAACTGGTCGAAGAAGTTACTGACGACAAGGGGCTCGCCAAGGCTGAGCGCAAGCGGCTGCAAATCGAGCACGCGCCTCACATTTCCACTCGTGCAAAGCTGATCAAACTCGGCGACAAGATTTGTAATATTCGCGACATCAGCCAGGCCCCTCCGGCTGGTTGGTCCATCCAACGTCGCCGGGAATACCTGGACTGGACCGAGCAAGTGGTGGCCGGGTGCCGCGGCACGAACGAGAAGCTGGAACAATTCTACGACCAGTATCTAAAAACGGTTAGAGAACAGCTTGACGCCTTGCAATAGGAGTGAGTCTGGTTCCCCATGGCTGGCACAAGTCTTCAGTCGTCCGGCGCAGGCCCAGTTAAGCGATCCTTTTTTGCAGAGGGCATGCTGATCGTTTTGATCATCGCCCTTGGGAAACTTGTCTTTCATTGCGTCTTTAACAACCGCTATGGTTATTTCCGCGACGAGTTCGACTATCTGTCGTGCGGTGATCATCTGTCGTGGGGCTATGTGGACCAACCACCACTGCTGCCATTTCTGGTTCGCATCAGTCGTACAGTCCTGGGTGACTCGCTGCGCAGCATACGTTTTCTTCCGGCGCTGGCGACGTCTGCGGTCGTGGTCCTGACCGCGTTGATTGCGCGTGAGCTGGGCGGCCGGCGCGTTGCCCTGATGCTTTGTGCGGTCGCTGTTCTGGTGGCGCCAATCTATCTTTCCGGCGGCAGTCTTTTGACCACCAACTGTCTCGAACCGTTGCTCTGGATGGGCTGTGCCTACTTTGCGATTCTGGCTGTCAAACGTGACGCGCGTTACTGGGTTTTGTTCGGAGTGGTCGCGGGTCTGGGCCTGGAAGAGAAGTATTCAATTGCGGTGTTTGGTTTCGCTATCGTCGTCGGCCTGCTTTTCAGCAGCCAACGCCGCGCCCTTTTGAACAAGTGGTTTTGGGTGGGCGGCGCCGTCGCAGTGCTGATCTTTCTGCCGAACCTCATTTGGAATGTTTACCATCACTGGCCGTTTCTGGAGTTGATGCATAACATCCGCGCCGACGGCAGAGATATAGAGCCCTCAGCTTTTCAGTTTTTCGCACAGCAGGTTTTGCTGCTCCATCCGCTCACGGCGCCGATCTGGCTTACGGGATTGATTGCCTTACTCCTGGCGCCGCGGCTAAAGAACTATCGCCTGTTGGGATGGTCCTACCTTGCTGCGTTCACTGTCTTCTTTGTGCTGAAGGGAAAGAATTACTATCTCGCACCCATCTATCCGATGTTGTTTGCGGCGGGCGCAGTGATCATCGAAGCCGCGATTGAACGCACCCGCCAGGTCTGGTTGGCGCCGGTCATCGTGATCGTGCTCGTGGCCGGCGGGGCCTGGTTCGCGCCACTGGTCATTCCTGTCTTGTCCGTCGAGCACTTGATTTCCTACATGGACGCCTTGCCGTTCAAAGTGCCACGCACAGAGCATAGTCACGAGCGAGCGTTGCTGCCGCAGCATTATGCAGACCAGTTCGGCTGGGAAGAGATGGCGGCGATGACGGCACAGGCGTGGTCGCGGATCTCGCCGGAAGAGCGGCACGACTGTGGTATCTACGCGCAAGACTATGGACAAGCCGGGGCGATCGATTTCTTTGGCCGGCGTTACGGGCTGCCTCCGGCGCTGAGCGGGCACCAGACATATTTCCTTTGGGGACCGCGCGGCTATTCCGGCAATTGCATGATTGTCCTGGACGACAAGAAGGAAGTGCTGGATCGATTGTTCGAACACGTCGAATACGTTGGAACCTCTGACAATCCTTACGCGTTGGAGCGCAATGTCCCGGTGTTCATTTGCAAAGGAGCGAAGTTTGGTTCGCTGGAAGCGCTCTGGCCAAAGTTGAAGAAATGGCGGTAGCGTCCGACAAACTTCAGTTTGTCGTAGCTGTAAAAGAGAAGTCCTTCGCAGCTCAAACGACAAACTGAAGTTTGTCGGACATCGCGCGGCGGTACTGACAAGAGGACCGCGCTCCCAGGCTCCCGGCTACTCACTTGCCAGGCGTGAATAGCGTTCACCAAAGGCCTCGTTCGGCGTGCGGCCGGCGACATCACTCGACAACTCGCTCCGAATCCCATTCACAAAGTACATATCGATCTCGCCTTTGTTCTTTGCGGCAACCCGGCCGCGAAATTCACAGTCGAAAAAGTCCCTGACGAGTTCATAAGTCGCTCCGGAAATGTTGATCCGCCCGGCCACACCTGAGGACTCAAGACGACTGGCGGTGTTGACTGTATCGCCCCACACGTCATAGGAAAACTTCTCTCGGCCCACGACACCAGCCACCAGGTCGCCGGAGTGAATGCCGACGCGAATCTGCCAGTAGGGCCGGCTCTCAGCCATTTCTTTTTCTCGCAGGCTGGAAATCACGCGCTCGATTTCCAACGCTGCCAGTACGCAATCAACCGCATGCGTGTGGTTTTTGACGGGTACGCCGCCGACGGCCATGTACGCATCGCCGATTGTCTTGATCTTTTCCAGGTGATGTTGCCAGGCAATTTGATCGAACTGACTAAAACAACTGTCCAGTTCTTCGATCAACTCCTGGGGCGTAAAGCTCTCGGCAATCTGAGTGAAGCCGACAAAGTCAGTGAAGAGCACTGAGGTACTTTCGTAATCCACCGGCTGCACTCGATCTGTCTGTTTCAGTTCCAGGGCGATCGTTTCCGGCAGCACGCTGCGCAACAGCCGATCAGACTTTCTCCGTTCCTGGTTCAGGTTTTGGGTCAGGGCCTGGACCAGCACTCCCATAAAAACTTGCACGAATAAAAGATTGCCGGCGATGTCGACGAATCGCTCGCGCTCGGTGGCATAGTTCGTAATCCACTCGGGTCGTAGCTGCTCAAGCAGCAGGAGAGCGACCGTCGCTCCAGTAAACAGCACGATGGCGATCATCGTTCTACTCAGCCTGCCGGAGAGAATAATGGCAATCACCAGCGCCGGAATGAAGTAGTAATGCGCGCCCCCTCGCGAACCGGCGTTGCCCAGCGCGTTCGTGAAAAGAAAGCTGAGCATCAACAGCACAAACGGCCAATACAAACGTTCATAACGACCCTGAAAGCGAGAGAGGTAGTAAAACAAAAGGAAAAGCAGGCCGGCGCCGAAGTTCAATGCGAACAGGAAGAAATAATTCTTCAGATTCATAATGGCAAATGCGCCACCGATATTTGCCGTCGCGTTCAACAGGCTGATGGTGTTAAAGAGCCTGTGCTCCAGAGCGAAGCGCCTGGGGTCGCCGAACAAGGAAGCTGTAATTGAGTTAAAGAGTTGTCGCATAGTTAAGGTGTCGACGCCCGATCGGCTTTTGGCCTGCACAGTGTAGTCGGAGTATGCGGCGAGACCTTACGAATGCGAATGCGGGTTTGGAGAATCAAGTGGCGGGATCGGGCTTTGTCAGTACCGCGGTAACGTCCGACAAACTTCAGTTTGTCGGGGCTGTCAAAAAGGAAGTCCCCCGGAACTAAAAACGACAAACTGAAGTTTGTCGGACAGCGCCGCGACGACAATGACAAGAGACTAGATCCGCGAACCACGTAGACAACGACGAGCGCGATGATGATGGCGATGAGAGCCAGGGCGGGCAAGACTCTACGCCACACGAAGCGGTCGATCATCCGCTCGGCTTCCAGATTCAACGCACACTCCGGGCAGCCTCGAGAATCCGGGGCTAGCTGATAACCGCAGTCGCGACAACTAATCGAGTCCATGAGTGGCAGGGCCTCCATGCGGAACATTGTTCCAGTGACGGCAAATAGATTCCATTTGCGGTCAGGATCAGCTTGCATTAACCTACGATCTCCGAAGCTTGCGGCAAGCTGTATTTAAGTCGCGGATTATCTTTCTGGCAAGGGCAATGACCTAATCTCTGTTTAGCAGGCTGCTGAAAAACTCTCAGATTCAGCGAAGGCCGCAAAATTTGGAGTGCGGCGGCAGCGACACCGCTTTGGATTGATGCTATTTCCCAATACTTGCTGAGGCGCGAGTCAATATCCAAAGCGGCGTCGCTGGCCGCCGCACTCCAAAGAGTTGAGTTTTTCAGCAGCCTCTCTAAACAAAGAATCGAACTCAAATCAGGACACTACTCTGGCAAGCAAGACGTTGACATGCTCACTGAATATCGCCGAGTTCTGATCCTTTGATCACCACCGAATCCTGATGAGCGAGGCCCAACGCACAGCTCCCGACCAAACGCCAGACTTCGCTGCCTGGGTGGATGTTCACGGCGACTATCTCTTCAAATATGCGCTGTTTCGCCTGCGTGACGCCTCGGCGGCCGAAGATGCGGTGCAGGAAACTTTTCTCGCGGCCCTTAAAGCCTATGAAAGATTTCAGGGGCGTGGATCTGAGCGCACCTGGTTGGTCGGTATTCTGAAACACAAGATCACCGATCATTTTCGTCGCATCACCCGCGAAGCGCCGATTGGCGAAGACGCAGATGACGGACCCGAGCACAAAGAGTTCTTCCGCGGCGCGGGTGAATGGACCGGGCACTGGGAAGCCGAGCATGCACCGAGCGACTGGCACGCGACACCAGCGGAATTGCTCGAGCAAAGCGATTTCTTTCGCGTCTTTAACGATTGCCTTTCACCGCTCCCGCAGCGTACGGCCAGCGCGTTTACGCTGCGCGAGGTCGACGGTTTGACCAGCGAAGAAATCTGCGCGGCTTTGAACATTTCCGTGAACAATCTTTGGGTGATGTTGCATCGCGCGCGCCTGCATCTACGAAACTGTCTGGAGATTAATTGGTTCAAGAGACCGACAGACGAACACTGATATGGGCTGGTACGAAAAGACAAAGCACTCCATCAGATACTTTCTGCTGCGCCGGTTGCCGACCTGTCAGGCGACCGCCGAGCTAATCTCACGTTCGCTCGAACGTCCGCTCACCTGGCGTGAGCGCGTGACGCTGAAACTGCACCTGTGGATTTGTGTCTGGTGCCTTTGGTACCTGGAACACTTACAAATCATCCGTCAGACGATGCTCAAGCGGGGCGCCGAAGTTCCGGAGACGGATTACCCTGCAGGACCCACTCTCTCCGCCGAAGCCCGCGCGCGAATCAAGCGCCAACTTGCCAACCTGCAATAGAGCGTAAGGTTTTCAGATTCCAGGCGACCAATGAAGCGGTGGCGGGAAAGCTCTCGTCGCGTTCTGAAGGTAGCGGACTAGTCCGCCCACGTAACCCGGAACCGTTTAGAAAGCGGCTTGTCCGCCCATGCAACCCGGGACCGTTTAGGAAGCGGACTTGTCCGCCTGTTGCGGCGAGTGGCACAAGTCCCCTGTCTAAACGGAGCCCTCGTCATTCATGTTGCCGTGTCAGGGAGCCTGTCGAAAACTTCGGACAACAGGAAATTTGTTTGCGAATTTATACGAGCACTAAAAGGGCGATGCGGCTCTGGCTGTTGCGCCGACAGCGCCCTTGCGACGCGATGGCGCCTTTGATGTCCGAGTCGTTGGAGCGATCCCTGAACGCGCGCGAACGTCTCGCGCTCAGACTCCACCTGACTGTTTGTGCCTGGTGCGCGACCTATCTCAAGCAGTTGAAATTCATGCGCCGCCTGTTGCGGTTGAAAGGCTCGAGTCCTGACTCCGACCTCAACACTCCCGCACTCTCTCTTGCGGCGCGCGAGCGAATCGTCGCCGCGTTAGATCGCAAATCGGTCCGATAAGCTTTAGCTTGTCGCCATGACTAGCTATCGGCAGTTTCGAACATAGCCAACGACCTGAAGAATCCGGCACAGCGACAAACTGAAGTTTGCCGGACATCATTCGCTTCGCACACAGTGAAAGCCGCAAGTTGTAAGGAATGTGCTGGTCCAGCGACCAATGTGCAGGCATTGGGATTGAAGCTAAAGGAAGAACAATTTATGAATGAAAGCAAACGACAGCGTGTGGTTATTCTGGGCGGTGGTTTCGCCGGTATCTATACGGCGCTTCATCTGGAAAAGGCGCTGGGCCGGCGAGATGACTTTGAGATCGTGCTGATCAATAAAGAGAACTATTTCGTCTTTCAACCAATGCTGGCTGAAGTAGTCTCTGGCAGCGTCGGCATGCTCGATACCATCAGTCCCATTCGCCGCATGTTGAAGCGCACCGATCTGCACGTGCGTGAAGTGGAAGCGATCGACGTTAAGAATCAGACTGTCACGACCACACCTGGGTTTCGCCCGTCGGCGAGCGTGATTCAGTACGATCACCTGGTGCTGGCGCTGGGAAACGTCACCGACTTTCGTGGTCTGCGCGGCTTGCCGGAGCACGCCATTCCGTTCAAGAACCTCAGTGACGCTCTGTACATCCGCAATCACGTGATTCACGCGTTGGAAGAGGCGGCAATCGAGCACGAGGACGAACAATTGCGCCGGCAGTTGCTCACATTTGTGGTGGCGGGCGGTGGATTCTCGGGCGTGGAAGTGGTCGCCGAGATTAACGATTTCGTTCGCGATGTAATTCGCAACTATCCGCAAATTGACCCGGCGGAAGTTCGGGTGGCGCTGTTGCATGGACAGGATCGGATCCTGCCCGAGCTGGGTGAGAAGTTGGCGCTCTATGCACAGAAGATTCTGGTAAAACGAGGCGTAGAGATTCGCCTCAACACCAGGCTTGAGGCGGCTACCGGTGACGAAGCGATTCTCAAAGGCGGCGAGCGCATTTTTACCAGGACCTTGATTTCCACTGTGCCTTCGTCGCCGAATCCGTTGATCGACGCGATCGATCTGCCGAAGGTGCGGGGCCGCTTGAAAGCTGATCAATCGCTTTTGGTTGAGGGCACGAACAACGTCTGGGCCATGGGTGACTGTGCGATCGTGCCGCTGGGCGATGGCAGTATCAGTCCGCCGACTGCGCAGTTTGCCATCAGACAGGGAAAGACCGCGGCGCACAACATCGTGGCGGCCATTCGTGGCGGCGAGCGCAGGAAGTTTGAGTTCAAGGAACTGGGAAAGCTCGCGGCGCTCGGTCATCGTTCAGCGGTCGCCCAGGTTTTTGGCCTGAACGTCTCGGGATTTCTCGCCTGGTTTTTGTGGCGGACGATCTATTTGATGAAACTGCCGGGCTGGGGCCGGCGCATGAAGGTCGCCGCTTCCTGGACCTTCGATCTATTCCTGCCGCCTGAGCTGGTGCAGTTGAAACTTACCGACTCAATGGGAGTCGCGCACGAGCACTTTGAACCCGGCGAGGAGATTTTTCGCCAGGGCGATTTGGGTGATCGAATCTACATCATCGCCAGCGGTGAGGCTGAGGTTGTGCGCGAAGAACACGGCCGAGAGGTGAGCCTGGCGCGACTGGGACCAGGCGAGTACGTCGGGGAGATGGCCTTGTTGAATCAAACGACGCGCAACGCGACGGTGCGCTGTCTCGAGCCTTTGGACGTGCTCAGCATTCACAAGCGTGAATTCAGTTTGCTGGCTGCTAACCTGCCGGCGATGCGCGAGAGTTTTGAGCGCGTGATGAGCCAGCGGACGCAGGCGACGAAGACGGTGTTGGTCGGAGCGGTTGCGGCTAGCTGACCGCTGTTTAATGATACAGAGTCGAGTTAAGTAGACAGGTCATAAGCTAGCTGGGCAAACGGTGAAGGCTGCCTGCGCAAAGTCTGCATCAAAGGTGAGTGCGTCTGTTATTCCGACTTCCCACATCACCACAAACGAGATGCAATCGACCAAGCCCCAAGTCTTGTCGGCGTACTGTTCATATACCGCAAAGCCCTTCTCGAATAGTTTCTGATCAACTTCAGTCACTTCAACTCTGTTTGAGGTTTGGAGAATCTTGATCACACTTATGGCCTCTTTCCTGAAGTCCCTGGCTAGGGCATTACCAATCTCAAGGAGTACTGAACTGGTTGTTATCAGCGGGGTATTCTCAAACTTGAAGGAGAGAGCTTCGGCTTGTTTGTGATATTGGTCCTTTCTCGTTAATCAGCGCGATGACAAACGAGGTGTCTACAAAAACTCTATCGGGCATCCATGTCGTCTATGTGATACAGACTTGCGTCAGTCGACAAATCTGGTGAAGCCGAAATCCTGATGCCGCGTAGCGCTGCCATCACGTTGTCATCGTCAGTGGTTTGGTCGGCACGTTCTTCAAACAGTTTGATGATTTGATAAAGCTCCGGCAAATACTTTTCCGGCAGTTTTTGCACCTCAACCACAATGTCTTCTCTAGTTACCATGCGACCGAACCTCAACTTGAACTCAATATACGTAGTTGTTGTCCTCATTTACAAGTGCCATAACTGACCTTCCATTTCGAGGGCAGGTCCTCCATGAGTGGAAAAAATATTCTTGAATCTTCCGGGCGGCCTCCGTCAGCAAATCGATCAGGAACAGATGCTCCTGAAGAAAGGCTACGACGGCCGCCCGGTCTTTGAGCAGATACACAGGCTCGAGACTGAGAATTTCTAAATCCTCGTCAGCAGTAGCTTGTGTGTTGTGACGCATGCAGCACCCCGTTACGTTGGTGAAAAGGGTTGTCCACAGATTCGACGTGCCAATTTTACCCCCTATCCGTTCCGCTGACCTATGCCCACAACGCGGCCCAGGTTGCTGGTCCAACGACGCCATCGGCAGACAGTCCCTTCGATCCCTGGAAGCTAACAACGGCAGCTTTTGTGCCGGGGCCGAAGTTGCCGTCAACCGAAAGCGTATTGCCGAGATCACTCAGTCGCTGTTGCATCGCGCGCACATCATCTCCCACGCTGCCCTGTCGCAAAGGATGGCCGGGGTATGGCGGTGCTTGTGTGTCCAGGGCCGGTTGCGCCGCGGTTGCAGCGCCCGCGGCTGCTGATGAGGTGGCCGAGCCTGCATCGGCGCTGTCGTCCTTGCTCAACACTCGTTTGGCTCGCTCGTAATACATCACCCGATCGGCCTGACCGTTCAGCCCGCCGTTAATCCGCCTCGTGATCGTTTCAAACTGTTGCTGATCGGCGAATTCGTTCAGCCCATGTGACTTCCAAAACAGACCGGCGATACGAAAACCGACTTCCTTAGTGGCGGCGATCTCCGGGTTATTAATCAGGTCTAGCCCGAGCAAGCCGCCAAACTTCTGATAGTTGGCACGTCCGGTCAGTTGGATCGGCCCGCGGCCTTTGTACCGCTTGCCGTCGCCCGGCTGCGTATTGCCCAGGTCGCGACGGCCTTCATACGCGGCGCCTGAGGCAATCTCTTCCATGTAGCGCAACTCGGCCGACTCATGCGCCAATTGAGCCAGAAACGCGGTTTCACGCAGGTAGTTGGCGATCTCGAATTCCTGCATCGCCTGCTGGATGAAGGGAAGGTAATCGGTGCGCTTTGTCGCCGGGCAGTTAGGCATCACTTGTTTAAGCTCGTCATCGGTAATCATTTTCTCGCCTCCTGAGTTAGGTGGGAATCCCACTGTGATCGTGATGGTTTATGTTTGCTTGTTTTCGGTACTTGCCAATGATGCGCTCTTCTGCCGTCAGGTTCAAGACTCTGGGCCGCACGCTGGTTGAGTTCAGGGGCTGTTCTCACCCAGACCTTCGCTTCAAGAGTGAAATCATCTCTGTTAACGTAAGCCTGTAGACGTGCACGTTAGCCAACTGGTATGAAAGGAACGGACAAGATTTGGCCGCGGATTCACGCGGATGAACGCGGACTAGAATCAAAGATGGTCAGCCGCCCCGGTGCAGTAGCCCGACCGTCTATCCGCGTGAATCAGCGGCTGGTCATTATTTTTGGGTGAAGGCTTTGATCGTGAGAACAAATGAAAATCATCTCAGTTAACGTTGGACTCCCCAGACTGGTCGAGCGCGATGGTGAGCCGGTGTCCACGGGGATTTTCAAGGAACCGGTCAACGGCCGTGTGACCCTCAGAACCTTGAATCTCGACGGTGACCGCCAGGCAGACCTTGCGGTGCATGGTGGGCCGAGCAAAGCGGTTTACGTCTATCCTTCCGAACATTATCAGTATTGGCGGCAAGTGTTGCCTGAGATGAACCTGCCCTGGGGAATGTTCGGCGAGAACTTTACCAGCGAAGGATTACGCGAAACCGAGCTGAACGTCGGCGATCAGTTTCGCGTCGGCACAGCCGTGGTGATGGTTACTGAACCACGCATGCCCTGTTACAAACTGGGAATCAGATTCGGGCGCACCGACATCATCAAGAAGTTCCTGGTCAGCGAGCGCACGGGTTTCTACTTAGCCGTTCTGCTGGAGGGCGAAGTCGGAGCAGGCGATCAGTTCGAGCTAATCGAAAGGAACGAACCGAGTGTAAGGGTCAGCGACGTCACGCGACTATATACACGCGAGAGGCAAAATACAGAGCTGCTTGGTCGCGCGATCAAAGTCGCCGCCCTGCCGGAAGGCTGGCGCGGCTACTTTCGAGAACGACTGGAAAAGCTGAAAAAGTAGTTTCGAGTTTCAAGTTTCAAGTTTCGCTTCTTGGAACCTGAAACTCGAAACTTGAAACTTGAAAATCGAGACTAATTATGAAAGCCATCGCGGTAAAACCAGGGGTGCCGAACACTGTGCACCTGACTGAACTTGGAGCCCCGACACTTGATGAAGTGCCGGACGGCCGTGGGGTGCTGGTGCGTGTGTTGCGAGTGGGCGTTGACGGCACCGACAAAGAGATCAACGCGGCCGAGTATGGCGAAGCGCCTCCAGGCTACGACTTCCTCGTGATCGGGCACGAAAGTTTTGGCCGCGTGGAAGCCGTCGGCGCAAAGGTAACCGAAGTGCAAGCAGGCGACTATGTGGTAGCGACTGTGCGGCGGCCGGGAAAGAGCATCTATGATCTGATCGGCACCAACGATATGACGACCGACGACACGTATACGGAGCGCGGTATCAATCGCAAGCATGGCTACCTGACTGAGTCTTACGTGGACGATGCCGAATTCATCGTGAAGATTCCCCAGGGCTTGAAGGAAGTAGGCGTCTTACTGGAACCGACGACGGTGGTGGAGAAGGGAATCGCGCAGGCTTACGAGATACAGCGACGGCTGCGTGTCTGGCATCCAAAACGCGCCGCCGTGATGGGTGCGGGAACCATCGGTCTGTTGGCCACGTTAGTTCTGCGTCTGCGTGGATTGCAAGTGACGACGTTTGGGTTGACGCCTAAGCCCTATCTCAACTCTGACTTGATCGAAGCAATTGGCGCGACCTATGAATCGACGAAGGAGCTGTCGATTATCGAAGGGGCAAAGCAGCATGGGCCATTCGATATCATCTTTGAGGCAACAGGCTTCTCGCCCGTGGTGTTTGAAAGCATGCAGGCGCTGGGAAAAAACGGCGTGTTGGTGCTCTCGAGCGTCACCGGGGGCGATCGAAAAATCGAAGTGCCTGCCGACAAGATCAATCTGGAATTCGTACTCGGCAATAAGGTGATGGTGGGAACAGTTAATGCCAACCGCGAGTATTTTGAAATGGGCGTAAAGGATATGGCCCAGGCCGAAGCCGAGTATCCGGGCTGGCTTGAGCGGCTGTTGACGGACCCGGTTAAAGGCCTGGAAAACTACCAGGAGCTGTTCGACAAACTCACCAATGCACAGGGCGCCATCAAAGTATTTTGTGAGGTGGCAGAGCTGTGACTCTTAGCGGAACTGTAACACTGGGACCGCGGGCGTCCCGCCCGCAGCGAGCGCTTCGCGAGCTGGGTTGTGTTGCACTCAATATTGAATACTCGGGAAACCGGGCGGGCGGGACGCCCGCGGTCCCGGTAAGAGCAGGCTTATGATGCAAGGCATACAGGCAATTAGCGATCGGCGAACTACGCCAGGCAATGCGCCCTGTGTCGAGATCGGCGACGCCAGGTACAGCGTACGGTTTGCCGATAGCGGAGAAGAGATCGAAGCGGCGCTGAAACTGCGCTTTGAGGTTTTCAACCTCGAGCTTGGCGAAGGCCTCGCCTCTTCGTTTCAAACGGGGCGGGATCGCGACGAGTTCGATGCGACTTGCCATCACTTGATCGCCGCCGAAAAGGCCACCGGAAAAGTTGTCGGCACCTATCGTCTGCGCACGATCGAGATCGCCGGCAGTGCCGCAGGCTTCTATTCAGCGGGTGAATTTGATTTGCATTGCTTGCGGCCGGACGTACTGAACGTCTCCGTTGAGGTCGGGCGCGCTTGTATTGCGCTTGAGCATCGGAACCGCCAGGTGTTGTTTTTGCTTTGGCGAGGACTGGCTCAATTCATGTCGAGTCATCGAAAACGGTTTTTGTTTGGCTGCTGTTCGTTGACCAGCCAGGACCCAGCCGAAGGCATTCAGATGTTGGCCCAACTGGAGAGGGGCGGATACATGCATCCGACGCTTTTGGTGCCGCCGCAGCCCGGCTACGAGTGCATCGCTGGCGGCGCAGCAACGCCGCGCACAGCGGACTTGAAGATTCCCAGACTGTTCGCAACCTATCTGAGTATTGGGGCCAGGGTCTGTTCCGCTCCTGCGCTCGACCGGCGGTTCAAGACAATCGATTTCTTTGTGGTTTTTGATCTTGAGGCGATGGATCAGAAAACACGCCGGCAATTTTTTGCGGCTTGATGTAGCGCAAGCTGTTAGCTTGCGGTGCGCGGCCACAGAACAAACGTGGGTCACGAAACAAAACCCGCAAACTAACAGTTTGCGTTACAGCGGGCGCGCTGCCATCGAGTTCTCATGAAGTACCTGCGAGCTACGATTCGTTTGTTTGCGCTGGGCGGCGTGATGGCTGGCTACTATTTGTTGTGGCTCGCAGGCCTGGCCGTCGTCTTTGCTTTTCCGGCGGCGTCGCGCAAATGGCGGAACTGGATTTTTGGTGGTTGGGCACGAGCGTCAGCGCACATCCTGGGGATGAAAATAGACGTACGCAACCAGCCACCGGCCGCGCCGTTTCTGTTGGTGGCGAATCATCTGAGTTACGTCGATATCGTCCTGCTGCGATCGCAGATGGATTGCGCCTTTGTCGCCAAAAGCGAAGTGGCCGCCTGGCCCATCCTGGGATTGGTTTGTCGCAGCATGAATACGATCTTCGTCGACAGAAAACGGAAGCGCGATACGCTCAAGGCGATCCCCAGAATTGAACAGGCGATGACCCAAGAGTCCGGGGTGGTCCTGTTTGCCGAGGGCACCAGCACAGATGGCCGCACGGTAACACCGTTTCGTTCTTCATTGCTTGAGGGCGCCGCGAAGAATCACCTGCCCGTTCACTACGCGTGCATCAGTTACGCGGCTCCGGCCACTGAGCGTCCCGCGCACGAGTCGATCTGCTGGTGGGGCGAGATGACCTTTCCGGGTCATATCTTTAGCCTCCTGCAATTGAGGGAATTTGAAGCGCGCCTGGTCTTTGGGTCCACGCCAATTGTGGCCGGCGATCGGCGCGTGTTGGCCGCGCAGTTGTGGTCCGCAGTGAGTGCGCAATTTACGCCGGTGGTGGCCCAGAGATATGGGGAGAATGAGGCATCAAGCTCGAAACCAAGGATCAGCAATCTGCTGGGGGGCCATACGAAATGAGAGTTCGCATTACCCCTCGACGCAGAATCATGGGTCCGAACGATCGGCAGTCAATAGCCCCGACCGTGAGAGGCTGTGTCAACACTAAGTTGACTGCAAGTAGAGCTACGAAATTGAAACGCAAAGGTCGCAAAGGTTCTCCGCAAAGGACGCAAAGGAGTTGTACTTCGCGATCCTTCGCGGTTCTCCTTTGCGTCCTTTGCGTTAAAGTTATTTATGCGCGAGATGGACTATGGGTTTTGACACAGCCTCGTGAGGGCGGGGAAGGCCTTGCCTTGGCTGATGCGGACGCCCGAAGGGCTGGCGATTTTCTGCAAAGCCACACCATTCATCATTACTCGCTGGTGGCGATGTTGCTCCGCTCGCAGGCAATCGAGCCCGCGGCGGAGTTTGGCGTCGCCCCCTCGACCAGCCAGTACTGGAAAAGGGAAACGGCATGTGCACGGTGAGTTGGTTGACACAAGCGGGCGGTTATGTGCTGCTGTGCAACCGCGACGAACGCTACACACGCCGACCCGCACTGGGGCCGCGTCTGGTTGCGCAGCGCGGCGTTTCCTTCATCGCTCCAGCCGATGGCGATCACGGCGGCTCCTGGATCGGAGTCAATCACTTCGGTCTGACAATGTCTCTCTTGAATCGTTATGGCGACTCGCCGGCGGAAAGCGCGGCATCGTTCACCAGTCGCGGTTTGTTGTTAACCGCGCTGCTTGATTGCGAACACGCGCGGGAGGTTTATGAGCGTGTTCAGGCCACTCAGTTGGGAAACTTCCAACCCTTTACCATGGCAGTGTTGTCGCCGGATGAAAAGCCGTTGGTTTTGGATTGGACGGGTCACGACATTTCCATTCGCCCCGAAGTCGACAGCCACGCGCCGCTCGTCTCATCGTCTTTGCAAGAGCCGCAGATCAGCGTCTGGCGAAAAGAGCAGTTTCGCAGGATGCTCTCTGAAACAGGAAATGAGGAAGCTCCGCCGACTGCGGAGTTGTTGTGGCAGTTCCATCGCAGTCACCTTCCGGAGCGTGGTCCATACTCGGTTTGCATGCATCGTGAAGATGCGAGCACAGTTAGTTTGAGCGTAGTGACGGTGACGCAAGAGAGGGTCGAGTTTGTTTACCGTCCAGGGGCGCCGTGCATCGCGGCACCGGCAGAAAAGGTCTCGCTTGCGCGGGTTTTGTCCGTACCACCTGTGGTAGCGGGTGGGCCCGTACGGCAGGACGACTGACGCGATCAATGTACCGGATCATAGGGGCCCGCACGGTACTGACAAGAGCGGGCTCGCGTGTTAGCAAGCGTCTTGACGGCATCAGCGACAAACTAAAGTTTGTCGGACATTAGGATGAAAAACGGCAGGCGGATCCGGAAGCGGTTGGCGGCATGGAAGTGGCGAATCCTGCTCGTCTACGTGATGCTGCTTTTTGCCTCGTTCGTCGTGCGCGCAGGGCGTTTCAAAGAAACAGTCGCACCCGACGTCTCGCTCTTGATGGTGCCGGCAATTCGCGGTGAACAAACTACCAGCCAAAATATTCGCCTCGCTTACAAAGAATACAAGCCCGAGAACAATCCCGATGCGCCCGTCGTCGTGCTCTTGCAGGGCAGCCCCGGCAACAATCGTGACTTCCGCAGGTTCGCTCCGAAATTAGCCGGGCAGTATCGCGTGATCGCGCCCGACCTGCCGGGCTTCGGCTCTTCGTCGCACGACATTCCCGACTATTCGAACCGGGCGCATGCGCGTTACGTGCTGGAGTTATTGGATCAACTGCACGTTTCGCGAGCGCACTTCATGGGATTCAGCATGGGCGGAGGCGTGGCTTTGCAAATTGCCGACATTGCGCCCGCGCGCGTCGAATCGCTGGTAATGCTTTCCGGCATCGGCGTACAGGAGATGGAGCTGCTCGGCAATTATCATCTCAATCATTCGATTCACGGTTTGCAACTGGCCTTCCTTTGGGTCCTGCGCGAAGGCGTGCCGCACTTTGGCTGGTTCGATCATTCGATGCTCGATATTTCCTACGCGCGAAATTTCTATGACACGGATCAACGGCCGTTGCGCGCGATACTTTCGCGCTATGCGGGGCCGATGCTGATCATTCATGGCGAACAGGACGTGATGGTGCCGGTCGACGTGGCGAAGGAAGATTATCGATTGGCGCCGCAGAGCGAACTAAGGCTCTTTCCCAACGAGAATCACTTTTACATATTTGGTGGAGCGCCACAGCAAGCCGCTATCGCGCTCGACTTTTTCGATCGAGTGGCTAAAAGCCAGGTTCGCACCAGAGTCACCGCCGATCCGCAAAGATTGGCGTTGGCCGCTGCGCCTTTTAATCCGGCGGCGGCAATTCCCAGGGCGATGGGGCCGACGGCGTTGCTGATCTTCGGCCTGCTGGTGCTGGCCACTTTGGTCAGTGAAGATCTCACTTGCGTCTGGGCCGGCGTGATGGCGGCGGAAGGCAGAATCAGTTTTGCCTTTGCGGCGATCGCTTGCCTGTGCGGCATTTTCGTTGGCGACATTCTGGTGTTTTTGGCCGGCAGATTGATCGGCCGCGCCGGGCTGCGACGGGCGCCTTTGAAGTGGTTCGTACGTGCGGCGGATGTAGAGAGAAGCTCGGCCTGGTTCAGGCGGCGCGGCTTGATGGCCGTTGCGCTCAGTCGTTTTCTGCCGGGAACGCGTTTGCCGACTTATGTCGCCGCGGGATTGCTCGATACAAGCTTTATCAAGTTTACGATCTATTTTCTTGTCGCCGCTGCCGTGTGGACACCTTTGCTGGTGGGCGCGTCGATGCTGCTGGGCCGCGAGGTAATTGAATCTGCGTTGATGACGCAACAGTCTTTGCTTTTGCGCCTGGTGCTGAGTGCGCTGCTTGTTTTCCTTGTGATGCGTCTGGTGGTTCGCTTATCGAGTTTCCGCGGCCGGCGTCTGCTGCTTGCTCGATGGCGGCGGCTAAAGGAGTGGGAGTTCTGGCCGCCCTGGGCATTCTATCCACCGCTGATTCTTTACATCGCCTGGCTGGGATTGAAGCATCGCAGCCTGACGCTGTTCACTTGCGCCAATCCGGCAATTGCGGAAGGCGGCTTTGTTGGAGAGTCCAAGAGCGCAATTCTCCTGGGCCTGGGCCAACGGCCGGAGTCACGGCCTTTCATCGCCACGGCGCGGCTGCTTGAGAATTCCGCGACACAGGATCTGCGTCTGACTGAGGCGCGTGAATTCGCGCGCGAACATGCCTTCCCGGTGGTGCTCAAACCCGACACGGGCGAACGTGGTGCGGGTGTCGCAGTGATTCGCTCGGACAGCGAAATGATTGATTACCTGCGCGCGGCGCCGGGTGACGTGATCATTCAGGAACACGTTGCCGGTTTGGAGTTTGGTGTTTTCTACTATCGATATCCCAACAGCCCAAACGGGCAAATCTTCTCGATCACCAGAAAACTATTTCCCGCAGTGGTGGGCGACGGCGAGAGCACAATTGAAACGCTGATTCTGAAGGATGCGCGCGCTGTCTGCATGGCTCGCGCCTACTTTGACGCGTTGCAAGAATGGCTGTGGGACGTTCCGGCAAAAGGTGAGTCGGTGCAGTTAATAGAGATCGGCACGCATTGCCGGGGCAGCATCTTTCTCGATGGCGGCGAGATTAGGACTGAGG
>Ga0179594_10000031_pt1 | contig 61122 bp, 54 predicted proteins | sample CZOMad1_1_08_16f_FD_148625 | JGI IMG/M metagenome (GOLD analysis project Ga0179594, IMG submission 148625) | Vadose zone soil fungal communities from Angelo Coast Range Reserve, California, USA - CZOMad1_1_08_16fungal (Illumina Assembly) | ecosystem: Environmental > Terrestrial > Soil > Vadose...
ATCCCGACCATCCTGAGCAGCGGGCAACAGCCGAATAAACGGGTTCGAAGTAAGCAGCATGAATAACAGAAAACCGACACTGATCGTGCCCATCACCCCCACGACTCGGGCCAGCATGTCTTCGGGCAGATGGCGGCTGAAGAGTGTGACCGCCACGGTCCACAAGCTGAGCATCAGAGTCCAAAGCAAAAGCGATCCTTCGTGAGAACCCCAGGTTGCGGCCAGCCGATAATGCAACGGCAGGTGAGAATTTGAGTTGGTCGCGACGTTGAGTACCGAGAAGTCACTGGTGATGAACGAGTACGCCAGACAACTGAACGCGATCGCCACAAAAATGAATTGCGCTTGCCCAGCCGGCACTGCCACAGCCATCCACGCGCGATTGCCTCGCGCCGCGCCGATCAGGGGAATGCTGGACTGAGTGACGGCAAGTAAGAGGGCGATGATTAAAGCGAATTGGCCGATTTCTGGAATCATTGAACTTTATACCCTACTGGCTGGTCATTCATAAGATTACGCATCAATCTTTCCCATAGTGGAATCGACAGGCAATAATGATTAACTCGTTAGCCGTGGCCGAATAAACCAAGCGGTGTTCATCTGTAATTCTCCGGGACCAATGGCCGGATAAATGACCTTTGAGTGGCTCGGGTTTGCCAATACCTTCGAATGGGGAGCGGCTAGCATCTGTGATCAGCAGATTGATTCGTTTAAGTAGTTTTCGATCACGTTCCTGGATCCAAAGATAGTCATCCCACCCAGATTCCGTAAAGGTAATTCTCATGCATCGACCAATTCCTTCTCCTGAATGCGACCAGCCTGCGCTTCCGAAATAGACTTCAGTAGATGAGCCGCATTCGCCGGGTTAGAGAGCAAATATAGCGTCTCTTTCCAAGAGTTGAACTCGTCCAACGTCAGAAGCACAACCTGCTCTCCGGTGTCGGTGCAGATGATTGTTGGATCAGCATCCTCAATTACTTGTTGAACCAGACGTTCCAGATTTTGCTTGGCGTCGTTCAGAGTTACTGCATTCATGAATCGCTCCCTGGAGGTGAATTGTGCCCTTTCAAATAGTTAGTCGCTGACCGAGGACTCCTTATTGTCTCACTGTCTTGGCCGCTTCTTTCGCTTCCTGTGTTGCCTTCGCTTTATCGATTGCTTGCGTCACCTCGGGGGCCCGGTAATTCTCGTCGTGCTTTGCCAGCACCGTGTCGGCGTAAAAGACACCGTCAGCGCCCAAATGTCCCTGAGCCACACAGCCTCTGCCTTCCTTGAACAAATCCGGCAGGATGCCCTTATAGACGACGGGAACGCTTTGAGCAGTGTCGGTCACGGAAAACTTTAAGGTTAGGCCATCGCTGTCGCGCTTGATGCTTCCTTTTTCGACCAGCCCGCCGATGCGAAAGTTTTTCCCAATCGGTGCTTCTTTGGAAGCAATCTGCGAAGGGCTAAAGAAGAAGACCAGATTATTTTTGAAGGCGTTGGTCACCAGAAAAGCCGCGATACTCAGGCCCACCAATCCAGCAACGATGAATGCGATTCTTTTATGCCTTGTCTTCATATTTCTCACCTTCGATTGAATGCTGCGCCAGCCGCGCGGCAAGGATCTTTTTTCGCCGCAGCAAGAAAAGCACTTCACCGCCCATCGCGACGAGCGCCACCACGTACGAGCCCCAAACGTAGAACGCGTATCCGCCCATCGAAAAGAATTCAGACCATTTCATATGCTTTCGACTCCGCTAAAAGTGGCGGCTCCGCCTCGCTCAAGAACTTCCGGAAGCCAGGCGGCGTCCTGCTCGCGTTCGAGGATGATGCAGCGCACGCGCATCAGCACTACGGCCACCGAATACAGCCAGCATGCGGCCAACATGATCAGCATTGCCGCGACCATTGGCGGCTCCATCGTGGGCTTGGCCAAAAGTCTGATAGTGGCGCCCTGATGCAGGGTGTTCCACCACTGCACCGAGAAATAAATAATCGGGATATTGATCACACCCACCAACGCCAGTACTGCGCCCGCGCGATCTGCGCGACGCGTTTCGTCAATGGCCGACTGCAGGGAAATGAAACCGATGTAAAGGAACATAAGGATCAGCGTCGAGGTCATTCGCGCATCCCATACCCACCAGGCGCCCCAAGTTGGCTTGCCCCAAAATGATCCCGTGACCAGCGACAGGAAAGTAAACATCGCGCCGGTGACGGACAGAGACGTGGCCATCATCGATGCCAGGCGAGCGTTGAACGCCCAGCCGATGCCGGCGTACCCTGCCATCAGGACGTAGAGAAACATACCCATCCACGCCGCCGGAACATGAATGAAGATGATTCGATACGCATCACCTTGCTGAGCGTCGGTTGGCGCTACAAAAAAGCCGACGTAAAGACCCACCACAAACAGAATCACCGCCGGAATTCCGAACCAGGGAATCAGCTTCCCGGCCAGCGGATAAAAAGTCGCCGGCGAAGAGTACTTGTACCAATTGATTCTTCGATTAGCCATTTGCTTGTTGGTCCGACAAACTTCAGTTTGTCGTTTGATCTCGTCAATCACTCGTCTCGATCAGGTGCGACAAACTGAAGTTTGTCGGACATTGTTGGTCGGACTTACTCCAAAGAAATTCTCAACGCCGCTGAGGTTGCCCAGGGGGCGAACACCAAAGTCAAAACCAGCGCCGCGCCTTGCAATTCGAGATGCGGCAGGGGACTGGTTCCCGAAATCGTTGCCTCGACGGCTCCGGCGCCAAAGACCAGCACCGGAATGTACAGCGGCAACACCAGCAGGGAAACCAACACGCCGCTCCCTCTCAAACCCAGCGTCAGGGCCGCCCCTATCCCTCCAATCAAACTCAGCACCGGCGTTCCGATCAGCAATGATGCCGTCAATATCAACAGAGTGTTTTGCGACAGCCCAAATTGTACTCCAACCACAGGCGCGATCAGAACCAGCGGAATCTCTGACACCAGCCATTGCGCCAGCACTTTTGCAAGCACGATCAAATACAGTGGCTGCGGCGTCAGCAGCATCTGTTCGAGCGTGCCGTCGGTGTGGTCATTGGCAAACATGCGACCGAGTGAAAGCATCGATGCCAGGAGCGCTGCGACCCAGACCACTCCGGGAGCAATCGTGCGCAGGAGCCGCGTGTCCGGCTCCATGCTGAGCGGGAACAGGCTCACTACCATGACAAAGAAGAAGAGCGTGGCCAGCACATCAGCTCGCCGTCGCCACGCGACAATCAGATCGCGCCAGACGACAAGTCGAAACATCGATAGGCTCGAAGGTGCGCTCACGATGCAAGTTCGATCCGCTGAAACGAACTTGCGGACACATTCAGTTCCTGGTGTGTGGCGACGATGGCCATTCCGCCTTTGCTGAAATGTTCTTCAAATAACGAACTGACCAGCGCCACGGCTGCTTTATCCAGCGAGGTCAGTACTTCATCCAGAAGCCAGAGGGCGCTCGTACAAACACTGAGCCGCGACAGAGCCAGTCGCCGTCGCTGACCTTCCGAGAGCAGCCTCGCAGGGAGGTTCTCACGCCCTCCCAAACCCATTGTTCTCAGGACTAATGTCGCTTCCTGTTGGTTCAACTTACTTCCGCCCAATCCTGCCGAGACCCGCAAATTCTCTATCGCAGTCAACTCATCTTTCACTCCCGGGCGATGGCCGATGTACGTGAGGTCGGTGAAATATTCCTCACCCAGAGAGCGAATGTTCGCGCCCTGCCAACGAACCTCGCCTTTGGCGGCCGGCGCCAGCCCGCAGAGAATTCTCAGCAAACTCGTCTTGCCACTGCCGTTTGCGCCGGTCAGTTGCACAAAGCCGCCCGGGCTCACAGAGAAGTTGAGGTCGCTAAATAGTCTGCGCTCACCGCGAACACATTCGATGTTAATTGCCTCGAGCACTTCCGCTCCGGTAAGCCGACGAAACTCAACGAGCTGTTTGAGATCTGCGAGCCGCGATCATAGCCGACTGGGCTGTCCTTGTCATGGAAATTGGCGTTCGGCCAGTGTGCCGGTTATTTCTTGTAACGCAAGCTGTAAGACCATCCAAGCCGAGCTGCTCGGCTGGGGACCCCGGGCTTGAGCGAGGTTGAATGCCGTTCATCATCGCAAACTAACAGTTTGCGTTACAACGACAAGGACTCGGTTTTCCAACCCAGCCGGCGACCGCTCCATGCAACCACCGGCCCGGCGATGAATGAGACCGAGATCGCTACCAGCATGAACAGAAAATAGTGAATTGCGATCACGTAACGCCGTTCCGTATGTAGAGCCGACTGCAGCGTCAGGTAATACGCCGGAACTATCAACAAGAGCGCCAGCGATTGCCAGCGGCGGGCTCTGATCAAAAGTGCGAGGCCCACCAGGGCAAGCGGCAACATGCAGGCGGTTACGAAAGCCTTTTGCAAAACGTGTATCAGCATACGAGGGTAGCGCGTTCGCAGATACGACGTTGGTCCATACTCGACAAATTTGACTGTTCCCAACTGCGCGCGCGCTTTGGCGCCGCCGTTACTCAAGACCAGCCGGATGCTGTCGTCGTTGCCAGTTGCCAAAGGAAGAGAAACAACCTGAACTGGTTGAGCTTCCGGAGCGACAGCTTCCAGAGGGTCGACTACGGTCGTCGACAGGTGCGACTTCTGGTCAGCGCTCGTCACACTGACCAGCAAACGGCCTGCTTCAAGTTTGAGCGGAACAGTCAATGTGTAGTCCGAGTCCTTCGATACGTTGATCGGTTTCGATCTAAAGCAAACGCCATATTTTGAATCATCGCCAATCAATTGCAGTGTCGTAACGTCCTCTGGCAATGCCGCTGCGTTCGCCGATGAAGCGTTGCTTGCCGTCTCCATCAAAACCGCCGGCGAAAGCAACTTTACTGTGTCGCCATCCTGCTGTGGCCTGAGCGAGTGGCTAAACGTTGGTTGGGCTGAAACAAGGGGCACTCGTGCCAGTTTGAGGAATGAAGCAGCGCGCCTCGTCATCACTCCCAAATACCAGAGGGGATGCGCGCGAATGACTGACAACCCTCGCGTCAACCGCGCCCGGTCTCGTTCGATGCCGTCGCCGGTGAACAGGCCGCGTGCGTATTCGGGCCGGTTTTGTAATTCCGCTTCCTGCAACACGATGCCGACGTCCGTCTTTGGTATGCCAAGTGTGTTATCACGATCGTATTCGGCCACACCCTCAAGCAGCTTTTGACCAGCTCCAAGCGAAAGTGGAATCACCCGATGCCAGACGATCAGGTTCTTGATGGTCACCGGCGCAATCACCAGTACCGTCCCCAGCAGCAGTGCCCCTGAATAAGCGAACCGCTGCCCGCGTTTGAAAAGAAGAGGCGTGATTGGCACAAGGAAAGGCGCCATCAGCAACGCATTCGCGCGAAGCCAGCAGGAGATTCCCACGAATGCCCCGGCCAGAAATAAAAGTGAAATGCGTGGATGCCTGCGTGCGATCGCCAGACAATAAATGCCCAGGAGGATTGGCAAAACCGACAATGAATCAGGCAGTAATAACGAAGGGTAGTACGCAAGTTGTGGAGAGACGGCCACGATGAGCCCGGCAATGATCGCAGTGCAAGATGAGAGCAACTCGGTGGCAATTAAGAAAACCAATACCACCGCCCCGGCGTCGCAAGCGATCTGCACCATGCGCACAGTCGTCTCGCTATTCCCGATTACTTTGAAGATAGTGGCCAAAAAGATTGCGTACCCGGGTGGGTGAGTCATGAAGTACAAGTTGTGCAGGTATGAGGATATCTCGCCCTGGGAAATTAACGTTCCCGCCTCGCGATACTCAGCAGCAATTACCCACTCAACTTTTCCGGCATCAAGACGATTGTCTTGCCAACTGAGAACCCTGATGCCAAAAGCCGCCAGCCATAAGCCAACGCAAGTGATGAGCAGTCTTTTGCGGTTCACGTTCTGGCGAGTTCCTTCGCCCTGGTGGAGCGCTCAACAGTCTGGCCTTAATAAAACCGCCAGCGTAACCAAGCGCCCGAGGGTCGTGCGATTCAATTTGCAATCGAAGGCACGAGCTTAGCCGCCGGATGGCCCCGAGATCAACCGCCCCAAATGAGCGGGGTGTCTTAATTTCCTTTGCGGCTTCGTTTCTTTGCGGTCTTTGCGTGAGTCCAGCGTGCAGATACAAAACATTTCACGCAAAGGCGCCAAGAGGCAAAGGCGCAAAGACTGATACCGCAAAGCTCGCCCGGCCTTCCGAGGGGAAGAGCTGCAGTCATCGGGTTCACTACTCTATATTGTCAAAGAGCTGGCGACGATGCCTTCAACGAATTGCGGCATCGGCTTGCGCCTGAGTCAGGTACAAGGCGTACTTTGCGCCTGTCCAAAAGAGCAGACCTGATTTCCCTCCGATTGTTTCTTCTATCGCGTCACCCTGGAGCGGCGGTAGCGCTCGTTTCTGCCTGGCATTTCGCAGGCGCTGAGCCGTTTGCACCACCATGTTAATCCCAGCTCCGTTCTTCAGGAGATAGGATTGCTTTGCCTCGGGGTTTTGCCATCCCTTTTGGCCCACACCGTGAATGATAGCCAGTAGCGGGCTGCCTTTTTCCGCGTGCACCGGCCTGGCGCTGGCGGCTGGTCGCGGGTTGGAGCCCGGAATAGCTACGTTACCGGGGTCCTCAAGAGTCCAGTTCGCGACCTCGCTGTTGATTTCGCCCAACCGGCCATCGTCTGGTTTGACGACCACAGCCAGATCTTCAGAGCCGTCACCATTGAAGTCACCAACGACGAAACTCTGTTGAGCCTCGATGTCGCAGGTTGCCGTCTTTGCGAATACGCGCGCTACTGCTTCTCGAATATCGCCTGGTCTGGGAGGTGACGGTTTGACCGTTTCGTTCGCCGCGGCCTGCTGAGACGGCGACGACGCCGGCAGTGGCGGACTTGGGTTGGAACCTTTTTGCGGCGCGACGCTCGGCTCGGCCTTTACGCCTTGGGATTGCTGCGGAGGTGGTTGAGGCGCGCTGGCGCACGCCGGTAAGCAAGCGGCTGCCACGATCAGACTGCACAGGAGCCAGGGAGTATTCGTTTTAGCAGACATAGTGTGACCCCGTTCGGTTTGTACCTAAATGAGCGGTCAAGCGGAAAGACGAGCAAGTCAGGTCAATGAGGCTGGCCGGTTATTCCCGGCCAGCCCCACTGGGAACAGGTTGGTGAATCGATCACAGCGAGTTAATAAAATCGATTAGCTGATTCTTTTGCGCTGTGCTCAGGTTGCGATAGTTGTTGATCACGCCGTTAGCCTCGTTCGCATGGCGAAGGATGGCTTCGTTTCTGGTGTAGTTTTCACCGTCGTGCATCAACTCATTGCGCGTACGCACTCCCCAAAGCGGAGCGGTGCGCACTTTGTTTTTCATTGTCTGGTCCAACTGGCCGGTGTTGGGGTCGTTAACCTGCGCGATACCGTCGCCGGTGCCCACGTCGTGCAGCAGAAAATCGCTGTACGGGTGGATGTTCTTGTTGCCCAAAGCGGCTGGTACGGTAAAGGCGCCGCCGTTGATTAACGTTCCCGCCGGAGCAGTAGTCAAAGTTGCGATGTGACAAATATCGCAGCCGATTGAATGGAAAAGCGAAGCGCCGGCCTGGGCACTTGAAGTAGCAGCCAGAACGGTATCGCGCGAGGGCGCCTTAGTGGCCCGCATGAACTGTGCGAAAGCGTCGATATCATTATCCGGATCTTCGGCACAGATCACGTTTGGATTGTTATTGCAGGGCGTGTTGTCGGGAACGTCGTCGCACAACGTCGACACTTCGGCGGTGTTCAGTCGATTGGTAATGCCCATTTCGTTTAGATAGGCGCCGCTTGAGAAAGTCAGCAGGCTGGCATCCTGATCCTTCCAACCGAAGCGACCGATACGCAGCGCACCGCCGGCTTCGGCCACGGGCACGGCAGTCAATTGGCCCTTCATACCGTTAGGCTGAGTGTTGGGAATATTTTGCAGGGTGGTGTTGGAAATGGACTCCACAAAACCCAGTCCCAACAGGTTTGTGGTCATCCGGCGAGTACGAACGGTCTCGGCTCCGGGAACGCGTTCCTGAGCCTGCTCGTTCGGGTGGTTGAAGGTTACGAGATGGGTTGACGGATCGGTGACGACTCCGGGACAAATCGCTCGCTGGTTGATCAGCGATCGGTTGGCAATGGTTACCGCGCCGTTGTTGATGGTCAGCGTAGCCGGAACGAAGTTGCCGCCGCCGTCGTTGTGACCGGCACGGAGTTCGGATATCTGACTGATTCCGCCGGACACGGGGTTTTGGTGACACTCGGCGCAGGATTGAGCGTTGTAGAGCGGACCGAGCCCCTTATGTAAGTCATCGCGTTCTTCGAAGGTAACTCGATCACCATCGTGTACAGCCTGGGTGACCAATCCATTAGTTAAGGTGTCGAAGCCAGTCGGGGCTTCAGACGCGCCTTGAGTTTCGGCTGGCCGCGGCACCGCTACAGGCAGGGCAAGAGCCACCGCAAACAGGAGTAAAGCTAATATTCTGAGTCTCATCATTTAGTTCTACCTCCTTGGAGTTGTGGAAAGTGACGTGGTGCGGGGAGAAGAATTGGCACGACGCCAATTGAAGCCCTGCACGTATTTCCTAACTTCAAAAACCCGCTGGAAACCTTGTGTTCGTTAGAGGCTGGACGAGATCGAGTGATCACGACCAGGCGCGCTAAAAAAAGCACCAATGGGCAGGAATGGTAGTCCGAATTAACCGGGCAAGATTGTCGGAAAACTTCGTCGGGAGTTCGTCGGGAGCCGCTCGGGAGGTGTGCGGACTCTATTCCTATCGCCCGCTCGTGTCAACGAAAAAAATACGAAAATCCGGAAAGTCGCTGAGAGTCGCTGAGAGTCGCGAGTCCCGAGTCGAGAGTCTGAGTCTCGCGAATCTGGAATCTGGAATCGCGAGTCTGGAGTTGCGAGTCTGGAGCCTGAGTGTCGCGAGTCTCGAGTCGCGAGTCCGGAGTCACGAGCCCTGTATCTGGAGAATGATCAGATCAATCTCTGAAGACTCGGGACTCGCTACCCGGACTCACGACTCCAGACTCGCGACTCGCGACTCCTTGCCCCGTTTTCCCTTTTCAGTTAAAAACAGTGCAGTCAGAAATGAGGAACCGCATCACGGACTCGCGCGCCACAGACATGCCCAATCAGCCAAAAGCTCCCGCGAAACAACTGTCAAGGGGATTTGTATATCCGTTCTCAGCAATCGTGGGCCAGGAGGCGATGAAACTGGCGCTAACCCTGAACGTGATCGACCCATCGATTGGCGGCGTGCTGATGATGGGACATCGGGGCACCGGAAAATCGACCGCGGTTCGGGCGCTGGCCGATCTGTTGCCCGGGCGATGGGTCGTGCGCGAATGCCTTTACAACTGCGACCCTGGGGACACCAGAGAACTCTGCCCCGAATGCACGCACCTTCTGACTGAAAAGGGAAAACTGGCGCGCCAGAGAGCCGCCGTGCCGGTCGTCGATTTACCTCTGGGCGCTACGGAAGATCGCGTCTGCGGCTCAATCGATATCGAGCGCGCGTTGCAGGGAGTCAAAGCTTTCGAACCCGGATTACTTGCCCGAGCGAACCGCGGTTTCCTCTACATCGACGAAGTGAACCTGCTTGAAGATCACCTGGTCGATTTGCTGCTTGATGTCGCGGTTACCGGCCGCAACAAGGTCGAGCGCGAAAATATTTCCGTCTCACATGCCGCGCGGTTCGTGTTGATTGGATCCGGGAATCCGGAAGAGGGTGAGCTGCGCCCTCAGCTCCTTGATCGCTTCGGCTTATTCGTCGAAGTGCAGACCGAAAACGAGATTGAGCAGCGCGTGGCAATTGTGGAAGGACGCGAGGCTTTTGAGCGCAACCCGGAAAAGTTTCGCGCCGCAGCAAACGCGAATCAGGAGCAACTGCGGCGGCGCATCGAACGCGCTCGCCAGAACTTCACGGCTGTGAAGGTCGAACGAGAGTTACTGCGCCGGATTGCCGCGCTTTGTTCCGAGTTGCGAGTTGACGGACACCGCGGCGAGTTAACCATCATGCGTGCGGCCCGGGCGCTGGCGGCCTTTGCGGGTCGAAAAACTGTTACTGAGGAAGACGTGCGACAGGTGTCCGCGATGGCGCTTCGGCACCGGCTGCACCGTGACCCTTTGGGAGAAACAGCCAGTAACTCGCGCATAGAACAAGCGCTGGCAAAGACACTTCAGTCACCGAAGCGGGCGCCTGCTTTGGACGACGATTCGCCTGGAGATGAAGACGGCGTCGGTGGCGTTGGCATTAAAAGATCTGACAATGGCCGGGAACCCAGTCCCGCGGCCAGTCCAAAAGGAAGAAGCGGTTCAGCGTCCGACGAGAACACAGCGCCTCCCGCTATCGACGCTAAATTGCCACCGCTGTCACTTGAGCGCCTGGCGAGTCAGCGGACAACTGCAAGACCCGGTTCACGAGCTCGCGATAGCCGGATGCGGCGCAGCGCTTACAACTATCAACGGGGCAGGTATGCCCGTGCCGTCGCTCGTAAACGCGTGGGTGCGAAAGTTGCGCTGGTGGCCACACTGCGCGCGGTACTCATGAGCGGCCATGATCTCTCGGCGTCGGATCTGCGATACAAACAGTTCGCGAGCAAGAGCGGAACGCTATTCATCTTTGCGATTGATGCTTCGGGTAGCATGGCGCTCAACCGCATCAGTCAAGCCAAGGGCGCGTTGCTTCGGCTGTTGGCGCAGTCGTATGTCAATCGCGACAGTGTGGCAATCGTGGCTTTCAAGGGGACGGATGCAGAAGTTTTGTTGCCGCCTTCACGCAGCATCGTGCGGGCGCGCCGCGCTTTGGACACGCTGACTATCGGCGGTGGAACTCCGCTTTCTGCTGGACTTGCTTGCTCACTGGAATTAGCGACGCTTGCGAGGCGTCGGAATGTGGCGAATATTGCGTTGATGCTTTTTACGGATGGTCATGCAAACGTACCACTCCAAGTAATTGGGCCGAATGCAACGAATGAGCGAAGCAATTTGATCAGAGGTGAAATACGCCAGTTAGGAATTGAGACGTGCGTATTGGGAATTGACTTGATAGTCGTAGATACTCAACAGGCTTTCACTTCAGGGCGCGATGCTCAGTTCTTGGCTGAGAATCTTGGCGCCCGGTGCGTTCGTATTTCTTGAGTGATAAATGAATCGCAGGTTCCGGTCTCGGTTAAAGCGGTGGATGCAGTTTGCCGGGTAGTGCCCTGGTTGGAGCTCGATTCTTCTCTCTGCGTTAACTCAGCGTGCTCGGCGCCTCTGCGGTGAGCGTGTTTGCAGCAGCATTCACCGCTGAGACGCAGAGAACGCCGAGGTAGACGCAGAGAAGACGAGCTAATTCCGTCACTACCGTTTTATGTTCCAACACCGAGGTTTTGAGCTCCTCTACAAACTATTTACCACGCGTTGGACTGGTAGATAATTGACATGAAATATCAATCACCTCCTTTCGTTCTCTGCGTCGATAACTCTGACTATCACGCTTCTCTGGAGGTCGGCAAGCTCTATCGCGTAATTGCTGATGAGAACGCGGCGACCGAAGGCTACCTGCGGATTGTTGATGAGAGCGGTGAGGATTATCTATTTCTGGCAAAGCGCTTTTATCCAGTTCGACTCCCATTTCCGTGCGGCAAATGCTCTTGAATGCGGTGGAAAACGTAACTTAGTGACAGACATTGCACCAACTTCTAATTCCGAGCGCGATCTGAACTCGCCCGAGCGCGACCGGCGCGTGCTGCAGATCTACGATCAATTGATCGAGATCGAACAGCGCCTAATTCCCACCGGCCTGCACGTATTTGGCCGACCTTCGGAGACAGCTCAGAAGGCCGACATGCTGCGCATGGTTGCTTCTTTCGATCGGCCGGAAGGAGGCGCGCGCGCGTTGCCTGACCTCGTTGCCGAAGGGCTGGGCTTAAGCACGCGAATCTTCAAGAGAAACTCGGGCGAGGCCGGCGAATCCGAAGTTCGTGAACGCGAACGCGTCGACGCGATCGTTAACACGGCTATTCAAGAGTTTCTTAAGAGCGGCATCGCTATTGCCGTCGAGTTCCTCACCGACAAAGCGAACGTCAGACCGGAGTGCTCACGGGCAGTCTTTGAGCTGCTCGAAAAAATCTCCAGCCAACTGCAGACGAATAGCGAATTGGATTCGCTGGCGCGGGCGCTGCGCGGGGAATACATCGAACCCGGTCCGGGCGCAGACATCGTGCAGAACCCTTCGATCCTCCCGACGGGCCGAAACACCCATGCGATCAATCCTTACTCAGTGCCGTCAGACGTCGCGTTCGCGCGCGCCGAGGTCGTTGCGGACAATTTGCTGGCGCGGTATCGCGGCGAGCATGGGCGCTATCCGAAGGCTATGGCCCTGGTGCTCTGGGGTCTGGACAATATCAAGACGCAGGGTGAAGGTGTGGCCCAGGCGCTATGGTTGCTCGGTGTGCGACCTGTCCGCGATGGCTTGAATCGCGTCACGCAGGTGGAAGCCATTCCGCTCGAACAACTCAAACGGCCCCGCATCGATGTGGTGATGACCATCTCCGGCATCTTCCGCGATCTGTTCAGCCCGACGGTGGAGCTGCTGGATAAGGCAGTTCGATTGGTAGCTGGGCTCGATGAACCGGTAGCGATGAATTATGTGCGACGCAATGTTCTCGAGCAGATGACCGCAGAGCAATGCGAGTTTGACGATGCTGTGGCCCGAGTCTTTTCCAATGCGCCCGGCAACTACGGCACCAACGTGAACTTCATGGTGATGGACTCGCAGTGGGAGAGCGCAGAGACGCTGGGTGATCTGTTTGTGACGCGCAAGTGTTTTGCCTATGGCCGCGACTCGCAGGGTCGGGCGATCGAAGGCCGCGAGGCGCGCGTAGCGATGGACCACGCGCTCAGTCGCGTTGAGGCAACGTACCAAAACATCGACACGTTCGAAATCGGCATCACCGACGTCGATCACTACTTTGAATATCTCGGCGGTATTTCCAAGGCAGTTGAGAAGCGTGCCCGCGCTCGCCCGGCAATTTATTTGTCGGACACACTGTCGAATGACGCAAAGATACGAACGCTGGAAGAGACGGTGCGGCTGGAAACACGCGCCAAGACGCTGAATCCGAAGTGGTACGAAGGGATGCTCAAGCACGGCTTTCGCGGCGTTGCCGAAATCGAGAACCACGTATCGAATACGTTTGGCTGGAGCGCCACGGCGGATGCCGTCGACGATTGGATCTATGACGAGGTGGCGAAAACGTTTTTGCTCGATGAGGCGATGCTCGCGCGTCTGCGGGGTTTGAATCCACACTCGGCGCATTCTTTGGTGAACCGCCTGCTCGAAGCGAACGGCCGCGGGTACTGGGAGGCTAGTCCGGAAGTGTTGGAGCAGTTACGCGAGATCCTTTCGACCCTGGAGGATCAACTGGAAGGCGTTGCGTGAGAGGTCTCCAAGGTGGGAGACGAAAAGGTTAGTGTCGTTTCGTGTACTTTCGTGTTACTTCGTGGATCATTTTCTCTGGGAAGAATAGGCAAACGATCCACGAAGTAACACGAAAGTACACGAAACAACACGAAGAAGAGCTAGCGAGGAGCTTCAGTGCCCGAGTTGATCCTCAAAGAAGAGGTCTACCGAATTATCGGTGCAGCAATGGATGTTTATTATCGGCTCGGTCGTGGATTTCTTGAACCGGTTTATCAGGAAGCAATGGAGATTGAACTTGGAAGGAGGGACATACCATTCGAAGCACAAAAGCGGCTGACAATCGAATACAAGGGACAGGTGTTGAAGAAGGAGTATGTTGCGGATTTAATCTGCTTTGGACAAATCATCGCCGAGTTGAAAGTGTGCGAGGGACTATCGGCTCGCGAAGTGGCGCAGATAATCAATTACATGAAAGCCACCGACATGCACGTGGGCTTGCTCATCAACTTTGGCAGTCCTGTGAAACTCGAGTGGAAGCGTTATGTGATATGAGCCTAAGGCGCTTGCCGAGGAACTCGAGCAGCTCGTCTATGTTCGTGTCTATTCGTGTTCTTTAGTGTGTTTTCGTGGATCGTACTTTCGTACCTTGCCAACCGACGATCCACCAAGTAACACGAAACAACACTAAAGGACACGAAACGATTACGCGGTGCAGGCGGCGACTCTTATCTGCCAGAAAAGCAGTGAAATGAAAACGACAGTCCTATATATCGGCTCAAGTTTACTCGCGCCGCTCAAGGCTGCGGAGCAAGAGTTGAACCGTGAGCATCGATTGGAACTGAGCATCGCGACCCATAACTTTGGCGCGAGCCTGACTGAGGACGAATGGGGCGAGGTTGAGCGCAACCTCAGTGAGAGTGACGTGGTGTTTGTCATTCATGTAATGGATGGCGAGAACGCCGCGCGACTTTTGCCACTACTCGAAGCTCACGGTTCGCAACATCGGGCAGTGGTTGTGATCAACTGCATGCCCGATCTGATGCGGCGGACGCGCATGGGAAAGTTGGATTTGTCGCGGCTGCTCGGTAATAGCTCAGGAAAAGAAGTTTCCCGCAAAGGCGCAAAGACGAAAAGCACAAATGACAGCGAAGCCGATAGCCAGAGCGGAGAGGGAAGGGAAAGGAGGAGGGTCAAGGGCAGCTTGGGAGTGCTGCGTACAGTTGGCTCATGGATCGGCAATCAGGTCCGAGCGCGAGACAACGGGAACGGCCACGCCAATACCAGAAACCACACGCGCTACTTGAAACTTGCGGATCGCCTGCCGGCAATCCTGCGGTTTGTTCCCGGCGCCGGCCGCCTGGGCGATGTTAAGAATTACTTGACGCTGTTCTGCTATTTCCTGCAGCCGACACCGGCAAACATTCAGTCGATGGTCCTCTATGCGCTGAAGCACTATGTGCCCGACAAGCGCTTGCGCCACATCAAGGTCGCCCCGCCCCAATCGATGCCGTCGGTCGCGATTTATCATCCGGACGCGACCGCGATGTTTGAAACGTTCGAGGCTTATGAGAAATGGTATACGCGGAATCGACCGAAGTCTCGAGTCCCAAGTCCCAAGCCTCAAGTCTCAAGTCCCACGTCACAAATCCTTAGGCCCGAGTCTCAAGGCCAGGATCCTAAGTCCCGGGTCACAGGTGCCAGGTCTTCTCAGTCCCGCCTCGATCCTGAACTAACGATCGGCTTACTGTTGATGCGGCCGCAGGTGATCAGCAAGTCGACCAGGCATTATGACGAACTGATTCGCGCGATCGAAGCAGAAGGCTTGAGCACGATTCCCGTGCTGGCAACCTTGATGGATAACCGAGAAGCTTGCGATAAATTCTTTCAGGTCGACGATGGACCGCAGACCATGGACCATGGCCGGCTCTCTGGGCATCGCCCATCGTCTATGGTCCGTGGTGCGCGTCCCCGCATCAGCCAAATCGTTTCGCTGACCGGCTTCAGTTTCGTCGGCGGCCCGGCGATGAATGACAGCGAAGCGGCCGCGGACTTTCTCAATAGTCTGAACCGTCCCTATCGCTCAGCAGTCAGTTTGGATATGCAGACAATCGAGTCCTGGCGCGGATCGCAAACCGGACTAAATCCCGTGCAGGCGGGAATGCAGATCGCAATTCCAGAAATCGACGGAGCCACGGAACCTTTTGTGTACGGCGGTCTGCCGGAACGCGGAGTGGAACCCATTGCACTTGAAGATCGCTGCCGGCGATTCGCGCGTCGCCTCCGGCGCTGGAACCATCTGCGCACAGCGCCACGCCAGGAGTTGAAGCTGGCGCTGGTGGTTTATTGCTTTCCACCAAACAAAGGGAACGTCGGCACCGCCGCGGACCTAGACGTTTTCCCGAGCGTCTGGGATACGCTCAAGCGATTGCAGGCAGAAGGATATTCAGTTGACCAGCCGGCTTCAGTTGATCATCTGCGCGAACTCTTGCTGGGCGGCAACTCCGAAAGTTTCGGAGCCACTGCCAACATCGCTTACCGGATGTCCGTCGACGAGTATCGCAAGCTTTGTCCTTACGTTGATGAAATCGAAAACGACTGGGGGCCGGCGCCGGGACGGGTCAATTCCTTTGGTGGCGGTCTCCTGATCCAGGGCGCGACTCTGGGCAATGTTTTTGTGGGTGTGCAACCGACGTTTGGTTACGAGGGCGACCCGATGCGACTGATGATGGCGCGCAGTGGCTCGCCCCATCATGGCTTCATGGCTTTTTATACTTATCTGGAAAAAGTATTCGGCGCCGACGCCAGCGTCCATGTCGGCACGCATGGCGCGATGGAGTTCATGCCTGGAAAACAAGTGGGGCTTTCGGGTGAATGCTGGCCCGATCGTTTGATTGGCGAGCTGCCAAACATCTACCTGTACAGCGTCAATAATCCCTCGGAAGGATCGATTGCCAAACGCCGGTCGTACGCGGAACTGATTTCCTATCTGACGCCGCCGATTGAGAATGCGGGGTTGTATAAGGACTTGAGCACGCTGAAGGACCTGGTGATGAGCTATCGACAAGCGTGCGATGAGGCTGAGCGAGAGAGACTTTATCAATCAATTGAACATTACCGGCAAGAGTTGAATCTGGTTGCATAGCGGGATGAAACGATTCATTGCCTGTCTCCGTTTAGATAGCGGACTTGTCCGCCGTTCCGAGCGCGGGGCACAAGTGCCCTATCTAAACGGACAATTCCAAAGAGCGCGTTTCTAATAAGGCGCTAAGCACGCAAAGAAAAGTCACGGCAGACTCGACTCATTCACAACAGCGTCTCTCGCGCAGGACTACCAAGCCGCTGAGATTAGTCTCCGGATGGTAACGGCAGGTTGTCCCCGCTCAGCTTCAATATCAGTACCTTGAATTCTTCAGCATTCACGCGGTGCCGGAAAGCCTCGGCGCCCTCGATCATGATCACCGGAATATCGTATCGATAGCGCGCGAGCAGATCGGGATCGCTTTCGATGTTTATCTCTTCGATTGTAAAAAGTTCGCTGCATCCCGCCGCCCGCATCACTGCTTTCGCTTCCTCGCAAAGATGACACTCGGGCTTTGAGTAGACGGTCACCTTAACTTTCGCAGTCATTGTGGTTCCTCGGTTTTCAAGAGCCCATGAGAGAGTGCAAAGCATCGCTCAAAAATATCTTGTCGAGCCTCTTGCCAGTCTCTCGTGAAAAAAGGTATAAATATCGGCACCGAGCGATTTCATTTAATTTTTTGCGCACGGTGCTCTTAATGTAACGCAGATAATTTGGTTGATTCAGCAGAGAGTCACAATCCCTGGTGGGGAGAACTATATAGTTCGCGCTCTACACTGATGCCGCAGTGTACCTGCATCACCAACTAGCTTCAATCGGTGTTCCATGCTCGAACCCGAAGGAGAGTTTGCTGTAGTGGACAGTCAATCAGAGGGGACCACACCGACAAGCGATTGGGATGCTACCAAGTCGGGTGCTACCAAGCCGCAATCAGTGGCAAAATCACCCGCGGCCACGCCCGCACCGAAATCCTCAGGGGCCGTGGTTGAAAGTCTGCCTGAACCTCAGGTCAACAAGATGCGGCGGCGCATTGTCTGGGCATCCATCGCCGGTTTTCTCACCACTTGCTTCCTGATGTTCCTGCGGTTCTTTCTGCCGCGCTCGATTCTCGAGCCGTCGACAACTTTTCGCATCGGATTTCCCAGCGACTATGCACTCGGTGTCGATACCAAGTGGCAGCAGCAATATCGGATCTGGGTAGACAAAACGTCCGACCGGTTGTTTGTGATCTATGCGAAGTGCACTCACCTGGGATGCACTCCGGATTGGCGGGCGAGCGAAAACAAGTTCAAATGCCCCTGTCACGGCAGCGGGTATGACAGCGAAGGCGTCAACTTTGAAGGGCCCGCGCCGCGGCCGATGGATCGGGCGCGCGTTGAATTGGATGCCGAAGGTCAGATCGTTGTGAATACGAACGTGCTGTTCAAGTGGCCCAAGGGCGACCGGAACGAATTCGACGACAAAGGGGCCTTCATCCCCTTATAAATTCCAACTTCGGTCCGAATATCGATTGTGTTTTGACAGAGGTGATCGCAGCGAGGTGCTATGGAGCCTGATCGGCCAGATCAAAAAGAGACGAAGCAACTGGGCGAGGGAGAGAAGACCGACGCCGGGCTTGTTGATCGCCTGCGTGAAGGCGGCACAGCGCTGACCAAGCGAGCCGCCGAAGAGGTCAAAGAGTACAAAGACCCGCAGCAGACGCAGCTCTGGAAGTCGATCTTTCGCGTCTCTCATGATCGTTCCGATCCGCGGAACCGATCGCTGGCCATCTTATCGAACGTCTTTCTGCACCTGCATCCGGCCAAGATCAATCGCGACGCCACCCGCTATAACTTTACCTGGGGCATGGGCGGCATCACTTTCTATTTGTTCATCGTTTTGACATTCACGGGTGTGCTCTTGATGTTCTATTACCACCCGACGAAAGTGCAAGCGTTTCGCGACATTCTGTATCTCGAGCACGATGTGCCTTTCGGGAAGTTGTTGCGCAACATGCACCGCTGGGCGGCGCACCTGATGGTGATCACAACCTGGCTGCACATGTTTCGCGTGGTGCTGACGGGATCGTATAAGAAGCCGCGCGAGTTCAACTGGGCCGTCGGCGTGGTTTTGCTGGTGCTGACGCTGCTCTTGTCATTCACGGGTTATTTGTTGCCGGATGATCAGTTGGGGTTCTGGGCGGTGACGGTGGGCACAAACATGGCCAGGGCTACTCCGATGTTCGGCAACGAAGGTCCGTTCGGTCCGCAGTTGGGGATGACCGCCTTTAATGACGTGCGCTTTGGATTGTTAGGCGGATCGATCGTGGACGCGAATGCCTTGCTGCGATCCTACATTTGGCACTGCATAGGCATTCCGTTGGTGGCTTCGATTTTTATGGCCGTGCATTTCTGGCGCATCAGAAAAGACGGAGGCATTTCCGGCCCTGCACCGGTGATACTCGAATCAGAGATGAAGGCGGTTAAGAAAAAATAGTTTCAAGTTTCAGGTTTCAAGTTTCAGGTTGACCACTTGGAAACTTGAGACTTGAAACTTGAAACTTGAGACTTATTTATGGATTGGCATCAACTTTGGACCATCGCGTCGGCGCCCGATAATGTACCCATCGTGGCCATGCTGTTCCTCATGCCGTTCTTTACCTGGCTCGGGGTCAGGCAGGCGCGCCAGAACGACCGTCTGATCGAGCGGCTCGAAGGCGACCCCCAACAGGCCAAGACTCACCATCGCAAAGTTGAACCATGGCGCCCGGGCTGGGCCAAAGAGCTGCACGTTTGGCCATATCTGGTGCGCATCGAATTTCTGGTCGCGGTCATTGTTACGGTCATTCTGTTTGTCTGGTCGATCACTTTGAACGCGCCGCTCGAAGAACCCGCTAATCCAAATCTGACGATGAACCCTTCAAAAGCGCCGTGGTATTTCCTCGGACTGCAGGAGATGCTCGTCTATTTTGATCCCTGGATTGCCGGCGTGGTAATGCCCAGCATCATCATGATTGGCTTAATGGTGTTTCCTTACGTCGATTCGAATCCGCTCGGCAATGGCTATTACACGTTGAAGCAGCGACGCTTTTCGATTGCGATGTTTAGCTGGGGCTTTTTGATGTGGATCGGCTTGATTGTGATCGGCACTTTCATTCGCGGACCAGGCTGGATCTGGTTTTGGCCCGGGCAGACGTGGGATCACAGCGCGGTCGTCTTTGATAAGAATATCGATCTGCATGACTACGTGGCCACTAGTTGGCTGGGTAAGCTCATGCATCTCGGCCCCATCCTGACGAACCGCTGGGGAAAGGGAATCTTTGGATTCATTGTGGTCAGCGGCTTCTTCTTGCTGGGTGCGCTTTTCTTCCACTGGCTGATGACCGTCGACTTCCGCAAGATCGGATTTCGCCCGCTGAATCTTTTCCCCCGGAAAGCATTCGAAGAGAAGATTCTGGCGCGCACGAGCCTTTTGCAGTACCTGACTTTTCAGTTCTTTGCCGTGAGCGTGTTGCTGGCCATGCCGGTGAAGTTGATTCTCCGACTGGCGTTAACAATCAAGTATGTTTGGGTTACTCCGTGGTTCAATATTTGAAGGCCCGAGGAGGCATGAGTGGCGGAATCGCAAGAAGCTGATTCGCTGATCAAAAAAGAGCCCGAGGTTTCGGCACTTGACCCGATTGTGAGCCGCTCAACGAGCGGCATTATCTTGGTGTCTGTCCTGCTGCTGATGGCGTCGCTGATCTGGTCTCTTTACGATGAGACTTATGGCCAGCGACCCTGGAAGGGCATGCAGCGCGAGTATGTAGCGCGTTACACGCGATATCTCAAAGGCCTCAAAAGCAAGGCCGGAGATAATGAAGAGACGGTCAAGCAGAGTCCCGAATATCAGGCACTCGCGGAAAAGGCTAAGGCGGCGCGCGACCGTGTGCAGCCAGAGCTGGATGAGATCGATGCGCAGCTCAGAAAGATTCGGCCGCCCCTGGACGCGATCACCGATCCGTTTCAGAATCAGCGCGGCCGCTTGATGGTGATCAACTACAACGTCGAGTTGGCGCGCGGCACGGCCAAAGAGGAGAAGTTCAAGAAACAAGCGGACCAAAAGAAGGCGGAGGTGGTCGAAGTCGAGATGCCAGACGACGAGGGCAAGATTCACGTGGAGAAGTTTGCTTATAAACAACTTGAAGAGCGTTACAACTCTCTACGCGAACAGAAGGCGACGCTGCTGGGCCAGAAGGCCGACAAACTCAAGGAACCAGGCGAGCTGGAGAAACAGCGCGACGACTATTTGAAGAATCAACTGCTCGGTTTGGCGCCAAGCCAATTGCAAAGCCTGATCAGCGCGCAGGACAAGTTCGATTATTCCATCCTTGGCCACCAGGTAAACGTTCCGGAGTTCAACGTAGTCGATCGCTGCGAGGTCTGTCACCTGAGCATGCGTGTCCCGATCGGGCTTGAAATCAAGGCCGAGGATATGGCTGCTCCGGGCAAGAATCCGGACGCTTTAGCGCGGGCGTTTGTCAGCCATCCGAACCGCGACCTGCTGCAGATTCATAAGCCCGATAAGTTTGGCTGTTCCGGTTGCCACTGGGGAAATGGCCGCGCCACTACCAGCGACGAGAAAGGACACGGCAATAACGAGCACTGGATGTGGCCGCTGTTTGCGAAAGACAATATCGAAGCGGGCTGCCAGCAGTGTCACGCCAAAGATCGGATCACGCCGGGCGCCGAAACCGTCAATCTCGGACGAGACTTGTTTTATGTGCGCGGCTGCGTTGGTTGTCACCGCTATGAAGGATTTGATCGCGAGACTGACGCCCTGAATAATTCGCGGCAGGGTATTAAGCAGCTCGAAGATCAGATAGTCGCCAATGAAAAAGAGGTTCGCGCTGACCGCGAGGCGGCCAATACCGCAGCCGGGCTCGATACTGACGAAGCCAGGGCGGACCTGCAGCGGCTAAAAGATCATCAGACGTCTTTGACTGTCACAAACAGTCTGCTGGCAGCACGCATCGATCAGCTTAATCTCGCGACGAAATACCTGATGCAGGACCAGAAAAAAGTCGGTCCAAATCTCAAGGATGTTCGCCTAAAGCTGCGCAAAGAGTGGATTCCCGGCTGGCTGAAAGATCCACAGGGTTTTCGTCCGGGCACGAAGATGCCGAAGTTCTGGCGCTTTGATACGGACAGGGACGGGGAAGGCGAACGCAAGGCCATCGCCGCGTACCTGTGGCAATCGGGCTTTGAAGGCAAATTGCCCGAGCAGCAGAAGGGCGACGCCAATCACGGCAAAGAAATATTTGAAGGCCGTGGGTGCCTGGCCTGTCATTCGATAGGTGCGGATGCCAATCGCGTCGGCGGCACCTTTGCCGCGAACCTGACCCGCGTCGGAGAGAAAGCGAACTTCGATTACATCGTCCGTTGGATCTACAACCCGAGGGCTCGTTATGCGCCCTACTGTCCAAAAGAAAAGCGCGATCTGACACCCGAGGATTACGCGAAGCACGGCAAGCCGTACGTCTTCGACACCGAGTTGCACTCCAAGTGTCCCAACGATGGCGCTGAACTGCAGGTGCAGAACATGACCGTGATGCCTGACTTTCGTCTCTCTGAACAGGACGCGCGGGATGTGGCCACCTATATCTTTTCCCTTTCTTCGCCGCCGCAATACGACAACGCTGCTTTCATGGATGATCCGAATCTGAAAGAGCAGGGGCGCGCGATGATCAAGCAGTTCGGGTGCGCCGGTTGTCATGAGATCGGGGGTTTTGAGGAAGAACAGCGAATCGGGAAAGAACTGACCGTTGAGGGCGCAACCCCGATTGAGCGGCTGGACTTTGCGTTGGCTACAAAAGATGCCGAAGAGGGACACGATCCCGCGAATCTGCACCCGGACTCTAAAGGAAAATCCTGGTACAACCCGCGTGGCTTCTTTGAGCATAAGTTGAACGACCCTTCGTACTACGACCAGCATAAGGAGAAGGACGAAAAGGATCGCCTGCGCATGCCGCAGCCTTATATGAATCCCGAGTGGCGTACGGCGCTGACGACTTTCCTGTTGGGCAGTGTGGGAGCCGAAGGAGCCAACGTCTCCAGGTCGCTGTTTTATGATCCACAGGATCAGCGCCGGCAGGATATTCAGAACGGCTGGTGGGTAGTCAAGAAGTACAACTGCATGGGTTGTCATGCGATTCAGCCTGGGCAGCGAATGGTAGTGGCCAAAGGCAGCGATGAACCGTACGTCGACGGTTCGGTGCTGATGAACCTGCCGCAATACCAGGCTGACCTGGCGCAGAACCTGCCGCCGCGCTTAACCAGCGAAGGCGCGCGTGTCGATCCAAATTGGTTGTTGCGCTTCCTGCATGATCCTTCGCTGGGCGAAGGAAAATCCGGCGCCGCGACAGCAGGAGAAGCCAAGGTCGGAACTGCGGCCGATCAGAGTAACGGCAAGCTGGTCGAGCAGCCGGGACTGAACCGCAACGGCGTACGTCCTTATTTGCAGGCGCGGATGCCGACGTTCAATTTTTCGCCTGACGAGTTGCAGACTCTAGTGCGTTTCTTTGTCGCGCTGTCGGGCCAGGACACGCCGTATATCAAGGATAAGCTGGAACCGCTCAGCGATCAGGAGCGAACCGTTGCGCGCCAGATCTTTACGAACGGTACACCGTGTCTGAAGTGTCACATCACCGGCGAACCCACGCATGACTCGAAGGCAATCGCGCCGAATTTCCTGCTGGCCAGTGAGCGGCTGAAACCGGAATGGACGTTCCGTTGGTTGCGTGATCCGGCCCAGATCTCGCCGGGTACAGCGATGCCCAGCGGGCTCTTCAAAAAGGATACCGATCGCTGGGTAGTAAGCGCAGCGCAGATGCCCAAAGAAGTCAACGACTATCACGGTGACCATGCATGGCTGCTGGTTCGTTACATGTTCCTGATGACGGCGGACGAGAACAGTCGTTTGCTTTCCGCCTCTCCGGCAGCGCCGGCCGCAGCCGCTCCGGCCGCCAGTGCGCCGCAAAATAATACCAAGACGAACGGGCAAACGGGATGGTACCGGCCGAGTACGAGTAAGGCTCGCGGTGCGGTGGCATTTGTGTCGCGCAGTGCTCGTTCGCCGGGATGATCGACTTTATCACTGCTTATCGTTGTGCGATTATTAGAGCGCACTGACTATTTGGAAAGAATGTAATTTTTGATGGAGGGATATCATGTTTACAAGAAATACGCGGATTTCGCTGACGCTGGTTGTCGGAGGTCTGTTGGCGCTCAGTTCAGCTTGCGGCGGCGGAAGCGATAACACGGCCAAGAAGGATGGCGACAAACCTCTAAAAAAGTACGCCAGTAAGAATGATGAAGGAACGATAAGCGGCACAGTTGCCTACAACGGAACCGCTCCGGCGCCGAAAAAGATCGATACGTCGGCGGATGCTGTTTGTGGCCAAAAAAATCCCAACCTGGAAAGCGAAGATAACAAGGTGGCGAACGGCAAGCTCGCCAATGTCTTTGTCTATATCAAGGAAGGAACCCTGGCTGACGGCTCAAAGGTCAGCGGTGTGGACTGGCCGATGCCGGCGGACTCGGCGGTTTTGGATCAGAACGGCTGTCACTACGTGCCGCACGTTCTCGGAATTCGCGCCAACCAGACATTGAAAATCACCAACAGCGATCCGACCCAGCACAACATCCACCCATCTCCAAAGATCAATGACGAGTGGAATCAAAGCCAGGGGAACGGCGCGGCGCCACTCGAAAAGAAATTCCCGCGCGCTGAGGTTCTCATCCCCGTCAAGTGCAACCAGCATCCGTGGATGAAGTCATACATCGGCGTGATGAAACACTCATTCTTTGCGGTGACTGCTGCTGATGGTACGTTCACCATCAAGGGCGTGCCCCCGGGAACCTATACTGTTGTTGCCTGGCACGAAGGCGGAGCCGAAGGAACGTCGCTGCCTCCCAAGCAAGTCACGGTTGCCGCGAAGGGAAGCGCCACGGCCGACTTTGCCTTTGGCAGCGCAACCGCTTCAGTTAAGTCGTCGCTTGAGATGCTGCCGGCGCTGGAAGTGCCGATGGCCGGTAATCACTGAGTCCATTTGCCGATTTCGATTTGCAGATCGGTTTCCGTTTCGGTCACAGATGCAAGTAGTGGCAGTTGCGGAACCGGAGCGGACCGGGGTCTCCAAGCGGGCAGCCCGCTTGGGGTGGTGATAGCGACCAGATGCCGGATCGCCAGTCGCGGTCTGACACGGATTGTCTTTGGGGGAATACGATTGAGTTGAGGATCCGTTCGCTGCCGCTCCCGGTTCCGGACCATCACCGAGCGTTCATCCAAAGACCGCAATTAGCAATCGATAATGAACAGGGGTCTTCATCGTTACATCCTGTTTTTGGCAGGCGCGACCTTTCTGCTGCTGATGGCGGGTGCGCTGGTGACGAGTCATGACGCCGGTCTGGCGACTTCGGACTGGCCACGGTCGAATGGCCAATGGTTTCCCCGGATGGTTGGGAATCTGTTCTGGGAACATGGCCATCGTATGGTCGCCACGACCGTTGGGTTGCTGACGATTGGGCTTAATGCTTATCTCTTCAAAGAATCGCGCTCGTGGGTGCGGCGACTTGGGCTGATAGCTCTGGTCGGGGTGATCGCGCAGGGCTTGCTCGGTGGCTTAACAGTGAAATTGATGTTGCCGCTGTGGGTTTCAGCCGCACATGCAACCCTGGCCCAGCTTTTCTTTTGCACAGTTGTCAGCCTGGCGGTTTTTACCTCGCCCGGTTGGAGCAATAGGCACGAGACTTATGAAGAGAGGGGTGGCGTCCCGCTTCGTTATTTGTGCCTGGCAGCCGCCGCCACGATTTTTCTGCAGCTCATTCTGGGCGCCACGCTGCGGCACTCGGCGCCCTGGGATCGGCAATTGCCGACGCAGTTGGTTCTGGCTCATGTGGGTGGCGCGCTCGCGGTCGCTTTGGTTTTGGGTGCAGTAACGTTCAACACCCTGCGTCGCTATCCGGAAGTTAAGTATCTGACGCGGCCGGCATCGCTGGCGCTCACGCTCCTGGGCGTGCAGCTTGTATTGGGTCTGTCGGCGTACATCACTCGATTGATGTCGCCCAACGATCCGCAGCCGTTGAATCCGATGATCGGAATCACAGTTGCGCACGTGGTTTGCGGCGCGCTCGTTTTCGCGACGACGATAGTGCTGACGCTGAGATCATTTCAACTGTTGCGCGGCCAACGCTCCGTTGCTGAATTGGCGACTGCGTAGGCGGCCGCGGTGAGCGAGGTGCGCGATATTTCAATGCGGTGTGTGTTTTAAGGGTTGAGCGCCTGACGGCGCTGTTGCGGGCGGGATGAGCACCCCAGCGGGGCTGCCCCGCCGGAGACCCCGCCGCCCGCGGTCCCGGTAAAATTGGTCTTGGTAATTTATGAAAGAGTTTGCAGTTGAACTGAACACTGGGGCAGTGCCCGAGCTCGAGTTGGCGCGACTCAGAGCGCGTGATCGTGCGGCAGCGTATGTGGAGCTGACCAAGCCGCGCATCACCACACTGATTGTGCTGACATCCGCCGCCGGTTTCTGTCTGGCGAGTAGTCGAGTCGATTACGTGGCTTTGGTGACTGCGATGGTCGGCATCGCCTTGTTGTCCTCAGGAATCGCGACCCTCAATCAGTACATGGAACGCGAGCTTGATCGACTGATGCGGCGCACCGCAGATCGACCTTTGCCCTCGGGAAAACTGGCGCCGTGGGAAGCGTTGTGTTTTGGTGTCGGGCTGACCGTGCTGGCGGAAGTTTACCTGGCTCTGCTTGTAAATCCGTTATCGGCCTTGCTTGGTTTGACAGTGATCGCGGGCTACCTGTTTGCCTATACACCGCTGAAGACTCGGAGCACTTTTTCCACGATGGTCGGCGCTTTCCCTGGCGCCGTGCCGCCACTGATTGGCTGGGCGGCAGCCCGGGGTACCGTGGGCGTTGAGGCCTGGGTGCTTTTTGCCATCCTTTTTCTTTGGCAGTTCCCCCACTTTCTGGCGATTGCCTGGATGTACCGCGAGGATTACGGCCGCGCGGGAATTCTGATGCTGCCCGTGGTTGAGCCTGAAGGACGCGTAACTGCCCAGCAGATTATTGTCTACACGGTGATGCTCGTGCCGGTAAGTTTGCTGCCGGCGGTGCTGGGCACATCGGGAAGAATCTATCTCTTTGGGGCAGCGATTTTGGGCCTGCTGTTTCTCTGCGCCAGTGTGCGGGCTGCGTTTTCGAAATCCAGGCAGCAGGCAAGGCAACTGTTGCTGGCCTCAGTGATTTATCTGCCCCTGTTGTTTGGTCTGATGGTTCTAAACAGTAAATAGTGAATCGTGAATAGTAAATCGTGAATGGAGGACGGCAGGAGTTTCAAAGACGCTCGCCAAACACTGCGATCGCTTATCAAAGTCGGCCTTATTCAACATTCAGCATTCACGATTCACGTTTCACTTTCCTACAGGAGACATAGCCGATGGGACGCGCTCTTGCGGTTATTATCTGGATCCTGACCATCTTGTCAGTGATTCTTTTCGTCAGCAAGAAGTGGTGGTTTCCGGAAGCCATTTCCGCGCATGCGCCGGCGCTCGACCGGCAGTTCATGATCACGATTGTGATTGTCGGTATCGCTTTCACGGCGGCGCAAGTCGGACTGGGCTGGATGGTCTGGAAGTATCGCGACTCCGGAGACGGATCGCGGGCCACTTACACGCATGGGAGCAATAAACTTGAGGTGCTTTGGACCGTGATCACCGCCGTGATCTTCATCAGTCTCGCGGTGATGGGCCAGAGTGTTTGGGCATCGCTCAGGTTGCACGAGGCGCCGGCCGGCGCTTATCACGTCGAAGTCGTGGCCCAGCAATTCGCCTGGAACTTCCATTACCCCGGCAAGGATGAGCTGTTCGGTCGGAGCGATCCCAAGCTGATCGACGAACCAAACAATTACATCGGTCTTGACGACAGCGATCCCAATTCCAAGGATGATTCGGTGATCGCTGCGTTGGTGATTCCGGTCAATCGACCCGTCGAACTGACCCTCCGTTCCAAGGATGTGATTCACAGCTTCTGGGTGCCACCGCTGCGCTTCAAGCAGGATCTGGTCCCTGGAATGGCGATTAAGGTTCACTTCACTGCGACCAAGGTCGGCAAATACGAGTTGGCTTGCGCCGAGCTGTGTGGGCAAAACCATTTCAAGATGAAGAGCTACATGCTGGTGCTGCCGGAAGAGGAACACCGCGCGCTGACCCAGTTGTCGCAGGAACAGTTTCAAGCAAAGGTGAAAGAACTGCTCGAGAAGTACCCATTGCCCAGTCAATAGGTCGCGAGCTGTGTTTGTTGGGAACAGCCCTGGTTTTCCCGGTTCACCATAACGAGGAGATAAGAGATGTCAGATGGATCTCACGGCGCGGGCCATGCGCACCAGCCGCCGACTGGTTTCATACGCAAGTACGTCTTCAGTCTGGATCACAAGGTGATCGGCATTCAATACATCGTACTCGCGTTGGCCGCGGTGCTGGTGGGGATGACGATGTCCGTGTTGATGCGCATGAATCTTTCCTGGCCCGGGACGAATTGGCCGATTCTCGGAACGTTGTTTCCCGGCGGTGCGCCGGCAGGACAGATGACCCCGGAGTTCTATCTTTCGCTGGTCACGATGCACGGCACCATCATGGTCTTCTTCGTACTGACCACCGCGCCTCAGGGCGGCTTTGGCAATTACTTTCTGCCGATTCAGATCGGTGCCGAAGACATGGCGTTCCCGGTGCTGAACATGATGTCGTTCTGGGTAACTTGCGCAGGCTTCATCGTGATCCTGGCGGCGATCTTCTTCTCGGGAGCGCCTTCAACCATTGGCCCGATCGGCGGTTGGACCGCTTATGCGCCGCTCAGTGCTCTGGGAAAGATAGCCGGACCGGGACAGGGCATGGGGATGAATCTTTGGATCATCAGCATTGCTATCTTCTGCGTAGGGTCGCTGCTCGGGGCTTTGAACTTTATTACCACGCTGCTCAATATGCGGACCCGGGGAATGTCGCTGATGAGGATGCCGCTGACCTGTTGGGCCTGGTTCACAACCGCGGTGCTGGCGCTGCTTTCATTTCCCGTGCTGCTGGGCGGCGGCATTCTGCTTCTACTCGATCGCGTAGCGGGCACGAGCTTCTTTATTCCGGGTGGTTTGTATGTTAGCGGTGTCCTGAATGGCGACCCGCGATTTCCGCTTCATACCGGAGGCTCGCCGATTCTCTGGCAACACTTGTTCTGGTTCTTTGGCCATCCCGAAGTTTACATCGCGATTCTGCCGGGGATGGGCGCGACCTCTCATATCCTGGCGACGTTCGCGCGCAAGCCGGTGTTTGGCTATCGCGCGATGGTGTTTGCGATTTTCGCAATCGGCATGCTGGGCTTCTTTGTCTGGGGCCATCACATGTTCATTAGCGGCATGAGTCCTTACTCGGCCGTGACATTTTCGATCATCACCCTGTCAATTGGAGTGCCCTCTGCCGTTAAGACTTTCAACTGGCTGGGCACATTGTGGGGAGGGCGGATTCGATTTACTTGCGCGATGCTTTTTGCTCTGGGATTTGTTTCGTTGTTCGTGGCCGGTGGTATCAGCGGTCTGATCCTGGGCCAGAGTTCGCTGGATTTGCCGATGCACGATACCTACATCGTGCTGGGACACTTCCACCTGGTGATGGGCGTGGCTTCGATCTTTGGTATGTTTGCCGCAACCTATTTTTGGTTTCCCAAAATGTTTGGCCGCTGCTTGAACGAATCACTCGGCAAGTTCCACTTCTGGATCACGTTTGTGGGTGTGTATTGCATCTTTGTACCGATGCACGTAATGGGACTAGTGGGAATGCCGCGTCGCTACTCACAGTTTACCGAGTACGAGTTTCTGAAGAGCCTTCACCCGCTGGTGATTTTTGTCTCGGTCGCCGCAATCATTACGGTGCTGACGCAGTTCGTTTTTTACTTCAACCTTGTTTGGAGCCTCTTCAAAGGCAAGCGGGCGGGCGAAAATCCCTGGGAGGCAACGTCGCTGGAATGGGTCACCACTTCGCCGCCGCCGCATGACAACTTTGCCGGCAACGTGCCGTCTGTTTATCGCGGACCATATGAGTATTCTGTGCCGGGAGCCGCCAAGGATTATCTGATGCAGACGGATCCTGAAGGTGCCGGACAACCTGCACACTGAGCGGCCTCAGTTTTGGTTTTTGTAAACGCAAACTGTTAGTTTGCGCGCGCGCGTTGAATGCCATTCCCTCAGCGCAAACTAACAGTTTGCGTTACAAATCAGGGCACTGTGTGGGTGTTGAAGGTCGAGCGGGATGTCGGAAACGGTCAAGAACATCACGACCGTAGAAAAGAAACGCGGGTTTGGCAGCGGCCCGGGTTTTCCCGGACCAAATGGTAACGGATCAAAAGGGAACGGATGGCACGGTCGGAAGGACGATCACTCGCGGCGCGGTCTGTCACGCGCAGCTTACCGAGTGCTGATGTGGATGGTGCTGGGCGCGGTCGTGATGATGTTCGCCGCTCTCTCCAGCGCCTACATAGTGCTTTCCGGCAGCGACCAGTGGCAGCCAATCCGCATGCCGCGAATGCTGATCCTGAGCACCGGTATAATTCTGATAAGCAGCGCCACGATGAGCCTGGCGCGGAGATCTTTGAAGCAGGGAAAACACACTGGCTATCAACGCTGGCTATTGGTCACGTTACTGCTGGGTCTCGCGTTTCTCGGGGCCCAGTTGTTCGGCTGGCGGCAATTGGTGGCCGCTGGAGTGTATTTTTCGGGACGGCCACATGCCTCGTTTTTCTATCTCTTTACCGGAGCGCACGGGCTCCACTTGCTGGGTGGCATTCTGGGCTTGAGCTATCTGGTCGCGGGGACATCACGTTGGTTGGACCAGCCGGAAAAGGAACAGACCTTTACCGATGTCGTAGCGCTGTACTGGCACTTCATGGACGGTGTCTGGGTGTGGTTGTTTCTTCTGCTTTTCGTTTGGAGGTAAGTCACTAGCAAGTCATGGCAACGCAATTAGCAGACACAGCAGTCCTGTCTGGACCGATCATCGATAGACGCTATCGTGTGGGCGCCTGGGTCATCGTCGCGAGCGTCTCAATGCTTTTCACCGGGTTGTCGAGCGCGTACATCGTGCGCGCGGCGTCAGCATCCGACTGGCAGGTGCTGGCCATGCCAAAGATCCTGTGGGTGAGTACTGCGCTGATTCTTCTCAGCAGCCTAAGCTTCGAAGCGGCGCGCAGAAATCTGAGGAAGACACTGGCTTCCTCGTATCTGCGCTGGCTGGTTTTGACTGGTTTGCTTGGCCTTGGATTCCTGGCGCTACAACTTACCGCCTGGCGGCGGTTGGCCAGTCAGGGAATCTATCTGGCCACCAACCCCCACAGTTCTTTCTTCTATCTTTTGACAGCCGTGCACGGACTGCACCTGGTGGTGGGTTTGCTCGCTCTTTGCTTTCTGCTGATTCGCACAATGCGCACAACCGGAGCAGATACAGGAAAGCAGATTGCCGTCACCGATGGGGTAGTGGTCTATTGGCACTTCATGGGCTTTCTTTGGGTTTACTTATTCGCGCTCTTGTTTGTTTGGAAAACGGTGTAGCAGCGACTTTGCTCCGCTCTGTCAGTACCACCGCGGTAGCGAGTGGGTGATTGCAATTGAGCCGGCAAGGTGAATTTCATCCACCCGCTACCGCAGGTGATACTGACAAAACCCACATCTTGGGCAGGGTAGTTCTCTTTGCAGAATCAAACACAGACTAAATGTCTGCGTTACTTTTGGAGGTTACTCAGTGAGCACTGAAGCACGCGCCGAAACTTTTGCCGCAGCGGATTGGGAGGGAGGCGTACTTCCTTATCACGTCGGCCATCGCAAGTTGGGGATGTGGCTGTTTATCGTCTCTGACTCGCTGACGTTCTCGGCGTTGCTGATGGCGTACGGCTATCTGCGGGCCTCAAATGTCTGGCCCACGCCGTTTCCTTTCAGCCCCAGCATCATCTTCTCTTCGGTGATGACTTTCTGTCTGTTGTCCTCGAGTTTGACGATGGTCTTTGGTGTGTCGGCCTCGAGCCGTGGGGATAAAGCCGGCGCGCGTAAGTGGATCGTAGCCACGATTCTTTTGGGCTTGACCTTCGTCGTGCTGCACTTGTTTGAATGGAGACACTTGATCCACGAAGGGCTGCAACCGTTCTTCCTGCCTAAGCACTGGGTCGAGGCCTTTACCACGACCGACGGAGTGCCGCCGTCGCCGCTCTTTGGAGCCACTTTCTTTGCAATCACCGGCCTGCACATGTTTCACGTTTTGACCGGCGCCCTGTACTTGAGTGTCGTGGCTGCTCGCGTGAAGAAACTTAAACACGAAGATGTTGAGATCAGCGGCCTGTACTGGCACTTTGTCGACCTGGTTTGGATGTTTGTGTTTCCGCTGATTTACATCATGTCGGTTGATGTGCACGGCGTAACCAAAGCGGTTGCGGGCTGAGGAGTCGACGATGAGCGCACATGTGGAAGAGCACTTTGCCGGCAGCAACAAGCTTTTCAGCACGATCTGGATCTGGCTGCTTCTGATCACCGGGATCGAGATTTTTCTCGGCTACAAGCCCATGGCATTGCACTTCATGCTGACGATTTTGCTGGGCCTGTCAATCATCAAGGCCGCCTTGATTGTTGCTTACTTCATGCACTTGAAGTTCGAGCGCTTAAGTCTGATTCTGACTGTCGTGCCGATGCTGGTAATCTGTATCTGCCTGCTCTTTGTGTTTTTCCCGGACAGTTTCCGATCCGCTGGCTTGCGGTATAAGTTTAGGGAGCCGCCGCCGGTGGTGAAGTCAGAAACAGAGAATGAATGAATCAGGCCAGCGGTAACGGCTGCTTGATTGGCCGCGCCGAGCACGAGTCTTCCTGCAAAGGAGAAGTTGTTTGGATTCTCAAGTCGATCAGCAAAACGGAATGAAGAAAGAGGTCACAGTTCTTAACGGCATTTGTGCGGCGGCAGCGCTCGGGTTTGTGGCGTTCGCTGCGTTCAGTGCTATTTCCAGCGGTGACTTTTTCACCACTGACAATCTCTTTCTGATAGCGGTTTGCCTGTTATTTGCGCTGGTGTTTGCAGTCAGCCCCCTGGTTTGGTTGATTGAAACGGGCAAGCTGGCATTGCCGTTCACGAAGAGAGCAGCGGCGGCAGAAGCCGGGTCGCTGTTGTTGGACGTTCCGGCCGAAGACCACGAGACCGAAGTGGTGCATTTTGCCGGGACCAACCAACTGTTCATGATTGTTTGGGGGGGCCTGCTGGTACTAACGGTGATCGAGATCATCCTCGGGTATAGGCCTCTGTCGAGCTTGTACGTGATGCTGGTAATTCTCCTGGGTCTCTCGATAATTAAGGCTGCCTTGATCATTGCCTATTTCATGCACCTGAAGTTCGAACGCTTGAGTTTGATTCTCACAGTGGTACCGATGCTGGTAATCTGTATCTGCCTGTTATTCGTGTTTTTCCCGGACAGCTTCAGGTCCATCGGGTTGCGCTACAAATTCAAAGAGCCGCCACCACATCAGGTTGAACAGGTCGAGGAGCCGTAATCACCCAATGCGTACGTTCTTGAAATTCATGCTTGTGGCCGTGGTCGTGAGTTTCGTATTGCTTGCCTTGACCCCGGAAGGATTTGGCCAATGTGCCATGTGCCGGGCCTCGCTCGCCGGATCAAACAACCCGACCTTCATCCGCAACCTGAACATCGGAGTATTAGTCCTGCTGATTCCGCCGGTGACGATTTTTTGTTCGATTTTTGTGATTCTGAAACGTCACAAGGGTGAGGGAAATAGCGATGACGCCTGAGAATCCCCTGGCGATTGATGTCGCTACGCGGACTACTCGTGGTCGAGCGTGCCCACGGTGCGGCGGCAAGATCATTCCCTCGGACCGCGCCGTCTATCAAAGCACAGGTAATCCGGACGCGGTCTTTCCAATTTGGCAGTGCGAACGCTGTGGCTATGAAGAGATGTCGGCGCAACCAAAGGCCAAGGCCAGGGTTGAGCCGGCAAAGACCGCGCCGAAGCTTGCCGCGGGCAGCGCGCCGGCAGCACAGGCTGTAGTAAAACCTTCGACCGCTGCCGCCTTGGATCTCCAGGGACGCCCATATCCGCCCGATGTTTTGCAACTGCTGGAGAGATTGAAACTCAACGCCACGAACGATGCCTGAGTTGTTTTCTTAAGCTCCTTTAATGCCTAACTTCGTTTCCTTTCTCCCGCATCTCAATGCTTTTTTGAATAGCACGAGCGCAGTCCTGTTGGTCAGCGGCTACCGCTTTATCAGATTAGGTCGCATCAGGGCGCATCGTAACTGCCAGATTGCCGCCGTGATTTCCTCAACCGTGTTCCTTGCTTCGTATCTCACCTATCACTACTTTCACGGCGCTAGTCGTTTCCTGGGGCAAGGTCTCGCACGACCGTTATATTTCTCGATTCTGATCAGCCACACTATTCTGGCAGTAGTGATCGTCCCTTTAGTGTTCGTGACGCTGTTTCGTGCAGCCCGCGCGGACTTCCAGCGCCACCGGCGCATTGCTCGATGGACATTACCACTTTGGCTCTATGTCTCTGTAACCGGAGTGATAGTTTATCTGATGCTCTATCAGCTCTATCCTGCACATTAAGGAGCAGGTGTGAAATGGGTTCGGTTTGAGTCTTCGAGCTGTGAAATGTTTAGAGGCGGGCCTTGCCCGCCGTTTCAATCAGGACGGTTGAGCCGGCGGGCCCGCCTCTAACAGGCTGCTGAAAAATTGACTACGATCCACGAAACGACACGAAGCAGCACGAAGGCACACGAAAGAGGTGCGGTTTTCTTAGTGTCATTTCGTGTTCGTTCGTGTGACTTCGTGGATCGCGCGGGATTCTTTGATCTAACATCTTGTTTTTTCAGCAGCCTGCTAAACGTTTCGCATGTCAGGCGCTTCGCCCTCTAAGTGTCGATATTGATTCGAGGAAGATGACGGAAAACGAGACTGACCTTGATCATAGTGCTTCCTTGCCAGAACGGCCTCGTCGGCGATCCTCGATGCCGATCCTGGTTCTTGCCATTCTGTTTGCCAGTGCGACTTTTCTGACCTGGTATTTTACCTGGTTTGGCCGTGAGCTTAGCGACGCTGACATCTCGCGGTACCTGGCAGACGAGAAGCATCCGCGGCACGTGCAGCACGCGTTGTTGCAGCTTCAGGAACGGCTGGAGAAGCACGATCCGGGAGCTCGGCAATGGTATCCAAAGATAATCGAACTCTCGCTTAACGCGGAGCCGGAATTCCGCTTAACGGCCGCTTGGGCCATGGGCTTCGACAACCAGTCGAACGAGTTTCATCAAGCCCTGACGAACTTACTGCGCGATGGCGAACCCCTTGTGCGCCGGAATGCTGCGCTGGCCCTGGTAAGGTTCAATGATCCGGCTGGGCGAGAGGTGCTGTTGGCTACACTCGAGCCTTACCCGGTCCGGGCGCCGACGGCGGGGATGGTTAGCAGCACTCTTGGCCAGGGTTCGATAGTTTCGCGCGGCACACTGCTGGCGCGCATCGCCGGCCCCGACAATTCCGCGTCCGAGGTTCGCTCACCACTTCCCGGAAGGATTAACAAGATTGCCGCCGCAAATGGTTCGGCGCTGGCCTCCGGAGAAGCAATTCTGCTGATCGATTCGGATGAGAATAGTATCTGGGAGGCGTTGCGCGGGCTGGCATTGATTGGCAGAGCTGAAGACCTGAGTGAGGTCGAACGTTATGCGCGCGGCGTTGATTCGTTACCTGAGCGCATTAAAGAACAAGCGGCTCTGACGGCCAAAGCCATTCAGAGCCGCATAAATTAAGCAGCGCAAAATCGTTCGGCAGTTACGCACCCGGGGGCGCCGGCGGTGAATCCGGAAGCACGATGCCGTGGAGCGACTCCCAGTCGTCTGTCGGCACCATCTCAATGGCGTCCCAGGGGCAGCCATCAAGAAATGCGCCATCGGGACCTTTGCTAATACATTTCTGACAGCCGATGCAAAGATAGGGGTCAACTTCGATTCGCCCGAAAGGCGGATGGTCCTCGTCCGGAACCCAAAACATGCACGCTTCGATCGGGCAATACTCGATGCAGGCCGGCGAGCCTGCGCAACCGGTGCAGCAATCGGTAGTGATAGCCAGGATGCGCGGTTTCTTTTTCCGCGTGGCTTTTCCGTCGCCAACGGACATGGGCCAGTATTTGTCGATAATGTCGTACATCCAGATTCCTTTGTTGGACAAAAGCGTCTCGCGGAGCGTAGCTTGACTTTAACATGGCTCAGTTGATTTCCTCAATAAGCTGTTTGGCGCTCGTAAACTAACGATGAAACGCTGTCCAAAGTGCAATAGCCCGCGAGTTCGTCGAGGCTACGCTCACGATCCAGTGATCGTGCGTCTGTTTGGACTGAGGGAACTGCTGTGCGATTCCTGCAATCTTAGATTTCGAGGTTTCGTTATTCCCGGGACACTGCCCCGCTCGAACCGAAACCGAAGAAAGGGAGATAAGCCCGAGATTGAGAGCACGGCGCCCAAAGAAAGCGAGCCGGCCCAAAATGGCTCCGGGCGAACTAAGAGTTTGGTGCGGGTTCATGAATCCAGGAGCTGTCCACGCTGTGACAGCGAAAAAACTCACCGCTCGCATCGACAAGGAATGAGCGAACGTTTTGCCTCGTTCCTGAACATCTATCCGTACAGGTGTGACGACTGCAATAATCGATTTCTGGCGCGACGCAGGAGCAATTGATGATCGTCAGACGACAGTGGCGCGTGCCAGGCATGATGTGGAGCAATTGAAAAACGCCTTCCTGAACATCCTGGTGGTTGTTGGCATCCTTGGGCTGAGTGCCTTGATTACGCATTTCTTTGCGCGGGCGATGTACGTGCGCTGCGCGGCGTGCGCAACGCTTAACGCCCGGCGACGAACGCAGTGTCGGAACTGCGGAACCTCGCTGCAGTGAACAGGAAAGCCCGGCGCGATCAGTATGGTGACCCGGCCCGTTGCTGCAAGCGAAGGCGACGCCACTCGGCACGGCTGCCTAAAACCCGGCGAGTGGTCGCCGCCTCGATCCGCATGCGTTCTTAACTCAAGCCGCTGCGATCAGATAGCCGCCCGCCTGCCTGATATCAGGTTGATGACCAATACTACGAGCGCCAGGACCAGCAGCAAGTGAATGAAACCACCAAGCGTATAGCTGCTTACCATCCCCAACAGGTACAAAACCAAAAGAATCACAAAGATCGTCCAAAGCATTTCAATTGTCCTCCTTCCAAGCGAGCTTCCTGAAACATTGATCCAGTTACTGATGGACTGTTATTCCCAGTGGTAGCCTGCAACGTTCATTCCAACTCGCCTGCCAAGATCCCTGGCTTAGCGCGGCAGTTGTGTTTGACACCGAAAACCCTTTGTTAGGACATGATGACGCTGAATTGCACCTCGTTCATTGAGGTCGAGAACGCCGCTCGCTCGTACGGTTTCAACCCATCGCTGGTTGGATTCGCGACATAACCTGGCGTTCGCATGGTCCGTTTAGCAGGTAGCGCTCTATCTTTTCTAATAGAGCAGTACCGTTTAGTTAGACAGGACACTTGTGCCCCGCTACGTCGGAGGACAAGTCCGCTTTCTAAACGGGTAGAGAGAAGGTTTCTAAACGGGTAGAGGGAGGGCGTTTGCGAAATTTTTTTTGGAGTCGCAACACCTAATGAGCCAGGGCGTCAGGGTGTTGCCCGACCTCTTTGGCCGCGTGGTTGCGACCACGTCTGGTGACGATTGCTACGCCCAGAAAAATGAGCGCTGAGGCAGCGATTGTGCGCGGGTTCCAATGCTCGCCGAGCACGATTGGCGCGAGTCCAAACTGCCGAACATCAACTGCACCGCGATCAAGGCCAAGTGAGGCGCAAGCTTGTGCTCCTTTAGATCTGCAATTCTGAGATTTCAGATTTGAGATTTCCCCGAGAGTGCAAGCAGGAATTGCTTGATTATCTGTTGGCGTAAGGTTTTGGGCGTGGCCAAGGGAAACGACATCCGATTTACACAACCAGATAGAGCGGGTTCTCCAAAATCTTCTTGAATGTCTGCAGGAACCTGGCGCCGGTAGCTCCGTCGACAGCGCGGTGATCGCACGACATCGTCACTCGCATGATTTGTCGCACGACGATTTCATTGTTTCGGACCACTGGCTTGGGGGTGACTGCGCCGACGGCAAGAATCGCCGCCTCAGGTGGATTGATCACCGCAGTGAATTCATCGATTCCGAGCATGCCGAGATTGCTAATTGAAAATGTCGCGCCCATGTATTCTTCGGGCTTGAGTTTGCGCGAGCGGGCACGCTCAGCCAGCCCGCGAATTTCGCCGGCGATTTGGCTTAACGACTTTTGATCCGCTGAGCGCACCACCGGGGTGATCAACCCATCGTCGATCGCTACGGCAACGCCAATGTCGGCCCGCTCGTAATAGCGAATTGATTTCTCCTGAAACGACGCATTCACCTGGGGGTTTTTGATCAGGGCGGCGGCAGCTATCTTTACGATGATGTCGTTGAGGCTAATCTTGTGTTCAGTATCGAGTTCATTGATATTGCGCCGCATTTCCACGGCCAGGTCCATCTCGATTTCGGTGGTCAGGAAAAAGTGCGGCACTGGGCCAATGGAAGTGACCAGACGCCGGGCAATTGTTTTCCGCATTTCGGTCATTGGCTGATCGCGGTAAGGCGAAGCCTCGGTCAGCGCCGGCTGCTGTAGCGGCGGAACTGCGCGGAGTTGCGTGACGCTGGCTTGCTCTGGAGCGGCGCTGCCGGCCTCGATGGCCGCCTCAATGTCTCGTTTGATAATTCGCCCACCCGGACCACTACCGCTCAGCGCACGCAGGTCGATGCCGGCTTCGGCAGCCATCCGTGCAGCCAGCGGCGAAACGATCAGACGACCCGACGCCGGAGCCTCGACTACATTGCCCTGCTTGCCGTTGCCAGCCGCAGCGGGCTGCTCATTCTGTGTCGGAGGCTGCGTTTGAGGCTGCGTTGGAGGCTGTGTTGCCGGTTCTGATTGCGAGGCGGGCTGAGCAGTTGTAGCGGGAGCCGAAGCCTTCGCAGGGGCTTTGTTCAGCAGGGCGGAGATATCTTCATCCGGCTCGCCGACAATCGCAATTAGTTGGCCCAGGGGCGCTGACTCGCCTTCGTTGATCAGGATCTTGCGCAGCACGCCGCTGGTCAGAGCCTGCATCTCCATCGTGGCTTTGTCGGTGTCGATCTCAGCCAGCGGTTCTCCCATCGATACACGATCGCCCTCTTTCTTGAGCCAGCGTGAAAGGAGGCCCTCCTCCATCGTTGGGGAGAGCTTGGGCATCATCACTTCGGTAGCCATTCTGTCTGCACCTTAATGTCCGATTAAATATCCGGTCAAATGTCCGACAAACTGAAGTTTGTCGGACTTACACATACGCAACTTCCTTCACCGCCGCCACAATTTCCTTCACCCCCGGAATCGCCAGGTTTTCCAGATTCTTCGCGTAAGGCATCGGAACGTCGATGCCGGAAACACGGCGGACCGGCGCGTCCAGATGATCAAACGCTCGCTCGGTTATCTGGGCGCTGATTTCTGCGCCCACGCCACAAAACGGGTGCGATTCTTCGGCGACCACTACGCGGTTCGTCTTCTTCACGGATTCAATGATCGTGTCGATATCGAGCGGGCGAATAGTGCGCGGATCGATGACTTCACAGGACAGACCAAGTTGCTGCAGTTCATCAGCAGCCTTCAAAGCAAGCGGGATCATCAACGAGCGGGCCACGATCGTAGCGTCAGTGCCGGCGCGTTTTACTTCGGCCACTCCCAGGGGAATCGTGTAGTCTTCGTCGTCGGGAACCTCACCCTTATTGCCGTACATTCGTTCCTGCTCAATGAAGATCACCGGGTCGTCATCGCGAATGGCCGATTTCAGCAGTCCCTTGGCGTCCGCGGGTGTGGAAGGCATTACCACTTTCAAGCCCGGGAAATAGGCAAACCATGATTCCATCGCCTGTGAATGCTGGGCCCCGACCTGAAACGCAGAACCACCCGGACCACGAAACACGATCGGGATCTTGAACTGCCCTCCCGACATGTAAAGCATCTTAGCGGCGGAATTGATAATCTGGTCGGTGGCCAGAATCGAAAAGTTAAAGGTCATGAATTCGACGATCGGCCTTAGACCAACCATCGCTGCGCCCACGCCCAGACCGGCAAAACCAAGCTCGGTAATCGGCGTGTCAATGACACGTTTGTCGCCAAACTCCTGGAGCAATCCCTTCGTAACTTTGTACGCTCCCTGATAGGCTGCGACTTCTTCACCCATCAGAAAGACACCTGGATCGCGATGCATCTCCTCACGGATTGCCTGATTGAGCGCTTCGCGCATTGTCATTACGGCCATCTAAGAAATTCCTTTTGGTTGATTGGGGGTTGGGGCTTATCGATTCCGGGGTCCGTCTATGCCAAGAGGATTGGCATAGACGTCCGTATAGAGCTCTTCAATTGCCGGCTCAGGACTCTGGTCGGCGAACTGCAGCGCGCGTTCGACTTCTTCGTGAACTTTTTGGTCCATTTCCTTCAGTTCACTCTCCGTCACAGTTCCCGTTTCGAGCAAGCTGGCTGAGAAGAGCTTGAGCGGATCGCGCAACTGGTGCTTTTCGATCTCTGCGCGAGTTCGGTAATTACCAGGATCAGACATGGAGTGGCCCATGAAACGATAGGTCCGCACCTCAATCAGCGTCGGCAAATACTGCTCACGTGCACGCTTGACCGCACGTTCCGTCGCCGCACGCACGGCCAGGACATCCATCCCGTCGACAAACTCGCCGGCCAGTTCGTAGGCGTCAGCCTTTCGGGAAATATCGTGCAGCGACATCGCCCGTTCGAGCGACGTTCCCATACCGTATTGGTTGTTTTCGCAGACATAGATGCAGGGAAGCTTCCAGAGCTGCGCCATGTTCAGCGACTCGTGGAAGGCTCCCTGATTCACGGCCGCTTCGCCGAAGAAGCTCAGCGTAACCTGATCTGTGCCCTTGTACTTGGTGGCGAAGGCGACGCCGGTGGCCAGGGGAATCTGTCCGCCGACAATTGCGTGGCCGCCGAGAAAATTCACCTCGCGGTCGAACATGTGCATCGAGCCGCCTTTGCCGCGTGAACAGCCTCCCGCCTTGCCAAAGAGCTCGGCCATCACCGCGTCGGAAGAGATGCCCTTGGCAATCGCGTGCGCATGTTCACGATAGCTTGTCAGCACATAATCATCTCGGCGAATGGCGGAAATGGCGCCTACCGCAACGGCCTCCTGTCCGATATAGAGATGGCAGAAGCCTCCGATTTTGCCCAGGCTGTAGGCCTCGGCTGACTTCTCTTCAAAGCGCCGGATCAGCAGCATCTGATGATGGAGGTCGAGCAGCGTCTCGCGATCAAGTCCCCCGAGGCGCTCTTTTTGCTCGTTTTTCAGTTGCGCTATTCCCTCGTCCAAACCCGCCTCGTTGGGCTCTGCTTCGATCACAGCGCTGGCACTGCGACTCTTCGCATCAGTTGTGGTCACGGAATCCGATCGTTGTGTGCTCATCTCAAATCTACCAGGGCCAAAGTTCGCTCTCTCTCAAAGTTCTACTTAGACAGTTTGTGGACTTAAGGTCAAATGCTGCTGCGTGTTGCGAAGCTGGGATTATACGCGACATTCGCGACCAGTGGCAAAAGCCAAAGAAATAGTCGCGAGTCTGGAGTCGAGAGTCGCGAGTCCGCTGGTGACTCTTGACTCATGACTCCAGACTCGCGACTCGGGGCTCCGGACTCGTGATTCGCGACTACCTAAGGGCGTCGATAGCGACGGCCGTTGGTGTTGCAGAAATCGTAGCGATTGTCTTGCGCGCGTGCTTGTTGCTTTGCATGTTTCGCGCCGCAGCGGTCAAGAGCGCTTCCGTCGTCTCTCCGTCGTCGGGGAAACAGGCGATACCCACACTCAGACCGACCGTCGCTGTGCGACCCGTACGAACGGTAAACTTCTTAGACTCGACCGCTTCACGCAAGCGCTCGGAGACGGATTCCGCCATCGATACCGAGGCCATTGGCATAATCACGATAAACTCGTCGCCGGCATAGCGCGTGAGAATATCCATCTGTCTGACTTCCTTGCGCATTACACCGGAAACACTGGCCAGCAGGCGGTCTCCCGTGGCATGGCCATAGGTGTCATTTATCTGTTTGAAGTTGTCGACATCCATGCAGATCAAGGCCAGCGACTCGCGGTTCATTCGCTGGCACTCGGCCAGCCGCTGTTCGAGCATCATGTAGAAACCACGTGCATTTGGCAGCTCGGTCAGCGGGTCCGTCAGAGCACTCTCCTTTGTTTTTTCAAAGGTCAGGGCGTTATTCAGCGCACTCGATGCGTGTTGGGATACCGATTCCAGGAGCCGGACATGCTCGGTCGAGTAGGACGTGCGACTCTTCGAGTAGAGCGTTATTGAGCCGAACGCGCCATCCTCGCGCAATAACGGCGAAACCAGGACTCCGCGGTACTGCCTGACGACGTCATCAGGTAAGCCTACCAGATCAAGTTCCGGCGAGGCGTTGCACATTGATCGAGCGTTCGCGATCACCCAGCCGGTGATGCCGTCACCTACACTCATTTTGCGACGCGAGAACAGTTCCACGTCCTCGCCCGCGCAGTGAACGGCTACGGCCTTCCCGGATTTGTCGTCGACCGTGAAAATAATGCAGGTGTCGAAAGGAATGATGGAGCGAAGTTTGTTCGTGATTAGGGATACGGTGTCGCTTAAATTCAAAGACGAGCCGATCGTCTGAGCGATCTCGTGTAGGGCGAAGACTTCGCGCTGGGCTTCGGTAATTGTACGGAACCCCGAGTTATCGTCTGGAGTACCGAGCACATCGGACGCCAGCCCGGCGTCGGGTCGTGTTGAAGTCCGGTAATCAACCTGCTCGGAGGGAACCTGTTCCTGGATGTCTTCCGCGGCGATCAACTTGTCGAACTCTTCGACATGCTCAACGAAGATGTCTACAACGCGTGGGTCAAATGCGCTCCCGGCCATGTTTTTCAACAAGGCCACTGAGTCTTCACGCTTCATGCCTTTGCGATAGGGGCGATCGCAGCGGGTCGCATCGTAGAAATCCACTACCGAAATGATCCTGGTGACCAGGGGAATCGCTTCCGCGCGCAAACCCGTGGGATATCCCGTACCGTCCCATTTCTCGTGGTGATAGCGAACGATATCTTCGACCGGATAGGGAAAGTTAACTCGCCTGAGGATGTCGCCGCCGACAGTGGGATGAATCTTCATCTTGGCGAATTCGGCCTGAGTCAGTTTCCCGGGCTTGTTGAGGATGTACTCGGGTACGGCGAGCTTGCCGATGTCATGCAGCAGAGCGCCGGCAAACAACGCTTGAACCTCCGGTTCGCTGACACTGAAGAGCTTGCCCATTTCCGTTGCATAGATCTGCGTTCGACGGACGTGGCCATGTGTCGTCTGATCCTTGGCATCAATCGCGATCGCCAAAGACTCGATCGTGTTCATGTGAATGTGGGCCATCTGCTCGAGGTGTTTGTGCTTTTCCTTTTCGGAATAGCGCACTTCATTGAGGCGATTCTCGTTGAACCGATAAAGCAGATGAATCAAACCGGTAATGACCAAGCCCAAAAAGATGAACGACCACTCCCCGTTGTTGAGTCCCGAATAGAAGAGCACCGCGGATGAGGCGCCGGCCACCTGGGTAATTGAAGTCCAGACCAGGCTCTCTTGCGAAGGAAATATGCGCGTTCTGCCTGAGTCGACGCTGAGGAAAGCCGTGGTGGCCATCGTGCAAAGCAGATACTGCAGCACGGCCAGAGTGCAGATTGGCACTAGTAAGGCGTTTAGCGGCACTGCGCGCTCAGCTCCATTAGTGCCTGACGCGTAAAAGACACTTGTCAGTACCGCATACAAATTGGCGGCGACAAAAGTGGAGATAACGGCGATTCCGGTGGTGAAAATCAGCGCGCGCCTGCGCACATAACGATACGAAGATACCAGCGCCACAACGGCTGCAAGGAGAGTTGCAGGCGCCGCGGTGTTTGCCGGCGGAATTGCATAGATCATTACGGCCAGGAAGACCAGGGCATCGGCGACTGACTTGCGGCTTTGGCTCGAGTGATCGTCACTTTGCACAGCTACCGTAAAGCGGCTGGCGGCTACGGTCAAAAGCAACAAGGCCAGCAGCGGCGCCAGGCCGTGCCAGCTAAAAACAGGGAGCCAGGCTGTCTGAATAACCGCTGAGGCCAGCAGTGCGATACTGAGTGCCGAAATAGGGACTAAAAGAGCAAAACTCTTCCAGTGGCGTGGTGGCATTGTGGCGTAGCTTCCTTCCGGAGCTATTCCGGATCGCTCGGGAGCGAGATTCTGTTGGCAATAGTTAACGAAAAAGGTGGCGCTGCTTAAGCAGCAACATCAGGAACTCCGCACGAAACTGTCGGCGGGAGCCAACAGCGTTAGTCACGTGCCAACAATAGCTCTTTTACTGGGCCGTCGTCAAGAGTTGCTTTTGGCTCGAACGGGTTTTGTGGGCGCGGCGGCAACTCGGTACAGAACCGGGAGCGGTAGCGACCGGGTCCTCCACTCAATCAACCGTTATGCGAAAGAAAGTCAAAATCGCTAAATAAGACAACCGGTCGCTACTGCTCCCGGTCCTGTACCTGGGTCTGTAACTGATTAGCTAACTCTTCCGGAGTGGTGACTGGTTGTTTGCACGAGTAGTGCTCGCAGACAAAGGCGGTAGGTTGGTTGTCGGTGAGTGTTCGGCCTGCGAGCAGAGGTATCGCCTGCCGCCTCTCTTCGTCGATCATTGACGCGCAAACGACGACTTTGTTGGGCAGATAGCCGTTCCAAACCTCTCTAGTCAGGCGGCGCGTCTGGTCCAAGTCAGGTGCGCCCAAAATGACAATCTCTTTTGGCGAGGACAAGTGGAAGTCGACGGCGCACAGCGCCCTGCCAAAGCCGGACGGATAGCGTTGCATCGGCTGAGCCACAAGCCTCAGGACTGTTACCGCACGACGCCGGTAGTCTTCATTACCCGTGAGCGTATTTAGTTTTAAAAGCACTTCGGCGGCGACAGAGTTTCCGGACGGCGTGGCATTATCAAAGTAATCCTTCGAGCGAACGATCAGTGCCTCGTGGCTTTTGCCGGTAAAGAAAAAGCCGCCTTCTTCCTCGTCCCAGAACTCGTCGATCATAGTTTGGGTAAGCCTCAACGCCTCATCAAACCAGGCGAACTCTCCGGTTGCCTCGAAAAGGCTCAACAGGCCATCCGCGAGGAATGCGTAATCTTCGAGATAACCGTTCAGCTTTGCCTGACCATCTTTGAAAGTTCGCAGCAACAGTCCGTCGCGGCAAAGGTTATCCAGGATAAAGCGGGCATTTTGCCGGGCGATTTCGGCGTAGTCATCCCGACCCAAAATGGCTGAGGCTTCGGCAAAGCTTGCCAGCATCAGGCCATTCCAGGCAGTGAGGATCTTTTCGTCGCGGTCGGGTTTGATGCGGCGCTCGCGAATCGCGAACAGTTTCTTACGCCCGGCGTCGATAGCGGCTTGCAATCGCTCGCTGGTCACGTTTTCAGCTTTGGCGACTGCCGCCTGGGGACGCGTCACATTCAAAATGTTCTTGCCTTCAAAGTTTCCCAGAGGCGTCACGTTGTAGTAGGCGCAGAACAACGCGGCGTCTTCAGCTCCGAGGGCCTCGGCTATCTCATCGACGGTCCAGACAAAGAACTTTCCCTCATGGCCTTCAGAATCCGCATCCTGTGTGGAATAGAAGCCACCGAGCGGACTGGTCATTTCCCGGACCACATAGTCGAGCGTCTCCTCAATGGTGCGGCGCGCGAAATCCTCGCCGGTGACCTGGTAGAAGTGCAGGTAGTGCCGCGACAGGAGAGCATTGTCGTAGAGCATCTTTTCAAAGTGGGGGACCAGCCAACGAGCGTCGGTTGAGTAGCGATGAAAACCGCCGCCGAGCTGATCGTAGATCCCGCCCTCAGCCATCTTGCGGCAGGTATTCTTCACTACCTCGAGCACGTTCTGATCTGGCGAACGCGCGTTACTGCGGAGTAGAAACTCGAGATTCATTGCTGGAGGAAATTTGGGAGCGCTGCCGAATCCACCGTTGATTGAATCATAGTTCCTGGAGATGGCGCGCTGCGCCGCATCGAGTAAGTCGAATGACAAGAGTTCGTTTGATTCCTTGCCGATGCTCAGGCGTCGTAACTCTTCCAGTAACGCAGCCGCGGTTCGGGTTACTTCATCCGGCTGATCTCGATAGGCCTGGGCCACGCTGAGGAGGATTCTGGGGAAGCCGGGCATGTTGTAACGATCTTCGGGCGGAAAGTAGGTGCCGCCGTAGAAGGGAATACCGTCGGGAGTGAGAAATACCGTCATCGGCCAGCCGCCGTGCTGGGTCATCATCTGCACTGCGTTCATGTAGATCTGATCCAGGTCAGGCCGCTCCTCGCGATCGACCTTGATGCTGACAAAGTTCTCGTTCATCAGTTTGGCGATCGCTTCATTCTCGAACGACTCGTGCTCCATGACGTGACACCAGTGACAGGCCGAGTAACCAATGCTCAAGAGGAGAGGCTTGTTCTCAAGCCGCGCCTGCGCAAATGCCTCTTCAGACCAGGGGTACCAGTCAACCGGATTATGAGCGTGTTGCAGAAGATACGGACTGGTCTCGTGGATCAGGCGGTTGGTATGTTTGTGCTCAGTCATTCGTCAGTCCGATAAACTTCAGTTTGTCGTGATTTCTCCCAACGAGAATTTCCGATTGCAGCGACAAACTGAAGTTTGTCGGACAACGGTTCAATCTTTGAACCAGTAGGGAGTCTTTTTGGCCCAGGAGCTGGTGGGGTAACGCTTATGCAGAACGTCAAATGCGGCCTTCGACCATTTCCCGGTTTCCTTATCAGTGCAGCCGTAACGCGTCGAGCGTACCGCCAGGTGCAGGGCTTCAGCCGCACGCAGATCGGCGGGATGGCGTTCAACCCATTGAATTACCTGCCGGCAGAGATAGTTCGGCGCCGCACCGAGCGCCATCAGCCTTTTGTGCTCGTCCCGAGCCGCCGCTTTCTGGGCGGTGCTGAGAAACGCTGGGCCCTGTAGCTCGCTCTTCATATTCACTGCCAGCGACAGAGTTTCCGTCTGCTTACCATCTTCGCTTTGACCTTCCTCCGCGGACTCAGGTCTGAAGGCGGCGGTGCACCACCAATTATCGCGCAGGGAATCCTGTTCGTTTAGCGGCGTGCGACGCCCGATCCCCGAAGTAACAACCGGCTGTAGTCCAGGAGTTTTTAACCACGCATAGATCGCGGAAAACTTGCTCGCTTCATCCGCCAAAGCAGACTGATAGTCGTCGAGAAAGGGCTTCATTTCCGGAATCAGGATTCTCAGGGTTGGCACTAATTGGTGCGCAGTCTCTGGCTGGTCCAGCATTGCCGCGCGCAACCAGGCCGCCTGGGCCACGTCGCGACGCAAGTGTGCCGGCAACACCTTGCTTTCCGCAGCTTGCTGCAGAACGCTCAAGGGCAGTTTCTCGTTCAAGCTGCGAGCGGCATCCAAATCGAAGAGGCTCCGGCCGGAGATCTCCTTCAACTCGGAGTCCTCCGAAAGATCAGCCGCCAGTTCTCGACCATCGTCGTTGTAGCTAAACCCCGCCGGAGTCCGTTGCGCGTAGGTTAGGAACTCAGTCAGGCTTTTTGCCAGCCGCATCCTCAGGCTCAAGAAAAGATTAACGGAAGAACCCGGCAGCCGGCTTTTGTGCCTGGTCAACAATTCATCAAGCTGTGCGCGCGCCTCAGCGAATTTACCCGCTTCCATGGCCAGATGTATTTGATGGAAAGACGTCGAAGCGTATCCGGGAGCTGACTGGTCCACTTTTGCCGCTGCAGAGAGGAGCGCCGCGGCTTGTGGATGATCCGGCTTGATTTTGCCTAAAGCCGCCACCAGCCACGGCAGTGAGGACGTTTCATGCCAACGTTTCAGCGAGTGGTCGAGCGCTTCCAATCCGGGAGTTTCAATCGTATCGATCCAGTCGGTCAGATCATCCTGGCGGAGTTTGGCGTCCAAAGGTTTCTTTTTGTCCGTGGAGTCATCTCCGTCAAACTGGTCCAACAATACTGTGTAGTCCCAAAGATCCTGTTTGAGAGTTTCGTTGTTCTTCTTCAACAGCGCAAGCGCCAGTTCGTGGAGCACCGCGTCGGGATGCAGACGCAGGCGCACTATTTTCAGCAACCTGATCGCCGAGGCGTGAATTGCCTCGAGACTGCGATCACCCAATATCTTCGACAGTTGGCCTTCTGCCTGAGCCAGTGATTCAGTCTTCTTTTCGGGTGGTCCGAGGCTGGCCCTACGCAAGAGCGTTCGCGCGACCAGGTAACTTGCGGTTTCTCGCCAGGGCGACGACTTTTCACGCGAGATGGCTTCGAATTGAGCCTGGGCCTGGTCGAAATCAGCGGCATAAAAACTCGCTGCCGCAATCTGGTAAGCGCGGTCGGCGCGCAGCAAGGGGTCCGCCTCAGCCGGAGCGGCTGCAGGGATCACCTTTCCCTCTGAACAGTTGGCAAAGACCTGGTCCTGGCTCGCAACCCAGTCCTTTACGGCAGCGCTGTCGAGACCAAATTTCTTGATTCGTTGATCCAAAACAGAAGCCGCCGTTTCAAACGCGTCCTTCTGGCAGTTGAGATACGTTTCGTATTCGTTTGGTTTTTCGCGGCGGCGATAGACGCTGACCTTGGGAGCTGCCGCCACACCCGGAACTTTCGCGCGCGCTGTCAACCAGGCCTTGGGCCATTCCTCGTCATAGTCCGGCAAGGAGTAGTCCAACCGCTCGTTCCAGAGCGCCAGCAGGGCCTTTTGCTCTTGCGGGGTGAAACTGTTGCCACTCAACTGTCGATAGGCAACGAAGAGATACGAACGAGCAAAGCTCGGTTGCACAATACCAATCTGCCCGGCCGCAAATTTCTCCAGGGGAAACTCCGGATGGACTGTAAAAGTGAAAACGGCATCAAGAGAAAACGGACCGCAGGCAGCCGAAGGTCGAGCGGCAAGCAGCATCAATGCGACTAGAGCGAGAGCAAATGTTGAGCGGCAGGTTCTGGTACTCATGCGCAGTTTTCTCCAGGACGTTTTGGCAGGCAATGGTGTGTGTGAGTTTACACTGAGACGTGGAAATGAACGAACAGGAGTTCGCAGGCGCTTACTGGACCGTTTACTGGGAGTGTTTACTGGGGGTGTTTACTGGGACCGCGGCGTCCCGGCCCGCCCCAAGTTTGTGAAGATTCTCTGTCCCGGTTAACGCACAAACGTATTAATCACGTGGGGGCGGGACGCCCGCGGTCCCAGTAGGCGAGCTCACTGGTTCCAGTAGGTGACTTCACTTAGCCAGGGATTAGGGTTTTGCTATACTGCGAAAACTGAATGGTCATTCATTTTGCATTTACTGTCTGAGCGGAAACTGTGATGAGGTTTGATTGATGGAACGGGAAACCTTGGAATTCGACGTGGTTTTTGTCGGTGGTGGGCCAGCCAACCTGAGCGGAGCTTATCATCTGGCGCAGTTAGTCAAGCAGCACAACGACTCTGTGGCAAACGGCGAGTTGCGGGCTGATCCCCTGGGCGAGATAGAAATCGCCGTGATCGAAAAGGGCGCAGCGGTCGGTGCGCACGTTCTTTCCGGCGCGGTAATGGATCCGAAAGGATTGAAAGAGTTAATCCCTGATTTTATCGAGCAGGGTGCGCCACTAGAATCACCAGTCAAGGAAGATCACTTTCTTTATCTGACTAAGACGCGGGCGATTCGCTCGCCGATCACGCCTCCTCCCCTCATGAACCACGGCTACTACATCGTGTCGTTGAACCGCCTGACCGCGTGGCTGGGTGAGAAATGCGAGGCAGCGGGCGTGAATGTCTTCCCGGAATTTCCCGGCGCCGACATGCTCTACGACGAGGCCGATCGCGTTGTCGGTGTGCGCACCGGAGACAAGGGGATCGACAAGGAAGGGAAGCGCAAAGCGAATTATGAACCGGGAGTAGATCTGCGCGCCAAGGTTACCGTGCTCGGCGAAGGGCCGCGCGGCTCACTCGCGAAACAACTCATTCAGCGACTCAATTTGGACGAAGGCCGCGAGCCGCAGGTTTACAGTGTCGGCGTGAAGGAACTGTGGGAGTTGCCCGACGACCGTTATCCGGCGGGTCGCGTCACGCACACTCTGGGTTTTCCGTCAGACGCGCAAACGTATGGCGGCGGCTGGATCTACGGCATGCAGAATCGAATTCTGAATCTTGGCTATGTGACCGGTCTCGATTACAAGGATCCTCTGCTCGATCCTCATGCCGAGTTTCAGCGCTTCAAACAGCATCCGTTTCTGACAAAGCTGCTGGAAGGCGGCAAGATGATTCGCTACGGCGCCAAGACGATCGTTGCCGGTGGCTATTTTGCGATGCCTAAGTTGTATGCGGACGGTGTGCTGTTGGTTGGCGATTGCGCAGGCTTTTTGAATTCGCAGCGCTTGAAGGGCATTCACTCGGCGATTAAGAGCGGGATGCTGGCTGCCGAGACGATCTTTGCCGCGCTGGTCGCCGGCGATTTTTCAGCGGGGCAGCTAAAGCAGTATGAAGAGCGCGTGAATGCCAGTTGGATCATGCCTGAGCTGCGCAAGGTGAGAAACTTCCACGCCGCGTTTCAGAGCGGTCGCTGGCTGGGTATAGCGAACGCCGGATTTCAGTTCATCACGGGCGGCAGATCGTGGGGCATTTTTGACCGAGCACGTTCCCTGGCCGGTCACGCAGAGATGAAGAAGCTCTCGAGCTTTGGCTACCGTGGCGACGCAATCGAGCAGCGCTACAAGGATCTGCGATTCGACGGCAAGGTCACCTTCAACAAGCTGACTGACGTCTATCACGCGGCGGTGGGCCACGACGAAGATCAGCCCACACACCTGCATGTGTTGGATCCGAATGTCTGTGCGACACGATGCGTGGAAGAGTACGGCAATCCCTGCCAGCGCTTCTGCCCCGCGGCAGTTTATGAGATGGTCGACCTGGGAGCGCAGGCTTCCAGCGTGCAGGCCGAGGGATCAAATCAACCAACGCGGCCACAACGGCGTTTACAGATCAACTTCTCAAACTGTGTGCATTGCAAGACATGCGACATCATGGACCCTTACCAGATCATTAATTGGGTGACGCCCGAGGGCGGCGGTGGCCCGGACTACAAAGGGATGTAGGGAGAGTGAACCTGCGCGAAGTGTAAGTACGGCTTACGCGACTCATACCAGACCCATTGATCATATGGTAATTTTGTGCTGGTTTCCGTTGTCTGAATTGTTTGAGGAGTTTACCTGATGAGCATCGACCAAATCGCCGCCGAAGCGTTGCGTCTTCCACCGAAGGAGAGAGCGTTACTTGCGGAGTCGCTCTGGGAGAGCCTCCAAGATCCTTATGAAGCACGAACCGATATGGATGATGCCGCCGCACTGGAACTGGCTCTCGAAAGAGACCGGCAGATTGAAAGCGGTGAGGTTGAATCAATATCTCATGATGAGCTAATGGCCAGACTTCGGCGATGATCGTCGAGTACCATCCTGCGGTTGAGCAAGAGCTTAAGGAGGCTCGGACCTTCTATGAGAATCGGTCGTCTGGCCTCGGTGAGCAGTTCATAGACGAATTCGAGCATCAGGCTCTTCGAATTGCTGAGGCTCCGGGACGGTGGGCAATTCTCACTCGAGACATTCGCCGGTCGCTCATGAGGCGCTTTCCTTACGTCATCTACTTTCGACAGCCGAGCGCGGGTCTACTCCGCATCACAGTTGTGAAACATCAGCGCAGACATCCAGTATACGGGTTGGGCGTGAGTAGCAAGGACGATCTAAAACCCACTTGCCGTTGAATTGAATACTGCGTCGAGTGTGCGAATTGAGAGGGTCCAGTGCTCTGAACCTTTAGTCCTCAATTGGCTCGTGCTCTTTGATTTTGATCCGAAAAGGCACGCGCCCGCGAATCACTTCCTCGAGCGCAACGCGCGTGGGCTTGTGTTTTTGTGAGTCGATGTCGATGCGCGGTTTGGCGCCCCGTTGCAATTGCTTGCTTCGTTTAGCGGCGACGATGATCAGTCGATACTTTGAATCGATTTCCGGCTCAACCGCACCTTCCGGTACGTGTGCAATAGCTTCATCAATAGCTGACATAGTTTTATGATTCCTCCAACTCGAGATTTTAAGCGACCGAAAACGTTGCGGCCACTCTTCTGATTTCTTCTTCCTGACGCTCGCGGCGAGCACGCTCGGCATAGACGATTGAGGCCAGTTGCGAGGCGGCCCGTTCGAGGTCGTCGTTAATGATCACATAATCAAAATCTACGTACTGGCGCAACTCAAGCGGCGCGTTACGCAAGCGGAGTTCGAGTTCCATGGGCGAATCGCTTCCTCGTGCGATTAGCCGCTGACGGAGCACCTCGAACGAGGGCGGCAGAATAAAGATGCTTACCGAATCCGGCAGCAGCTTTCCAATGTTTGCCGCACCCTGGACATCGACTTCGAGCACGATATCACTGCCGGCCTTGATCTCTTTAGAGATTTGCTCGCGACCGGTGCCGTAAAAATTGCCGTGCACCCTGGCCCACTCGAGAAACTCGTCGGCAGCCACCAGTTCCTCAAAACGTTCGTGCGATACAAACAAATAGTCGACGCCGGCGATCTCACCGTCGCGTGGCGCGCGCGTGGTGTACGAGACAGAGTACTTGAGCCCCGGCACACTATTCAACACGCGATGGATCAACGTGCCCTTGCCGCCACCGGAAGGCGAACTGACAACGAACAAAACACCGCGGCACATCTGGTTAGCTGGGGCTTCGGTCGTGCTCAAAGATCTCTCCGGATCACTCAACATTTTGCACTTGTTCGCGAAGCTTTTCGACTTCAGCCTTGATGGCGAGCGCTGCTTCCTTGAGAGAAAGATCAGTGGATTTCGATAGCGTCGTGTTCGCTTCGCGATTCAGTTCCTGCAAAAGAAAATCCAGCATCTTGCCGGTTTCGCCCGCTGAGTCGAGAGCTTCGCGGAACTGGGCCAGGTGACTGCGCAGTCGCACCATTTCCTCGCTGACGTCGCTGCGGTCGGCGAGGTAGGCAACTTCCTGGGCCAGCCGGCCGGGATCCAGCTCGATTGTCTGGCCGCTGCGACTGACTAACTCTGCAATCTTTTTCTGGAGCCGCACGCGATAGAATTCAATCAAGCTTCCGGCCGCCGCTTCGATTGTGGGAATCAGCACTTCGATCTTGTCCAGGCGGTCTCGCATCTCCTGTCGCAGGGCCAGACCTTCCTGTTCGCGCATCTTTTCCAACTCATCCAGCGCTTGAGCGACCGCACGTTCGACGCCCGCGACCATCTGGTCATTCAGTCCATTGCGGCCAGGCTGAAGCGCGCCCGGCAGACGAGCGATGATGTTGATATCGGGTTCGCCGGAAACATCAAAGTCCTTCTGAATCGTACGCAGGGCGTTGATATAACCGGCAATCAATGGTCGATTCAGCTCGTATTCCACCTGCGTGGTCCGTTCGAACGTCACTGCGGCGTCGACGCGTCCGCGCGACAGTCGATTGCTAATCTGCCGCTTGACGATCGGCTCCAGCGAATTGATCTCGGAGCTGACGCGCACGTGGACATCGAGAAACCGGTTGTTTACCGTTTTCAAATCAACGGACGCGGAGAAATCGTCACCCAGCACGGTACTCCGTCCATATCCAGTCATTGATTTCATAAGCGTATTGGTTGGTTGCAAGCAATCAATAATCAGCAATCAGTAATCAGCAAGACAGTGTGTGTACATGTTTGCCATTTCATTTCGCCAGAGTTTCAAACAAACGAGCAACGAATCCAGTCTGAATTACCCCTAGTGCCTACTGCCTACTGATTGCTGAGTGCTGATTACTGATTGCTCCCGACTAGTATCTCTTCCCTTTCTTCATCAGCGAACTGCAGTTCGTACAGACGGCGATATTGACCACCCTGGGCGAGTAACTGTGAGTGCGTGCCCATTTCCGTAATCCGGCCGCCTTCCATGACTACGATTTTGTCCGCTCGTCGAATGGTAGACAAGCGATGCGCGATCACCACTGTAGTACGATCGCGAACCAAGTTGGCAATCGCGCGTTGGACCAGACGTTCTGACTCGGCGTCCAGTGCCGACGTCGCTTCATCCAGAACCAGCACCGGCGCATCAACCAGGATCGCGCGGGCGATGGCCAGTCGTTGACGCTGTCCGCCCGAGAGAAAAATGCCGCGTTCGCCGACGATCGTGTCATAGCCTTTTGGCAGCTCGACAATAAACTCGTGGGCAAAGGCGATGCGCGCGGCCTCTTCTATATCCTGCTGCGTCGCGTCCGGTCGCCCGTAGGTGATGTTATAGCGCACCGTATCGTTGAACAGAATTGTTTCCTGCGTCACCAGGCCGATTTGCCGGCGCAGACTGGAAATCCGCGCATCGCGTAGATCGACTCCATCCCACAGTACAGCACCGGAAACCGGATCGTGGAAACGCGGCAACAATTTTGTGAGCGTCGATTTGCCGCCCCCTGACTCCCCGACCAATGCGACCATCGAGCCGGCGGAAATATGCAAACTCACCTCGCGCAGTACGGACTTGGTCTCGTTTGCATAACCAAAAGAAACTCCACGAAGTTCGATCTCGCGCCGCAACGGCGTGAGGTCTGTTGCCCCGGCTTTCTCAGGAATCTCCGCATGCTCGTCCATCGCCTCCCAAACATGGTGGGCGGCAGCCAGGGCCTGTTCCATCGCGTTCTGCAGACGCGACAGCTTGCGCATTGGGTCATAGCTACGAAACAGAAAGAAAAGGAATGTCAGGAATTGAGCGGCGCTCATTCGTCCGGCTGCGATTTCGCGCTGCCCAAAGAACAGCAGCACGACCACGAACACTACACCGATCATTTCGATCGTGGGTGGCGCGAAGCCGACGATGCGCGCGGTGCGCAGATTCGCTCGCACAATCCTTCTGGCCACGGTGGTGAACCGCTCGCCCTCGCGCGCTTCCGCTCGATATGCCTTGACGATGTTGTGATTCGCCAAAGCTTCCTGGGCGGTATCGGTGAGCAGCTTATTGCCTTCAAAGCTTTCGCGTGCAAGATTACGTAATGAAGTGCCAAAGCGCGCGGTCAGCACCGCAATGATTGGGGCAATGATCAAAGAGCCAAGCGTCAGACGCCAACTATAAAAGAAAGAGGCCGCCAGAAAAGCAATCAACGTAAAACTCTCGCGCAGCATGTCACGCAATGTTCCGGTGACCGCCGCCTCAATCGCCGCGGCACTCGACACTAAACGCGAGACCAAATAGTTCGTGCGGTGCCGTTCAAAAAAACTTGCCGACTGGGCCAGCAGATGACTGTACAAATCCTGGCGCAGCCGCAACACTGCCGACTGTCCGATGCGCGCCATCAGATAGGTCGAAAAATACTCGGCGATACCTTTAACGGCCGTAAAGAGAACTAACAGCAGCGAGATTGTCTGCCACGCGGCCAGGCGTGAGTCGGGAATGATTCGTTGCAGTCCAAAAAGTGTCTTGGTTTTGTGACCGGTTGCCTGCAGAGCCTGATCGAAGATCGGCACGATCAGCCCGCCAATCGCACTTTCCAGGATGCCGACCAGAAGCATCGCAAAGGTTGCCAGCGTAAATGTTCCCCAGTGAGGCTTGAGATATCTTAGAAGTCGCCGAAGATCTTTCATCGCGTCGCGAAAATCTCTGTTCTGGTGTTAGCAGGAAGGAACCGGGGCTCAACGGTAAAACCAGACTATACTGAGGCAACAAAACAAGGTCAAGGCAGATCATCGCGTGGTCCATCAGATCTCTCTTTTTTGTGACAAGTCTGGCTTTATCGACAGGAGAGCGCTCAGTTAGGTTATAATCCCCCAGCAGATAGGACCACTTTCCTAGGGGCGGGGAGAATCTCTTGGAACAATCAGCGACGCGGAAATATAGCGGCAAGCGGCTATTGATTGTCGACGACGATGCAGACATGCGTTTGTTGCTGGCGGAGTATTTTCGCCGCCTTGGATTCGAAGTGGAAGAACGTGACAGTGGCACGGCCGCGTTGGAGCCGGCCGTTTTGGGAGAATTCGACTGTTTCATTTTCGATGTTTCGATGCCGGGCATGTCCGGGTTTGAGCTACTAAAAAAGATCCGAGAGCGAGGCGTGCAAACAGCCGCGCTCTTTCTCACGGCCCACGATCAGTTGGACGATAAAGTTGCCGGGTTTGAAGCCGGCGCCGACGACTATCTGGCAAAGCCATTTAGTCCGCGCGAGCTGGAATACCGAGTCGAGGCTTTGCTTAGGCGTTCGGCCAGGATTCAGCCGGTGGTCGATGGCGATCGGATCGAAGTGGGCGATCTGGTGATCGACAAGCGGCGTCATGAAGTGAGCCGCGGCGGCAATCTGATCGAGCTGACCCCGCTGGAGTTTCAAATCCTCGAATTGTTGGCGACGGAGCCCGGCCGCGCCTGGTCGCGTAACGATTTGCTTGATCGAGTTTGGAGCACCGACTACGAAGGCTATCAGCGCAACATCGACCCGCATATCAATCGCCTGCGCAAAAAGCTCGAGGCCGATCCGAAGCATCCGCATTACGTACTGACAGTCCGCGGGCTTGGCTATAAGCTCAACGAATCTCCTTAGCTGACATGTAACGCAAGCTGTTGGCTTGCGCGGGTAACGCAAGCTGTTGGCTTGCGCGGGTAACGCAAGCTGTTGGCTTGCGCGGGTAACGCAAGCTGTTAGCTTGCGTCGGTCGCTACGCTCAATGTAAATCGTAGATCGAGTCGTCGGCGAACATCGCAAACTAACAGTTTGCGTTACATTCGGAGGAAATCGATGGGACAGTGGTTAGCGGCCCTGATACTTTTTTTGGTTTGGTTTATTCTGAGCGTCGTCTTTCACAAGAGCGGCATGATTCACGTGCTCTTGCTCTCCTCGATCGCTGTTTTTGTAGTGCAACTCGCGGCCGTCCGAAAGACTCGCTACCATCAAAGCCTCACCCGTCGCGCTGATTCAGCGCCCAAGCCTTAGCGATCCGGCCGCGCATCAACACACTCCCTAAGCGTCCGAAACCCCAGACTCTCTGCGTTGACTCAGCGTGCTCGGCGCGTCTGCGGTGAGCGTGGTTTGAGCTAAGACTCACCGCGGAGACCGGAGGTAGACGCAGAGAAGACGAGCAAAGTAGGCCACTACCCAGTTCGACCTTAGCTTGACCCTCTCTATTGCTTCGGCAACAATGCTCCCGGTAATGGCATCAACCATTAGGCAGGAAATCCCCTAAGCGTTGCCACGCCGACTGTTGCCGGTCGAGCAGTCTCTTGAGAGTGAGGTTTTTGTTATGAGCCTGGGTCAAATCAGTATCAGAATATCAGCCAAATTGGCCGCAGTTGTCCTACTCGTTTCGTGCGCAATGGCCGCTCTGGCGCAGGACGTACCGCGACAAACGGTGGCCATCGCTTATCCTCTGGACGAGACAATCACGGTCAAATTTCGCGGCACGACACTGCTGCCGCGGCTAAAAGGGGAAGCGAAGATCAGGCGCAGCAGCCGTCGCGGAACGAGGGTTGAGCTGAGCATCGAGAATATGCCGCGCGCGTCGGAACTCGGTGGTGTCTACACGACATATATTGTGTGGGCCATTTCACCTGAGGGCGTAGTTGATAATCTCGGCGAGATAAAACGGAGCGGCAACAGCATCATCGATTCAAAAATCGAGGTCACTACTACCTTGCAGACGTTTGCACTGATCGTTACCGCCGAACCTCACTTTTTGGTAAAAATTCCCAGCCGCATGGTGATCATGGAGAACCTGCCGCCGCTTTATCCAAGCGGCGCCCAAATCGAAACGGCGAGCGTCAAGTACATCGGAAACAGCAGCGATTATTTTAAGAACCCCGGCGTGCCTGATCTCGCCGATCGCGACTATCGCGATACGCCGGTTGCTTTGCTCGGCGCGCGCCAGGCAGTCAAACTGGCAAAGTATGCGGGCGCCGATCAGGATGCCGAAGAGGAATTGAAGCAGGCAGAAACTCAGCTTAGCGCCGCGGAAAATGGCTGGCGCACAAAGCTACCTCCCGCCGAGTTGGATGTGCTGGCGCGCAAAGCTACAGCAGCCGGCGCTCATGCCGAGGAGATCGCTATGGCGCGGCGCGCGGCACGTTTACGCCGTGAAGACATTCGCCGGCGGGACGACGCAGTGCGATCCGCGGAAGAGTCCGCAGCCAGCGCCAACCAGCGCATCGAGGAGTTGCGCGGAGAGCTGGCTAAAGAAACGCGTGCCCGCGAACTTGCCGAACGCGACGCGGCCGCGGCCAACGATCAGGCACGCGATCTGCGCATCGAGAATGCCAGGCTGCGTGACGATCTGGCGAGTGTTCGGTCTGAAGGCGAGGCAGCGAAGATTAAGCTGGCACGGCTGGAGGGAGTCCGCCAGGCGGAAGAAGCAAGAAGAGAGAGCGAGCGCCGAGAACAGGAACGGCGCACTGCGGAAGTGACTCTGAAACAGAACCTCGGGCAATTCGGGACGGTTCGCGATACTCCAAAAGGGTTTCAACTGGTTCTTCCGGACTCGATCTGGGCGGGCATGCGCGCGCAGAAGTTGACGGCGGCAGCCGCTGCTAAGTTGGAACCGTTGGCCGCCTTGCTGGCCAGCAATCCGGACTACCAGATTCAAATCGAAGCGTTCAGCGACAGCAAGGGCGACGAGGTCACACTGCAGCAGTTTACTCAGGAGCGCGCACGAGCCCTTGCCGAACGGTTCCAGGCTGCAGGGGTGGACTCCGCACGCATCCAGGCCAGCGGGATGGGCGCGGCCAATCCCGTAGCGCCGAACACCACTCTCAACGGACGCACCAAGAACAGACGCATCGAGATTACTTTCGTTCCTGTGAACGGGCGGAGTACGGCGGCGAATTAGTAGGCAAACGGCAGGAGGCAGTAGACAGTAGGCAGAAGGCAGTAAGCAGTAACTGGTGGATTGACTGCTACAATCTGTTAGCTGCTTGGATCAGGTAAGTGCCTGCCACCGCCCGCAGCGCCTTCTGTCCACTGCATACTGCATACTGCTTTCTGCTTACTGCCTTCTGCCTACTGATTCATGTCTCCGCTCGAAGTCCTTCAACTTGTCGGCTACAGCATTGGCGCAGCGCTGCCTCTCTGGCTGGCGGCCTTGCTGCTCTCGCACCGCCGCAAACTGGCGCCGCTCGAACGAGTTCTATTTGTGCTGGCGCTGAGCATCGGCGGCTGGCACACCAGCAACCTCATCATCACGTTGCATGAACTGTTCGGATTGAGTAGCGAGCAGTGGATTACTTTTCTCCGACTGGCCGATACGGTCTCGGTCGTTTGTATCACCTTTGCCTACTCCTTTCTGCTACACGTTCATACGCATCTTTGGGCCAATGCTGCGTCTCGCCCGCTGACGCGGAGCGAGAAGATAGGCGTCTATTCCTCGTACTTGCCGACCCTGTTTATCGGCTTTGCTGTTTCAAAGATCTGGATCGGCAACTATGCGCCGATGCTGGTCAAGACCAGGGTTTTTGTTTTGCCCTTCGCATTTTGGGTGGCTTATGTGCTGGGCCGGATAGCCTTCACCGAACTGCGCATCGCTCGAGAGACTTCGAATCCCAGCGAGCAGCGCATCATGCGCACACTGGCCGGATCGTTTATCGCCGTCGGACTGGTGATCTTTGCCGCAATCGCCCTCGGAGTGGGCGAGGGCACACCGCTCGGACTGTACCTCAAGACTGTTGCTAATCTGGGCTCACTGCTGCCGTCGGCTCTCCTCGCGTACTACATTTACCGATATCGATATCTCGAATTGGTGATCGAAGGCAGTCTGGTGGCAGCCACCTTCGCGGCCGTGGTCTTGACCATCTACCTTTATTTCATTCGCACGTTTGGCGAATGGGCCACGCATCGCTTCGGCGTCAGGCCGGGCGTAATCGAAGCCGTCTTAATTCTGGCGCTCACGCTGGCCGCGGCGCCCCTGCGAAAATGGATCGAGCAGCGCTTTCAAAATCTATTCGAGCAGCAAGCCACTCTTTATCGAGAGATCGTCGATCGCATTGGGGCGCATGGAGGGAAATACAAGGAACTGCCTGAGCTTCTGCGTTTTGTCGAAGAACGATCGGCCCAGGCGTTGGGACTCCGCGAAGTGCGCGTCGTGGTCGCCGATAGCTCTGACATAACGGAGCCCGCGCCATCAGACAGCCTCATTGAGCGGCCGCGAGCCGAGCCGTGGATCGAACAGGTGCTCCTCAGCTCGAAAGATCATGAGTGGACCCCGGTCGAAGACTATCCGGTGCTGGCGAAGCGGGGCTTTAGACTGGCGTTCCCACTGCGCCGTCAGGATCACACAGTGGGGCTTTTGCTGGTCGATGGACCAGGCGGCAGCCTCACACCCGACGCGCGCGCGGTGCTGGGCATTATCGCCGGCCAAACCGCGGTGGCCATCGAAGACTGTCGTTTGGTCGAGCAGAACGTGCGGCTCGAGCGGCAACTCGGCGAACAGGAGCGTCTCGCCGCGCTCGGCCAGATGGCGGCGACGGTGGCCCATGAGATCAAGAACCCGCTGTCGTCGATCAAATCCATCGCCCAGGTCATGAGCGAAGACGAAAAACTAAGCAGGGAATATGCGCGCGATCTCAGTTTGATTGTTGGCGAGACCGATCGCTTAAGCCGCAGCGTAACGCAGCTCTTGAGCTTTGCCCGCAGGCAGGGTCCGGGTGAACTGCCCTGCCGGATTGATGAGTTGGTCAACTCAGTCACCGAGCTCTTGCGTCCGGAAGCAGAGAGTCGCGGTGTTCACGTCGAACGAGCGATTGAGACCGATAATGAGTTGAGCGGCCTGGCCGCTGCGGCGGTGCGCGACTCAGTCTCGAACCTGCTCTTGAACGCGATCCAGGCGACGCCGGAAGGAGGCCGGATCCAGATTGAAGCCAGACTCTTGAATGGGCAGGCGCTGATCGCCATTGGCGATGGTGGTCCAGGCGTCGATCCTGAGATTAAACAACGAATCTGGGAGCCGTTCTTTACCACCAAACAACGAGGCACCGGTCTGGGACTGGCGATTGTGCGCAAGCGTATGGAAGAAGCGGGCGGTACCGCTCGTTTGGCAGCGACGCCAAATGGCGAAGGGGCGCGCTTTGAGTTGCGAGTTCCGATCGCTTAGGCATTGAGGTCTTTGCCTTAGCAACCTGTTGAAAAATATGAGTCAAGTCAAAGAAACCATGCGATTCACAAAGTCACACGAACACGAAATAACCCTAAGAAAACCACAACTTGTTTCGTGTGACTTCGTGTTCCTTCGTGTAGTTTCGTGGATCGTAAATCACTTCTTCAGCAGCCTGCTGAATCCGCATGGGCCAACAAATCAGTAGTGATGTTATGAAGCAAGCGCCTCCCCACCTTGAGTAGTAAACTCAAGGTGCTCTTTGACGGAGACTGAAAGGAGGCGCTATGGACCCAATATATATCGGCGTTGACTTTCATGCACGACAACAG
>Ga0179594_10000032_pt1 | contig 60280 bp, 55 predicted proteins | sample CZOMad1_1_08_16f_FD_148625 | JGI IMG/M metagenome (GOLD analysis project Ga0179594, IMG submission 148625) | Vadose zone soil fungal communities from Angelo Coast Range Reserve, California, USA - CZOMad1_1_08_16fungal (Illumina Assembly) | ecosystem: Environmental > Terrestrial > Soil > Vadose...
CGCTGGCGTCAAAAGTGAAACCGGGAGGTCACCTCTCCGCCTGGGTTTATGGGGCCGAGAACAACGAATGGATCACACGTTTTGTAAATCCGCTGCGCAAAGGGCTGACTTCGCGCATCAATCCGCGCGCGCTTCTGCACCTGTCAAAACTGCCCACCGTGGCGCTCTACCTGGCGACCAAGTTGATCTATCGACCGTTGAATGCGGTCGGCAACGGCGCCATCGCGCAGCATCTTTTCTACAATGACTATCTGAAAGCGATCTCGGGTTTTGGCTGGCGGGAGCAGCACACAATCGTCTTTGATCATCTGGTGGCGCCCACGGCGTTTTATGTCTCACGCGCAGAGTTCGAGGAGTGGTGGCAGGAGATCGGGGCGCGCGACCTGCAGATCAGTTGGCACAACAAGAACAGTTGGCGCGGGTTTGGGAGAACGGGATGAAGGTGACGTTCGAATGGGACGAAATAAAGGATCGTGAAAACCGAAAGGTTCACAAGGTCAGCTTTAGTGAGGCCAAGACTGCCTTCAACGATCCGTTTTTCATTACCTTTCCTGACGATGTACACTCAGTCCAAGAGGAAAGGTTGCTCAGTATCGGGACATCTATTAGGGGCAGGGACTTGCTGATCGTACATACCGAGAGCTATGAAGAGGACGGCGTCATCGTTGTGCGCAAAATCAGCGCGCGGAAGGCAACTTCATCGGAGCGGAGAATTTATGAAGAAAACGAAGACTAGTAAAAACAAGGAAGCCGAGATGCAAAGCGAATATGACTTCGCGGGAAAGACGGGCGTCCGCGGCAAGTATTATCAAGCCTACCGTCGTGGCCACAGTGTCAGGATTCACAAGGCAAACGGTACCGTCGCGACACAACACTTCACACTTCAGGAAGGTGCAGTCATGCTCGAGCCGGATGTTCGAAAGTATTTCCCAAACTCCGAGTCGGTTAACCAAGCGCTACGCTCGCTGATTTCCCTTATTCCAAGCAACCCACCGAAGCGCGGAATTACATCGGACAAGAACCGAATGAAGTAGGAGAAGGAACAGGAACTGCGTTTGAAGGGAAATAATCATCCTCGCGGTGAAAGGGGCAACGACGCTCAGTCCCTCAACAACGTAACGCGATCAGCCGGCAACACAACTGTGCACCTATCTCCGACAGCCAGTCCCGAATGACTGAGTATTAACGCCTCGAGCAGCAGACCATTAGCATTAAGCTTGATACTGGTCGTCGCACCTGAAAACTGGATCTCGCTGACTTGCGCCGGCAAAACGTTTTCGCCCGCGACTTCGTCTTTCGCGATCAGCAGATGCTCTGGACGAATCGCCAGCGTGCAGGGTTTGTTCAGCGGCGGTAACTCCGCGGGCTGCACCGGCAGGCGCAGCAAGTGTCCGCCGTCGAGCGTCTTGAACTCGCCGGTTTCCGTCTTCATCGCGCTGAGACGCATCGCTCGAATCAGATTATTTCGCCCCAAAAACCGCGCCACCGAAACCCGCGCCGGCCGCTCGTACAATTCCCTGGGCGCTCCCAACTGCAGAATCTGACCCTCGAACATCACGGCAATACGATCGCATAACGCAAATGCTTCCTCCTGATCGTGCGTCACGTAGACTGCTGTCAGTCCCAAACGCTTGACCAGCTCGCGCAGCTCGCCACGCGTTTCTTCGCGCAAGGTTACGTCGAGATTCGAAAGCGGCTCGTCAAACAAAAGCAAAGCAGGCTCGATAGCGATGGCGCGGGCAATAGCCACACGTTGTTGTTGGCCGCCGGACAACTCCGCCACGCCGCGCTTTTCGTAGCCGGGTAATTGCACCAGCTCAAGCGCCAGCGCCACGCGTTCGGCAATTTCCGGCTTGGCTTTTCGGCGCGCGCGCAGACCAAAAACTACGTTCTCGAAGACGTTGAGGTGCGGGAAGAGCGCGTAGTTCTGAAACACCATGCCAAAGCCGCGCGCTTCAGGTGTGATGTTAGTGATATCGCGCTCGTCAAAGCTGATGAGGCCCGTGTCCGGTTTTTCCAGACCGGCGATCATGCGCAGGGTCGTGGTCTTGCCGCAGCCCGATGGTCCAAGCAAGCCGAAAAACTCGCCGCGCTCGATTTCGAGCGCGATGTCCTTTACCGCGGCCACGGAATCGTAGCGCTTGGAGATGTTTTGCAGAGAAAGGAACGGCATAAGCCGATGTCCGATGCTGATGTCCGACGATGATGTCCGACGAACTTCAGTTTGTCGTCGGCTTTGCGAGAAGAATGATTGGCTCAATCACGACAAGCTGAAGCTTGTCGGACATTTCATCTGCCGCCGCGCCCGCGGATCTCGGTGTCCCAGTAACGTAGCCAGACGCTCCCTTGCTTGCGCAGCAAATCCCAATCGACGGGCATGCGTGTAAACGGTTCATTCATCCAGGCCGGCAGTTGTTTGCGATCGAGATCAGTGCGCGCTGGAAGTCGATCATAATTCTGTGCGGCGTGCACGAGACTCTCCGGCGTCGTGACGAACTCATAAAACCGCCGTGCTTCCTCTTCGTGTTGTGCGCCGCGCACGATGGCAATCGCGTCCGTGACCACGGGGGTGCCGCTCGCGGGAATCGTATAGGCGAGTGGCAGCCCTTTGCGCTGGTAAAGCTTCACATCGGGCATGTCCCAGAGACTGATTAAGCCTTCGCGCCGCACGAGTTTCTGCACCATCAAGGTGCCGTCCGCGGTGTATTCGTGCACGTTCGTATCAAGACGACGCAGCCAGGCATACCCCTGTTCCGGCGAGCCGGTATCTTTGTAGAAGCGCCAGATCATCGCTCCAAAGATTGCTCTCATCGAGTCGGACGGATCGGGTTTGCGGATCAAAATCTTATCGCGCCACTTTGGATCGAGAACGTCGTCCCAGTCTTTGGGCGCCTCGGCCGCGCTCACTGCTTCGCTGTTGTAGACGATTACTTCCGGCGTTTCATAGGTTCCATACCAGCGATCCTGCGGGTCGTGAGCAGTCGCAGGAACTTTATCGGCCCAGGTCGGACGATAAGGTGCGAGCAGGTTTTCTTCCGCGGCCTGTTGAAACGTGGTGTGGGCCGCGCCCCACCAAAGATCCGCCTGCGGACGATTGCGCTCAGCGCGAACGCGGTCAAAGACTTCGCGCGAACCCATATCGAGAAACTGGATTTCTGTTTCCGGATGAACCTGTTTGTAGCGAGCTACAAAATCCTTCAGCAGATCCTGCCCATGCGGTGTGTAAATCAACAGCTTGTGAGTGGAGGATTGTTCGTGGCGGCACGAGCAAAGCAGCAGTGTGAGAGAGATAATTGCAAAGGCAAAACGAGTCTTGGCCATCATGTCCGGTTACTAGAGCAAAGTGATCAGAACAGCGGCTGGCATGCTAACACATTCATCATGTCCGAAGGGCCGACAGTTAATGAACCCCTTCGTGAGTGGCCTTATCAAGCACTCACGGTCCAGCTTCTGAACAGATTACTTTAACGCAAAGGACGCAAGGGTTTTTCGCAAGGGACGCAAGGGTGCTTCGAAGGGAACGAAGGGTTGTACTTTGCGTTAGAATGAAGGCCAATGACCACGACTCTCAAACGCAGATTGCTGAGGGCGGGCGGCTGGAGCCTGGTGAAGAGAGTTATCAAGCCTGTTCCCGTCGTTGGCTCGCTGTTGGCTATTGGCCTCGCAGGTCACGTGATCAAGAAAAAGGGTTTGCTACGCGGTATGATCCATGTCGGTCTGGATGTTACTCCCGTAGTGGGCACTGCCAAAGGCGTCGTGGAAGTCTTCACCGGCGATTTGATTCCTGATAAGAATGCTCAGCAGCAGGATCTTCCCGAGACTAAACCACGATCAGCCGCAGATGAACGCGGATTCGGAAGAAGGTAGCAGGAGGCAGACAGTAGGAGGCAGGAGGCTGGAGGCGGAAAGTGTTGTTGCCGCTATTGTAGAGTTCCGTATCCGCAGGTTGATAAGAAACTACCCGGCTGCAACACAAATCCTAACCACGAACGTTCGCTCCTGCCGTCTGCTTCCTGCCGCCTTCTTCCTAATCCGCGTTCATTCCGCGGCTAATTTCCCGACGTCCCCGCATACACGGCCGGCCGAGCGTCAAACGGGCGCGCCTGCTCATACGCATGGGCCAGACGAAAGAGCGCCGCCTCGGACCAGTATGGACCAAGCAGTTGAAAGCCAATCGGCAGCCCCGAAGCAGACAAACCACACGGCACGCTCATTCCGGGTATGCTGGCGAGATTTGCCGTCACGGTATAGATATCGTTCAGATACATCGCCAAAGGATCGTCAACCTTTTCGCCTAGCGGAAATGCCGGCGTCGGCGCGGTGGGCGTGATAATTGCGTCGCAGCTTTCAAAGGCTTTACGGAAATCCTCTTTCAAGAGAGCGCGCACCAACTGGGCCTTGTGATAATAGGCATCGTAGTAGCCGGCCGACAAAACATAGGTACCAAGCATGATGCGCCGCTTCACCTCAGGTCCGAATCCCTCTTCGCGCGTACGCCGGTACATCGAGCGCAACTCGGGGGCGTCCTCGGCGCGGAACCCGTAACGCACACCGTCAAAGCGCGCGAGATTAGACGAAGCCTCGGCAGTGGCGATTATGTAGTAGACAGCGATGGCATTTTTCGCGCGTGGGAGATCGACCGGAACGATCTCGGCGCCCAATTCGCGGTAGGTTTCGACAACAGCTTCAACCGACGAACGCACTTCCGGATCGAGGCCTGCGCCAAACAACCCCTGGGGAAAGCCGATGCGCGCACCCTTAACGTCGCCGGCGCACTCTGCGTGGTAGTCAGGCACGGGCACTTCGGCTGTTGTTGCATCATGCGGATCGCGTCCCGCAATCACACCCAGAACGGTCGCTACGTCGCTCACGGTGCGTCCGAATATTCCGACCTGATCAAGTGAAGAAGCGAAAGCAACCAGGCCATACCGCGAGTTTCGTCCATAGGTAGGTTTCAGGCCTACCACGCCGCAAAACGAGGCGGGCTGGCGCACAGAACCCCCCGTATCCGACCCGAGGGCCACGGGAACAATGCCGGCAGCAACAGCGGCTGCTGAGCCACCCGACGAACCACCGGGTACGCGCGATGTGTCCCAGGGATTCCTGACGGCGCCAAAAGCCGAGTTCTCGTTCGAGGATCCCATCGCGAACTCGTCGCAGTTTGTCTTGCCGACGATCACCGCTCCGGCCGAAAGCAGGCGCTCGATCACAGTGGCATTGTAGGGTGGATGATAGTCGCCGAGGATCCTTGAGCCGCAGGATGTTTGCAGACCACGCACGCAGATGTTGTCTTTGATCGCGATGGGAATGCCGGCCATCACTGGGACCGTGGGCGTCTCGCCCGCTCTTTGCTGCTTGAGACTCGCATCTATCTCGTCCGCCCTGCTCATCGCTCCCGGCCGATCAATCTCTAAAAAAGCATTCAACGTCTCGTTGAGTGTTTCCGCGCCATTCAGGGTTGACTCAGCGATAGCGAGAGCGGTCGTCTCACCTCGCGCGATGCGAGTCTTCAGTGTCTCGATAGATTCCTTAACTGTCATTTTGATCTGCGGTTGAATTTCTTGATTCGTTGAGAAAAAGTTCAAAGCACCTTCGGCACGCGAAAATGTCCCGCGGCGGGGTCGGGTGCTTCTGCGAGCGCGAGCTGCTGCCCGAGCGAAGGTACGACCTGGTCAGCCCGGGAGGAATCGGTAAACTCGCCCTCGGCAGTCAGGCCGCCAATGACCGGGTCAATGTTGCTCGTATCGACTTCGCTCAACTGCTCAACGTAGGTGACGATCTCAGCGATTTGCGGCGCAAACATCAGCACTTCTGCGCGACTGATTTCCAGGTGTGCGAGTTGGGCAATCTTTTCAATATCAATTTCGTTGATTGGCATTATGGATTCCTGGAATTTTGCCTTTTGAGCACAGATTTCAGATTTGCGATTATTTGAGATCTCAAAACTCGGAGGTCAAGCTCAAGTCTGAGATCTGAGATCTGAGATCTGAGATCTGAGATCTGAGATCTGAAATCTGGGATCTGAAATCTGAAATTTCAATCGAAACCGTCATCAGAGTGCTCGCGCTCAAACAGCCTCGTCGCGTTCCATTCGCCTGGTGCAACTCATGGCCGCGCCCAGAAACGCTTTCCGCAGCTTGCTATCCTGGATCGCCGCAGCGGCCGAGACCAGTTCGAACGGAATTGGCATTTCGCGCTCCGGCATCGGTTGCCCCTGCGCCGCTTGCTGCCTGTCCTTCGCTGCCTGGACTGCTTTCGGATCAACCCGGAACTCTATGAACGTCACCACACCCTTTCCCAGCAGCGAGCTTAAACGAAAAACCAGTTGCCCACTCATCGACTCGAGCTGGCGGCGCCAGATTTCGTCGGCAACCGCAACAATTAGCCTGTTTTGTTGAAGGCCAATCGGTTCAGTCTGTTGTCGCAACCCGTCACCGGCCAGATGATTCCACGCGACCATGGCTGCGGTCTCTCTGATCGCTTCAGTATCGCCAGCCATTTTCAACAAGGCCGGTAGCTGGTTGATCAGTTGGTCCATTCGTGCTCGGTTCCCTGCGCGATTTGCGATTTGAAAACTTCCAACTAAAATCACTACTCGATCGAAACCTTAGTCTAGCCGAGAACTTCTGCAAGCGACAACCAACACGCTTGATGACCCAGCGAGTGAATCCAGAAACAAAGAAGAACGCATGAAACCACTAACCGAAACAGGTTTTTTCCGGGAGCCGCTCTTGCTGGCGTCCAGCAGCCCGCGCCGAGCGGAGATTCTGCGCGCCGTCGGTTGGCCGTTTGCGGTAGTCAGCGGCGCCGTTGACGAGACTCGGCCCGCAAATGAAGGCGCCGTCGAATATGTCAGACGACTGGCCCAGGCTAAAGCCAAAACGGCTGCTTTAAATCTTTCAACAGGTCTGGTGCTCGGTGCGGATACGGTGGTTGTGATCGAAGGTGAAATCCTGGGTCAACCCCGCGATGCTGACGACGCGCGGCGGATGCTCAATCTCCTGCGCGGTAAATGGCACGAAGTGCTAACCGGAGTGGCCCTGATACGAGTCGCACAAGAGGTTCAGCCGGTTGTCGATCACGAGGTGACCCGAGTCCGATTCTCGCCGATGTCTGTGGCAGAAATCGAATGGTACGTCGGCACGCGCGAACCATTTGGCAAAGCCGGCGCTTATGGTATTCAGGGCCAGGCGGCACTATTCATCGAAGAAATTCAGGGCGACTACTTCAACATCGTTGGCTTACCAATCAGGCTCGTTTTCGAACTGTCGCAGAGACTTGCGTAACGCAAACTGTTAGTTTGCGATGGCGCAAGCTAACAGCTTGCGCTACCACAAAGAAAGGCCGCCAAACGGCGGCCTTCAATCATTTCCCTGTCGAACTCATTCACAGGATTTTATCCAACTGGCTCGCGAGCTGTGCCATCTGGTTGCCATCGGGATCCAAACCCTTGATCGGATCGCCCGAGAGGTTGCCCTGCTTATCCAGAATCACCACAGAAGGCAATTCCACCGCGCCGAGTTTCTTGGCCGCCAACATGTCCGGGTCGCGCAGCACGGCTATATCAGTGCCGTATTTCTTGGCGAAGGCGCGCAACTGTTCGTCGGACGCATAGTTCTTTGCTTTGCTGTTGTCGGATTCCGTGCTTATCCAATAGACGGCGACACCGCGGTCACCGTATCGATCCGCCAGCTTCTTGACGCCCTGCAGTTGCGTTCGCGAGAGAGGCAGCCACGAGGCGCCAAAGGCCAGCACCACTACCTTGCCGCGCAGGCTTTGAGCCGTCACGGTTTGACCATTGATTGAACGCAACGAGAAGTCAACCGGACCGGAGCTCGCCTTCTGGCCAAAACTCATCGGCGCGACACACGTCAGGGCCAGCAGCAATGCGGCAATTACGGGTTTGCGAATAGCTAATTTCATTTCGGCTCCTTTTGTCGTCCGTCGCGCGACGGCATCAAGCTCTTGCCGCATCATTCCACCTGGTGCGGCATTGTCCCGAGAGCGACGACGACCAGTTGGATGATAGTGTGACGATTTCCGTTGGCGCACCTTTTCGCGTTCGCCTGGATGGTTTCGTGTAAGTTCAAACTGCGTTTGGAGGTTCGCCGCCAAACACCTCCTGGTGCAGCGCGCGGTAATCTTCCCACGTATCGATATCGCGAGCAATCAAGGGTGAGTCGACGGGCACGCGAAGAACTTGCTCTCGATGCTCGTCGAAAAGCCCGCGCAGACCTCGCTGAGGGTCAAGATGCAGGAGTTGCTCACGAAAACAAAGATCGACCAGGACCGGGTGCCCACCACCGCCCTCGTATTTGGGCGCCAGCAGCTTCGCGGAGCGAGTCGTCCAGCTACTTATTAGAGCAGCGATTACTTTTGCGGGAATGGCCGGGTAATCAGCGGGAGCGATAAGCGTGGCCTGGCAATCGAGCGGTATTTCCCGCACGCCGCAAGCGATTGACTCGCCCATCTCACTTTCCGGATCAGGATTGAGCGCAAAGCGGACTGGGTAGCGCTGCAGCGCTTCTTTGATTGCTTCCGCTCGATGGCCGACTACGACGACGATAGTCTCAGCGCCTCCACGCCGCAGGTAGTCAATGCAGTTTTCGATGACGGTCTGTTCGCCGAAGGGAAGCAGCGGCTTGAACGCGCCCATGCGTTTTGATTGGCCGGCGGCGAGTAGGATGGCGGCGACTTTCATAAGAGTCTGGAGTCGCGAGTCTGGAGTCGCGAGTCGCTAGTCGGAGTCTGGAGTGGAGTCTGTAATCTGGAATCTGGAATCTCGTGGCATGAGTCTGGAGTCTTTTCAGCCCATACCTCACGAGTTTCGGTGAACAGAACTCACGACTCCAGACTCACGACTCCAGACTCACGACTCCAGACTCACGACTTCTAGACTAATTCTTTCAATGCGCGAATCGTGTACTGGCGCGTCATCTGCTTGCGCCAGTTCATCACAAAGTCCGTGTTATCGAGTGGGCGAGCTTTGACGTAGGCGGCTTCGGCGGCGGCCTGGATTTGATCTTCGGTCAGGGGCTTTCCGATCAGGGTTAGCGCAGCTTCATTTATTTCGATTGGGGAAGGGGCGATGCCGCCGAGCACTATTCGGGCGTCTGCCACGATTGCGGTCACTGGGACCGTGGGCGTCCCGCCCGCCCTGTTTTGCAATCGATCAAGCTTAACCCACGCTGCCACTCCCAATACCGGAAAATCAAACGCGCCACGCCGGCGCAGTTTTTGATACGACGCGCGCCAGCCATTTGTCGGCGGCAGATGAATGTCGACCAGCAATTCGTCCGGGCGCTTTTTCAAGTAATCGATGCCGTCGTCGTTGTAAAAACCCGCCGCGTCAATCATCCGCTCGCCCAGTGTCGAGACCAGACGAAACCTCGCTCCAATCGCCACCATCACCGGCACCAGATCCGAAGACTGCACGGCCCAGCACTTCGAGCTGCCCGGCGCCACCCAGCAAACGTCGCCGTCTTTCTTCAAACAGAAGTTGATGCCTTTGCGCCATTCGTAGTTCTGATCGTAGTAGTTGCAACGCGTATCGAGCAGAAGATTGCCGCCGATGGTTCCCATGTTGCGCAGGATGGGAGTTGAGATCGTCCGCGCCGCCTGGGCGATCACCGGATAATCTCGCTTGATAATCGGGTGTTCGATAATGTCAGTCAGCGTCATTGACGCGCCGATTCTGATTCCTGTCTGGCCGTCGCCGGAGATCTGATTCAGCTCCTCGAGTCTCATTACCGAGATCACTGTCCGCGGCGTCTGCTGCCGCCGCTTCATGTTCGGATACAGATCCGTGCCCCCGGCGACGAACTGAGCCTCTGGCCCAACGTCACCGATAATCTTCACCGCCTCCGCGACGGTTCGCGGCACGCGGTATTCAAATTTGGGCAGTCGCATCATGATGTCAGAATCGACTTGGTCCGATAACAACTTCGAGTCTGCTACACCACATTTCTGAGCTGTTTCTTCAACTTGCGAATCATCCACCTATCACCAAAGGTTCGAGCGACAGACAAATGGGTTCCGATTATAAGCAACGGCAGGAAGATTCCCATCAACCCAGCGTCGATTGGAGTCGCGTCTTCTGACATCTCTCTCGCAACATCGCGGCATAAACGCATCATTCGACCAGTCTCATCTATGTTCGTATCCATATATCTTTCGACGTATCGAGTTGCATCCAGATAGCGATCTTTCAGCGCTTGATTCCAAATGATTGCTCCAAACTCTCGTATGTCAGCGGGCTTAATGTATGCGTTATCAAGTATGAAACTGGAAGCAATGACGAATTGATAAGTCGTGAGTGCCAGCTCAATTTCATGGCTCTGGGCAAGATTTCTCAGCTTCAGGTTCCTACGCTTAAAGACTTCAACCCAGTGCTCAAGCAAAACTTCACGAGACTCTTCCAGCCCGCTGCATATCTGAAGTGCGAGCCTCTACCAATCACTTTGCAGTGGGTAACTTCGTAAGAGACGCTGGAGAATCGCCATGGGTTCAATTTCGGCTTGCAATCCGACTTCACCGCAACGAAGTTCGTACTTCATAGCACCTTCCATCACGGCCACTGCTTCAATCACTTCATTTCAGCCGTCGCGCGAAGGCAGCCTTTTTCTTCTCGTCGAGTTTCAACCCCGGATGGCGTGCGAGGAAGCCTCCGCGTTTCATCTTGTAGCGCCTGGGTTTCAGCGTGTCTTCCTCATCGATCCCAGCGGCCAGATCGGCTTGATAGTCTTCCTCCGAGACTTAGATGGTTACGTTCACGCCGTCGTCTTCAATCACTGTGAAGACGAAAGGCCTAAAGGTAGATGGTTCCTTCACGGAGTTGATATCAGGCCCTCGCGTCGGTACGCACTCAATCTGTCTACCCTCTTCCTGTTCGCGTACTCTCTGGAACCTGTGTTTTGGCAAGCCGGATCAGCATGCGCAACGCTTCATTTACCGACTCTTCATCAGGAAAAGCTTGGGCCACATCGGGAGCGAGATGCACAAGTTCGGTTTTCGGCGTCTTCCTGCCGGTTCTTCGGGCCACAAGGCGCATCTTGCTGAAATCGTACTCGGGACGAAGATCGTCCTCCATTTCTGATACATCTGTTTCTCGTGCCATAGCTTTTCAAGTGTTGCCGCTTCTCGGCCTTGTGATAGTTGAATTTCAAGCAGCCGCAAGATCAAGCCTCAAGCGTAGCTTCACAATCTGCGTGCGATCGGTGATGTCGATTTCGGCACGGACTTTACCAGTCTCGTCCACGAATTCGACGATGAACCCCGCAGGATGATCGGCTGTCGATTCGAAGATTTGAACGACGGTTCCCACGTAGCCGCGATGCAGATCAGCTTCAGGACTATCGACTAATAGCGCCACTAGATCATTTTCCTGGATATCGTCCATTTGTCGCTCACCTCTCATTTCACGTAACAACTGGTTAGACGAGGGAAGTCCCTGCCGAATTCTATTATCCAAGTGAACCTGACGATTGCCGACATTCCTTCGTGTCCAAGTACAGAGTCTATTACATACTTATCGCCGAATACAGAAGCCGCACTGCGTCTGGCGTTGTCACTCAATGCTATCTCAAGCGCCCGTTCGCGCAACCATTCAGCATCCTCTAGCGTGATTTCAAGAGCCGCCTTGAAAACTCGCGCCTTGTGTTTGCCGACGGGATGGTTCGGATTGAGGCTGTAGTCGCGCAGCTTTTCAATCTCAACAAGGGCTTTGTGGCAGTTAGGTAATCGCACAACTGATTAGATGAACACTACGAATGCACGGCGACGCGCGGCATTTCGCGGCCGTCGCCGCCTTCGGCGGGTGTAAGGATGCGCTGCGGCTCGGGCCAAGCGACGGAAGGAATCGAAGTGGGGCCGAAGCGTCCGTCGCGGCCGCGAGCTTTTTCGCGCAGGGCTTTCAGCACCTTTTCCGGAGTGATCGGCACTTCGTCGATGCGCACACCCACTGCGTTGTAAACAGCATTGGCGACCGCAGGCGGCACGGGCAGCAGCGGTCCCTGGCCGACTTCCTTCGCGCCGAATGGGCCATTGGGATCGGGGTCTTCGATCAGGTAGGTCTTAACGTCGCACATCTCCATCGTCGTCGGGCTCTTGTATTCGAGCAACGAAGGAAACTTGTGCACCACGTTGCGATTGCCGCGATAGGTCATTTCTTCCATCAGCACTTCGCCGAGCCCCATGTAGACACTGCCCTCGACCTGGCCCATCACCAGCACGGGGTTGATCGATCGGCCGATATCGTGTGCAATCCAGACGCGCTCGACATTGATGATGCCCGTGGACGGATCGACGTCGACTTCGGCAATGGCAGCCGAATAACTGTAAGCGGGCGATGGGCCGACGCCTGCGCCTTTGTACTTGCCAGGCGAGCGTGGCGGCGTGTACGAACCGACGGTGCCAATCGTGCCGTACCTTGATTCTGCGAGGACGACGGCTTCGGCAAAGGAAACTCCGACCTCGGGATTCTCAACATCGAACACGCGACGTTCGCCGAGCGAAATGTTTTCCACCGGCACGCCCAGTTTTTCAGCGACGGCCATCACCAGCAGGTCGCGCGCACGTTCGGCTGCTTCGATTGCGGCGTTGCCGGTCATAAGCGTCACGCGACTGGAATAGCTGCCGAGATCAACCGGCGTCAGATCCGTGTCCGCGGTGACCACGCGAATATCAAAAGGATCGATCCCCAGGACTTCGGCGACGATGTAAGCAAGAATCGAATCCGATCCCTGGCCGATGTCGGTCGAGCCGCACATTACGCAGACGCCGCCCTGGCGATCGAGCCGCAACTGCACGCCCGACTGCGGCATGTTGTTCCAGTAGATCGGCAGACCCGCGCCGCAGATGTAAGAGCTACAAGCGATGCCGATGCCTTTGCCGTAGGGGAGTTTCCTGTTTCCATTAAGGCTAGCGTTCGACCCGGTCGCTACCGCTCCCGGTTCTGACCTGTCCCAGGCCGAGAACTTCTGCTTCCAGTTTGACCCCGCGACAATTTTGTCGATGCACGCTCCCAGACCCATGCTGCCGATGCGCAGGTAGTTTGCCGTCACTGAGTACGGCTGGACCAGATGCTTTCCGCGCATCTCCGCCGGGTCGAGTTTCAGTTGCTCAGCGATCTTGTCGAGCTGAACCTCGAGCGCGAAGCGAGGCTGCGGCGTGCCGTGCCCACGTTTTGGACCACACGGCGGCTTGTTCGTGAACGCGCGCAGTCCATCAAACCGGTAACGCGGCACTTCATAAATAACGGTTTGCAGGGCGCCGGTGTAGAACGTGCTGGCAACGCCGTAGCTTCCATACGCGCCGCCGTCGAGCAACGATTGGAAGTGCATCGCCGTGATCGCACCGTCTTTTTTGACGCCCGTCTTGACGTGCATCAGGACTGGATGACGCCCGCGGTGACAGTAGAAAACTTCCTCGCGCGTCAGCGTCACTTTCACCGGACGTCCGGTAATCATGGCCAGTTTGCTGACGACGACCTCGTGATTGAAGGGATCGCTTTTGCCGCCAAAGCCGCCGCCGTTGGGCGTGGCGATAACGCGAATGTGGCTCGCCGCCAGCCCCAGAACTTTGGTCAGCGCGCGATGAACGTAATGCGGCGTCTGCGTTGCGCTCCAAAGCGTCAGCTTCTGATCGGCGTCAAAGTGCGCGACTGCCGCGTGCTGTTCCAGAGGCAAGTGCGTGTTGCCTTCGTAAAAGAAGGTGTCCTCGCGCACCAGATCCGCTTCGGCGAAACCCTCTTCAACATCGCCGAATTCAAGCGAGACTTTCTTGTGAATGTTGCCGCCGTCGCCGTACTCATGAATGCGCGGTTCATCGACCAGCACCGCCTCTGTGATCGACGAGATAGTGTTCAATCGCTCGTACTCGACTTCGATCAAATTCATCGCATCGAAAGCGACGTCTTCATCAATCGCGGCAACTGCGGCCACGGGATCGCCGATGAAGCGGACTTTCTCGATGCAGAGCGCATGCTCGTCCTGACTGACGGGCAGAATTCCGTAAGGAATGGGCAGGTCTTTACCCGTGATCACTGCAAACACGCCGGGCAGCGCCAGCGCTTTGGAAACGTCGATGCTCTTGATCAGTCCGTGAGGCACGTGTGTGCGCAGCATCTTGCAGAAGAGCATGCGTGGCAGCACGATGTCGTCGGCAAACTTCGTCTGGCCCGTGCACTTGGCACGCGCGTCGACTTTGCGAAAGGGCTTACCGACGACGTTGAGTTTATTGTTGTCGCGCTGTGACATCAATCGTTTTCTGATGAGCCTTGATCCATCTGGCTTGTGCCATTCGGCACTTTGAGCAAAACAGAAGCTCGGCATACTTGGGGCTCAGTTGCATTTCTGACCCATTGCAATTCTCCACTTCGATTAAGCAGCCACCGAACGCCACGGGGTTCGCGTTTGGAAAATGTTTTTGTTCAGCCTCTTCAGCATCCTTTTTTGTAGCGATCAGTCCGTAAATGATCTCAACCTTATCGGGAAGCATTCGAGTTCCGTGCACTCGACAGCTCTTTGCTTTTGCATCGGCCGGAAGATAGCTCACCGTGTCAGCCGGTGGATCGGGAGCAATCAGCAGATGATAAGGCGTGACTGTTGTGAAAGGAGAAATGTGCGTACAAAAAAGAACATTCGGCGAAAATTCAAAGGTGAGTGACACTTTCCGAATACTGCTCGGATTTGGAGAGGCCTCAAAGCGCCAAGCCATTGCAGCATCCCGCGACCGTTTGACAAATAAGGGAAGTCCGCTGATAAGACGAGTTGATATGACTCTTCCGTCTGAACCGATCTCCACCTCAACGATTGCGCTGCCTGTGGCATGCGCAGCGCGAGCAAGAGTCGGATAATGCGGCGCTTTCACCTCAAGCACCTTCGGGTTTTTGTCGTCTTGCAGGAACGATTGACCAGAGAGTGGTAAGCCGAGAGCAAACAAGGCGGAGAGAAGTATGGTAGAGATTATGGCTGTGTGCATTTTGTTGTAGCTCCTTTACTCATAGCCGTAGATGCTCTCTCTCGCCAGTTCGGTAGCCTCGCCGCGCATGCGAGCCGCCGCCAACTCGACTGCTTCGTAAATCTTGATGTAGCCGGTGCAGCGACAGAGATTTCCCGACAGTGCCTCTTTGATCTCGTCGCGCGAGGGCCGCGGGTGCTTATCCAGCAATTCCTTTGCAGCCAAAAGAAATCCGGGCGAGCAATAGCCGCACTGTGCCGCGCCTAAGTCTGCAAACGTATCCTGCAACGGATGCAGCCTTGCCCCATCGGCCATGCCTTCGATACTGATAACTTCGCGGCCCTCGGCATCGAGACCGAGCATCAGGCAAGATAAGATCGATCGTCCATCAACCAGCACAGTGCAGGTGCCGCATTCGCCCAGTTCGCAGCCGTGCTTGGTGCCGGTGAGATTCAGATCTTCGCGCAGCACTTCCAACAAGGTCTTGTGCGGCGCGAACGCGACCTCGGTGTTCTCGCCGTTAAGAGTGAACTCGATGTGAGCTTTTTGCTTCATTCCCATTCAACGTTCATTGCCAGTCAGTCAATCCACTTCCCAGGGTGCTCGTGGAAGTGAACCAAGATCTCGGCGACCGTGGATTATCGTTAGAATCTCGATTAGCTCGTTCTTGATACGATAAATAATTCTGTAGTTTTGATAGAGAAGTTCTCGAATCGTTTCCTGATCGGCCTCTGGTACCTCACGTCCGAGTTTAGGAAAGTCCGACAGCCTGTCTACAGCAAGAATTATTCTTTGGACGAAGCTGCGAGCGTATATCTCGGAGTCCTGTGCTATGTAGCCGTGTAGATTTCGGAGGTCATCAAGAGCGGGCTCGGTCCACAGAATCTTCATTGATCTCCAAACAGCTCTTTCACTTCTTCGTGAGAAACAGTTCGGCCCTCGTCTGCGGCCTTGAGACCTTCTTCAATCTTTCTCTTCGCATAGATCTTGTACATGATTTCATCCCAGGAAACCTCTTCCGGCAGCCGGGCAATCATTTTAATGGCCTCGTCTCGTGCGGTACTCATAGGATCTCTCCAGTCGTGATTGCAGGTAAGAAATATAACATAACGAACGCCGAGTTATTGGCCGGTCCCGTTTAGACAGGGCACTTGTGCCCCTCGCTGCGCCCGGCGGACAAGTCCGCTGTCTAAACGGAGATAGGGGATGACCGAAACAACTTAGGCCTTCGCCGAGACGGAACTATTTTTTGACGCGCCGCCATTGATCACGATGTTATCAATCAGCCGCGTCTTTCCGATGTAGGCCCCAACGACGATCAGGATCGGTTGCTCGTCAAGTTTGTCCAGCTTCTCCAGAGTTTCCGCATCAGCTACGCTCACGTAATCCAGACGCGCGCGCGGCTCCGCTTCAATTGCCGCGCGCACGGTCTCTGTCAACCTGCCGGCGCTTCGTTCGCCTTCCTTGTAGATCTCGCGGGCTCTGGCGAGCGCGTGGTGGATCACGCGGGCCGCTTCGTGCTCTTCCGCGTTTAAGTAATTATTGCGCGATGACATTGCCAGTCCCGAATCTTCGCGCACCGTCGGCAAGACCACCACCTCGGTGTCAAAAGCCAGATCGCGCACCAGCCGCTTGATGATCAGCGCTTGCTGCGCATCCTTCTGTCCGAAGAAAGCAAAATCCGGACGAATAATATTGAGAAAGACAGTGACGACTGTGGCTACGCCGCGAAAGTGGCCGGGCCGTGAGACGCCTTCGAGTTTCGCCGACAACCCTTCGACGTTGACGTAAGTTGAATACCCTTTCGGATACACCTCTTCGACCGGTGGCGCAAAGATGTAATCAACGTTGTAGTCGGTCAAAACCGCCGTGTCGGTCGTTAGATCGCGAGGGTAGCGTTCGAAATCCTCGCTGGGCCCGAATTGCACCGGGTTCACGAACACCGAGACCACCACGATATCGCACATCTGGCGCGCTTCTTTCACCAGACTCAGGTGGCCTTCGTGCAACGCGCCCATCGTCGGAACCAAACCGATGGTCTTGTCCTGCTCGCGGCGAATTTTACGCGCGACGGAACTCATGCGCTTGCGGCGATTGATTATTTCCATGGCTCGTGAATATTAAATCGTAAGTGGTGAATAGTTAAGCCCGCCATGGATGAGCACACGTCGGGTCGGCTTAAGGAACGGAGTGAATCTCTTGGTTCAGTTGGCGGGAGAGGCAGAATCGATTCCCACAACGGCGTGTTATTCCGATTTACCATTCACGATTTACGATTCACGTTTTTTTCCAGGTCCAGCTCTTCGGCTGCGTCCGCCGGCAAGGCGTAGGACTCTTCATTGGACGGATAGGTCCCATTGCGCACATCTTCCGCGTAGCGACTCACGGCGTCACTCATCGTCTGCCGCAGGTTCGCGTAGGGACGAACGAAGCGCGCTTGCTTGCCAAAGCCGAGTCCCAGCATGTCGTGCAGCACCAGCACCTGTATGTCGCAATGAACACCTGCGCCGATCCCGATCGTCGGAATGCTGATGCTCTCGGTAATCTGCTGGGCGATTTCGCGCGGCACGACTTCCAGCACGATCGCACAGGCGCCGGCGTCTTCCAGCGCGCGGGCGTCGTCCAGCAACTGTCGCGCAGTTATGGCGGTCTTGCCCTGCACGCGATAGGCGCCAAGTTTGTTAATCGACTGAGGCGTCAAGCCGATGTGGCCCATGACCGCGATCTCTTCATCGACCAGGCGCTTGACCAGGGGCACGCGTTTGTGTCCGCCCTCGAGCTTAATTGCTTCCGCGCCACCCTCTTTCACCAACCGCAAAGCATTCCTTACTGCGTCGTCATAGCCGGTATGGAAAGTTCCGTACGGCATGTCGGCGACCAGCAGCGCCCGCTGCACCGCGCGGCGCACGGCCTTCAAGTGAATCAGGATCTCTTCCAGGGTTACGGGCACCGTGTTGCCATAGCCCAACACCACATTACCCAGGCTGTCTCCGACCAGAATCACGTCGATGCCGGCCTCGTCGATGATCCGCGCGGTCGGATAGTCGTAAGCGGTCAGGCACACAAGTCGCTCACCGCGTTCTTTGCTGGCTCGCAAAGACGGCGCGGAAACTTTTTCGGGGCGTTCAGGTTTTAGATAAGGCATGATTCAGATCTCTCGGGCAGCCGAATTGCCGCCAACCAGGGAAAGATTTAGCTGTGCATGGGGTGCTAACAAGTGCGGTTATTATAACGGCAAATTCTCGAAAAGGGGAAAGCAGATGTGGGTTCAAGTGGTTGTACGTTGAGCCCAGCCCGCAGAGCGGGCGACAGCATAAAGCCTGGGGTGTAGCGTAGCGGAACCCCAGGTTAGCCGCCCATTGATAGCCAGCCCGCGGAGCGGGCGACAGCGTTTGTCGTGATCCTGGGCTGTCGCCCGCTTCGCGGGCTGTGGCCTCTCAATCCGCGGTTCCTGGGGTTTCGCTGCGCTTCACCCCAGGCTCTATGCTGTCGCCCGCTCCACGGGCTGGCTTGGATTTCGTCGACGCGCCACTTTTTGTGCAGAGCCTTTTGACACCGCTGTTTTACTGAAGTGAATTAAAGAAGCCGGGAGGCATGGCGTCTAACAGCGACACAAAAAGCGACTGGCCCCCAATTGTGATTGGAGGCCAGCCGGTTAAGAACATCGATTCGATTTCAAGCAGCTAACGCAGTGCAGCCTGGTCCTTACCTGCGCCTGCGCGAGGCAGCTCGCAACTGCCGGACTTGTCCTCTAAGTTGTGCAATCTCTTTCTGCTGCTCTTTGATAGCGTTGAGCATGGTCCAGAGGATTGGGTCATTGTTAACTTGCAAGTAGCCGTTCTGATTCCTGCTCACCGCTTCCGGGACGATCTTCTGAATTGCTTGAGCTCCGAAGCCTACGTGTTCACCGTCCGAGTTAAGGCGCAGAGCATTGTCAGGCTTGTAGACGAAGCGGAGCGGCTGCAACTGCATCACCGCCTTGAGACCGGTATTAAACCGGCCCTTGATATTCTTCAAGCGTTCATCCGAAAAAGTCTGCCACGATCCACCGCCCGAGGCTTTGCTGGCGTCGCCGTTGACCGACAGAAGCTGATCGGGTGCGCTGGTCCCGATGCCGACGCGGCCGGCACTGTTTACTGTCATTCGGATAGTCCCGCTGTCGACGTTAGTAGTAGCAGCAGTCACGAAGTCGATTTGTGTCGCGGCAGCCATTCCCCCGACCTCTCCGCCGAATGCGGCAATATTAGCCGTCGAGGTTGTTGCCCCGCCAAAAAGCGAAAACGGCAAACTCGCCGACGCGTATGGTGGCATAGAGACTCGGGCCAATTTTGTCGTGTTGTTTCCGCGAGCAGTCGTACCGGATTCTGAGCCGACGTTAAAAATATTCCCGGCCACATCCAACGAACTTCCCGGACTCGACGTCGCGATACCGACGTTGCCACTGGCGCTGATATCGATGCTGCTGGTTGGCGCGCCGGGTCGGATGCGAAAAGGCAGTCGGGAGCCACCGGTCACGTCGCGAACGAAGAAGTTGGCTTCGTTGCCAGCCACGTCCCAGGTCTGCGCCGTAAACCCGCCGCTGTTATTCTGTTCGAACCTTTGCGCCGGAGTGTCGCTGGTGTTGATATGCACGTCTAAAACTGGCGTAGCCGTCCGCAGTCCAACCTTGCCCGTACTCGCTACCTTGAGCGAGTTGGCCGGGGCGCCGGCGTCGACTTCAAACACGATCGTTCCAGTCTCGGAGTTTCCGCTGGCGCCTTGATCTACAAACCCCAGAAAACTGGCGCCGCCGGCAGCCGAGCTGTTTGCTCTAATCTGCCAGTTGTTGGTGGGGAAGCCGGCCAGGCTGGTGTCGTCAAACTGGATCCGCGTGTTGTTCTCTTTCAGCCTGATCGTGTCAAAGCCAAAGACCTCGCCGTTAACGCAATCAAGTCCGACGCAGGCGCTGCCCTGCACGATCAGATCGTCGGCGATCACATCATCCGGCCTGGGGCTCAGGAGCGGGTGATGCAGCACACTCTTGTATCTTAATCTGGCGGGCCTGATCGCTGGTGGTTCCTCCATAGTTTTACTGATTGGTCGCGCTCCTGATTCCTGCTGAGAGCCGGCGACGATTACCGCACCGTTCAGAATTGAGAATGCTCCCGACTGCGCGAGCACTGGCAGCGTGGCGCGTTTGCGCGTCGCCCGCACCTCCTCTGAGTCGTCGTCTTTGCCACGCGCCGCCGCTAGCGTTTCTTTGATCGCCGCCGACAATACTGGGGCCAGGCGCAGTTCGTAGGTGTACGGCCCATCAGGCAGCCGCTCGCCCTGTTTATCGATGAGGTTGAATTCGGGTGATAAGCCTGCCTTAAACTCTTTGCGGAACACTCGGCCGTCGGGCGCCAAAACAGTCATGGTCACGCCGGAGTTTGGGGTGGCCACTTCCCACCTCACGCTCGACCCGCCGGCGGTGATAGTTGCCAGTCGACTTTTTTCTTCCGTCGATTGCGCCGACACGGAAATTTGGTTGCAGGCAACTACAAACACCACACAGAGGGCGAAGGTTAAGCACTTGAGATTTTTCATTGAAGGCCTCCTTTAGTCGGCTTGAAGCCGATTCGTCGAATGAGTAAATATGCCCGGCCCTCTCTTGGGGGTTTGGAAGGCAGGACTTAACGTTGGAAGTGAAACGAGGAGTTTGGTATAGCAACCGCCAGCGGAGGTGTCAAGGATTACACGGTTTAAGGTGGCCCAATTTGATCTCGAAACTGTTCGTTTTAGCAGGCTGCTGAAAAACAAGGTGTATAGATCAAAGAATCGATACGATCCACGAAGTCACACGAACGAACACGAAATAACACTAAGAAAACCGCACAGTTTTCGTGTGACTTCGTGCTGCTTCGTGTAATTTCGTGGATCGTAATCACTTTTTCAGCAGCCTGTTAGAGGTGGGCGTTGCCCGCCAACGGTGCAGAAGCCCGACTGTTAAGGAGGGCTCTGGCTCACATCATCCCTCCTTTACAGTCGGGCTACTGCACCGCTTCGCTTGCTCGGCACCTGCGGCCTGGATTGAAGTTCAGGCCTGCTTCGTCCAGCGCTTCACTGCTGATGCATCGGCGGATTGAACCAGCAGCTCGCCAATCGTTTGTCGGACTGTAGGATGGACCAGGTCCGGGCAAAGCTCAGCCAGCGGCTCGAGCACAAAGCGACGCAGGTGAAGGCGCGGGTGGGGCAGTGTCAGAAATTGCGTAGTGCGTTTCTCGTCTCGATAGAACAAAAGATCCAGATCGATTGTGCGTGGGCCAAGCGGCACTTCGCGTGTGCGACCGAGCGCGTATTCGATGCGCAGCAGCCTGGCCATCACCTGTTCGGGCGAAGGTAGTGTGCTGCCGCGAACTTCCGCGACCATGTTGAGGAACTCCGGCTGGCTGAATGTTTCGACGGCTTCTGATTCGTAGATCGCCGACAGTCGGATCACTTCCAGTGAGGCTTCCATCATTCCCCGCACCGCCAGCAGCAAATTTCCCGCTCGATCACCGAGATTGGAACCCAGCCCAACGTAAGCGTTGATGATTGAGGGGCGTGATAGAAACACGATAGTAGTCAGTGGTGGTCAGTAGTAAGCAATCAGCAATCAGCAATCAGCAATCAGCAGATCATTAGTGACTATTGCCTGGACAGACGACTAGTTGCGGCCCAGTATAGAATGAAACGACATCGCGGTGGAGTTTCATTGCAGCATAGTGTTCTGAAAGTGATTGCTGACTCCTGACTGCTGACTGCTGACTGCTGACTGCTGATTGCTTACTACTGACCACTGACCACCGACTACTATCCTTCAATGTCCCAACTACTCACTCTAACCTGGCTCAAATGGAGGCTGTTTCGCAACGGCTTGCGTTCGCGGAAAGCGGCGGTTAGCCAGATCGCTTCGATCCTGGGAACGGTGGTGACACTCATTTTTGCCCTGTCGTTAGCCATCGGTTTGGGTTTTGTAGCCTACCTCGTCACCGCTGAGGCCAGCATGCTGGGTGAGATTCGCGCGGTCAGTTCGGCCTCAGGCATGCCTCCAGCTTATTTCGTAGTCTTCATGATCTTCAGTTTTCTTTACCTGCTTTGGGCCAGCTTGCCGTTGAGCATTGGCAGCGGCAACCAATTTGATCCGGGCCGCTTGCTGATGTACCCGATCAGTCTGCGGAAATTATTTGCGCTTGACCTGATCAGCGAATTGGTCAGCCTGTCCTCGCTATTTGCCGTTCCCGCTGTGCTGGCTCTAACGATCGGCGCCGGCGTGGGAATTGGGGCCAGGGGCTCGCTCGCGAAAGCGCTGATCGTGGCTTTTCCGGCAATCGGTTTCGGGATCGTGGTGAGCAAGTGGCTGGCGACTTCGGTCGGCGCGCTGATGCAGAAACAAAGGAGCCGGGGCGAGATGTTGCTTGCCCTGATCGGCGCCGGCGTCGCGCTGGGCGGAGCGATGTTTGGACAGTTGGCTCCTTTTTTTATTCAGCACTACCGATCGTTTAGTTGGGTGCGATGGACGCCGCCAGGCGCGGCAGCCCTGGCTTTGAGCGAAGGACTGGGAGAATCAGGTGGTCCAAGTTATGTCGTCGGGTTGATTACGATAGTCGCTTATACCGTTCCGCTGGTCCTGGTCACTTACTGGATTGCACAGCGAAGGGCTCTTGGGCGCGGACAAAGGCGGCGTAACACTGGTCCTAAAACCCAAGCCTTATCGGCACAGTATGCCGGCTGGGAAATTCCTTTTCTGCCTTCTGATCTGGTGGCGATCATCGAAAAGGAATTTCATTTCGCGTTGCGCAACGTTCAATTACGCGCGCTGGCGCTGATGCCTTTGATCCTGCTGGTGATCCGCTTCACGAATTCGAGACAGCCAGGTCGCCCAAGACGAATGCCCCGCGGCGCGGCCTTTCAGTTTTCTGAGTCCGGCCAGCAGTTGATGGCCGCTGGCGGTGTGCTTTATGTCTTCCTGATTCTGGCCGGCCTGGCCTGTAACCAGTTCGCTTTTGAAGAGGGAGGGATGAAAACGTTCATCCTGGCGCCGGTCCAGCGGCGCAAGATTCTAATCGGCAAGAATATCGTGTTTACGGTGATCGCGGTGGTGCTTTCAGGCGTTCTGCTGGTGCTCAACGAAATCGCGTTTCGCGATCTGACGGCAAGTTCGCTGCTGTTCGTCGTGCTCAGCTTCGCGATCTTTGCGGTGATGATGGTGCTGGCCGGAAACTGGTTTTCGATCCAGTTCCCCAGGCGCATGAAATTCGGCAAGCGGATGAACCTTTCCGGAATGGCCGGATTGCTAATCATCCCCATTATTCTGGCCATGATGCTGCCGCCCGTGGTTGCCGTTGCCGCCGGATACTTCGCGCAGAGTTTGCTGGTTGAGTATGCTACACTCGCGCTGCTTGCGGGCCTGGCGTTGGCGCTTTATTTTCCGCTGGTCACCGCGCAGGGACGCTTGCTCGAGCGCCACGAGCAGGAGATCCTCGAAGTCGTCGGCAAGGACGCTGACGTTTGAATTTGACCTTAATCCAGTGACGCCGCGCGCTATCGCAGCGGTGTCCGGGCGGGTGGCTGCGGCGGGTCCCGATTGGGCAGACCCGTTGGAGTCTGGAATCGCGAGTCTGGAGTCACGAGTCCGCAGGTTTTTTCTTGACTCGCGACTCACGACTCGAGACTCCAGTGCCGAAGAGCCCCGTCAATACACAAATGGCTCGCAGAAGATTTCGCAGTAACCAGCGGCACGAACCTACCACTGAGCGTTCCTTCCAGGAATATCTTTATTCGACGCCCGCGCCCCAGACATCCAGAGTGGAATTGCTGCGCCTGGTGCGCGGCGGTGAAGACACCTTCCTCGAACTCAAGGTCAAGCTGTCAAACTCCGAAAAGATCGCGCAGGAGATAGTTGCCCTGGCGAACACCGGCGGCGGCCTGATCGTCTTTGGGGTGAATGATCAAATGCGCGTCGAGGGCGTTGATGATCCCGAAAGCGTCCAGGACGAACTGGTGCGCATCTGTCGCGAAGAAATTCAACCCTCACTCGTGCCGTTCATCGATCGCGTAGCGTTCGATAACGGCCGGCGCATTGTCGCACTTGATGTCGACGGTAAGCGACGCCCATATCGCACGCGCGAGGGCCGTTATTACGTGCGCATCGGTTCTGAGAAGCGCGAGGCAACCAGGGAAGACCTCTCAGCGCTGCTCGATGATGTGCGGCCGGTGCGGTATGAAAATGTGCCCGCCCTCGGCGCGACCTTTGCCGATATTGACGAGTCATTGCTGTGGAGTTTTGTGCGCGAATTTGAAGGTGACGCTTTTGACGAAGCCAGCGCCAACGGTTATCCGACCAGATCCGTGCTGGAGAAAGATCTATTGCTGACCGCCGCTGTCGGCGCCGAAGAGGTTCCCAGTGTCGCCGGGCTGCTGCTGTTCGGGCAGGACGAAAGAGTCCGAGAGTTACTGCCCCGCTCGCAGGTGGTGGCCACTCGCTTTGCCGGTGCGACTCCCCAGGCTCCTGTGATCGAACGCGTGCAGTTGAGCGGCAACCTGCTGACCCTTTATGAAGCAAGCAATCGCTTCATTGCTCGTTACTGCGACCTTTGGGAAACAAGGCCGCGCAAGCTGCCGGAGACCGAGACCGCGGACAGTCCGGTGCCGGCGCGAGCTAACTATCCCGAACTGGCGGTGCACGAGGCGGTCGCGAACATGTTGGCCCATCGTGATCTGGCCGCGCGCGACCAACCGACTCGACTGCATATCTTCGACCGCGGTCTGGAGTTCATCAATCCGCGCCGCTCGGCAGGGTTTTCGCCGGTGGCCCAAAAGGCGATTCGTTACGGCGTGCCGCAGCAGTTGAATCCTCAAATGCATGCGATCTTCAAGAGTTCGGCGTATGGACTGAAACTTCCCGAAGGTGGTTTGCCGTCGCTGCTTCGTTTGGCCCGGCAGTTTTCCAGCCGGCGCGCGGAGATCGTCGCCTTCAATGACGAGTTTCGCCTGCGGATTTACGGAGCATAGGACTAGTTCGTATGCGGCGAAGGCCGCAAACGGAAGCAACCACCAACTCATTTGCCCAGACATGATCAGACCATTCCGCGGTGTCGAGCCGCAAATTCATCCAACTGTTTTTATCGCTGACGGCGCGCACGTGATCGGCGACGTGCACATCGGCGAGCAATCATCGATCTGGTTCAACACAGTCGTGCGCGGCGACATGTACTACATCCGCATCGGCGCACGCACGAACGTTCAGGACAACTGCGTCATTCACACGCGCACCGGTGCGCATCCGGCGATTCTCGAAGACGAGGTTACTGTGGGCCACAGCGTTACCCTGCACGGTTGCTACGTCGAACGCGGCTCGCTGATTGGCATCGGCTCGATCCTGCTTGACGACGTACGCGTCGGCGCGCAGTCACTGGTGGCTGCGGGGTCACTGATCTCTCCGGGCACGATCATTCCACCGCGCTCGCTGGTGATGGGGATGCCGGCAAAGGTGAAGCGGCCGCTGACTGAAGAAGAGGTGGCGGGCCTGGACGCGTATTGGCAGAACTATGTCGCGTTTACGAAGTTGTACAAGGGGGATGAGTGAGATCCAGGCTCAGGCAACCCGGAGATTGATCTTAACGCAAAGGACGCGAAGGATTTCGCAAAGGTATGCAAGAGAATTTCCTGTGCGGGCGTTTGCGGAAGACTTCGCGACCTTTGCGAAATCCTTCGCGTCCTTTGCGTTTAGATCAACTCTCCGAGCGATCGTCAAGCTAAACCTTTTGAGCAGTCGTGGCACTCACGACTCGCGGCTTGGGACTGAAGCTAAACGTCACGTGCAACACCAGGAAATAGAGAAAGTAACTATAGTCAAACCCAAATCGCAGACTCGCTGGTCCATTCAGCTTGTAATACCAAAACACACCTGCGGCTGAAAGCAAATTCAACCCGATCACCGCTACCGCAAAATTCGGCGCTCGCCGCAAATGGCCGAGCAACTGATCGTATAGACCTCCGACCGCGGGCTTACTCTTAGCGGCCGACTGAAGTGTCTGTCCTCCGCGCAGCTTATCAAACGAGAAGACATACCAACTCCAATAGTGGAACACCACCACGAACTGAAAAATCAGGGGAAACGGATAACCAGCATTGCTCGAACTTTTCAGGATCATTTGCGTCCCCGCAAAGGCGATGCCCAGCACCAGTAGATAGATCCACAGTTGCGAAGTTTGTCCGCGCCGGGGAATCAGCCGGTACAGAACGTACAGCCCGAGTGCTGCCAGTAACACCAGACGCAAAGTCCCGAGCGGCCGCGAGTAGGGCAGCAACGGCGGCGAAGCCAGATGAAAAACAAACCGGGTTGCGTCTGCCGGTTGGCCCAGACGCTCGATCGGCAGCCAAATCCCGTCGAGGTTGTTCCTTTCAGCCCGGAACGTTTGTCCTACTTTGTGACCACCGGTAAGCAGGACTGAGATTCGGTTTCCGGCTGTCGAAACCTGTTTCAAGGCTTGATCCTGCGCATAGTGCGGGCGAAATTCCAGGTCTTTGGCGTGACTCCATTCCTGATCCCCGACCAGCAGTTGACCATCAGCTCGCCGGTCATCAACCGCGGCGGGCGTGACAAAGGCGCGCAGGCCTTCGGTGTGTGGCGCCTGCAAGTAAAAGTAAAAGTCGCGGCCGGCAGAGTTCTCGACCGGCTTGAAAGAGATCAGCGTCCAGTCTGGTGCTGCCACTTGCGCACCGGCCCACTCCACGCGGCGCAAGTCCTGGCGAAAGTCCTGTTGCTTGGGCACCAGCAGCATCAACAGAATCAGAGGGCCCACCCCGGCGACGGTGTAGACACTCGGACCCGGCCGGTGGCGCGCGCGCGTTTGCAGATAGACAAAGATTTCGTCGCGAAAAGCATGGTGGAGAAAATAGAGATAGATAAGCCCCGTGATCGCAAAGTTGTAGTGAACGATCCAGAACGTGAGCGTCAGCAGAGCCAGCATCAGAAACGCGGGCCGGGCCGTTTGTTCGCCGCGCAGCACCCGTCCGAAATAGAAGACAAAGCCGAGAATCACATGCGGCCAGCCCATCGTCACGATGAGCATTTCGTAACCCTGCTCGCGCCAGATAAAGCCGCTGCAAGCGAGCGTGCCGATGGTCAACAGGAGCGTCAGAAAGGTGTTGCGCAGCGGCACGCTGAGCGGCGCGACGCCCGGCAAAATTGATTGTTCCGCGATGGGGGTGGCGCTCATTATGGCTTGGTAGATTCCGAGACCGACAGGTGTAGAAACTCGCGGCGGAATTCTACTACGCTTCAGTCCGGAATGGCTCACTGGGACCGCGCGTCCCGCCCGTCCTTGCCACAACGCTCAATTGTCGAGATCAGCACCTCCCTGGGGAACCGCTGTTTCGCGCTTTGCGCTCACTGCTGGCGGGACGCCCGCGCTCCCAGTAAACGGCGGCTTGGTTTAGTCTCAATTGATTGGCGATAAGCAGCATCACCTTTTTCACGCCTCGGACAATTTCAGGTTATGATGACGCGCTCGCAAAATTCTTATCTGTTAGTCGAAAGAAATCCTTAGATGGCGTCTCGGAAAACACAGCCTGCGCGCGGCATGCGCGACTTTTTGCCTGAGGACGTGCGCCGGCGCGAGTACGTCATCGGAGTGATCAAGGAAGTCTACGAACGCTACGGCTTCGAGCCGCTGGAGACGCCCGCCGTCGAGAACATCGAAACGTTGATGGGCAAATATGGCGAGGAAGGGAACCAACTGATTTTCAAGATCCTCAAGCGTGGGGTGCACGAGTCGACAGGCGAAGCAGACCTCGCGCTGCGCTACGATCTGACAGTGCCGCTGGCGCGCGTGGTCGCAGAGTACCGCGACAAGCTGCCAAAGTTTTTCAAGCGTTATCAGATACAGCCGGTCTGGCGCGCGGACCGGCCGGCACGCGGCAGGTTTCGCGAGTTTTATCAGTGCGATGTGGATGTGCTGGGGTCAAAGTCGATGGTGGTCGAGGCGGAGATTTGCGCGGCCGCAAGTGAGGTACTAACTGCGCTCGACTTTACGGATTTCACCATTCGTCTGAATCACCGACAGGTGTTGACTGGCCTCCTAAAAAAGTTTGGCATCGCGCACGATAAGGAATCGGAGGCACTTGTAGCCATCGATAAGAGAGAAAAGACTGGTGATGCGGGAGTATTCAAAGAGCTTATGCTCCGCGGCGTCCCCAAAGACGCGGCATTCAAAACCCAGGCCTTCTTTACAAGGACGAGCAAGTTAAATGAGGATTACCAAGATGTCGTTGGCGCACTTGGGTCGGAAGCCAGGGAAAAGATTGTCACTTCTGTAAACGAGCAGGTCAATGGTGCGTTATTAAGTCAACTAAAAGAAGATCTCAGCGAAGATGAAGTAGTACAAAAAGGTCTAACTGAGCTTGAGTCAATCATCAACCTAACCAAAGCAAACGGCTCGGCACCGAGAATACGGATTGATCCAGGACTTGCTCGAGGTCTTTCGTATTACACGGGTGCCATTATGGAGATAAGTGTCGCCGGTATCGGTAGCCTGGGCGGGGGCGGCCGCTACGACAATCTAGTCGGCATGTTTCTGGGCCAGGATGTTCCGGCGTGCGGTTTCTCTCTCGGCCTCGAGCGCATCATCGTCGTGATGACGGAACGCGGAATGTTTCCACTCAATCTAATGAGCTCGCCGGCAGATGTGATGGTGACAATTTGGAACGAAGATTCAATTGACGAATCAATAGCTCTTGCGCATGACCTGCGCAGCGCCGGGTTACGCGTGGACCTCTATCCCGAAGCTGACAAGGTTAGTAAGCAGTTCAAGTATGCTTCGTCGCGCGGCATCCGTTTCGTTCTGGTTCTGGGAGACGACGAACGCGCGCGCGGTGAAGTGGCGATCAAGGACATGGGATCAGGAGAACAGCGATCCCTGAGGCGCTGGGAAGTTGCCCCTGTCATTCGAGACTGGAGATTGGATTAACCAGCCTGCGGAGCAGGCGACAGCATAAAGCCTGGAATGGAGCGCAGCGGAACCCCAGGTTCAGAGCACAATTGAATAGCAAGCCCGCTTGGCGGGCGACAGCCCTCAGGCGGCAACGTGTTAAGAATGACCGAGTCTCATGAGCGTATTGCTGTCGCCCGTTTCACGGGCTTCCGAATCAATCCGTCGATGCCCTGGGGCTTACGCCCCAGGCTTTATGCTGCCGCCCGCTCCGCAGGCTGATCGAATGATTTGAATCAACGATCAAAGATAGCTCTGCGGGCCACAGATCACGAGAGAAGCCAAAATGTCGCAATCCTACACAAATCTCCTCTATCACCTGATTTTCTCAACGAAGGATCGGCGGCCTCTCATCACTCTCGATTATCAACCGCGCTTGTATGAGTACATCGGCGGCACAATTCGCGGATTGGGTGGCACATCGCTGGGGATCAACGGTATCGATGATCATGTTCATGTTTTAGCAAAGCTGCCTCCGGATAAGGCGCTGTCGGATACTTTGCGTGATCTTAAGGCGAATGCCAGCGGTTGGATGCATAATGTATTCCCAGAAGTGAAGGACTTCTCGTGGCAGAGGGGCTATGGAGCCTTTACTGTAAGTCAGTCGAACGTGGAAGAGGTGAGTGGCTACATCGCTCGACAGAAAGAACATCACTCGAGAGTTTCTTTTCGCGACGAGTTCATACAATTTCTGACAGTCAACGGGATTGACTATGACGAAAGGTACGTTTGAGCGTAACGCTGTCGCCCGTTTCACGGGCTCGAATATTTTTTCGCAACCCTCCCTGGGGTTTCGCTGCGCTCCACCCAGGCTTTATGCTGACGCCTGCTCGACAGGCTGATGCGCGATCGACCCTGTCGCTACCGCTCCAGGTTCCGTACCTTCGAGTTCATTCGTTACGATTCGATCAACGATAACAACCAGAGAGGAGAGCGCCCGCACGCGCAAGTTGCACACCTATGCATACCTTACTTCTGCAAAGCGGCCCAGGCATCAACTGGCTGGCGGTCCTGGCCCCGAGCCTAATCAGTGGTCTGTTTGTGATTGCCGTTCAAATACTCCTGGCCACGCGGCTTTCCAAGCTGACCGAAGGCCACAAAGCAGCGTTGAGTAAAGAGGTTGAAGACTATAAAAAGGGGATCAGCGAAGAGCTCGAAGCCCATCGCTTCAAGCTTCAGTCAGAGTTTCAAACGGGCTTCTATCAGTTTCAGACCAAGTATTCACTGCTGCATCAGAAACGAGCGGAAGCGATTGAGAAGCTGTTCGGCTTGCTAGCTAGGGTCCAGAACAACCTGACGATATTGATTGCCTGGGAAGGCCTCGTGCGGAGTGAGAACAAAGAAGAGTTTTACGCCCGGACGCGCGAGGACTTTCAAAATCTGATTGAGTTTAATCTGCAAAAGCGCATCTACTTTGATCGAGAGGTCGTGGCCCAAATAAAAATTCTGGAGCAAACCATCAGTGCCCTGATGTCCGGACACGAGTCCAAAGAGTGGTTAAGTAGTTCGGCCCCCGGCTTTGGGCAAATGAAAGGCACGGCGATGAGTATTATTCAAAAAAACATTCATCCGCTGATGGACCATCTTGAAGAAACATTCAAGGCGCTTCTGTCCGCGGAAGCGCCATCCGGGATTGAAACGACTCATCCCTGACTGCGTTTAGATAGCGGACTTGTCCGCCGTCCCGAGCGAGGGCCGGAAGTGCCCTACCTAAACGGACAATTTCCAAAGAGCGCGTTTCCAGGAGATTCATTTGGGGCTTATGGTTCTATAAACATTTCGTCCCTGCGGGACGAGGAGGAAACCCCCGATTGACATCGCGTCCGAGGCGGACCGACCGGCGAAAATTATTTATTGGACTGAACAGCGAGTTTCGGATTGACTGGAAGCGCTGGACCAAACGAGAGTTGACATCATGAGTCTTGGCATCATCGAATTTCACCACGTGAACGTTACCGTTCCCCGGGCGTTGGAAGACGCGACCAAACATTTTTACGGAGTCGTCCTCGGTTTGAAACAGTTGCAAAAGCCTGAAGGGTCAAGGACAAATGTCGGCGCCTGGTACCAGCTTGGCGCGATGCAGTTGCATCTCTCGATCGAAGATGAGGTTGACAATCGCGTGAGCGACCGACACGTTTGTTACACAGTGCGCGACGTAGCTCTAGCCGAAGAATACTTCCGCGCCGCCGGAGTCGTGGTGATAGCCGATCCGCGCCCGATTCCCGGGCGGCCTAGAACCTACGTCCGCGATCCGGGTGGGAACCTGATTGAGATTGCCCAAAGAAGCACTGAGGGAAGCACCGAGGGAAGCACCGAAGTTGTTTGAGCTGTTCAGACGAACTCGTTGGAACGCTGGCGGGGGCAAGTCGCCCTTGCAACCTGAGAGCCTTTCTAATTTGACGCTATTCTCTTCGATTGCGAGCTCTTCAACCTGAGTCCCACCGCTCAAGCAAATGCAGCTCGTGGTCAGGAAGGGTGGCTTGCCCCCGCCGTCGCTGAATGTAGAGGTGAAATGACTGCCAAAAATAGCGGGTAGTGTTGCCTTTGCCTCTTTGCGGTCTTTGCGTGAGCCATTTTGTGCAAATCAAACATTTCACGCAAAGGCGCAAAGAGGCAAAGCCGCAAAAGAGTAAAAGTAAGACACTACCGACAGTGGGCACTGCCGTACTAGAGCAGGACCGACCAGTGGCTCGGCTTGGGCCTTTCAAGAGTGTTTCGTAGAATCACCAGATGCTGGATAACCTTGGAAAATTGGAGCGCACGCATTCCTGCGGTGCGCTGCGCCTTGAAGACGTAGGCCAAACCGTTACCTTGATGGGCTGGGTCGCGCGGCGGCGCGATTTTGGCGTGCTCACCTTTTTCGATGTGCGCGACCGCGCGGGTATTACTCAAGTCGTACTCAACGCAGACAACGCCGGCGACGCCCACCGCAAAGGCAAAGACGTGCGCGGCGAATACGTAATCGCAGTGATTGGCGAGGTAGTGCTGCGCGACGACAGCTCGCGCAATCCAAAGTTGGCGACCGGCGATGTTGAGGTGCGCGGGCGTGAGCTTTACATCCTCAACGATGCGCGCACGTTGCCATTTCAACTCGAGACGCAAACGTCCGACGCGTTGGCCAGTGAAGACCTGCGTCTGAAGTTCCGCTATCTGGATCTACGCCGGCCGCAGTTGCAGGCGAATCTGCGTCTGCGCCACCGGTTATTAGCAGAGATTCGTCGCTACATGGACGAACAGGGCTTTACTGAAATCGAGACACCGGTGCTGATCAAGTCGACCCCTGAAGGCGCTCGTGACTACATTGTGCCCGCGCGCGTGCAACCAGGAAAATTCTTTGCGTTGCCTCAGTCGCCGCAGCTCTTCAAACAGCTCTGCATGATTGCGGGGTTGGACAAATATTTTCAGATCGCGCGTTGCTTTCGCGATGAAGACCTGCGTGCTGACCGGCAGCCTGAGTTTACACAACTCGATGTTGAGATGAGCTTCGCGACTCTGGAACAAATCTATACCTTGATCGAAGGCTTATTCGCGCGCGTGTTTCGTCTGATCAATGTCGAGTTGCCGCTCCCTTTTCCACGCTTCAGTTACGCGGAGGCGATGCGGCGTTTTGGCTCTGACAAACCCGACCTGCGCATCCCGCGGCTGGAGTTGCAGGACCTGTCTGCAAGTCTCAAAGGGACGACGTTCGCGCCTTACGCGGACGCGCTCAGCAGCGGCGGTGCGGTGAAAGGGATTGTTGTGCCCGACCGCGCTGATCTTTCGCGCAAAGCGCTCGACGAGTTGCAGGAGTTTGCCAAACGCTACGGCGCCACAGCCCTCGTCTGGATCAAAGTTCCCCACCCGCCGGACTCGGAAGCCTTCAAGAATTTTCCGAAACAGAAACTCTCATCGCTGGACCATGTGCTCAGTGAGACTGAGATTATGAGACTGGCAGCCGCGGCTGGAGCTGGCCCCGGCGATCTGGTTTTGATTGTTGGAGGCAAAACGAAGACAGTCGCAGCGAGTCTGGGAGCGTTGCGCAATGAAGTGGCGCGTCGAGAGAAATTGATTCCGGAAAATGTCTATGCGCCGCTTTGGGTAGTCGAGTTTCCGATGTTCGAATATCACGAAGAAGACGGGCGCTATTATTCAATGCACCATCCGTTTACTTCGCCGGTCGATGAAGACCTGCCGCTTTTGGAACGAGCGGTCGAGGGCGGCGAGACCGATTTGCTGGGCAAGATCCGCACCAACGCTTATGACCCGGTGATTAACGGCGTCGAGTTAGCCAGCGGCTCGATTCGTATTCATCGTCGCGATGTGCAGCGGTTGGTCTTCAAGGCGCTGGGTATGACCACTGAAGAGGCGCGCGCGCGTTTTGGTTTCTTCCTCGATGCGCTGGAGTACGGCACGCCGCCCCATGGAGGTATCGCGCCGGGAATCGATCGCCTGATGATGGTGCTGGCCGGCACAGATAATATGCGTGACGTGATCGCTTTCCCCAAGACTGCGTCAGCGTCGGATCTAATGATCGATGCGCCGGGTGAAGTCGATCCGAGTCAGTTGGAAGAGCTGCGTCTGAAAATTGTTAAGGACGCGTAGTGTGATGTTTCTAAAATTCGCTTAAAAATGAATCCGTCAATCTGGGCTCCTGCTTTCAGTCCCAGAGGGACGAAATATTTATAGAACCAGAATTCGAACCGAACCAATCTCAGCTCCGGAGGAGCGAAATATGCCTTGCTCGGAACAATTTATCTCGCTCCTCCGGAGCTTCAGAGTTCTTCTTGAACTCGGCTCTATAAATATTTCGTCCCTCTGGGACTGAAAACCGAACAACCATTTGTTACGCGAACTTTAGAAAACACTACACTAGTGATGCTCGACGATCATGCTCACACTGACTTTGGGCCAGATTCGCGAGATCGTAGCGCATGCTCGCAAGGCTGCCCCATCCGAGTGTTGCGGCCTGATTGGTGGTGCAGATGACGCTCGGGCCACAAGTATCCATCAGTTGAGTAACGTCGCCGCTGATCCACTCATTACCTACGAAGCCGCCCCCGAAGATCTCTTTGCCGCGCAGCGTCAAATGCGCGAGCGCGGCGAACAACTACTCGCCATCTATCATTCACATCCGCGGGCCGCTGAGCCCTCGCCCTCAGCCACCGACGTGCGCCTCGCCTTTTACCCCGCGGCTATTTATCTGATCGTCGGCCTCGGCGGCCCGGAGCCGGTGACGCGCGCGTTTCGCATCTCGGAAAAGGAACAGAGCTGGAAAGCGGTTGAGTATGAGATTGTTGATGAGTAAGATGTGAAACCGGGAATCCTTTGCCAGCGTAAGAATTCGCGGCCACACACCGACGGGCCAACGGCGGAGTCAGGGGCCAAAGCGCATGGAGCCTAAGAAAACCAAGTACGACACGAACCCGCTCGACCCGGAAGCCGCGCGCAAGACTGAGGAAGTGTGGGGTCAGGGCGACAATTCACCCGCGGCGACTTCGGAGATTTGGGGTGCAACGCAATCGGTTAAGCAGCCGGCCACGGAAAGCCCCCGGGCAAATGTTTATTCTGAGGCACCCACCCGCCGTTACGATACTCCGCCACTAGATGGCCCCTATCCTTCGGTCTTTGTGCCGCCGACTTACGCGCCGCCGCCTGAGGTTTATCAACCACCGCCAGCGCCATACCAGGCGCCGGTCGCGATGAGACCGACCAGGCGTCATGTCGAGGGTTTGGGGCTGCCGGAACGATGGGCGCTGATCTTGCCATACGCGCCAGGCTATATCGGAATCGTTGCCTCAATCATCGAATTGCTGCTCACACCGCGAAGAGAAGTGCGCGTCCGCGCCCATGCAGCCCAGGGGTTGGCTCTGTGGGGTTCAATCATTGCGATCCAGTTGCTCTTCCAGGCGATCACAGCAATTACCGGCAGCGGCGTGGGAGGGTCAATCTTTTGGCTTGCTTATAATATCTTCTTGATCATCTCCATGATCCGTGTTTGGCAGGGTGAGACTCACCGAATTGCGCCGCTGGCCGAACCCGCCGAATGGCTTAACAAGCGTCTCGAGCCTCGCCGGTAACCATCAACAACATACCCGTCGGATATCTATTAGCACTCGTTCCGTTTGGGCGGGGCACTAGCTAGAGAATCGTGCCGTTTAGATAGGGCACTCGTGCCCCTCGCAGCGACGGCGGACAAGTCCGCTATCTAAACGGAGATTTCGGGATATGGCCGTGTCAAGCCGATCTAGAGCTGCGCTTCGTCCCAGTCTCTGGCACTGTCATTGCTTCCGAAGACTTCCGTGTCGCGAGGTCAACACATTCGGCAGTCATCGATCAAAGTCGGCGCCCGTACGGTGTATTGACAGTGCGATTTGGTGCAGGCCGTGGCGTGGACATTATTTTGAAATAGTGATGTCATATGGCTACTGCTTGAGAGAGATTTAGTGAGCGAACGCGGGCGTGTCGGCCACTCATCAAATGAGCCGCAAGCGAGTCACCCGATGCACGCGGAAGTTTCAACGGAGGTAATGATGACGGTAAAGAAACATAGCAGCAGGCACAGCTTGATTGCCTTGTTGGCGATCGCGACTATCTTCTTGCTGCCGATTTCGGGCTTCACACAGACGAAGATCGTCTATCACGCCAACAAGTACAAGCCGGATGACGACGTGAAACTTGGTCGAGAAGCTGCCCAGCAGGCGGAACAACAGTTACCAGTCCTCAGAGATCGACAGGCCACCGATTACCTCTCAAGCGTTGGCCAGCGCCTGGTCGATGCCATCCCTCCCGAGTTTCAGCATCCTGAGTTTCATTATTACTTCAAGATCATGAACGTCAGTGACATCAACGCGTTTGCTTTGCCTGGCGGACCGATGTACGTCAATCGAGGCACGATCGACGCAGCGCATAATGAAGGTGAGCTGGCCGGAGTGATGGCCCACGAACTGAGCCACGTGGCGCTTCGTCATGGCACGGCCCAGGCCACCAAGGCTGAGAAGTACAGTCTGCTGGCGGGGTTGGCTGGAATTGCGGGCACGATCGTCGCTGGTCCGGCTGCCGGCCAGTTAGCGCAAGCCCCAGTGGTTGGCTATTTCTTACACTACAGCCGCGAATACGAAACCGAAGCGGACCTGCTCGGCGCGCGCATCATGGCCCGGGCCGGTTATGACCCGCACGATCTGGCCAACATGTTCAAGACGATTGAGCGCGTGAGCGGCGGCGGTGGCGGCGGCTGGTTCAGTGATCACCCAAATCCAAAAAACCGCTACGAAAAGATTAACCAGGAAGCGCAGTATCTGCGCGTCGAGAATCCGCTTACGGATAACACCGAATTCCGGCGGACACAGGAAAGGCTGCGTGGTTTAGGCAGAGCACCGTCAACCGCAGATGCTACGCGTGAAGGGAGGCGATACCCGGTCGATGATGGAGGTCAGCCTCGTGACAATCGACGAGATCCAAACGACGGGCGCTATCCTGATAATCGTCGCCAGCCGGACAACTTGCCCTCCGGGAGGGTTGACTACCCTTCATCGCGTTACCAGACGTATTCAGAGCTTGGGCTTCTGAGACTGAAAGCGCCCGACAACTGGCGTGAATTGCGCGAGAGCGATTCCTCCGTCTGGTTCGTTCCCGAAGGAGCGTATGGCCAGGTGCGCGGCCAGCAGGTCTTTACCCACGGGATCAACTTCAGCGTCGCTAACGCGCAGGGACAAAGCCTGCGCACGGCGAACGATCAAATGGTGAGCAATCTGCTGCAGACAAACCGCAGCATGAGACAGGTCGGACGCTCGCAGGGGAGTAACACGGGCACGCGCTACTGGATGAGAACTGAGTTCACCAACGTGAACGAGGCCACTGGTCGCACGGAAACCATCGCGCTCGCGGCGACCCTGCTGCGCAACGGCAATGTCCTGTTCATCTCCACCGTGGCGCCGCAAAATGATCTGGGGCGATTTCAAAGTGCGTTCGTGAACATTCTTAATTCGCTGCAAATCAACTAGGAAGGAAGTCGCGAGTCGCGAGTCTGGTGAGGAAGTCGCGAGTCCGCAACTCGCATCGCAGTGTTGACTCGCGACTCGACTCACGACTTTTCCCCGCGGACTCGCGACTCGCGACTCCAGACTCACGACTTTTCCCCGCGGACTCGCGACTCACGACTCCAGACTCGCGACTTCCGCTTGGCTTCCTGCCAGAGCGATTCCATTTCATCCAGTGTCGTCGCGGCAAACTCCTGACCGCGCTGCTGCAGGCTGGTTTCGATGTGACCAAAGCGCCGACGGAATTTTCGGTTGGTGAGTTTCAGGGCCGCTTCTGGTTCTACTTGCACGTGGCGCGCGATGTTGGTCACCGCAAATAACAGATCTCCAACCTCTTCGCGCAGCAGCGCGTGATCGGCCTCGGCTTTGGATTCCTCGTGAACTTTGATTGCCGCCCGCAGTTCGTCGAGCTCTTCCTGAATCTTCTCAAAGATATCTTCCAGGTGCTGCCAGTCGAACCCGACCCGCGCCGCCTTTGTGGAGAGCTGATGCGCCTCCATCAGCGCCGGCGTCTTCGCCGAGACGCCATCGAGGATCGATGCCGCTTTATCCGCTGCCGTTTTGCCGGCGGCGCGTTTCTCTTCGGCTTTGATTGCCTCCCAGCTTTGCAGGACATCACTGGCGCTGTCAGCTCTGGCGTCGGCAAAGACGTGTGGGTGACGCCGCACCATCTTTGAGTGAACACTTTCAGTAACGTCGTCGATAGAAAAGTCGCCGCGCTCTTTGGCAACCTGCGCATAGAAAACGATCTGAAAGAGCATGTCACCAAGCTCGTCTCGCAACTCTGCGGGCCGTCCCTCGAGCGCATCCTGAACCGCCTCGAAAGTCTCATAAGCTTCTTCGAGCAGCATTGGCGCCAGCGTTGTATAGGTCTGCTCTCGGTCCCATGGGCATCCATCCGCAGAGCGCAGGCGTTCCATCAAAGCAACCAGATCGACGAAGTTTGTTGGCATAGGTATCAGGTGTCGGGTGTCGGGTATCGCGTCTCGGGCGCAGCCCGTCAGGTTAACCGTATCGGCGAATCGGTTCATTATCATTCAAACGGCCAGAGGTGCGCCAATCGTAATAACCCCAACCCGACACCCGCCACTGTCACCCGTCACCTATCACCTGTCACCCGACACCCGATACCCGCCACCTGTCACCCGCCACCCGACACCCGTCACCTGACACCCGATACCCATCGATGTTAGGATCTCGCTTCAATGATTTAGCAGTGCTCAAACAGAAGGAGTGAGGCCGCGCAGCGCGAATGTTCTCGATGTGCGTGTTTCGAAGAGATGAAAGAAGAGCAACCAATTTTCAAAGTTACCGACCGACGGCTGTTCAATGCCGACGGGACGCCTCGTGACATTCAGCCGGAAGCAGCGGAACAACCGGCGGCGGAGATTACGGCGGAGAGTTCAAACGCGGATACACCTGTCACGGCGAGCAAACAGAATTCAGCCACTGCCGCAGCGCCTGCCGAACAGCCACCGCTTACCGAGCCGGCTGCCGCTCGTGCTGAGGCGGAAGAAGACTTTGACGAGGAAGGCATCCCTGACGCGGCGGACCCGGCCGGCTTTATCAACTTTGCCATGTCGATTGCCTCGAACGCGGCATCAGCACTGGGATTGATGGAACACCCGGTAAGCAGAAAGCGGGAAGTAGATCTCGAACTGGGAAAGCATTGGATCGACGTGTTGGGCATGTTGCAGAAAAAGACCCGAGGCAACCTGACACCTCAAGAGGAGCAGATCCTCGAAGGCTGGCTGGCCGACCTGCGCATGCAATTCGTGTCGTTGAATAGTGCGGGAGCGCCCAAAGCCGCCGGCTTCACCGGCCGCGATATCATTGGTGGGAAGTAATAGTCGCGAGTCGCGAGTCTGGAGTCGCGAGTCCGCAACTCGCATTGCAGTTTTGACTCGTGACTAGCGACTCGTGACTAGCGACTCGCGACTCCAGACTCGCGACTTTTTATGAAGCTTACCTTTCTCGGCACGGGCACCTCGACGGGAGTTCCCTCGATCGGCTGCGAGTGCGAAACCTGTACCTCAGACGACCCACGCGATAAGCGGCTGCGAGTTTCCATCATCATCGAATACGGCGGTCAGACCGTGCTGGTCGATACCTCCTCGGATTTTCGCCAACAGGCTTTGCGGTATGGTTTGAAATGGCTTGATGCCGTGCTGATCACGCACTGTCACGCGGATCACATCTTTGGCCTGGACGACATCCGGCCGCTCAACTTTCGTTATGGCGCGCTCGGCGTTTATGCGAACGAGCGAGCCTGGCCCGACATCCGGCGCATCTTCAAATACGTCTTTGAGCCGACCTACTTTGGCGGTGGTCTGCCGCTGGTGATTCCACACACGGTCTTTGCCGGTGCGCCGTTTTGCCTGGGAAAGGATCTGCGGGTGACGCCGCTCGAAGTGATTCACGGAAGGTTGCCGGTCCTGGCGTATCGCTTCAACGACTTTGCTTATGCCACCGATCTCAGCGAGATACCGCCGGCCACGATGGAGGCGCTCGGCGATCTCGAAGTGCTGGTGCTCGATTGTTTGCGTTTCAAAGAGCACCCGACGCACCTGTGGCTCGAGAAGGCGCTCAGCTACGTTGAGCAATTGAAACCGCGCCGCGCATATTTCACGCACATGGCCCATGATGTGAAGCACGCGCGCGACTCGGCCAGGTTGCCGGACGGCGTAGAGTGGGCGTACGACGGGCTGGCTGTAAGTGATGAGTAATGAGTAATGAGTGATGAGGGTCAATGATCGCACCAAATCACTCGTGACTCATTACTCATCACTCATCACTTCGTTATGAGACTCTTCCACGGAACTGACAACGCCGAGATCCAGCGCCCGACGGTGCTCACGCTCGGTGTCTTTGATGGTCTGCATCTGGGCCATCAATTGGTGATGCGCACGGTCGTCGAACGCGCTCGATCACTTAATGCCGTGCCGACCGTAATCACTTTCGATCCTCATCCGCGAGCTGTCTTGCATCCCGAATCCGCGCCGCCGCTCTTGCAGACTCTGGATCAGAAGGTCGAAGGCTTTGGCGTGCTCGGTATCGAGCAGACGATTGTGGTCGCCTTTACCAAAGAGTTTTCGCTGATTCGCGCCGAAGACTTTTTGGCCGACGTGGTCAAAGAGCGTTTGCAGGCGAAGGAAGTCTATCTCGGACGCGGCTTTGCCTTCGGTCACAACCGCGAAGGAAACATCGAGTTGTTGAGAAGAGTGAGCGCCGATCTGGGCTTCTTTGCCGACGAGGTTCCGGAAGTGCGATTGCGTGGACAACGAGTTAGTTCCAGCAAGATTCGTGCACTGCTTGCCGCGGGGAAGGCCAACCTTGCCAGACGTATGCTGGGCCGTCCGTACGGCGTCGAAGGCCGGATTGAACACGGCTCAGAGCGGGGCCATCAACTCGGCTTTCCTACTGCCAACCTCCATCCACGCAACCGCGTCATACCCAGCAACGGCGTCTATGTGACCGGCACTCTAATCGACGGACAATGGCGCCGCAGTGTGACGAACGTGGGTCTGCGCCCGACTTTCGGCGAGGCAACGGAACCTTCAGTAGAGACCTTCGTAATGGATTGGGCGGGCGATCTTTACGGAGACGTGGTGCGGGTGAGGTTTCTTCATCGGTTGCGTAATGAAAGAAAGTTCGGCTCGCTCGATGAATTGAAGGCGCAGATTAATAGAGACGTGAGCCGCGCGCAGGCCTATTTTGAAAAGTGTGGAGTACAGCGATCGTTGTCGATTATATGAGCCGTCGGGCACAGGCGTTCAGAGTACAAGCTTTAGCTTGGCTCGGCAGCGCCTGTACGCTTGCTTTGCCGAAGAGCAACCTAAAGGTTGATGTACTCTGAACACCTGTTGGCAGACCGGATTCGTTGAAGGTAAACGAGCTATGATTGAGAAGGTTGTACCAATGATTCACGTACCGGATGTACGCGCTACCGTCGATTGGTACAAAACCATCGGCTTCGCTGTGGTCAACACATACGATGACGGTGGGGACGGGCTTAGTTTCGCGATTCTGTCATTCGGAAATACGTGGGTGATGTTCAACTCGGGCGGGCAACCAAGCGCTGCTTATCGAAGAGAGGTCGACCTCTATGTCTATTGTGATAATGTCGACGAACTCTTTCAGCGGCTGAAAAATCGAGTGGAAGTTATTGAGGAGCCCCACGACATGTTTTACGGAAACCGCGAATTTATCTTCCGCGACCTGAATCGATTTTGGGTGACATTCGGACAACAGATCCCGATTGCCTAGCACTGCCCAACAACTCGTTGGACCGGAGCGCATCTGGGAACGTGTTTCGCATTTTGATTGATTGAATCGAACGTTGTTGGTGATCGCCGCGCCCGGTAAACTCAGACGTTGGGCCGCGCCCATACGCAGTTAACGGACCGGCAAGACACAATATGGATACCGAGCAGACATTTTCATCACGGGCACTTGTTCCAGTGTCGAGAAGTAGCTCCACAGGTAAAGGGTTGGTCCATCAATCGCGACGGCTGGCCGGCGCTCAGTCCGTCGCGAACGGAAAGCCGGCCAACCGGGCGCCACTCCCGCCGCTGACCAGCGACCTCGTCAAAGAGATTCTGAAAGGCAGCGGCCTCGGTGGCTGGCTGCGCGTGCTTAGAGTCGCCGGCGTCTTGAACCTCCTTTCGCTTTATCTCTTTCTCGACAGCTATGACGTCCGCGCTAACTTCAATCAGAGACTCGCGGAACGACGACGTGAAGAGGCGCGCACCATGGGGCGAAGTGCAGCCTTCAAGGCCTGGACTCGCAATTTCGGCTGGCGTGCGTTTGATAAGTTTATCCGGACCTTGCGGCTCTTGGTGTTTCGCGGCGCGGATGGGTCGACCAGAAAAGACGCGCGTCTGGAGAAACAAGCACTGTGGCTTGGCAAGAGCCTGATCTCGCTTGGGCCGACGTTCATCAAGATCGGTCAGGCACTGGGGACGCGCGCGGATCTTTTGCCGCTCGCCTATGTCAAACAACTGGCGAAACTGCAGGACCAGGTTCCGGCCTTTCCTACCGGTGAGGCTTTTGCGCGGATCGAAACCGAGCTTGGTCGCACTCTGCACGAGGCGTACGCCGAGATCGATGCCGAACCGATCGCGGCTGCTTCACTGGGCCAGGTTTATCGGGCGCGGCTGCATTCCGGCGAAGAAGTGGCGGTCAAAGTACAACGGCCTGATCTGCAGAAGCTTATTCAATTCGACATCGCGATCCTTTATCGCTTGATTCAACTGGTGAATCGTCTGTTCCCAAAAGCGAACGAGAACGCAGATTGGGAAGGAATGCTGCACGAGTTCTACACGACCATCTTTGAGGAGATGGATTACGCCAAGGAAGCAGGAAACGCGGACCGCTTTCGTCATAACTTCCGGGGCTGGAAAGTCATTCGCGTGCCGAAGATTTACTGGTCTCATACCACCGCGGGCGTCGTGACCATGGAGTTCATTCGCGGCACCAAGGTGATCGACATCGAAGGGCTGCGCGCGCGGCGCATCTCGCCGGTCAAAGTCAATCGGCTGCTGGTGCGTTGCTATCTGAAACAGCTTTTGGAAGACGGTTTCTTTCACGCTGATCCGCACCCCGGTAATTTGCTGGTGATGGACAGCGGCCATCTGGCCTTCTTTGACTTTGGCATGGTGGGCCGGATCTCGAATACGCTGCAGTCGCAGATGATCGACGCCTTTTTTCACGTCGTCAGCCAGGACGGTCATGGCCTGGGCCAGGACATTATCAACCTGAATTTTCTCAAGCCGGGTGTCAATCCCGAACAGATCCGGCCGGTAGTCGAAGGTCTTTTTCAACACTATCTGAACCTGAAGCTCGGCGAAGTGAATTTCAAGGAGCTGACCTACGATCTGGCGGAAGTGATGTATGAATACCCATTCCGCCTGCCGGCAAATTTCACCTACGTCATGCGTGCGCTGATGACCCTCGAGGGCATCGGCATCGTCACCGATCCGGAGTTCAGCTTCTTTGAAACCGCCAAGCCATTTGCGAAAGAGTTCATGTTGAAGCGTGAAGGGAAACACTTCCGGCGCCTGATCCTGGACAAGCTCACCGGCCGAGGGAATGGCAACGGGAAAATTGAGTGGAGCAAGGTTTGGAAGCTGACGAAGATGGCCGCGCAGATGTACCTGGAGCGGTAAATATTTCAAGTGTTCAAGTGGATGTGAGACTGGAGATTGGTGGCGGACGAGATACTTTTTGAAGTACCAACACCGCTTGGTTTCATTGTCCGAGTCTCGGATAACTACTGGACTTTGATCGTTACGATCAAGCATCCTGTGATGCACGGACGCGAAACTGATGTCCAGAATAGTTTGGAGCATCCTGACGAAATTCGGCAGAGTCGTAATGATCCAACGGTCTATCTATTCTATAAGCTTGAACGTTCTAAGCGTTGGATTTGCGCTGTTGTGAAAAGGCTGAATGGCGATGGTTTCCTGATCACGACGTTTCCGACCGATGCGATAAAGGAAGGTCAACTCATATGGAGCAACTGAAAGTATTCTATGACCGCACGGGAAACACTCTGACAGTTTGGTTTGGTCAACCTGAAGAGGAATATATCTGCGAAGAAACCGGTGACGAGGTAATCCTAATGAAGGATCGGGAAGGACACGTTATCGGATTTGAGAAGCTAAACTTTTCAATTGCGGCTCCAGCGGAATTACAGGTTGCCGTCGAAACGGTAGGCGTGTGATTTGTAGCCATGCGATTTGTGAAGGATGGTGAGTAACCCGAATGTTGAGTTCAATAACAATTAACTTGCCGGAAGAGAAACTTATCAGGGTTCAGGAAATCGCCATCAGGTTTGGCGTCTCGGTCGAAGATCTAGCTCGGTTGACGATTGAAGAGTTGCTCGTAGCACCGGATGATAGGTTTGAGCGAGCCGCAGAATATATACTTAAGAAGAACGAGGGCCTATATCGTCGTCTTGCCTAAGGCACTTTTCGATAAATTCATTACCCACCTTCAAGGGCCAATCGGAATTATGTATATCCGTGCGCGGACGTTCTTGCTTGTCAACAACGAGAACCTGTTGTTGAAAGTAAGATAGATCGTACCGGGGCGCAACATCACGTCGATCTTCCCACCGTTGATCCTGCCTGAACTATAAAGCACCACATTGTTACTGCTCGTAACAAAACATTCAACCGGGGTTGAAGCAGAAAATGAGCCTACCATGCGGCTATTGCGCGTCACGGTAAATTGCTGTGCAAAGTAAGAAAGCGCATTTAAGTGTACGTCGCGATCAAAGACCATAAAGCGTGACACGTCCGGCGTTGGTGACGCGGTTGGTTGAATGGATGGCGATGGTGCAGGCCGCTCCTGTGGTTGATATGTTGGGGCTTCAACTGGCTGCGGCGACGGCGCGCGCTGCGGCGTTGGTGTCTCCTTCGGAGCAGGCGTGGGTTGGACTGTTCGTGTAACAGTCAAAGGCGTAGGACTTGGAGATGCCGCTGCCTTCTCGCTCTCGGATTGCCAGTAGAGATTCCAATGATCCCCATCCCCGCTAGCGCGCCCACAAACCCGAGGACCAAGGCGGCCACGATAAACCACGCTGTCCTACTCTCCTTCGGCGAATCGTCAAAAGATTCGAAAGGGATTCTCACGCGTTGCGTTGCTGAACGTGGAGAGGATGTTGCAGAGCGAACGACCGTCGGCACTCCGAGGTCAAAGCCGCATTGCAGGCAAAAGCGATAGTCTGGCGAGGTAACTTGATCGCAGTTCGGACAATTCATCGTGGGGAGTCCTATTCGATATTGTCAGCCGAGGGCTGTTCTGAGGATCAAAAACTACATATCCATTTTCCACAAATGCTAAATCGGTCGCCCCAAAATTTGGAGCGACCGACTGGGAAACAGAAGGTCAACTATTTGAGTGGCGCCTTCTCGCCATTTGCTGCCGGCAGGTTCATCTGGTTGCGGAAGAGATTCAAGAGCAGCAACGTGCCGATGCCGCCGCCACCACCATCAGCTCCACCGCCCGAGGCCATAATGTCCGGCGTGATGCGCACACCCCGCTCGCCGATGACTTTCAGCACTTCGACCAACGCAACTCCCTGAGCGCCGAGCGCGTTGACCTGTTCGTGATAAGCGACGCCCTGGGCCTCGCCCATCAGGCGCACCTTCTCGGCTTCCGCGCGACCGGTTTGCTGAATGTAGTGCGCCTCGCCTTCGCCCTCGGCTTTGCGTTGTTCGGCGCGTTTGCCGGAGATTTCCACGCCGACCGTGGCCGCCATTAAATCTCTCTGATTGTCGGCCTGAGACTTGGTCCTCTCCAGTTGAATGCGCTCGACTTCGGCTTCGCGCTGCGCGTTGTACATACTCTGCCGCTGCTCGGCCAGAATCTTTTCCGTTTGCGTCTTCATCAGCTCTTCGGGCAGATGAATGTGGCAAATCAAGACGTTGACCACATCGACGTGATACTTCAGCAGGTGGGCGCGGACGCGAGCTTCGGCGCGCTCCTGTTCTTCGTGCCGATTCTGCAGGTAAGCCATGGCCGACGATTCCGAAGCCTGGTTGCGAAAGATCGAATCGATCAGCGGGTGCATCACGTTTTGGATCAAACGCTCGATGCCGCCAATCTTCGCCACCATAAACGGCGCGTCTTCCGGTTTGACTCGGAATACGACACGCACTTCCAACTGCATCGTGAACCCGTCTTTCGAGATCACTTCAAAAGGATTGAAGGTGTTGACCACTTCGCCCGAAGTCCATTCCACCGTCTGATTGGTAGTCGGGATAACAATCGGCGTGATGGCCAGCGTGTTGACATAGTAGCGGCCCGGGCCAACCACCGTTTCCTGTATGCCGCGATAACCTTCGGGCACGACATAGGCTTCATGCGCGCCCTCGTCGAGTCGCCGGTCAGCCGGGTCGCCGCTCAATAATTCAGCTTTGATTATTTCGGCGTCGGCTTTGTCCAGGTGGGACGCCGACTGCGCGGCCTGTTCCTTCTCTTCGCGCTCCATCCGCTCGCGCACCTTCGCCGCCATTTGCCGGCGAATATCATCTGAAGGATCTTTGCCGGTGTTCGAGACGATCACCGCTACCTCGCCGGGCTTGATCTCCTTCGCTGATTCGGGAATGACTTTGAAGAGCAGGGGATTGATGTAGTAGGTGCCGGGCAACAGGATGTCCTTCTGCGGCCCGCGCTGCCCACTGGTATCGATGAATTCGTGGCCGTCCTGGAAGTTGTCGTGACCGGGAATCGATTCGGCGACGTAATCGCCGGGGTTCAACGTCGCACCGTCCAACGCTTCTACCAGACCGATCTGATTTTCATTGATCACAGTGGCCTCGAACAGCCTGATATTAAACAAGCCGGGTTTGACCTCGGTGCCGCCTTCGAGTGGAACTGATTGCGTCAGGATGCGATAGGTGCCCGGCGTCAGGATGTCGACTTGCGGACCTCTCTGGCCGCCGGAAGAGACGAACAGTTCTGCGTTCTGGTAGCTAAGGTGATCCTTAATCGCTTTGCCCAGCAGGCGGCCTGGATCGAGCGGCGCACCGTCGGCGGCGGTGACGATGCCGACTTTGCCCTGCGGGATAACGGTGGTTTTGCCAACCGAGACGCGGAAGAGATACGGGTGAATGGGCCACAAGCCCGGCGGCAGGGTGCGCAGTTGGATGCCCTTAACGCCCCCCTGCTTGATAAAAGCAATCGGGTCCTGAAAGTTGTTGTGCGCATTCTGAGCGCGATCGAGGGCGAAGATTCTGCCTGGCAGCATCGGTTCGCCGTCGACTGCTTCGACGATGCCGAGTTCATCGGCGCCAATCTCGATCAGCGGCACTTTGCGCACGATGCGCTCGAACGGGTACTTGATCAGATGCAGGCCGGGCTTGAGCACGTCCGCCTGAATACCCACTTCGCCTTCCGTGGCCACGACGCGGCCCGGAGGCATTTTGGCGCCGAAATAGCGCCGCTCTTTGATGGCGATTTCACGCGCGCCGACGTTGACCAGAATCTTCTTCAAGATCACCACCAACACGATCAGAAGTACAAAGCCAATCAGCAAGATCGGCAACAGAGAGACTATGTCCAGATTGTTCATGGTTTGTTTACTTCACCTTTCAGACGGGTAGAGGGTGTCATTGATTGATGCCCGCCGCGTTACCCAGTTCACGACGCGCATTTGCGAGAGTGCGTTTCAGAATAAAGCCCGAGCCGGAGCCTCTCGTTCGCGAAGAGAGTACCCAAAACTCGCCGTCAAATAAAGCCTGCAACTCCACCGGTGAAACGTTCTCGAGTTCTCCCTTTCGCCAGGATCTCAACGCAAACTCGACGGCTTCCTGATAGAGCGCCGCATCATCGGCAAGAGCCGTGATGTGCAGGGCCTTGGCGGTCGAGTTGCGATCGGGAGTTTTCTTCCATGATTCGAGCACGGCCCGCGCCAGATTGTTGTTCACTGGAAGGTCGTTTCGGGCCACGTAGGACACTAACGACAGCAAGCTGGAATCTGAATCAGCGGCTGCGGCCAGGAGGTTCAGAAGTTGGTCGTAGAGCTCTTTGTCGCGAAGGTTATGCCCTTCGTCGAGCGCGCTGCGATCGCCGCCACGAGCCCTCTCTAAGAGTAGAGCTCGCTGCTCTTCGGCTTCGACTGAAGTTGTTTCAGACGCAGGAGATTCGGCCGTGTCGGGATCGTTGAATAAACCACGTGGTGGTGGCAGGGGAGGCAGTGCCGCCCGTTCGCTGCTCTTTCCCGGCTTCTGCCAAAAATAGAGTGCGACCGCCAGAAAACCGATGATGAAAATTGAAGTAAAAAGAAGGGTGACCATTGCGGCCTCGGCGGGCGGTGATTACTTATTGATATTCTCCGTGCGCCGTGTGAGAAAGTATACGCTAACGGGAGCTGGAAGGTTCAGGAATCCGCATAGCCATGGTGCTGGGTTTAGAGTACATAGTGTTTCAGTGAATTTCATTTATGCGTAATCGCGTTGAAGAAGAGTGGATAGGTGGCCAGCGACTGGCCGCGGTATTGTGGGCGAAAGCCGAAAAGGATGATTCGGCCTTTGCCTATGGTGACTTCGACCAGTGCGGCTTTGCCCTTGATCCGTTCGCCGCCGAGCAGCCAGCCAGAGAGGAGGGGGTCTTTCTCCTTTGGATACCAGGCGATGACATGCACGTTTGTTACTGGCACCGAGGGTGTTTCGCCTGCGTGCTTCTCAACAATCTCAAACACGGGTGAGTTCTCAGCCCAGGCAATCGATTCCTTTGGCATTCCGGCGGCGATTGGATTTGAAGTGTCGAGCTCAATGCGGAGAATCGATCCCGGCACGTAGAAATCTGTCCGTGGTAGCTCGGCAACCACATCACGCAGCGGCAGCTTGAACTGTTCGATCGCAAAATCCGACGCGCGATTCAGGCAGACGAGCGTGCCGCCTTGCTCAACAAACTCACGGAGAGCTTTCGCACCTTTCTCACCCAGACCGCCGCTAAGTTCCGGCGGCATCGTGCCCGCGCGATAGCCGTTAGCAATCAAGCGCGGTGTTTGGTCAGGGATGATGATGGTTGCATATTTATCACTCAAGGGTTCGCTGTGAATGTTGTGATCGTCGACCTGCTGATACTGAAACATTCCCACCGGATTCGCTCCTTCCGTGAGAAATGGCAGCAGTTCAGGTGGACGGCGCTCCAGCGCCCACCGAGACCAGCCTTCATCAATCGAAGGTACGTGTGATTTGTACAGAGCGAGTTTGCTGGGATATTTGGGACCGCCATCTGCGACGCCCCCGATGTAAGTAAGGCCAAAAGGAACGCGGTACTTGAACGGCGCCGTTACCGGCAGGACCGTGGCGCCCATTAAGAGCGGGAGCGTATGCGCCGTTACGTCGTATGGTTGTTGCGGATTCCCTGAATTGTCATACAAGTTCGGATAAGCTTGCTTCTCCAGGAGCGTTTTGGCGAAGACGCCGTACGGCTGGTCCATCCTCACAACCACTACATCTCCCTGATAATGGATTTGGCCGGAATCAATTCCCAAGGTCTGGTCCAATTTGACTCCACCTTGAATCAAGATCCGCAACAGCCTTGCGCGATTGGGAGAGGGAGGAAGGAGAAAGCCGAACAACTCGCCATTCTTCCGCGGCCGCATGGCTTCTTTTCCAATCTCATAGAACCCTTGCAACCAATGCTCACGATTCTGCGCGGCATGCTTGAGCAAGAGAAACGCGGCCGTGGTCATGTGATTCGTGATGTCGCGCAGGCGCCATTCGCCGCCGCGCCAGACTGGTCCGAAGTTCGCAGCCTCTTTACGCGGATCGTAGCCTTGCCCAGGGCGCAGTTCGTCAAACTTTACAGTGATCGGCGTGGCGATTTTGCACGAGGCTGTTTCGGAAAGAATACGTACGCCGCCGTGATAGTGCGAATAGGCGCGGGAAGGCGACCAGGCGTCGTAAGTTGAATCGGTAGTGATGCCTTTGAAGCCGGCGGCGCGCATCTCCTTCGCGATGTAGTTGCCGAGTTCGGTGTAGCCTTCAACGATTTGCTTCGGCACATTGGGCTCAACCGGTTTCATGTACGGCGGTAGAAAGAGTCGCGAACCATATTCACCCTGTTGATGAATGTCGTGGACGATCTGTGGATGCCAGACGTTGTGAATCTTATCGACTGTGAGCTGCGTCTCGACCTGCGTAAACGCGTACCAGTCGCGATTGTCATCATGGCCCGTGTACTTGTGATAAAGCTCGGGCGGATCAGTGCCCTCGTAAGGTGTGCCGAGTGTCTTGTCGTACCAATTCTTAACGATGTCGACACCGTCTGGGTTAAGCGAAGGAACGAGCAGGATGATCGTGTTCTTCAGAATTTCCTGAATCTCGGACTCGCTAGACGAAGCGAGCCGATGCGCGATGAGCATGCTCGAGAGATACGAACCGACTTCGTCCGAGTGAATTCCACAGGTAATGAGCACGATCGTCTTGCCACGGGCGATTAGCTGTGCCGCTTTACTATCTGGGTCAGCTCCCAGCTTGCGCGGATCGGCCAGTTGCTCCTGAATCTTTTGCAGGTCCGCAAGGTGCTCCAGGTTTTCGGGTGCGCTGATCGTTGCCATTACAAACGGCGCGCCCATCGTGGTTTTGCCGAGCTCCGCAAACTTCACTCGATCACTTGTCGCCGCGAGTTTTTGGAAGTACTCAACCACCTTGGCCCAACTGGCGAGTTTGCGATCGTCGCCAGGCCGAAAGCCGAGTACTTCTTCCGGCGCCGGTATCTGCGCGGTTGCGTGCGCCGCGTTGGTCCTCGACGCTGGCTGAGTAGTGAGGCAGGTCCAGACTGCGAGCAAAACAAAAGCCAGGTAAAGGGTCGTGCGGAAGAAGCGAGCATGTGTTTGCATCAAAGTCTCCAGGGTGTGGATTGGGCCCGAGCTAAATAGCACGAGACAAAACAATCAATCAACCGAAAGTCGTTCCCGCACCGCTACGACGGCCCACGGCCGACATCTAAAAGGCCGCTTACGACATCAGACAATCTGCTTGCTCTGGCGCCGCTCGCCCGTGTAAAGTAACGGCGCATTAGCAGTCCCCGCGCTCTTCCCGGTCACAATTTCTGTCGGAGGTCACAGCAGATGTCTTCTGAAAGCATCGATGCAAAGGGGCATTCGGATGTTGCGAGCGTCAACGTAAACAACCCGTTCCTGGCAACATTTCGTCCCTACATACCTTCCGGTGTCGTGCTCCGGGAACTGACTCCGATCCCTTTGCTGATCGGTACCCTACTGGGGATCGTCTTTGGCGCTTCCTCGCTTTACCTGGTGTTGAAGGTTGGTCTTACGGTCAGTGCCTCGATTCCGGTAGCTGTGATCTCGATTACGATCTTTCGCGTTTTGTCGAAGCTCGGTCTGCGCGATGCCACGATTTTGGAAAACAACATCGTGCAGACAGCGGGCTCCGCGGGGGAATCGATTGCCTTTGGTCTGGGCGTCACGATGCCCGCGATCATGATCCTGGGATTCGATCTGGAATTCACGCGCGTGATGCTGGTTGCCGTACTTGGCGGACTGCTGGGCATCCTGATGATGATTCCGTTACGCCGCGCGCTGATTGTGTCCCAACATGGTTTCCTGAAATATCCCGAAGGAACGGCATGCGCTGAGGTGCTCAAGGCAGGCGCCTCTGCAGAGTCTCGCAGAGCAGCCGCGGCCGGCGCGGATGACGGCAAGGCGATTGACGAAGCCAGCAGCGGCGGCCGAATAATCATCGGTGGTTTTGGGATCGGCTTCCTCTATTACGGGCTGCAACAGGTATTCAAGACCTGGAAAGAGTATCCCACAAAAATCTTTGGGCAGCCGTTTGAAGCGGGCTCGATCTCGATTGAAAATAATCCGGCGCTGATTGGTGTGGGCTACATCATCGGGCCGCGCATCGCCTCGATCATGTGCGCCGGTGGCGTGCTGTCTTTCATGATGCTAATTCCCGCAATCAAATATTTTGGCGGCGGCTGGATGACGCCGCTCGCGCCTGAGACCACGCACTTGATCAAAGACATGAGCGTCGCCCAGATTCAGAAAGGCTATGTGCTTTACATCGGCGCGGGCGCGGTTGCTGCGGGCGGGATCATCAGTTTGTTTCGCTCGCTGCCGGTGATTTGGAGCGGGCTCAAGGGCGGTCTGGCCGATCTGCGCAGCAAGGCCGGCGCGGCGATGGGAGCTCCGCGAGTTGATCAGGATCTTTCGATGAAGTTCGTCCTCGGGGGCATCGTCGTTTTGTTGCTGGCCATCATGTTGGCTCCGCAGTTGAATTTGCGTTGGAATATTCTGGGGGCGCTTTTGATTGTCGCCTTCGGCTTCCTGTTTGTGACGGTGTCATCGCGCCTGACTGGTGAGATCGGCTCGTCCTCGAATCCGATTTCGGGAATGACCGTGGCGACCCTGCTGCTTACCTGCCTGGTTTTTCTGCTCATCAAATGGACCGCGCCTCCTTACTTCGTGACTGCGCTCTCGATTGGAGGAATAGTCTGCATCGCAGCCTCAAACGGCGGCACTACGTCGCAGGATCTAAAGACGGGATTCCTGGTTGGATCGACGCCAAAGCTTCAGCAAATTGCGATCCTTGTGGGGGCGCTCGCCTCGGCATTAGCGTTGGGACCGATCCTGCTGGCTATGAATCAGGCCGGCACCGTCTATGTCCCTATCTCGCAAAGCAAGGATTTCAATTTTCCCTCCGGCTTTCATGCCGACCCGCAGAGCTACGAGAAGTCCGGAGACCAACCCAAGCGTGAAAAGCTGAAAGGATCAACCGCCAGCACGGATACGAATGAATATAACGTCTGGCATAAGACCAACACCCAGTACGGGCCGGCGGGCCGCTACCTGGTCAACGATCAGAATGTGCCGGTCTACCTGGCCGACCCGGGCATCAACGGCATTTACGATAAGTTGCCCAACAGCACTTCGACGGTGCCGAAATTCACGGCGCCGAAAGCCACGCTGATGTCATACATCATCAAGGGCATCCTCAGTCGCGAGTTGCCCTGGGGCCTGGTGCTGCTCGGTGTAATGATCGCCATTGTGCTGGAGATGAGCGGTATCCCATCGCTGGCGTTTGCCGTCGGGGTGTACTTGCCGCTCTCTTCTTCGTCGCCGATTTTTGTCGGCGGCATGATCCGCTGGCTGGTGGATTTATATCTCCGCAAGAAACCAGAGAATCAAAAACTGACCGAGGAAGAACTCGTCGCCAAGACTGACCAAAGTTCGGGCGTACTTCTGGCGTCAGGCTATATCGCGGGAGCAACGCTTGCTGGAGTCGTGTACGCGTTTCTGAACTTGAAGGAGGGGATCGTTTATAAACTGGAAGGTTATGAAAAGTGGGCCGGGGACCACAATCCTTTCTTCGCGGGAGCGAATGCGGACTTGCTGGGCTTGATTCCGCTGGCCATCATCGTGGTGCTGCTGTACCTGGTTGGCCGCGAGTTGTTGATGGCCGGCAAGCCAAACGGCGCCGGCACCTGAAGCACGATACGGACGGCGGCCAGTGGATTAATCGCGCTTTGACCTTAGTGCAGGGCTCGTTGCCTTCCGTCCGGCGCCACCGAAAAGCCCTTGCTAACGCGCGGGCTAGCAGAAATAGCCAGACGAAATTGACCACTACCGAATTGCCGAAAGGTTGCTTAAGTTCGAGGCGCGCTTGCGATAGACTTACCCGGGCGCGCCTCGTATTTCGTCAAGACAAAGGATAGGAGTTCATGTTTTATTTCAGAAAGATCGCCAACCCGTATTTGTTGAAAGTCTCAACGCTGCTGTTAGTGTTAATGCTCTCGCTTTCTGCGGGGAGTGTCTCGGCTCAGCAGACACCACGTTCGCCCTCTGACACGGTGCGCGAGTTCTACAAAGCAATGCATGAGAAGCGTTTCACCGAGGCCTTTGGCATGTCGATCTATAAGCCGGCTATAGAGGGTCTAAAGCCGCAGGAGTTTGAGGATCTGCGCTATGACTTTAACAAGATGGCGGACGCGATTCCCGAGAAAGTAGAGATTAGCGGCGAACAGATCAGCGGCAACGACGCAGCGGTCTTTGTAAAAGTACCCAAGGACAACGATCCCTCCCAGTCCGACACTGAACCAATCTCGCTGATCCGCGACAACGGCCAATGGATCATCGGCGACAGGGAAAACCAGGAGATCGTGAAGAAGGCCGGTAACCGTTTCTTCTTCAACGCGCGCATCGACGTCCATCACGGCGAGGTAAAATCGGTGCTCACGCGCATCAGTCTCGCTCAGCTTGCCTATCAGCAACAGCATGGCGGCGCCTTTGCGGATATGCCGACGCTAATCAGCATAGGCTTGCTGCCCAAGGATCTCGAGGGCACGGAATCTACCGGCTACCACTTCCACATCGAGCTGGCTAAGGACGCCAAAAGCTTCACCGTCGGCGCTGAACCCGCGCAGTATGGCCGGACTGGCCTGTTGTCGTTCTTCATGGACCATGCCGGCGTCAGAAGCAGCGATGTTGGCGGCAAACCGTTCAATCCACCACCGGAAGAATGAGTCGCGAGTCGCGAGTCGTGAGTCGTGAGTCTGAAATCTGGAATCTGGAATCTGGCGAGTCAGGGATCTGGCGAGTCAGGGATCTGGAGTCTGGCACTTGGGGATTAAGCAAACCGGTTTTGACTCGCGACTCCAGACGCAAAGACTCGCGACTCTCGGACTCAAAGACTCACGACGCCAGCCTCTTCGACTCGCGACTCTGAGAATTAGCTATTGCGTCCCAGCCCGTCGATTACATAGAATCGAAGAGCAACACACCTGTTCTTGCTCCCCCTCGACCCCGATTGTTTTCGTTGCTCTGACTGGAGTGTACGTTTAGATGCCGGAGTTAGTCCGCAGTATCACTGCCCGCTTACGCGAATTTGTCCGCGACCGTCGCTGCGCGAAAAGGTACTCCGTGCGGCTTTCCTGTCAGGTTGAGCTGGCCAGAGCTAACGTCATCAGGAACGGCAGTCACGGGTCCCACGCGCTCGAAGGTCACACTCGCGATATTAGCTCAGACGGAATGGCCCTGATCCTGCCGGCGATCCGGCTGGGCGATCACTATCTGGCCGGCGAGAACCATCCGCTGCTGGTCCATCTGCAACTGCCAGACAGCATGATCGAAATGCACATGGTGGCTGTTCGCTACGATAGCTTCGCTGACGAGGAGCAGGGCGCCGGCTACATATTGGGGGCTCGGATTACGCAGTTGGGCCAGGAAGACCGCGCCCAGTATGTCGAGTTCCTCGCTAATCTGGCCAAAAAATAATTTGTTGGAAAGAGCGTTGGAGTAGCATAGGCTTCAGCCTTTGATCTTGAGTTTTGCGAACAGGTCACAGACTGAAGTCTATGCTACCCCTCCTTGCCAGAGATTGATCCCGGGTCAATCAGCCAAACTGCAGCCAGCCGAAAGCCTGAGGTACGTGGAAGGCCGGTTCCGGAGTCCGAGTCGGCTGCCAGGCCAGGTAGCCCCGCGTGCTGCCGTCGCCGACACAGCGAAAGAGATTAGCCCGCCAACGCTCGCCCTGCTGCGGTTTATGAATCCAGTGATCCCACGGCAGCCGCATCCCAATCAAAATTCGATTCTTTTCGATGCGCGCCGCGGCGGTCATGCCTGAGTGAAACTCCCAATCGGTTTCGCGCTTCTCAGGAGTTACGTGAATCGCCAGATCGACCCACTCTCCGGTTGGCGCCGCTTCGAATTCCAGGTAACGCTCGGGTACGTTCGGATCCGGAGCGAGGAAGATCTCGCAAACATCACGGTCCCAAAGCTGGAGTGTCTTCTTTGTTGTTTGCGGCTTTGTACTGACGATTAGCGGCTCGGTTTGGTTGCAGACATAGCGAACGCAAAGCGCTTCTTTGGTCCAGATGAGGCGAGCTTCGGCGTGCCGGCCCGTGGGGGCTTCAGCGCCAGACCAGTAGCGGGTAATCGGTACCGGATGAGCCCTGGCCCACTCCGCGTGATCAAGCTGATCTGCGGACAAATCGCGCGAGCTGTGATGCGCTTCGATAGTGTTGTCTGTCTTCATTTGGAGCAGCCGTCGACAATATCTTAGTTAGAGTTTTCTCTTCCTTTGCGAGCTTTGCGCCGTTGCGGGAACCAGTTTTCCCAAACGCGAAAAAAACAATTTCCCGCAAAGGCGCAAAGCACGCAAAGTTCGTTTAGATAGGGCACTTGTGCCCCCGGCGCTGGCGGACAAGTCCGCTATCTAAACGGACCCAACACTTCATTCTTCATAACAGGCCCTTAATCCACCCGCCGTCTACCTGCAAAGTCACGCCGGTAATGTACGACGCACGCTCGGAAGCAAGAAACGCGATTGCGGCGCCGATCTCTTCAGGTCTGCCAATCCGGCGCGCGGGCGATTCCGCGGCCCAAAGCGCGATCATCTCTTCTTTGGTTTTGCCCAATGCCGCGCTCCGCGCCGTGGCCAACTCATTCTGTCTTTCCGTCAACGTGTAACCCGGTGCGACATTGTTCACGGTGACGTTATCCGCGGCGACTTCATTCGAAACAGTCTTGGCCCAGCCCGTCAATCCGGCCCGCACCATGTTGGAAAACAGCAATCCATCAACCGGTTGTTTGGAAGAGATCGAAGTGATGTTGATGATGCGCCCCCACTTCTGTGCGCGCATCTGCGGCAGCACAAGCCTGGCCAGTCGAACGGCGGACATCGCGTTGAGTTCAAAGGCCCGGCGATAGGTATCCAGCTCGGCGTCAGCGACCGTGGAGGTGGGTGGTCCACCGGCATTGGTGACCAGGATGTCGATGCGTCCGGCTTGCTCGCGCGCCAGGCTGACAAAGCGTTCGATGGCCTCGTTGTCGGTAACATCCGCGGCGATCCCGGCGACGCTTGCTCCCGTCTCCGCGTGAATCCTTTGCGCCGCCTCGGCGGCTCGCGCTTCATCCCGCGAACAGAGAAAGACTCGCGCGCCTTCACGAGCCAGCTCAAGCGCGGCAGCATAACCGAGCCCTTTGCTGGCAGCGGCTACCAACGCCACGCGATCCTTAATTCCGAGGTCCATGTTCTATCTCCTGCGGTTACGGAACCAGGAGCGGTAGCGACCGGGTCCCGCACTCAACCTATTTACGTTTTCATAAGAGGACCAGCGGCTATGCCGCTAGGTGAGTGTAGCACCCGGTCGCATCCACCACCCCAAGCGGGCTGCCCGCTTGGGGACCCCGGTCCGCTCCCGGTTCTGTAACGAATGCCTTTCAGAATACCGGCCGCATTCCTACTGATTCAGTGAGTCCAGGCACACCGCTAACAGATGCCGTGGCTCCGTATTCAAGAACACCTGCGCACCGGTCGGCTTGGAAAACTTTTTCAGCAGGTACTCGACTTCATCGGCGACGCCGCCAGTCTCAGTCAAGCAGCCGATGACCTTGCCTTCATCGTGTGCGATCGTGAACTCATTCAATGAGCCCATCGCACCGGCAATGAAAAGCACGATGTCACACGATTTCACCAGCACCACGTTGCGCCCTTTCAAACCAAACCCGGTGTAGATCAGTGCATCACAGGCATCGGTCGGCAACCCGTAACGCCCCGCATGGTCTCGTTCATTACTCGCAGGTGAGATCCCGACATGAAGGGCCCCCGCTTCGTGCGCACTTTTACCCACCGCGTAGACCACTCCCGTGGTGGCGCCGGTCAGAAGGATTACGTCACGCGCGGCAATTGCTTCGGCCAGCGACAATGCCTTGCTGTGCAGTACGTCCTTATCGCTGCCGGCGGGCGCATCGCCTGCCGAACCCATCACGCCAACTTTGGTCTTCATGTGCGCTATTGTACCAGCAAGTGCAAGACGTTAAGAGAATAAAGCCCTGGTGGTCCAGTGCAGCGGGGCCACCCGCGCCGGTGCAGTAGCCCGACCGTTAGGGAGGGCTTGGCCGTCTCGGTACTCGGCACTATGACTGGCGAGCGAGCCCTCTCTAACGGTCGGGCTACTGCACCGGGTTATCTCGGTCCCACCAACGCCGGGTAGCAAACCAAAGCAGTCCGGGCAGCAAAAAGAAAGCGCCCACGCCCGCGGTAACAATCCGTGGAGACCAGCCAAAGCGATCAAGCAACTCGCCCGTAAAATAATTCGACGCCGCCATCGTCAAGGTTACGAGCGCCAACTCGGCGGCGAACACGCGGCCGCGAAAACGATCCTCGACGCCGCGTTGCAACAGCACCGTCGAAAATACCCAAAGAATACTGCCGCCGGTGTGGGCCAGTCCCAACACCAACAAGGCCAGCAGGAAATTGCGTGCCGTGCCAAACGCGATGTAGAACGCCCCACCGATCATAAAAGCGATACCAATCGATTGCTGCATCCGAATGCGGCCTTCGCCGGCGAAGCGGCGCGCGACAATCGGGCCAATCGCCGTGCCGATACCGCGCGCGGCAAACAAAACTCCGATACCGGTCGCCGCGCTGTGTCCCACGGGAAAAATTCTTTCGCCAAAAACCGCGAGCAAAGTCAGGATGCCGCCGCCAAGGCCCCAGGCAGGTTTCACCAGCAGGAATGCCAACACTCGCGGGCGATGTTTCACGTACCTGACGCCTTCCACCGTGTCTGTGACGCCCAGGACCTTACCCAGCGAAAGTTTTGTTTTGGGAAGCAGCGGCCGCTTGGGGAAACGAATGCTGGCGATGAAGGCGGCCGACGCGAGAAATGAACATGAATCAAGGATGAAGGCTGCCTTGGCACCGAACAGTCCGGTGACGACCCCGCCAACGGCCGCTCCAAAGGTCAACATCACCGACCAGGTTACTGAAGAAATCGCATTGGCCGGCACCAGCTCGCGGTCGGAAACAATCGAGGGTATCGCAGCGGTTCGCGCAGGTTCGAAGAAGGTAGAAAAAATCAGTTGCAGTACCGTGATCACATAAATGATCCACAACTGATCGGCGCGTCTGACCAGCAGAAAGCCAAGCACGACGACGGCTCGCAGCAGATCAGAAAGGATCATGATTGTGCGGCGGCTAAAGCGGTCGGCAACCACTCCGGAAAGCGGCCCGAAAACGAACGAGGGCACGAACCTGGCCACCATCAACAGGCCCACGTTCCGGCCTGAGCCGGTCAGATTCAAAATAATGGTGTAGAGCGCGATGGTGTCGAACCAGTCGCCCATCTGGCTAACGACCTGGCCCAGCCACAGATTGCGAAAATTGCGGTTGCCGCGCAGCAGTTCAAGATAGCCAACCGGCGCGTGTGCTTCCAATGTTTTGATCGACTTTGCCAATCGGTTCACGCTCAGAATGTCCGACAGACTTTCCAATGTCCGACAAACTTCAGTTTGTCGTTTTCGACGATTCCACTCCAGTAGATCGAAACCGGACCTCATCGACAAACTGAAGGTTTGTCGGACAGAAGTTTGAAGGGTGCCTTGTCATTATGAGGCTTGTCAAACAAATGAATCGCCATCCTGACCGAAGTCGCAAGCTGACCGTTCAGTTTGCTGTGAGGGATTTTCTTCAAAGGGTATGCCTCATTGAGAACGGCAAAAATACGAAGCATTTTGATCGAATCGATGGTCCTAGCGGCACTTAAACGGAACGGCACGGCTCTTGTTATTAGGACCAGCGCGGCTGATAGAGCGCTGTGCTTCCCGGGCCCTCCGCACGGGGTCCGGGGCCGCCAAGTTCTTCGAAATTTTTTGTGCGCCTTTTCAGGCGCCAGAGACTAATAGGTTCGTAGCAGAATCCCTGCGTCACTCTTGCCCGCTCGCGGCCGGAAGCGAAAGCTGGTGTGCTCTCAGCCCGAGCTTCCGGCCACTAATTGTGATGAGACCGGGATGCAAACGAGGGCCGTCGAGGCTCTGTCGCATTCACGTGCGATAAGGCTCGGCCTTACCGAGCCGCGTTCTTTCAATTCCCCCGGTGAAGCCGTACCCGACATAAAACGGCTTCGAGTTGAAGTACCCGCGCTCGGTAAGGCTGAGCGTTACCGCACTGGATTGCGGCATAGACACAGGACCACTGATGGTCCTGGAAATGGTGATTCGACTATTGAGTAGTGTCTTACTTTCAGTCTTTGCGGCTTTGCCTCTTAACGCCTTTGCGTGAAATGTTTGTATTTGCACGATAGGCTCACGCAAAGACCGCAAAGAAACGAAGCCGCAAAAGGAAATTAAGACTCGATCCGAATAGTCATTGCTTTTGATTAGCTGAAACCTTGGTTCTGGAAGAGAATCGAACTCCAGGATGGACACGCCCGACATGTCTGATCATCAACGAGCCGGTGCGCTTAGCTGGGTGGCGCCGGTCATCGCCATTGGAGTCCTGGCTGTTTGGATTTTCGACTCACAGGCTCATCCAGCCATTCGCTGGCTGCAATTTATCTTATCGATCATTGTCGTTGGCGGCTCTGCTTACGCCGCTCGAAAAAGATTTCTGCAACGACTCAACGCTCAATCCCGCAGGGCGGATGAACTGAGCCGCCTGCATCTCAACACCGCAGAGGCCCTGGCCACTGCGATTGACGCAAAGGATCAAACGACGCATTGCCACGTCCGGCGCGTGCAAATTTACGCCGCCGGATTGGGCGAAGTGTTTGGGCTCGCTGAGAGCGAAATTGACGCGCTCAAGAGTGGCGCCCTGCTGCACGACATCGGCAAGCTGGCGGTGCCGGCTCACATTCTCAACAAACCGGGCAAACTAACGCCGACCGAATTCGAGAAGATGAAGATTCATCCAACGGTTGGTGCTCAGATTCTCAGTCGCGTCGAATTTCCATATCCCGTGATTCCCATCGTGCGGCATCATCACGAGCAGTGGAACGGAGAAGGATATCCTGACGGCCTGGCCGGCGAGCAGATCCCGCTCACGGCGC
>Ga0179594_10000033_pt1 | contig 59920 bp, 43 predicted proteins | sample CZOMad1_1_08_16f_FD_148625 | JGI IMG/M metagenome (GOLD analysis project Ga0179594, IMG submission 148625) | Vadose zone soil fungal communities from Angelo Coast Range Reserve, California, USA - CZOMad1_1_08_16fungal (Illumina Assembly) | ecosystem: Environmental > Terrestrial > Soil > Vadose...
CAGCTACCGACTTGATAGCGAACTCCAACTCGACGAGCGATGCCCCCTTAAGCAAATATCCATGGGCGCCTGCGTGCAGTGCCTGAGAGACATATTCCTCGCTCGCGTGCATTGACAAAATAATAATGTGAGTGCCCGGTGAAGTCTGGCCCAATCGCCGCGTGGCCTCGAGCCCGCCTAAGCCCGGCATAGCGATGTCCATCAGGACCACGTCCGGATGATGTTTTTCAATCAGATCCAGAACCTCAAATCCGTCTGCGGCCTCCGCGACAACTTCCACCGCAGTTACCTTATCAAGCAGCGCACGAATGCCCGCGCGAACCAATGCATGATCGTCGGCGATCAAGACTTGTGTTGTCCTGGCTTCAGTCATCCTATCGGCCTCTCAATCGGGAAGCGCGCAAAAATCCTGGTACCCACTCCCCTTACCGATTCAATTTCGATCCACCCGCCGACGGCTTCTGCGCGTTGCTCCATACCGCGGACGCCAAGACTCGGTTTGGCGCCGGCATGTTTGCGCGAGGCAGAGACGTCAAAGCCTTTACCGTCATCCTCGATCGTCAAAACCAAATCGCCATTCGAACGAGCCAATCTTACGCAAACAGATTTTGCGTTAGCGTGACGAGCAACATTGGTCAGCGCTTCCTGAACAATACGGAAGCAGGCCGTTTCCAGATCACGTCGCAAGCGACGTTCGGCTGCCGGTTGCTCATCGATAAACTGCGCCAGGTTTCCCCCACGTTTGGCATAACGATCGATGTACCAGCGCAAAGCAGAAGTCAGTCCGAAGTCATCCAGATGCGGGGGGCGCAAGTCGAGCGACATATTACGGACCTGGCGCAGTGCTTCATCAATAACACTGAGACTGTCTTCAATATGGGCCGACACTGACGGCGCCGCCGCATCACGCTCGACTGCCTCGAGGTTGATTCTCACGGCAGTCAGAACTTGGCCGATCTCGTCGTGCAGCTCACGCGAGAGCCGGTGACGTTCCGCCTCCTGCGCTTCCATCAGCCCGCGTGAGTAATTCTGCAGAGCCGCCTGCGCGAGTTTGCGTTCCGAGATGTCGCGCACCGTTCCCTGCACGCCCACCGGAGCAAGGTTTTCATAAATCAGCCGGCTGTTCACCTCGACCGGTACGCGGCGACCATCTTTGGTTAACACGTCTACCTCGTAGACCGTCTGTGTGCCATCCGCGAGTTTTTTGCACAGACTTTCTCGCACGCCCTTGATGTGTTCCGGCGCCACAAAGTCGCCAAAATTCTTGCCCTGAATCTCTTCGCGCCGGTACCCGGTCAGTTCCTCGGCGGCACAGTTGACCGAGATGTAGCGACCACGTAGATCGTGAACGTACATCGCGTCCTTAGCATTCTCGAATAACTCGCGGTAGCGCTCTTCACTTGCTCGCAGGGCCGCTTCCGCCCGCTTTTGCTCAGTGATATCGCGCGCCATCCCACGCACTGTCGGCGTGGTAACGCCCTCGGTGCGCAAGGTATTGTAGTACTCCCAGGTACGTCTTTCTCCGCTACTGGTTTGCACGACCATTTGGCCGCCAGCAAACCCATCTCGCTGGATTCTAACCAGGTAATCGTCAAACTCGCCGCGGACCTCGGGAGCTAATATGTCTCGCAGATTTTTCTTGCGCACGTAGTCTTTTGGCTCATACCCAAGGACTTCAGCAACCGCGATGTTAACGGAGAGGATCAAGCCGTCGAGATCGTGCGTCCAAATGAATTCGCGGCTGTTTTCGACCAGATCGCGGTAACGTTCCTCGCTTTCGTAGAGTGAGTGTTCCGTGCCGATCCGATTTAGCGCTTCGCCGCAGTGATCCGCCAATGCCTCAAGATCGCTTAATGCATCCTTGTCGTAGGCGCGGCTCGCATAACTTTGAACGGAGAGAATGCCAACCACGTTTGAGAGGTGGCGAATGGGCACGCTCATTAAGGTCGCTGAAGGTCGCGTCGTATCTCCAAACGGAACCGAGTCGTTGTCAAATTGGTAAGGTTCTTCGCGAATGATCAACTCGGCGCCGTGCTGGATCACGCGACGATGTCGGGCTATGGGAGGGTAAGCCTCGCTGGCCGGGGTGACGTCCATCAAACAACCCTCGATGGTATCGACGTTCAGCGTCGGATGGACCACGTCGTGAACGGCGTCATAAAGATCGAGCGCCAGCGAATCCCAGCCAAACAATTCCTGCGCTGTCTCGGAAATTATCTGGGCCGCGCGGAAGGCCGTTACCGCGCCGCTCAGTTTCCTGGCCAGTGCGGCGAAGGCGGCGCTCTTCTTCTCCGCCCGTTTTCGCTCAGTGATGTCCTGAGCCGTACCTTCATAATAGAGCAGCGCCCCGTCAGTATCGCGGACCGCATGTACGTTTTCCGAGGTGCAGATCTCACTCCCGTCTTTGCGCAGCGCCTGAAACTCAAAATCGGCTACGGCGCCAAACTTCGCCAGCAAGCGCTTGAACTCTTCGCGCCTCGCAGGATCGAGATAGCCTTGTTCGGCAATATTGTTCCGAGTACGAATCAGGTCGTCCGTTGAATCGAAGCCCAGCATTCGAGCCATTGCCGGATTCGCTGCCAGATACCTGCCGTCTTCCGTTGTTTGGAAAATTCCCTCATGCGTGTTTTCAAAGATGTTCCGGTACTTCTGCTCGGCCAGCCGCAACGCTTCTTGCGCTCGCAGCCGCAGGGTGATGTTTTTACCAATACCAATGCTGGTTCCGTCTGAAAGTTTCATCCGAGAGCACGTCATGTCTATCATGCGCCCATCTCTGGTGGTGGCCCTGAAATCCTCCCATTCGCCGCTTGCCCGGGCCATGAAGGCCAGCGCTTCGGCGCGGATCAGTGGATCGGGATACAATTCAGAAAAAATTTCGTGGCCTTGTGCCAGGATCTCTTCCTGCGACCAGCCCAGCGTCCGTTGCCACTCACGATTGACGTACTGAAAGTTGCCGTCTGCATCGCACAGGCTAATCATCACGGGGACATGATCTAAAATCTTCCGCAGGATCTCCGCGTGCTTGATGAACTCTTCGGCTGCTGATTTAGGTTGTGGTCTCTCCGAGGTCGATTCCGAAGCTCGGCCAGGCGACGCGTTGACAGCGCCTGAGAATTCGACCGCGGCTGATTCAGAGTCGGAACCGCACGCCATAGAATGATCAGGTGAGCGTGCTGTTGCGACGGGTTGTCCTTCACACTGTTGGTCAAACATTAGTGCTAAATACCCCTCAATACTTCTCTGCTACCAGTTGCCTTGCTGTACGAATCGCGAGACTACGCCCAGAGGAAAGTGTAATGCTCGCGCTAAGCAAAACAGCGAAGCCTATGTCGGTAATGATTGCGGATTGATCGCAGTGAAGCTCGGGAGGTCCTGTCGTTATCAATCCGAACTCAGTAACATTCAAAAAGATCAACGCGCTTTACGGGACCGTCGTTTGCCAGAAACATCTGATTCCGCAAAGCTGAGTTCTATGGGACTTCTGCGCAAACTCAGCGCCGAACCTTGAGGGGTGACGTGATTCTAATGCGTTATGTCTGCGGATGCAATGGCTCCTGCATGGGTAGTGATCTAATTTTCAATCTTTATGTTAACTCAGTTGGCATTGCCGAGCGTAACTGTCCCGGGAGCAGATCCAGGGCCTCGTTCTCAGACGCTGCCATCAAGCAGTCAAATCTCTTCCTCAGATACCGCGCCAACGCGCAACTGCAGCGTCCTCGGCAACGATCAGGATGGCTTCTCTTTCCGGGTGGAATTCCGGCTCTATGGGTTGACAGAACATCGCGACGAGCGAGCCGAAGGAGTTGAAGTTGTTGTTTCGAACATGTCGGCGGTTGAAAGAATGCGCGGGCGATTCGGATAAGGGACTGTCGAAGGCTCGATGAACATTCAAGTGTATCGACTGAATGCTCGGCGTCTGGATTGGAACTGGTGATGATTTTGCGAGCCCGTGTCACTTGCTATTCTTGTGCAGTTTTTTCACCCTCGAAGCGACATCCGCGTCAGAATTACGTTCTTCGAGCCAGCGGCTACTAGTCGCTATTCCAATTTCTCATCCCACTTCGAAAGACGTCAGGGACTCCGGAAAGCTGCCGACAAGTCAAACCGCCGAGGCAGAATGCCGCAAGGCCAATCGCGCCATTACACTTTTCGCCCTTCACCCAACACCAAGCATGACTTGTACCGCAATGATTGCCTTGATTCGATGCGTAGCCGATGACCGTAGCCGCTGCGCAGATCGCACGGGCACAATGCTTGCTCGCACTTGCGTGCGACTTGCGGTCGCTGCTCCGCGCTGCACTGTTCTTAACAAACCTGCGACGCTCTGAAATCGGCCCCGATTTCAGCAGCCTCTTCATGCAGAACGGCAACGAGGCAGCCGAAAACCACTCACAAAATTCGCCCGCCAGGTTGATTGCTCAAACTTAGCAATCTTCCGCCACCCCGATTTGTCTTTACCAATCTTCAGTAATTTGACCAGGCAAGGGAAACTATGCTCAATCTAGTGCGGTCTCTTCGCGACTGGCCAGATGCAAAGGGATTGAAGAGGAGTGCCTTCCTCTTTTCTTTGTTGCTGGTCCTGTCGACGATTCCGGCAAAGGCTTTGAGCGAGACCGACACTGGCGGTAAGGCCTATCCACTGGAAACCGTGTCGGGTTATACCGAGAATCTGGCAACCTATAACTGGAATCTGAGCGAACGGCAAAGGCCGTTACTGAGCCTGCCTGATCAGATCAGTCCCAACGTTGATCTGACGCTGTCCTACCCAATGGCCAGGTTTGCTTTCCCGCTCTTTCAATCGCTCTATTTCAACAAGCGATCAGATGAATACCTGTTGATGCTGGTGTCGAAGCACGGCCGGCGAGCCGAACTGGTGGGCCTGCTGCGTGAAGGCCAGACGAATACTTACTCCGATCACCCTACTGGCCTCGAGCTCCTTGATAAAAACAACGTTAAGATCGTTCGGTCGAGTGACGGGATTGAATATACGTTTTCCCGCTTTGCCGATGGCGAGTTTCGCTGCTCGCAGGTTAACGACAGGCACAGCGCGGTGCTTACTCTGGCATATGGAAATGACGCCTTACTGCAGCGCATTGCGGAAGACGGCGGACGAACCGTTCGACTGAGCTACGAAAGCGGTCGCTTCCATTCGATCACGCAAACGTGGACAGTCAATTCAAGTCTCTTAACCAGAACCTGGACCATCGCAGACGAGTCGCTGCGGCATGCGCATGCGGATTCTTCTCTCACAACACTTATCTCAATTGGTAAAGTGGTGCCGTCAAACGCAATCACGACTCGTTACTCTAGTGAGATGGCTGAAAGCGATCGAGCGCTGGCAAGGATCTTCGGAGATCCGGGTGCAGTCGCTGCCGCCAATGGATTTGAGCCGCAGGCGCTGGCCAGGCAATATCCGCTCTACCGCGGAGACATTATCGCGGATAATGGCCGCATCTTGCGCGGCCACCTGTCGTTTGCCATGCACCTCTATGGCAGCGCCGACGGCAGAGGCGACTCGGCCGTCTATGTACCCGTAGGATTCACTTCGCACAGCGATGGACCATCTCCCACGGATGCCGCCGTGACCTTCTACTATCCACGTCTCGGAAACCTGACTAATGTCACCCTGGCCGTTTTTCACGTCGCCAACTTTGGCCTCAGGAACGAAGCAGGCCGCGTGCGCATTGGAAACATTGGCGGCCCGGGTGGGTCCTCTGCACCTTACAAACATTCACACATCGAATTTTATCGAGGCAATACGGGACTCCCCGCTTCAGACGCGCGACCGGCTTTGCGCATCGATCCGGTCAGTGTTTTCGACTTGAGAATACAACTCGCCTCCAGGCCGAGATAACTCACCATCGGTGTTGCCCGGGTCTGTAACGCAAACTGTTAGTTTGCGATTCGTGGATGGCATTCAACACGCCCGCAAGGTGTAGTCTGATTTTTGGAGATGTCTCATTCACACCGTGGCTTCAGCCCGTTGATCAGCGCACGCCTTAGAAATCGTGGAACTGTTTGAACGGTTTTGCTCACTTAAGGGCGAGAAACCGTTGAAACGTTAACAAAATTCAGCATAGCCGGACGATCACCGGGCTGAAGCCTCGGTGTGAATGAAAAGGCGAACTGCACCAGTAACCCGCAAGCAAACATCCTTGAACACCCTGTCTGCCTGTGTTAGATTCCTAAAGACAGGTAAGGCGCAAGCTCTTACCTGTCCTTACGCAGCCCGACCAGCGCCTGTTGCTTGGGCTTTCACACCTTTTCGAACGCGTGACTGAATCGTGCGGAAGCTTTTGATGAATTTACGCGCGCGCTTCACGCAGTTGTCTTTTACTCCTCGCCCGGTACGAATTTCCTAAGCCTATGCGTACAAGAAGAGGGTTCGGTTTTGATTGGTGGGTAATTCAAAAGCGAGCCGTCTACATCATGATTGCGTCGCTCCTGTTCTGCGGCCTGGTCGCAGGAGCAGCTTTGTACGTCTGGAAGTATGGCAATCCACTGAGGAACGTCGGGGCAAACTCGCAGATGGCTGCCGGCGCGCGGTTCAGCTCGCTTGAGGGTGATGTGCGCGTGACGCGCGCCGCCACACGCGAGACCCTGGCCGCGACCAGTGATACCGAATTATACCCGGGCGACACCGTGCAAACCGGCGCCGGCGGACGCGCGCGCCTCAGCATGGCTGACGGCTCGACTCTGGTGCTTCGTCCCAACAGCACGATCATCGTGCGCGACAACGCGAGTACGGATGACGGCAAAAGGACCAGCGTTCACGTCGTTGTTGAAGGCGGCCAGATGTCAGTGCGCACCGACCAGCAACCCGCCGGCGCGAAGAACGTAGTTGAAACACCCAAGACAAAGAACCAAATTGGCGAACAGACCGGGGCCACTTTTGGCGTGAATCCTGATAGCACCGAAGACATTCGCGTCAATAGCGGCGTGGTGCAAACCACCGATCACGCCGGGCAACAGACCGCGATACATGGCGGCGAGTACGTTTCGGTGAATCCTGCCGGCACGCTGGGGACACGACAGAAGCTGCTAGACGTGCCGACCCCTTCGGAGCCAAAGGATCTGCAGAAGGTTTTTGTCGCCCCGAGCGAAGCCGCAAACGTCACCTTGAAGTGGCAACGCCCAGTGTCAGGTACGGCCAGTTATTATCGAGTCGAGGTGGCCACGTCGCCGTTCTTCGTCGCCGAGGGAAAAGTCATCGAGCGCGATCAGTTGGTCGCCAATGAATTCAAAGCTTCTGACTTGCGGCCCGGTGTCTATTTCTGGAGAGTGCGCGGAACCGCTGTTTCAGGACAGACCAGCGACTGGAGCGAAGCGCACAAGTTCGCGGTGACTTTGAAGGGCACAGGCTCGCAGGTGACCGTTTCCAATCTTTCGGCAGAATTGCTGGGCGGCAAGATCTATCTCGTCCGTGGGCGCGCCGAACCCGGCACAACCGTACGTATTGCTGATCGTGAAGTCATCGTCCCGACAGATAAGGCTTTTCTGCTACAGATTACTGCTCCCGATAATGCGAGCGACTTAACCCTGGAAGCTGAAGATCCGCAGGGCAATAGCACTCAGTACAAGGTGCCGTTGCGGGGCAGCCGAGGTAAGGGCGATTAATGGAGAGTATGTCGACGTTTGTTGTATTGCTGACAGATGCCCATGAAGCGCCGGCCTACGAGCTAATCGAAGCGCTGCGCGTGGCGGGCGTCAAGACTTTGATCGACGGCTTGCGCGAGGTCGAGGTCGAAGCCTTATTGGCGCGCGACGGTAAGAGCACGCCGGAATCCGATGCTCCAAGGCCCATTGCCGTACTCTACGAAGTCGTGCCCGGCGCCGACATGGTTGAGCTTCGCGTGGCCATCGAACACGCAAAGGCTTTCTGGCCCGGGGCCCCCCTGATCGCTTGTCGACGTCACGTGCACGGCTATCAGAGCTTAAACCTGCGCAACCTGGATGGCGCAACTTTGAAGCGCCTCGGCTTTCGAGCTATCGCCGACAAACCTGCGCAGTTGCCTGCTCTGCTCCGCGAGATTGAAGGCCACGGAGCGACCGCCGAGCTGAAGCTTCCGGAACGAGTTCAGCAGGCAACGAGTCCCGGTTCTTTCTTACTTCCGCCACACCTGAAGTCCAGTACTCTGCGCGCGGCTTTTGATCTGGTTTCATCTCTTCACTTCATCGGCGACCAAAGCGGCGCGGCGCACACGGCCCTGGTGGGACTGGATAAACTGGTACCGGCCGATCGTTGGACCATCTACCTGGTCTCTGACTCGAACACTGAGAGTGGATCCGATCTCGAGCGACTGGCCACACGGCAGTACGGCGATCAGACAGATCCTATGGACGAAGACTGGCGGCGACTGACTGCGAGCGAACCGCCCATGGCGCCGGGTTCTGAATCGAAGGCAGCCCGACTCTCGTCCGCCGGACACGGCATCGTCAAAAAGAAGGAGGGTGATCGCTACGTACTGGCCATGCCATTGATCTGCGGAGAGCGAATCCTGGGAGTTTTGGAAGTAACACGCGAAGGGAAATATGCGCGCTCTTTTCGAAAGGCTGAAGTCACCTTGCTCGACTCGCTGCTCGGTTCGGTTGCGTCGGCGTTGGCGAATGCCGTGCGGATTGCCGAGGCCGAACGATTGTCACAAACCGACGATTTGACAAAGCTCCACAACGCTCGCTATCTGCGGCAGTTTCTGCTCAACGAAATCCGCCGCGCCCGGCGCTACGGGACGAGCGTGGCAGCTCTGTTTTTGGACCTCGATGACTTTAAGCGCGTTAATGACGTGCATGGGCATCTGGTCGGTTCACACGTTTTGATGGAGATGGCCGCCGTGATCCTCTCTTCGATTCGCGACACCGACGCCGTCGCTCGCTATGGCGGCGACGAGTTTGTCATCGTCCTTCCCGACACCGGTATAGAACTCGCCGGCTCCGTAGCCGAGCGCATTCGCGAGATGATCGCCGGCGTGCATTTCAATGGCGGACGCCGGTTGGATCTATCGCTGACCGCGAGTTTTGGAGTCGCTGCTTTCCCTGAACATGCTTCTTCCCCGCAGCAGTTGATTTCCTGCGCTGATACGGCAATGTATGAGGCGAAGGCCGCGCAAAAGAACTGCGTGCGCGTGGCCACCGGCGTGTCTGAACGCGGCCGGAAACACGATGAACCGCTGCGGATATCGCCGCCATTCAAAATAGAGGACGAAAAGCTCATTTCCTGATGGCGCGTCGAGTGTTGTTCGTGTATCTTAAGAAGTTAGACTTGTGCGGTGAGTTGTTTCTATCCGGCTGTGGCCGCCTGTGAGGGACGGCAGCATTGAATAACCGCCCACCTTCGTTCGACATTTTCATTTCACAACCACGGGAAGTGACCTTTTAGATGGCTTTTAAATCCATTTTTAGTCTGTTTTCAAGCGACCTGGCTATTGACCTGGGTACCGCTAACACACTGGTTTACGCAAAAGGAAAAGGCATTGTCGTTTCCGAACCATCCATAGTGGCGATTAATAAGGTGACCAACCAGGTCGAGGCCGTCGGGCGCGACGCCAAAGACATGTTGGGCCGTACCCCCGGCAACATCGTGGCCATTCGCCCGATGAAGGATGGAGTAATCGCGAATTTTGAAGTGACTGAGAAGATGCTTCAGCACTTCATTCGCAAAGCCCACAACGGCAAAACCTGGGTCAGTCCCAGAGTCGTGATTGGGATTCCGTCAGAAATTACTCAAGTCGAACGGCGCGCCGTCGAGGATTCGGCGTACCGTGCAAAGGCATCTGAAGTCTACCTCGTAGAAGAGGCGATGGCAGCGGCGATTGGCGCCGGTCTTCCCATCACCGAGCCGCATGGCAACATGGTGGTCGACATTGGCGGCGGCACCACCGACATCGCTGTGATCAGTTTGAGCGGCATCGTCTACTCGCGATCCGTTCGGGTTGCCGGAAACGAGATGGACGAGGCGATCATTCAGTACATCAAGCGCAAGTACAATTTGCTGATCGGAGAGAGAACTGCGGAAGCCATCAAGATTGAGTTGGGCTCAGCCTTCCCACTGGAAGAACCGCTGTCGTTTGAAGTCCGCGGTAGAAATCTGATCGAAGGTATTCCCAAGACGATCACCATCACAGACGAAGAGGTGCGCGAAGCCCTCGCCGACTCAGTGGCCACCATCATCAACGCGGTGCGCGTCGCCCTGGAGCGGACACCGCCGGAACTTTCCGCGGACATCGTCGAGCGCGGGATTGTCATGACGGGCGGCGGGGCACTCTTAAAGAACCTGGATCGCCGGCTGACTATTGAAACCGGTTTGCCAGTATCCGTGGCTGAAGATCCGCTGGCATCAGTGGTGCTGGGCACCGGGAAAATGTTGTCCGATTTCGACCTGCTGAAGCGAGTCAAGTGGGATAACACAATGATGACGGGCATGTAAGGGAAAGGCCGTGAATCGTGAATCGTAAATCGTGAATAGAAAATCCGTAAACCGGGAACAGCAAATCCGGTACTGCTCGGTTCACGATTTACAGTTCACGGTTTACGGTTCACGGTTCACGGATTTACGTCTTTATGGCTGCCACGCGAACACAAAAGGAGATCCGTCAGCGGGCGCCGTTCTGGCTGCTGGCGCTGCTTGTCATCAATCTGGCGCTGATGGCGGTCGAGGCGCGTGACGATTCCTCGAAGCAGCGTCTCGTACGGATCTGGACGCAAACTCTCGCGGCGCCTTTCGAACGAGCAACCTCTGCGGTCGGCGGCGGGAGCACCGGTCTAGTCAGGAAGATAATCAACTTCAACCGGACTGCAGATGAAAACGTGCGGCTGCAGAAGAAAGCCGACGAACTGGAAGCCGAGCTGCGCAATGCGCGCCAGGCAGAGAGTGAGAACGAACGACTCAGGGGCCTGCTGAACCTGAAAGACAAGACCGGCTTCGAATCCGTGGCTGCGCGAGTCATCGCGCGCGATCCTTCAGCGTGGTTCAATACGCTGACGATCAATCAGGGAAGCTCGTCTGGCGTTGAACTGAATATGCCGGTGGTAACCGGCGCCGGTATCGTCGGCCGAGTGGTTGCCGTCAGTCTCTGGACATCACAAGTGATGTTAATTACCGACGAGCAGGCCGCGGCCGGCGCAGTGGTTGGGCAACTTGGCCAGTCCAACGCCCTGGGATCAGTGAGAGGCGCCAAGAATGGGCTGATCGAGATGCGCTACGTGTCCGGTACGGAGAAAGTGGAAGTCGGCGATTACGTTCTGACCACCGGTCAGGATGGAGTCTACCCAGTGGGATTAAACGTGGGCGAAGTGATAGATGTAAGACGGGGCACTGCTACTCAGTCCCATGTGATCTACCTCAAGCCCAGCGCTCGTCTGGATCAATTGACGGATGTGGCGGTGCTCCGCTATCACCCACCTCAGCGACCTGCCCCTGACCAGACGCTGCCGAACCTGGATAAAACAAAGAAGTGAAGTCATTGCCAATTTCCGATTGCCAATTGCCTAATTGGCTCTTATTGCTGCGAAGGCGAGAGAGTGGCACGTTAGAATTTTAGCAAGTGCTAAATCGGCAATCGAAAATCGGCAATCGGAAATTCCCTAATGCCCCAGCTTAGAATCGCGGCGGTTCTGGCGCTCGCCATCATCCTTCAGCTTTCTTTGCGCGCCGTCTGGGCGCCCCTCGTATTTATTGACTTTCCACTGGTGATCGTTGTTTATATCGCTTTACAGCGCGAGGCATGGCAGTCACTGATTGCCGCCACGATTGCCGGACTGGCCGTGGACGCCGCGAGTGGGGGAGTTCTTGGTTCTGGCGGCTTTTCAAAAACTCTCACCGCCTACGTTATTTATTTTGCCGCGACGCGGATTAACCTGGAGAACCCATTATTGAGAATCCCCGTGCTCGCAGTAGTAGCAGCCTTTGAAGCCTCGGTGTACGTAGGCTTACACCGGCTGCTGGCTCAGCCGTTACCGGTACCGTTTGTGCAAACACTCTCGTACAAAGTGATTGGAACAACGGTTGTCGGGACGCTCGCCCTGCTGATGCTGGACAACCTCTGGAGTAATAAGTCTCAACAGCGTCGACAGTTTGCCGATCGACGCCGCGTCGCGCGACGCAGCCGAATGTTGGGGAGGAAGTGAAACAGTTTTCAGTAATCAGTTTTCAGTTTTCAGCCATCGGCAGCAGCGAGGAACGCGCGCAGACAACGGGGCTCTCGCGTCGAACAACAAACAGCAAAAGAGCAAGACAACGGCAGAGAGGGCTGACAAGTGACTGGGTCCGAAGCGTAAAGACTGATTACTGAAAACTGACAGATGAAAACTGACAACTGAAAACTAAAAACTGCGTTTCTGCGTTTCCCATGAAGTTCGAAGATACCTCGCAAAATCTGCGCGCCCGGCTGAGCATCATCAACGTGTTGGTGGTCTTGCTGCTCGCGGCTCTGGGTGTTCGGCTTTATCTGCTCCAGGTAGTCTGGGGAAAGTACTATGCTGAAATAGCTCAGAATCAGCGTATCCGGCTCCTTCCTATTCCTGCTCCTCGAGGCGTGATCTTTGATCGCAATGGGAAAGTACTGGTCGACTCACGACCAATCTATGACGTGATTCTCTCGCGCGAAGACGTCAAAGATAAGGACTTCCGTGCCCTCGTCGCGCCGCTGTCCGAAGGCCTCGGGCTGGACGCGGACATCTTGCGCGACCGTTTTGACCAGGTCAGTTCCCTGCCTGCGTTTGAGTCGGTCCCAATCAAACAGGCCGCAACTGCCGGTGACATTGCCTGGGTTGAAGCACACCGTCTGGAGTTTCCCGCGCTCCGCGTCGAACAACAACCGCTCAGACGTTATCCGGCCAATGGAACACTGGCGCATGCTCTGGGGTACGTCGGCGAGATCAGTCCTGAGCAGTTAAAGCAGGCGCCGTACAAGGACAAGGGTCTGAAACCCGGCGACATCATCGGACAGGAAGGGCTGGAAAAGGTCTATGACGATTACCTGCGCGGCAAAGACGGTTATCGCAAAGTCATCGTAGACAGCCGTGGCCACATTCAAAGCGAGGTGGAACGCGTTGAACCGCAATCCGGCCAGGACATGGTGACGACGATCAATCTTGATTTACAACTGGTCGCTGAAGAGCAACTGAAAAATACTCCACGCGGGCGGGGCGTGGTCATCGCGATGGATCCGAACAACGGCGAGATCCTGGCGCTGGCTTCATACCCCACCTACGATCCGAATCTTTTTTCGCAGCGCATTCTTACTAAAGCAGGCCGCGCTGAATATGCCGCGCTACTAACTGATCCCAACAAGCCTCTGATCAATCGGGCCATCCAGGGCAAATATCCGCCCGGCTCGACCTGGAAACCCCTGATGGCAACCGCCGGCCTGCAACAGGGCGCCATCACCATCGACCATTCAAATCTGACTTGCGGCGGCGGCATCACTATCGGCAATAAGTTTACTCGCTGCATGGGCGGGAACCACGGCTCGCCTAATGTACATTTCGCGATCATGAAATCCTGTGACGGCTACTTCTATCGCCTCGGCCTGAAAATGAAACTCGAAGGCATCGAAGCGATGTGCGATGAGTTTGATCTGAATAAGCGCACGGGAATCGACCTGCCCCACGAAGTCATCAGCAGCACGCCATCGCGTGAATTCAAAGCTCGTCTTCAACCAAAGGATCCGGAATGGAGGGAGATCGACACAGTCTATTCGTCGTTTGGCCAGGGAGAGGATGTGCTGACTCCGATGGCCCTTTTGCGCGCCCATTCGGCGATCGGTATGGGCGGCAAGATGTACGTGCCGCACTTGCTGAAAGAATTGCGTGCGACTGGAGCAGTCGGCGACCCCAGTAGTCCGGATTACATTCCGGCGCGACCGGCGCGAGTCTTTGACCATCCTGAGCCAAAGGTCCTGCCGATTCCCGCGGAACAGAGCGAAGTGGTGGTCAAGGGCATGTGGTCCGTAGTTAACGAAGCCGGTACCGCCACCGGCATCAAGATGGCCGGATTTGATATTGCCGGTAAGACGGGTACGGCCCAGGTAGTGAGCCTCGGCAAGGACGTGGGTGAGCACAAGGACCATTCGTGGTTTGTCTCTTACGCCCCAGCCTTCAAGCCGGAGATATCCTGCGTTGCCCTGATTGAAAACGCGGGGCTGGGTTCGCGTTTCGGAGCGCCGACCGTGCGCGCGATGTACGACGCTTATTACCGGCTGACGCGGCACGAGGAACCGTCAGCCGCACAAGTGGCCAAGACAAAGAAGCCGGCAGCCCAGACGGCGACAAAGGCGACCGTGAAGAAGCCGGCGCAGATTGCGCAGGGACAAGAATGAGTCGCGAGTCACGAGTCACGAGTCGCGAGTCTTAAATCCTGAATCTTAAATCTTGAGTCCTGAATCCTGAATCCTGAATCCTGCCTTCCGTCTTTATGGTTGCAATTATTCAAAAACGATCCCTGCGCGACTTTGACTGGCTGCTGGCGTTTTTGGCCATTGCCATTGTCGGCTTTGGCGCCATCCAGATACGCAACGCTCAGCCGACTGAAGGCTATTGGATCAAACAGCTCATCGGCCTTGGCATTGCGTTGGTGGCCATGCTTATCGTCGCCTTCACCGATTATCGAAAGCTGCTCAACATCGCACCAGCTTTCTACATCTTTGGGTTAATGCTTCTGATTCTGGTGCTGATTCCAATTCCCGGCATCAGCTTGAAGATCAATGGACACCGGGCTTGGCTTCGAGTCCCTGGCCTGGGCCAGTTTCAGCCGTCTGAATTTGTCAAAGTCACAACGGCGATGATGCTGGCGCGCTATTTCGGCAAGCATCGCCAGGTGTCGTTGACCCTCAAGGAACTCGCTGTAGGCGGTATCATTCTCGGCTTACCCTGCGCCCTGGTCCTGATGGAGCACGATGCGGGATCGGTAATCACGTACATACCGATTCTGCTCGTCGTGCTCTTCTTATCGGCTCTGCAAATGCGCCTTGTGATCGCCGCCGTGGTGCTGAGCGTGGTAGTCGTTCCCGCCGCTTACTGGGTTGGGGTAAAGGCCCATCTGGTAAAGAACTACCAGCAGGAACGAATTAACGTCATTTTGGATCCGCAGAACGCCGACAAGCGAGGATTCGGCTATCACACCTGGCAATCGATGCTGACCGTGGGCGAAGGCGGTGTACTTGGCGCTTCCGCATCATCAGAGCATTCACAAAGCAGTTTGAAGTTTCTCCCTGAACCCCATACAGACTTTATCTTCGCGGTTACGGCGTGGAACACAGGCTTTGGTGGTTGTGTCTCGCTGTTGCTGGCTTACGCGCTCTTTATTTCGCGGCTGATCACGGGAGCGCGACGCGCATCAGATCGAATGGGAATGCTTGTGATCATGGCTGTGGTCGGCGGTTTGTCCTTTCAGATCTTCATCAACATCGGCATGGCGCTGGGAATCCTGCCGGTCATCGGCGTACCTTTGCCGTTGATGAGCGCCGGCCTGGCTTCACTCATTGCCACCTTCATCGCCATCGGATTTGCCATCAGCGTGCAACTGCGGCGCTTTGTGAACTGAAGTGGCAAGCGCGGCCAGAGAATGCCTTTGAGCGCGCCGCGCAGTTCACGACACAGATAGTCCAGGAGCAATTCCGTCACATCCTGAAAACTTAGATTCCCAGGGCTGCGCGGGTTTGTGGTCCAACGATTCCGTCGGGAGACAAGCCATGTTTTGCTTGAAAGGCGACGACGGCCGCGTGAGTGCCAATCCCGAAAATTCCGTCCGCGACTAACTCTTCGCCGTTCGCGTTTAGCTTTTCCTGCAACTGCTTCACCTCTTCACCGCGATCACCAATACTTAATTTGGCATCTGGTAGAGTTGCCGGCGCACCATTAAACACTCCCGCCGCATGCAGCTCGCGAATCTTTTGATCGCTAAGCTCAAAATGCATACTGTCTTCGATCGGAAACCCTGCGCCCCAGAACCATTTGTGACGATTAAAAATTGGCGCCACCCGCGCAAGACCAACCTGCACAGTTCTGTTCTTGTCGCCGCGCTGGTCCAGCACCCCGTTGAGAGTCAGATCAACAGCCGTTCCCCACGAGTGGTTGCTGATAGAAGTGGTGGAGCCTCTGACCAGCCTGGCGCAGAGCATGCCTGCGGTGCCGAGGCCCGCAAATACTTCAGGCTCCTCCGCCTGAATGTCTGCCATGACCTCTTTGAGGGACTCTAATGCCGGCGTCAGTCCGGTTATCTTTAGCGGACCGATCTGATCCGTCTTCATCAGATTTCTTAGCACGGTGTTAGTGACCGACTGGCAATCGGTCGAAAAGTTTCCTCGCGGATTGCCCAGAAGGCTCTTCATGGTCAATTGCCTGGCGCCATTGAGTCCGGCATTGATGCCCGATGGAATTGCGATTAGGTCAGTAATTGGCATGGTTGCTCCGATCTGTGTTTGCGGTTGATTCAATTTGCGGAGACTTTATCAATTCAGCACGACAGTATGTGCTCTCCAGTTGAGCAGCAACCAATCGTTGCGGAATATTGCCTCCTAACCTGTAATGAAGGCTAAGTGCAAAACATTTCAGATGTACTGTATTGACGATTGCCGACCGCGGGTATCTACCTGCAAGATTTGAATCTGACGCAACAGCTCATTCACTGAGCTTACTTATCGGTGCGCGCTTTCTGCAGCGATTTGACTTCGATAAAGATGTGCTTGACCTCTGGATGCCGAGTGCGAATCTTCCGTTCTATGCGATCGATCGCCGACGCGATTTCCTCAGTCCGTAGATGCCCCTTGAATCGAATATCCAACGCCAGCAATACGTCCTGTGGTCCAAAGTGCATGGTCAACGATTTTTTCACTTCTGCGACTGATTCGTCTTCACGAGCGAGCGATCGGATACTCTGCAGGGTTTTCGCATCCACACCTTCGCCGATTAGCAGGCCTTTGCTCTCGTACGCCAGGAAGCCGGCTACTACAGCCAGAATGCCGCCGATAATGATCGACGCCACGCCGTCCAGATAAGAGTTATGAAAATAGTGCCCCAGAAATATCCCCAGGAATGCCACCACGAGCCCGAGCAATGCCGCCGTGTCTTCAAACAGGATCGTGAAGGTGGTCGGGTCTTTGCTCTCGCGAATCGTCTCAAAGATTCCCTGGCCGGCCATCTCTGTTCGGAACGCCCTGTACGCAAAAAAAGAAGAGCCGCCTTCAAAGACAAACGCAAATCCCAGCACAATGTAATTCCACGTCGGGTCCGACAGAGTTGGCCGATGAGTCAAGTGGGTAACGCCCTCGTAGACCGACATGCCGCCACCCAGCGCGAAAATTAGGATCGCCACTACCAGTGACCAGAAGTACAACTCCTTGCCGCGGCCGAATGGGTGGTGGGCGTCGGCGGGCTTTCGGCTCAGGCGCAAGCCAAACAGCAACAAGCCGCCATTCCCCGTGTCGACCAGCGAATGAATCCCTTCGGAAAGCATCGCTGAACTGCCGGTAATAAAAGCGGCAATCATTTTGGTGACGGCAATGGCAACGTTGCCGGCGATCGCCGCGAAGATTGCGGTCTTAGACTCAGAAGGCATGCGGTGAATCGTAAACCGTGAACCGTAAATAGTGAATAGTGAATAGTGAACGGTAAATCGTGAATCGTAAATCGATAAAACGTCTCGCAAGATTCTCCAAATCACGATTTACGATTCACGGGTACGGTCACGATTCACCGTTCACTATTCACTATTCACTATTTACGATTCGCTATTCACTATTTCGCCTTTTTCCACCTCTCGGGTATACTCTGCCTAGCTCGTCCCGCCGGAAGGTCTCATTTTCGGCGCAGTTTGTGCCAACGAAAGAACTGAGATCGCCTGACAAGCCTGAAAAGGATTTCGTGCACTCAAGCGACGAGACGCAAGTTTTTTGGTCGTCATACCAGGCGGCCTGATTGTTGACATCAAATCGGAACCGCTGATCGGTTTGACGCGCGACTTCGAAAACATCGAGAGTCGGCTGAATCTGATAAACAGGTGCCGAGCACAGCAAAGCATTAAGAGATCCTCTTTTTGGCTCTGGCTGTTCATGCTCCCTGTTCAAAGAGTTGGTGAGCGCAGGCTCCGCTCGTGCGGTTTATAGGTTTTTCGTTGAAGAGTTCAAACCACTGTCGCGCAGTGGAAGCATGCAGCCCAAACCGGGCGAGCTTTCCGCGCAATCTACCAAACCACACCTGCGGGATTGTCAGCCTCGCTCTTCGAGTTATCACTGACTCTTTTCCCGCAATTCCCGCTTTCTCAATTACGGCACGGACGTTTTCCACTCCCTGTCCTTGTGTGCTGCGCGCGACCTCGCCTCCGGGCTTGACGGCCGCACCGTTCGCCACCCCACACCTTTTACCCGAACACGGCCACGACCTTGCGGCAAGTGCCGGAGGCAGGAGCGGACTACCATCTCGCTCTCACCGCCAGTCGCATCTCTGCACCGCTAGCCGGAGTTCCAGGAGAAAAACTACTCAGCATGGCAAAAGAATTAATCATTAGCACCAACGGTCGCGAAAAGAAGATCGCGATCATCGAAAACGACAAAGTCACAGAGTTTTACATCGAGCGCGGCGAAACTAATCAAGGCATCGTCGGCAACATCTACAAGGGCCGAGTGATGCGCGTCCTGCCCGGGATGCAGTCGGCGTTTGTCGACATCGGCCTCGAGCGCGACGCGTTCCTCTACGTCTCGGATTTCTTCGACGAGGAAGAAGAGTTCGAACGGATCGTGATCGACAAAACCAAGAAAGGCGAAAGCGCTGATGTCGAGCACGCAGCCGCGGAACAAGTGGCCCAGTCCCGCGTCGAGCGCGAGCAGCGCATTGAAGCAACCCACGAACGACTGGAACCACTGCTGGACGCCGACCTGGCGATTGGAGCTCCGGCAACCGGAACTGAAGCCGAAAGGGAGTCTGCTGAGGCTGATCAGGCGTCTCGCCGGCGTGGACGTCGTGGCCGGCGTCGCGGACGAAGTGGGGAGCGCTTTGAAGAGACTCAGGGACAGGCACCCGAGATCCGCGTCGAGGCTGAAGACGAGATTGCGGACATCGACACTCCTTTCGGGGCAGCCGATCCGTCGGTTCAGCGAATCGTCGACGAAGACGAGGCAGCCGTGAATGGGGAAATGTTCAAAGACGCTCGCTTGCAGGAACGCATCCTGGACCAGATCCACGCTCGCGAGTTCAATATCGAAGACGATGCGCGGACAGCGGAGGTAGGCTCGGTCCTGCCTTCCAATTTCTCGATTGGCTCATTTCAGCGCGTCGATGACGGCGACGCCCTCGCCGAATCCGGCGTCGGCGTCGGAGAGCGTCAACCGCGCGCGCCTGTCGCCGCGCATCTTGAATCATTCACCGACGAAGGACTCGAGACGCTCGTCGCGGATTCATCCTTTCAACGCGTCAGCGACGATGAAGAGGTGGCCCTGTCAGGGAATCATGGCGACGAAGAGAGCGACCCGGAACCAACCGGCGCAGGCGAGAAGAAAAGACGCAGCACTCGAAAACCCGCCGCAAGCAAAGCGGTGAAAAAGAAGGGCGGCTCAACAAAGAAAAGCTCGGCCGCCAAAAAATCGACGAAGCGCTCCACGGAAGCCGAGGCCGATGATTCAACCTCAGCGGAACCCATGGAGGACGCGGAAGCCAGCATCAGCAGCGGACCTTCCTATGCCGAGTTTGCTACCCGGCGCGGCGGCCGTCGTCGTCGTCGTCCGGGCAGCAAACCAAAATCAGACCCTGCAAACGAAGCAACCGCTGCGGGCGAAAACGAGACGGAAACGGAGTCAATCGTCGTAATCGAGGAGCCAATTGAGATCGAGCCGTTAGCATTGGAGCCGGAGCCGATTGCAGCGCCACCGGAACGTCCTGTCCGTGAGGAACGCGCAGCCCGCGAGCAACGACCGCCTCGTGAAGAACGCTCTGCCCGTGAAGAACGATCGCCTCGCGAAGAACGACCGCCTCGCGAAGAACGACCGCCTCGCGAAGAACGACCGCCTCGCGAAGAACGACCGCCTCGCGAAGAGCGCCCAGCCCGTGATGAACGACCCGCTCGCGAGCGCAGACCGGCAGGCGGCCAGAGGGAACGCAACTTCCCCCGGCGCGATCGTCAGCAACCCACCATCACTGACTTGCTTGACGAGGGCCAGGAAATTCTGGTTCAGATTGCCAAAGAACCAATCGCGAAAAAGGGCGCGCGGATTACTTCGCACATCGCTCTCCCGGGCCGTTTTCTGGTCTACATGCCGACGGTCGAGCATGTCGGTGTCTCCCGCAAGATCGAATCTGATACCGAGCGGCATCGGTTGCGCAAGATCATCCAGACCTTAAGAGCCGAGGAAGACATTCCTTCCGGTGGGTTCATTGTGCGCACGGCCGGAGTTGGTGTTGCCGAAAAGGAGCTGCGCCAGGACGTTCGCTACCTCGTGCGCACCTGGCTCGACATCCGCAAGTCCGCGGAGAAAAGCAAGCCGGCCACAGTGGTCCATAAGGATCTGGACCTGGTGCAGCGCCTGCTCCGCGATCAACTCTCCGAAGACTTTGAAGCAGTGCGCGTCGATACGGAAGAGGAATACCAGCGCATCGTCGAGTTCGTGAATCGCATTCAGCCCAACATGGTGCGGCGGGTAAAACTCTACACTCGCGATCAACCAATCCTGGAAAGGTTTGGGGTGCAGGCGGAAATCGATAAAGCGATTAAGCCACGAGTGTGGCTCAAATCGGGCGGCTATCTGGTGATCAATCAGACCGAAGCCCTGGTCGCCATCGACGTCAACACCGGCAAGTTTGTGGGCCGGGGCAGCGGCCGTCTGGAAGATACGATCACCAGAACCAATCTCGAAGCCGTCGAAGAAATAGTGAGGCAGATCCGCTTGCGCGATCTGGGCGGGATCATCGTCCTCGATCTCATCGATATGGAAGAGCGACGCAATCGCACGCGCGTGATGCAGGTGCTGCAGGACGCCCTGCGGCATGACAAGTCACCGACCAAGGTCCTTTCCTTTAACGATTTCGGTTTGGTGATCATGACGCGCAAACGCGTGAAACAGTCGCTTGAACGAACACTCTGCTCGCCGTGCGGTTACTGTCAGGGCGCCGGGCTGGTGAAATCGCCGCAAACGGTCTGCTACGAGATCCTGGAAGAGGCCCGCAGTTTGGCCAAGGAGATGAAGGGCTCGAAACAGACAACGCTGCGAATCAATCCGGAAGTAGCGCGCATGCTGCGCGACGGCGAGCGCGATGTCCTGACTGAAATCGAGGACTACCTCGGACCGGTCGACATCACCAGCGACCCTTCAGTGCACCAGGAACAATTCGATTTTGCGTTTGTCTAGGTGAAAGTGTCCGTTAAAGGTGTCCGACGAACTTCAGTTTGTCGAAGTGAGTAGCATAGACTTCAGTCTGTGATTGTCTGCAAAGCCTGTGATTGTTTGCCAAGCGGCCACAGACTGAAGTCTATTGCTGCGGACATCGACGACAAACTAAAGTTTGTCGGACTTTGAGTGTCGTACTTTGAGCAATGAGCAAGCTCGGCAACTTTTGGAAATCGGTGCTCGCCGGTGGCGCCGGCGTAGCAGCGCTGGCTGCGGTCAACGCCGCTATCCGGCGTCAGGCCAGCGAGCCCGATGACAGCGCGCTGGGCGGTGAAGCGCGTCTCTTCGACTGGAAATATGGCCGCGTTTTCTACAAGACCTCGGGGCAAACAAACGCGGGCCCACCGCTGTTGTTCGTGCATGGGATCGGCGCTGGGGCCTCGAGTTTCATGTGGCGGAAAAACTTTGATGTGCTGGCCAGAAACTTTTCGGTCTATGCGCTCGACCTGCTAGGCTTTGGTTTCTCGGATAAACCGGGTTCCGCTCCCTATTCAGCCGACCTCTACGTCGAACTGATCACTGACTTCATTCGCGAAGTAACTGCCTATCCGGTAAACGTGATCGCCAGTTCACTGGGCGCGGCCTACGCCGTCCGGGTAGCGGATGAACACCCCGAGCTGATCAAGAGTCTAATCCTCAATGCGCCGGCCGGCGCCGATCCGTTTCGCAGCAAACCTGGTGTTGCCGGAGCGGCGTTTTACGGTCTGCTGCAATCTCCGGTCCTGGGAACGTCTTTCTACAATGTGATGGCCAGCGAGCGCAGCATTCGCGACTACGGGCGCAAGCAGGTCTTTTATGATCATCGCCGCGTAACTGATCGCCTGGTCGCCCACCTTTACGCGACCAGCCACCAGGCCGGCGCGCAACACGCCATCGCTGCCTTCCTTTCCGGATATTTGAACACAGACATGAGGCCGGCCTTCGGACGATTGATTCAGCCGAGCATCCTGGTCTGGGGCAAACAGGATCTGACGACGCCGATTGAGAATGCCGCGCTCCTGCTGGAGCTTAATCCGCACACGCGGCTGGAAATTTTCGACTATTGCCGGATGATGCCCGAACAGGAACATCCGGAAAAGTTCAACGCTCTGGTGCTGAACGCTCTCATCGCGCGCAGTACTACTGCCTAAAGCAGCCGGTACAGAACCGGGAGCGGTAGCGACCGGGTATGAGATTCATCCAGCGCTGCGAATCGGTTGGTTTAAGAACGTGGAAGGTTTTGATTATTAGAAACCCGGTCGCTACCGCTCCCGGTTCTGTAACTACTTCGTGTATCAGATCAAATTCATTGACACCTGTAACAGACCTTAACTAAGATGGGCTACCTCGCGCGGTGTGTCAGCTAAAACTAAATGCGGAATAATAATTGGCCCACAGAGCCGTCGTTTCGCATCCTTCGCTCCCCGTCTGAAGGGTACTCAGGTTTGATTTTTAACGCACCTGAAAACCGCCTGAACCTGAGCCGAACCCAGATAACCTTTACGCACAGGAGGATACTATGCGATCCATCATGCTTCCCTGCTTCGCTCGGTTGGTAAGAGTTTTGGGACCTTCGCTAACTCTCGCTTTGACTCTGGTCTGCGCCGTGGCCTTTGTAACTAATGGTCAAACTCAAAGCACCACGGGGACAATCCAGGGTACGGTCACCGACGCCAACGGCGCTGTCGTTCCCGGCGCAAATGTGGAGGCCAAAAACCTCGATACCAATTTTACCAAGACACTGACGACAGACGATGGCGGGCGCTTTGTTCTTTTGGCGCTGCCTCCTGGTCCATATTCGGTGAATGTGTCCAAGCAGGGCTTTGGCACGCTGGTGCTGGAGAGAGTCGACCTCACCGTGGGCCAGGCGCTGACTCTGCCGCTCTCGATGAAAGTTTCAGGCGTCCAGGAAAACGTTACGGTGACCGCTCCGACGGTCGATACCGTCAAAACCGAGTCGAGTACGACGCTGAACGAAAAGGCGGTCAGCACCACTCCGATTCTGGGTCGCAAGTTTGAAGACCTGCTGACGCTGACGCCGGGTGTCAGTATTGTTCAGGGACCCGATGGTGACGAGATCACCTTTGCGGGTCAGCGCGGCGTCTTTAACAACGTCAGTCTGGACGGCGGCGACTACAACAACGGCTTCTTTGGTGAGCAGCTTGGGGGACAGCGCGCCGCCATCGACATCACGCTTGAGGCTGTCAAGGAGTTTCAAGTGGTGGCCACCGGAGCCAGCGCCGAGTTCGGACGCACTGCGGGCGGAACGATTAACGTCATTACAAAGTCGGGCACCAACGAAGTGCACGGCAGCGTGTTTCATTTCCAGCGGCTCGAAGCGCTCACGGCAAACACTTCTGATAACAAGCCGCTGAAGGATTTCCGCCGTGAGCAATTCGGCGGCACGATCGGCGGACCGATCAAGAAAGACAACGCGTTCTTCTTCTTTGCGTTCGAGGGTATTCACGAGAATCTGACGCGCGCAAACCTCAGCGAGCAACTCGGCACGACCCCCTGCCCCGTTACCACACCCACCATCGGCGCTAACGAGGCGGCCATCAGCGCCAACGCTGACTGTCAGCGCCTGGCTTTGATCAATTTCATCAAGACCACGCGGAATCAGGACGAGGGGCTGCCGGTCAAACATCCGATTAGAAACTATGCCGTCCTCGGCAAGGTCGATTGGAATCTGAATAACGCAAACAAGCTGGCCGTCTCGTATAACTTCGATTACTCAAAGAATACGAATCAAACCTTCGACGTGGGCACGTACGGGAATTCCGCCAATGGTATCGAGGGTCCTTCAAAAATAAACGTGGTGAACTTCAATCTCTTCAGCACGGTATCGGCAACCAAAATTAATGAAGCGCACTTCTCGTATTCGCGGGAGTTGCGTCCGCGTCTGGCAACGCCTTCAAATGTTCCCGCGGATACGGGCGCGGGCTTTGGACCGAGCTTCAGATTCGGTAATCCGTTCTTTCTGCAACCCGCGGTTGACGAACTTCTCTGGCGCACGGATCTGAAAGATAGTTTTTCAATTGTCCATGGAAACCACACGGTTAAGGTTGGCGGCGAGTGGCTGCATACCTTGAACGATCAAGTGTTCCGCGGGTTCTTTAGCGGGCGTTATCTGTTTGATTCGGTTACCGGGTTCCTGCGCTATGCGTCACCACCTGCGGCGGGCGGATTCGGACCGGGAGCCAGCGAGTGCTTTAACACGACGAGCGGGGCGTTTGCCGGATGGATCACCCAGGGTGCTCCGTTTAATCAAAGTTGTCCCGCGGGAAGCAGTCTGTTCGGTCCGCCGAACAGCGGCCTGGGCGGTCCGTTGCTTTTGTACTTGCAGAACGGTATTTCGACTGGGATCGCTGGTGTTCCGCCTCCGGGAAAATCAACCATCACCAACCAGGACTACGGCCTGTTCGCGCAGGACAAGTGGCAGGTGCGTCCGAACCTATCGTTGAACTATGGCCTCCGTTGGGAAGCACAGATATTTCCCAAACCCGTAATCGCTCCTTCGCAGACGGCCTATGCATCGCTCATAGGCAATCCGCGTTTCCCGTCTGACGGCACGCTGCACAGCCCCAAGAAAGAATTTCAACCACGTGTCGGATTCGCCTGGGACGTTTCCAAGACTGGTAAGTCCGTAGTTCGAGCCAGCTACGGAATTTTCTACGGCAGACAAAACATGCTGTCTCAGGTCGGTTCAATCACCGACAACGGAGCCCAGCAATTTGGTATCGTCTGTGCGACGAGCTTCGCCTTCACGTGCTTCGGCGCGGGCACGAGGCCGCCAACCTGGCCCAACATAGTGCCCGTCGCAGCGGGCGGCGGGATTCCGTTTGGCGCTTCGGTTCGCGTGTTCAGTAAGGACTATGCCAACCCACGTATCTACACGACCAACGCGCAGTTCGAACAGGAGGTCGCGCCTGATTTTTCGCTGTACTTCGATTTCACTTACTCGAAGGGCGTTCATCTGACTCGCTTCCTAAATCTCAATCGGACGGGCGCGCCTCCGCTGCCGGCATCCCCTCTGTTCCCGACGCTTGGTGACGTATTCGTTACGAGCGCAGTGGGCAAGTCGCTGTATCGAGGCTTTACGGCTGGGATGAGGAAGCGGTTCAGCAAACACTACCAATTCGAGTTGAACTACACCCTGGCCAAAGATCTCGATGATGACTCCAATGAACGCGATCCTTTCACCGATCGTTCCCTGACGCCTTTCAATCTGAGCTTTGATTACGGTCCCTCGGATCGCGACATCCGGCACAAGTTCAACTTCTACACCTACACGGAATTGCCCTGGGGCATTGAAGGAAATTTCCGGGTGCAGGCCCATTCGGCTCAGCCGATCACTTCAGGAACCAGAACCCTAGCGCAACCGGCTCGGAACGATGCGCGCAAGAACAATCAATACTTCTCGTTCGATTGGCGCCTGCAACGGCCATTCAAGTGGGGTGAACGCTTTGCGCTGATCCCGACGATCGAGATGTTCAATACTTTCAACAACGCGAACAACATTAATCCGCTGACCACCGCGGCGTTGTTCAATTTCGACGGCTTTCTGCGACAGGGGGTGGGCGATCCGAGGCAGGTGCAGCTCGCGATCAAATTCACTTTCTGAAGCAGCAGAGACTGCAGCGCAAACAGGTGTTTAGAGTACAAGCTTTAGCTTGCCGTCCCGCGAAGGACCAAGCTAAATTACTGCGCTGATATAGGCTTTGTCAGCGGAGATTTCCTGCGCAGGCAGGGCAAGGTATTCTGTCGCAAATGCCAGATGTGCCACGTAGAGGCCCGCAATTAGCGGGTCTTTCCTTTTGGCTCGCTTTTGCTTGAGCCCTTCGCAGCTTCGTACTCAATCCACTTGAGCGCCAAATGTAGGAAGCTGGGCATCGCCATCTCTTCACGCTCCCAACGGGCAACCGTATTCTGGGCTACCTTAAGTTTGTCTCCCAGGGCTTGCTGAGTTAATCCCAGCACCCGCCGTCGCTCCCGAAGTTTAGCGCCCGTCATAGCCAACATTCTTCCTCTTCAATTTAATACATTGCGTAGTGCGGCCTTTGATGCTACGATGCGTAATATTAGCACAGCGGGGCTGATTTCCGCGCTAACGGAAACCGGCCCCTACACCGCCGAATCCTGATCTGTTTAGGGAAAGGAATCGACCATGCCTGATAATCGTAACACGGACTATGAGGGCGCGGCCCAACTGACCGTTGACCTTGTCAATCATTCACACGCGCCCGACCGCATAACTGACGCGATTCTCGAAACGTTGATCGAAATGGCGGGCGAGTCAAAGATCAATATTTGGTTACTGGATGCTGGGCTGAGTCTCTACGGACTGGCTCAACTCTACAGCCAATCCGAGACCGGCGCTGGATACCGCCGCGCTCGCTTGTATGGAAACTACGAGCTTAGCAGACTAAAAGACGAAAGTTAATCAGAGTCGTTTTTACTTATTCGGCCAGAAATGACGTTTGCCCGAATGGTCAGTTACTATTTCGACTATTCGGGCAAAGCTGGTTGATGTACTCTAAACACCTGTTGCCTACCGGCTTGAATCAAAGTGCCTTGAGAGTTCAGCCAGCGATTCAAGGTAGATGTCAGGCTTAGCCTCGAGCAATCGCTTACTGCTCGGATAAGTACTGCGCACACCCACCGTCAACACCTGCGCACTCTTGCCCATCTGAATGTCCTCAGGAGCGTCGCCGACATAGGCGGCAAGTGCTCGTGGACTATTGAGCTTTTGCAATGCCAACTCCAAACCCTCGGGATGAGGCTTCTTGCGAACGATGTGCTCGTTGCAGACCACTACTTCAAACACTTCACTCAAGGCCGAGTTTTCGATTTCACGCAGCACACGGCTTTCACTGCCGCTGCTCACTACGCCCAGTCGAAACGCGCGCGCGTGCAGATCGAGAATGACCTCCGCCACGCCTTCGATCAGCTCTGCAGTTTCCTCACCGTAGTGCTGCAACCACAAATCGTCGGCTCGCTGCCATTGCTCGTTCGGCAGGCCCAGCGCTTCATAAGTTGAATACCAGTTCGGCGAGTACGCGGCCTCGTAAACGTCCAGGGGAAAGGCGACCCCTAACTCCGCAAATGTCTTTTGAAACGCGGCCAGGCCCAGCCCAGCGGAATCAGCCAGCGTCCCATCCCAATCGAAAAGAAGTGTGTTCACTAGCGGCATCGTTTCGTGGGGTTCAGCGTATTCATTCCTACTGCGGACCCAGACTACCGTATCACTGGCGCGCAGTCATCATTGCGAGACGTTTAAGTAGAGTGGTGCGATTTTGTGTTGACTTTTAATGCCCTCCCTTACGGTCGGGCTTCTGCTTGCCTGTGCGATCCCAAGCAGAAGCCCGCGCGTTAGCAAGGGCTTTCTTTGGCGCGCACCTCAAGGGGCGTCGATATCAAGGCCTGCACGAGTGCGTGGTAATATCAACCCTCTCTTATTCTTGGAACAAAGGAGATTGGCCATCATGGATTCAGATCCAATGCAGTATGTTGAAGCAAAGACAGAAGCAAAAGAGATCAAGGAAAAACAAGATTCCGAGAACTCTGCACACAAGCTGAACACGCTGGTCGCTATCTCGGTCGCGTTGCTGGCCACCTTCATGGGGATCTGCAAAGTCAAAGACGACAACATCGTCCAGGCGATGCAACAGGCGCAGGCCGACAAAATCGACAACTATGCGTGGTATCAGGCGCGTAACATTCGCGAAGACGTAGATCAGGCAACGTTGACGCAATTAAAACTGCAAGCGACCTTAGCCCCACCAGCGGCGCAAGGCGGCTATCAGGAACAAATCAAGCAGTATGAACGTCTAGCGCAGGAACAGGCGGAGAAGAAAAAAACACAACAGGCAGCCGCAGAGCAAGCCGACAAGACCTACAACGAACTGAATTTTCACGATGACCAGTTTGATCTTTCTGATGCGATGCTAGCGCTGGCTATCTCACTGCTGGCGATGACCGCCTTGACTCAGAAGCGTTGGCTATTTGTGCTCGCGATGGTCCCGACTGCCTTTGGCGTGTTGATGGGTCTGGCTGGTCTGCTGGCGTGGAAACTCCATCCCGATCTGCTGACGCGTGTGTTGTCCTGATCAGCTCCGCGCCGGTCTTTTCGTTTCAGGCGACCCTTTCGGCTTGCATGCCGCTGAAAACCAAGGTGTATAAATCAAGAAATCCATACCATCCAAGTCACGCGAACGAACACGAAATAACACTAAGAAAACCGTATCTTTTTCGTGTGACTTCATCAGGCCTCGGCTAGCTGAGGCTGTGGCAGCTCAGGTGCTGACGGCTCCGGCATCGTCGATTGCGAGCGCTCGACATGGCGATAGAGGATGTCGCGTTGCTGAGGAGTAAACCCTGCTTCACGAATCAGGTACCGCAGCATCTTCTCATCGGCATCATTGTGCGCACCGGCTGCCGAAACAACATTCTCTTCAATCATGATCGAGCCCATATCGTTCGCGCCGAAACGCAGGGCCACCTGGCCCAGCCGCAAACCCTGGGTGAGCCAGGACGATTGGAAGTTCTCGATGTTGTCCAGGAACAGACGCGACACGGATAACATCTTCAAGTAATCGATCCCGGTGGGTTCGTCCTTGATGCGCCGGCCCAGAGCGGTGTTCTCACGCTGAAACGTCCAGGGAATAAATGCGGTGAAGCCGCCTGTTTCATCCTGCAGATCTCGAATCCGCTGCAAGTGCCGCACGCGATGGACCACAGTGTCACCGATGCCGAACATCATCGTCGCGGTCGAGCGCAAGCCGACGCGGTGCACTGCGCGCATTACGGCCAGCCATTCGTCCGTCGTGCACTTGGTGGCCACGCGCTTTCGCACTTCGTCATCAAGAATCTCCGCGCCGCCACCCGGTAAACTGTACAAGCCTGCTTCTTTTAAGCGCCCCATGATGGTTTCGTAATCCAACCCGGAGATCAGGTGGATGTTGTGAATCTCCGGCGGTGAGAAGCAGTGCAACTGAAATCCCGGATACTTGCTGCGCAAAGTGCGCAAGAGGTCTTCGTACCACTCGAGCCCAAAGTCCGGATGGAGCCCACCCTGCATCAATACTCCCGTGCCGCCCAGACCGATGGTCTCGTCAATCTTCTCGCAAATCTCATCCATCGTGCGCACGTACGTATCCGGGGCGCCCGGTCGCCGGTAAAAGGCACAGAAGGTACAGACCACGTTGCAGACGTTGGTATAGTTGATGTTCCGATCGATGATGTAAGTGACGATGTTGTCCGGGTGCCGACGACTGCGAATCTCATCAGCGGCCGCGCCGATCTGGGCCACGTCATAGCATTCCAACAGTTGCGTGCACTCCGGGGCAGTCATCCGCTGGCCAGAGAGAGCGCGCTCCAGAATCGGATCGATAGCAGTAGTTTGGCTCATAACTTTTAGCTTGCTGCTTAAGGGGAAACGATCCACGAAATCACACGAAGCAGCACGAAGCCACACGAAAAATGGAAGGCGAAACTTCGTGCGATTTCGCGTTATTTCGTGTCTTCTCGTGGATCGTTTGCATGGTCTTGATCGCCGCTCTTCGTCTTTCAGCAGACTGCTACTGCAGATACTAAGCTACGCATCGAGGCTTTTCAAAGGCTTCAGCGCTGGAACCAACCCGTGTTTGTGAGCGAGCCGAAAATAGAGATCCATTCCCGCACGCATTTCGTCGCTGATTGAGAAGCTGATGTTCTCTGAGAGATAAGTTTTTAGTTCTGCTGCTGAAAGATTGAGCAGCGGCTCGTAGAAGGCAACGATCTCGTCAACCCGCGCCAGGCCCTCGTCACGGGCTCCCGCGAAATCAACCCGGCGCGCTTTCACAACCGACGCCGCACCGACCATCCAAAGGGCAAAGACAAAACCCAGCCCGGTATGCTCACGCCACAGCTCCGCCATATCGAAAAGCTGCAGATTCTCCCGCGCGAATGTCATCCCCGGATCGCCGATGATCAGGGCGCCGTCGTTGTTGGCAAGCATCTGCCCCACATCTGGCGCAGCCGAACTCCATTCCGGCTCAAAGCCCAGGAATTCGCGGAAAATGATCTTGAGGAGAGCGGCAGAGGTTCTCGACGATTCATCGAGCGCGATGCGGCGCACGTCTCTTAAGCTATCGACCTTGATCGCCAGCACCACGCTACGAACTTGCGCTCGCGAACCGACACAAACGTCAGGCACGATTGCCACGTCCGGGATTCGCTGGTACTCGATCACTGGAACCAGTCCAACGTCCACCTCGGCCTGGGCCACCAGCCTGGCACAACGCGCGGGCACCGCGTCGGTGAGCTTCACCTGGCCCTGTCTGGAACCGCGTGTGAAACTCCAAATCAAAGGGGCCGTATTCAGATAGCTGGACGCAGCAATATGCGGTGCGATTTGGGTATCTTGCAGGCTGATAGGTCTCTCCAAAGGTGTCGATGATTGCGTCTGATGCTAACGCAAGAAAGTTTCAAGTTTCAAGTTTCAGGTTTCGAGTTTCAATTCTCAGAGCCAGGAGTTGAATTTCATAGACTGCCGAAAAAACTGGGGACTCCGATCAAGAAACCATACGATCCACGAAATCACACGAAAAAACCGCGAATCAACACCAATAAGAATCTGCGGGTTTGTGTGCTTTCGTGCTGCTTCGTGGGATTTGGTGGATCGTAATCACTCTTGCTGCAACCTTCAATGACTGGAAGCTGAAACTTGAAACTCGAAACCTGAAACTTGAAACTCGAAACTTCAGAGGCTACCATGACCGCCAACACCCCATGCACATATACGACGTGAGCGTTCCCATTTCTGCGCGGACACCAACCTACCCGGGAGATCCGGGCATCGATATTCGAGAATGGCTTTCGCTCGCGGCAGGTGACGCAGCCAACGTCTCGGCAATCTGTTTCGGTGCGCATACGGGCACACACGTTGACGCGCCTGCCCACTTCATCGCCGGCGCTCCCAAATTGAATTCCCTGGACCTCTATACCTTGATCGGCAACGCTCGCGTGATCGAGCTCGCCGATGACGTAAAATCAATTGAAGAGAATCATCTCGAGAATGGCGTTCTCGACAGGACCACGCGGATATTATTCAAGACCCGCAACTCAAATTTCTGGAACGAAGCAGATGGCCAATTTCGTTCTGACTACACTTTCATTTCCCCTAAGGCGGCAAAGCGGCTGATCGAGAAAGGCATCCGATTGGTCGGCATCGACTATCTTTCCGTGGAACGCTTTGGCGCGGAGACGTTTGAAACGCACGAAATCCTGCTGTCAAATGGCGTCGTGATCATTGAAGGGCTGGATCTTCGGCAAGTGCCGTCCGGTGTCTATGAACTGATCTGCCTGCCGCTTAAGATCGCCGACGGCAGCGGCGACGGCGCTCCAGCACGAGTTGTGCTTCGGACCTTCGACAATTCGCAGGCGTTGACATGATGGGGCTGGGCGTTGGTATGCGTTGGCTTCTCATTCACACCGCGGCTTTAGCCCGGTGTAGGGACCATGATTAGGTTTGACTTAACCGTTTTCAACGGTTTTTTTCGGGAATGCTTCCAAAACCGTTGAAACGGTTCGGAAATCATAAGTGCAGCGATCCACCGGGCTAAAGCCGCGGTGTGAATGAGAGGCTGCGAGTAAGCGAATTGTAGCGACGGACATTTCGAACCAGAGGGTTTTTAATAAACGACGATGAATCCTGATTACCGAAAACGCGTGTTTCAACTTGTCCGGCGCATTCCCGTGGGCCGCGTCATGACCTATGGTCAAATCGCGGCCATCCTTGGTGAAGGCTACACTCCCAGAACCGTAGGCTTCGTAATGCACTCGGCGGGTGAAGAAGCCGTTCCCTGGCATCGCGTAATTAACTCTCAGGGCGCCTGCTCCACCGTCCGAATTGTATTGCCCGCAAACAGACAACAGGGAATGCTCGAGCAAGAGGGCGTCGAATTCGACTCCCAGGGTCGCTGCGATCTGCGGCGTTATCTCTGGGAACCAAAGATCAGGCGAACTAATCCGGCAGCAACCCTATTCAAGAAATCAGGTACTAAGGCAGGGAAAAAGAGATGAACAACGATCCGATTCAACGAAAAGTCCCTTACGAAGTGAGCCCTCCGCGTTATTCGGTTTCCCACGGAATGGTCACCACCGCATTCGAGATCCCGAACTATCGTATCGTGCAAAACCTCGGTGTGGTCCGGGGAATCGTGGTGCGCTCCCGTAACGTGTTTGCGACTATCGGCGCTCAGTTGCAAACAATCGTTGGGGGAAACATTACCGTCTGGACAACGCTCTGTGAACAAACGCGTGTCGATGCTTTCGAAATAATGATCCAGCACGCCACCGAGATTGGCGCCAACGCGGTTATCGGCGCGCGTTACGATACGACAGAGCTTTCCGCGGGAGTGACCGAAGTGCTGGCCTATGGCACGGCTGTCGTCGTCGAACCGCTCGAGCCCGGAGAAGGCTATCGTGATTGAAGGCGATTCGCTTTCGGCGGCACAGCTTCAACAACTTCGCGATGCGCTGGATCAGGTCCCGTTCGCGAAGCTGCTCGGGATAGAACTGATTGCTGCCGGCCGGGGAACCGCGACTCTGCAGTTGGCCATCACGGATAAGCTCAGACAGATACACGGCGTGGTCCATGGCGGTGCGATCGCCTCACTGATCGACACGGCAACTGCCTTCGCCATCGTGCCGATGATGGGCCCCGACGAGAAGTTTTCGACCGTCGATCTAATGGTCAACTACCTCCGACCGTTGAGAAAAGGCAATGCCACGGCGCAGGCTCGGGTGCTCAGATTCGGGAAACGCCTGATCACGGTGGCAGCCGATGTTCTGGATGACAACGGAGACCTTTCCGCTACCGCCCTGAGCACCTATGCCAAGCTCGGATAGTTAGCTGCCCAATTAAATCCAGGTAGTGATCTAATCTCGGTTTTAGAGGCGGGCATTGGCGGCCGGGACCGGTCATAACAAATTGAATTCGCACTTTAGCTAGTTCAACCGGCGGACAACGACCCCCTCTAACAGGGCTGCTGAAAAAGTGATTACGATCCACGAAATTGCACGAAGCAGCACGAAGTCACACGAAGTCACACGAAGAAGATGCGGTTTTCTTAGTGTTATTTCGTGTTCGTTCGTGTGAGTTGGTGGATCGTATGAATTTCTTGACCTATACACCTTGTTTCTCAGCAGCCTGCTAAACGAAGAGTCGAGGTCAAACCCCTCATCTCCAGGCTCAAAATCGTGGACAAACTGCGTTCAACTATGTCAAAATCCCTTTGGCTTTGAGGCTTTTGACACCCTTCCATGGAGCGGTCAGGCATCACCCGGCTCAGACCCGCTCTCCTAGTGCTCCCAAGGTCCGCCCAAAGATGTATTCGCTTTTTAGCTCGCTGCTAGCCCAACATTCCCGTCAATTGACGCCTGTGCGGTGCGCCGAGCAGACGATTGCGCAGCTCCATCACTACTTCGAAGATGTTGTGCTGGAGAACAAACTTTCAGCATTGGTGGTTGAGGGCTTCCCTTTTACAGCAGAACGGCAGTTCCGTCATCTCGCGCGCGCCCGAGAGATAAGCAGGGCGGCCAAGAGCTCATTCTTCTTTGTTTCCGGCGACGATGCGTTGATGAGCCTGAGAGACGAAGAGCCCAAAGCTGAATCGGTTATTCTAGAATTACCGAGCCAGTGTCGAATGATTGGCCGTTTTGTTGTAATCGCTGATGCGCGCTTCTCGGCTTTGCTGGCGTCACCTCCTCAAGACCCGTTGGATGAAGCCACGACTGGTCCCGAAGTTATCTGGACATTTGACCCGGACGTTGTCTATTCCGCGCTTGAGTATTTGATGGCCCGCGTCACGGCAGAATTCCCGGATCGCTCAACTGAATTCTCTCAGGCAGTGAGCAGGTCCATGCCTAAGGCGACTTCGCTGCAACTGACGATCAGCGTGATCACCAAGCTCGCTCGCCTGTTACAGGCACAGGCGGAGCGCGAGATTGCGGTGAACCGTATCGCCACGACGATCAGGAATTCTCTGGAACTGGAATGCATTCTGCAAACCGCCGCCGACGAAGTTGGTCGCGCGCTCAACGCGAGTTGCTGCGCGATCAGGGTCGTAGAGGATTCGATTTCCGGAGCCACGACCAAATCTTATTTTCGACCGGATCTGGAAACCGACGAAGTTGAAAAAGCGTCGCTGGCGATTGATCTCGATGCGCTGGCTGCTCGACTTGCTGAGTCGCCCAAAGCCGCTTGCGTCGAAGGCAACAATTCGCAAACGGAGCCGGTCACGCCCTGGGCCGTCGTTCCTCTGAATCAGCATGGGCGATTGATCGGACTGCTGCTCGTGCGATCCGACGATGCCGCCCGGTCCTGGGCTGAAAACGAGCTGCTCTTGTTGCACACGGTTGCGGATCAGGTGACGGTGGCAATCAATCAAGCCCATCTGTTCGCTCAATTCCAACAGCAAGCGATGACCGACGGTCTGACCGAGTGCCATAATCGGCGGGCCTTTGACATGCAATTGGAGCGCGACCTGCACCTGTCGACGCGCATGCGTCAGCCCCTGTCACTGGTGATGCTGGACCTCGATAACCTGAAGCTGATCAACGACAATGCCGGTCATGCAGCAGGCGATCTGACCCTGCGAATGGTTGCCGATACGATGCGCGCAGAGTTGCGCGCTGTCGATACACTGGCACGATTCGGCGGCGATGAGTTTGCCATTATCCTGCCGCAGGCTGATCTAGCTGGCGCAATTATTGTCGCCGAGCGCCTGCGCAACAGGATCGAGCAATTGGTCGTTCCCCGCACTGACTCTGTTACCGCCTCGTTTGGGTTGGCGTCTTTTCCCACCGACGCTGCGGCGCGCGATACGCTGGTCGTAGCCGCCGACAGGGCGCTTTACGCCGCGAAACATTCGGGACGCAATCGCGTTTGCACTCCAGAGGAGACTGTCGCAGAGGCTGAAATCTCCGCGGCAGAACCCGCCATCGAGATCGAATTCACCACACAAGCATAATCAGCAAACAAAACCGTCGTAGCCGACTCCGCAAGACCAGGGAAAGCCGACCAGCCGCGGATTAACGCGGATGTGCGCGGATAAGAACTCCGAATCGGTTTCTGGAGTTTGAATTCGCGTGTATCCGCGCAAATCCGAGGCAAATTATTTAGTGTGACGGCGAGATTCCGAGGGCGCGATCTACAAGCATGGCCGCCTTCAGTTGAGCGTTTGGCATCTGCAGGACAAATCGCGCATCATAGCGTTTCTATTTTTGTTTTTGTAACGCAAGCTGTAAGACCACCCCAGCGGGGCTGCCCCGCTGGGGACCCCGGGCTTGCGGCGCACGTTGAATGCCATTCACCGTTCGCAAACTAACAGTTTGCGTTACAAATTAGGTCACAACTGACAGCGCTCCTGAATGAACTCGCCGATGAACGACCTGCGCAAATTCGCTCGTTACTTTCTGCCTTACAAAGTATCGCTGATCGTCGGCATTCTTTGCATACTTGCGGGCGTAATCGTTAACCTGACGATTCCGCTGATCGTCGGCCGCGCTATTGACGAGATGAGACTGTGGTCTCAGGTCAATTGGTACAAACTCACTTTCCTGGCCGCAGAAGTGATCGGCGCGAGCCTGATCAGCGGTACGTTTCTGTTTCTGCAACGCCGCCTGCTGATCGGCATGTCGCGCCACGTCGAGTACGATCTGCGCCAGGATTTCTACGCTCACCTGGTTGATCAGCCAATGTCGTTCTTTCATGAGCATCGGGTCGGCGACCTGATGGCTCGCGCCACTAATGACCTGGCGGCGGTTCGCCAGTTGGCCGGGCCGATGATCATGTATACCCTGCAGACGGTCTTCGTAGTCGTCATCATTCTGCCGTTGATGTTCATGATCAATTGGCGCCTGACGTTGCTGCTATTCGTGACGATGCCTTTGGTCTCGCTCACGGTCAAGGTTTTTGGCCAACAAGTTCATGTGCGATTCGAAACGATCCAGGATTTCTTCGGACAGATTACGGTCCGAGCGCAGGAGAATTTCACCGGCGTGCGGGTGATTCGCGCTTACGCTCAAGAGGAGCCTGAGATTGAAGCGTTTGAAACCCTCAACCGGCAATACGCGGAACGAAACCTGAGTCTGGTGCGGATTGATGCTTTGATGCGACCGCTGATGCAGTTTTTGATTGGCCTGGGCTTTGTGCTTATCGTCTGGATGGGCGTGCCACTAGCGGTCCGGGGCGATATTAGCGTTGGCGATTTTACCGTCTTCAATATGTACCTTTTCCGGCTGATCTGGCCGTTGATTGCCCTCGGTTACGTAGTGAATCTGTACCAGCGAGGCACAGCCAGCCTGAAACGGATGAATGCGATTTTCGCGATCAAACCCACAATTAAAGATATTGACGGCGTGAAAACGCAGCCGCCCATCAACGGTGAGATCGAGTTTCGCAATTTGACGTTTGCTTACCACGCTGCCGTTGAGCCGGTGCTGAAAGAGATCAACCTCACGATTCCGGCAGGACACACGGTGGCCTTTGTGGGACGGACCGGCAGCGGCAAGTCCACGCTCGTAAACCTGATGCCGCGCCTCCAGGAGGCGCCCGCGGGAACTGTGCTGCTGGACGGCATTCCCCTGCACGACTATCCGTTGGCCCAACTAAGGCGGAGCATTGGCTACGTACCGCAGGAGACCTTTCTGTTCAGCGACTCGCTCGCCGACAACATTGCTTTTGGAGTCGAGAACCTTGAGCGCGCCGAGGTTGAATGGGCGGCCGAGATCGCCGGGCTCTCAGAAGATGTTCGTGCGTTCCCCGATGGTTTTGACACGATGGTCGGCGAGCGCGGCATAACTCTTTCAGGCGGACAGAAACAACGAACGGCGATTGCCCGAGCGGTGGCGCGGGCGCCGAGGATTCTGATCCTCGATGATGCTTTGTCTTCGGTGGATACCTATACCGAGGAGAAGATCCTCGCGCAACTGCGCGGCGTGATGCGCGATCGGACCAGCTTGATTGTGTCGCATCGCGTTTCCACTGTGCGCGATGCAGATCTGATCTGTGTACTGGACGACGGCCGGATCATCGAACGCGGGACACACGAGGAGTTGCTCGCTTTGGGTGGTGAGTACGCCGACCTTTATGAGCGGCAGCTTTTAGAAGAGGAGTTGGCCGCCAGCTAGCAGGTCCGACGAACTTTAGTTTGTCGCTGTTCGTCCGACCAGGACCTTGGCGGAACGCGAATGCTTCCGGACAGCACAACGACAAACTGAAGTTTGTCGGACTGCTTCGGAGATCATCATGCAACCAATGAATCAGTACGAACTGCAGGCAAAGGTTGATGGGAGATTGAAGGTCATCCGCATAATGTGGCTTGGCTTATTTATTAGCGTTGGCCTTTATTACCTGTTGACGGTGCTGACAGGCAAGCCAAAGGATGTCACCCCAAATGCGACTCTCTCCATCGCGCTCACCGCGGCGGCTATGATGCTCGTCGCTATTTCTATTCCAATCAAATGGAAGTATTTGACTCAATCGGTCGATCAGCAGCGGACCGATCTGGTCAACACGGGGTACATTGTGGCACTTGCCCTATGCGAGGCCGCCGCGTTGTTCGCCCTGCTCGATCACTTCCTTACCGGTGACCGTTACTACTTTGTCCTGTTCATCATCGCCGGCTGCGGATATTCATTTCACTTTCCGCGCCGGCAACATCTGCTCGACGCATGTTTCAAGGGACCGATGTTTTAAGAAAGGCATTCTCAACTCCAGGCAATGGCAACCGCAGTCAAACAGTTTCACGAAGAAGAGGCGATCGGCAAGACCTATGACTGGCAAATTGCCCGCCGCCTGCTGCGTTATTTGAAGCCTTATCTGCGCAGCCTGATTCCGGCGCTGGTGCTTACCCTCGTGCTCAACCTGCTCGGAATTCTGCAGCCGAAATTCATTCAGTACGCCATCGACTGGTACATCATTCCGAAGAAGACGGAAGGGTTACTGCTGCTGGTCGGGCTCTTTTTTGGAGTCCAGTTTCTGCGTTTCATTTTCGCCTATGTGCAGACGATCTTCATCAATACTGTCGGCCAGTATGTGATGTTCGATCTGCGGCGGCAGCTTTACGAAAAGCTGCAACGCCAGGAAGTGGCCTACTATGATCGCAATCCGGTCGGCCGCATCATGACGCGTCTCACTTCCGATGTTGATGCCTTGAACGAGTTGTTTACATCGGGTGTTACCGACGTGCTGGGCGACTTGGTGATGATCGTCGCGATCATCACGGTGATGATGTGGATGGATGTCCGGTTGACGTTCGTAACGCTGCTGACGATTCCCATGCTTTGGGCGGCCACGACCTGGTTTCGCAAAGGAGCCCGGCGCGGCTATGACATGGTCAGGACGCGTGTCGCGCGCATTAATGCGTTTCTGCAGGAGCACTTTGCCGGCGCGCAAACCGTGCAAATCTTCAATGCTGAGGCGAAGTCGCTGCGTCGCTTTGCCGGCATCAACGACGACCTGCGCAAGGCTAACATCGACACGATCTTTTACTACGCGGTCTTTTTTCCGCTCGTAGATTTCATCGGCTCGGTCGGCATTGCTTTCATTGTCTGGTTTGGCGGCTATCGCGTCATGCAAAACTCTCCGGCACACACGGTGCTGACCTTCGGCGGACTGGTCGCGTTCATCCAGTATTCGGGTTTCCTGTTTCAGCCCATTCGCGACATCTCAGACAAATACAATGTCTTGCAAGGCGCGGTCGTCGCTTCTCATCGCATCTTCAGGACCCTTGACTTGCCGATTGCCATTACCAGTCCCGAGCATCCTCTGAAGACTGGTCGCGCGCGCGGGCACATCGAATTCCGAAACGTGTCGTTTGCTTACAAGGACGTTGACTGGGTGCTCAAGGACGTGTCGTTTGCAGTTCAACCGGGGCAATCGGTTGCGTTTGTGGGCCACACCGGTTCCGGTAAGACAACCATCACGAATTTGTTGATGCGGTTTTACGACGTGCAGCAGGGACAGATTCTGCTGGATGGCGTGGACTTGCGCGATTGGGATCTACAATCGCTGCGCGAGAATTTCGCGGTCGTATTACAGGACGTTTTTCTTTTCAGCGGTTCAGTTGCAAGCAATATCCGTTTGGGTCGCAAGGAAATAATCGACGAACGGGTTGAGTGGGCAGCCCGAGAGGTTCACGCGGACAAGTTCATTCAGCGGCTCGCCGAGGGCTATCAGACCGAGGTGAAGGAACGCGGCGCCGGGCTCTCAGTGGGACAGAAGCAACTGATCTCTTTTGCCCGTGCGCTCGCCTTTGATCCGGCTTTGCTGATTCTCGATGAAGCCACCAGCTCGATTGACACCGAGACAGAACAACTCATTCAACAGGCTATCGACCGGGTAATGCGCGATCGCACGTCCATCGTGGTGGCCCACCGCTTGTCGACAATTCAGCGCGCCGATCAGATTATCGTGCTGCATCATGGCGAGATTCGCGAGCAGGGGACGCACCAGGAACTGCTGGCCGTGCGCGGCCTCTACTGGAAGCTCTACAAACTGCAGTATTCTGACGTCTCGCGTCCAACGGCCGTGGAAGAAATCGAAGAGAAACGACCCATGGCTCCGGTTCCAAGCAGCCTGCGCTTTGGCGAGTGATTGCTTCCCTCGTGAGATCGCCGACTCCCGGCGAAACTCCAGAGATGGCGGACTCCCCAAGATCTTGATCGGGCGAAAGGCTAGAGCCTTAAAATACGCCAGTCTCGAAGCGCCAAGAGAGGATTTGGACACACCTTAGAGATCCCGATGACTAGCTATAAAACATGGTTCGCTGCGGTCTTTGCACTGTTGGTCCTGATTTCAGAGATTTGCGCAGTAGCGCCGGGCGCCAGTAGAACCGCAACAAGAGCGCTCCACTTAGGCTCGAATGGGCAAGGTTCGGCGAACTCGCCGTCTCAGCGAGCGGGCGTCACGCTGACGGCGGAGGACATGACGTTAATTGCTGCGGATCAGCCGCCCGAAATCCGGACTCGCCTCTCGGAAAACGAGGAGGCCCGCAAAGACTTCGCCAAAAACGTTCGTGAGCTGCTGGCGGTGGCAGAAGCAGCGCAGGCCAGCGGCGTGGCTGACCGGCCCGTTGTGCAACGACAGTTGGATCTCATGCGTTCGGTCGTGATCGCTGAAAACTATTTCAAGTCGCTACGGCCGAAGCAGGCGGGATCAGCGACGCCGAATATCTCGGAAACGGAGATCGCAGAATTCTTCAAAGATGCCGCAAACCAGCAAAGGTTCGATCAGTTCATCAAAGACGCACAGGCGCAAAATCTTGAGGTGGCAAGCCAAAGCATCCCGCCGGACCAGCTCAAACAGGTGAAAGAGCAATTGGGGCAAGTGTTGCTCGGTGCGCAAAGAGGCCTCCAGACCGGTCTTGATCAGAAACGGGAAGTGCAATTGCAGATTCTGATGGAGCAGTCCCAGGTACTTGCGCGCAAATATGCACAAGAAGAGCTACAGGAAAAGACGAAGGCGACCGAGCAAGAGATTGATGGCTACATTGAGCAGCATCCGGAGCTCGACGTAAGGCAATTAAGATCCAAGGCCGATGGAGTCCTGAAGCGCGCGCGTGCCGGCGAAGATTTCGCAGTGCTGGCCAGGGAATTCTCAAGCGATCCCGGAAGCAATGAGAAAGGAGGGGACCTCGGCTGGTTTAGATTGGGAGAGATGGTTCCGGAATTCGAGAAGGCTGCCTTTGCGCTCCATCCTGGCCAAATCAGCGAAGTCATCGAGTCCAAGTTCGGCTTTCACATCATTAAGCTCGAAGCGAGTCGCCTGCGAAGGAGTGGCGGCAAGCTGAAAAGAGAATTACATGCGCGGCATATCCTGATCTCGTGGGACCCGAAGGCAGGCTCAAAATCTCCGCGCGAGCAAGCGCGAGAGGCAATCGAACACGAACGACAGACACAGTTGATCGATGAAATCGTCAGCCATTCTCACGTCACGGTAGCGAGCGATTTTCACGTGGACCCTCCGCCCCCAGACTCCTCGCCGAACTCGCCGCCTGGACCTTAGTTCAACTCGGGAAATCTGGATGCCAATAAGTCTGTGATAGAATTCCAGGCCCTGGGTTAACCAAATGAACCTGAGTGAACGCATCACAATAGATCCTGAGATTTGCCATGGAAAACCCACAATTCGTGGGTTGCGTTACCCTGTCGAAGTGATTCTGGAGGTACTAAGCTCGGGAATGACTAACGACGAGCTCCTGGCTGACTACCAGGATCTCGAACGTGAAGATATCCTCGCGGCGCTCGATTTCGCCGGGCGACTCAGTCAGGTAAAACGTATCGAGCCTGTGTTGTCATGAAATTCCTCGTTGACGCGCAGCTCCCGCGGCGACTGGTTGCTCAATCACAAGAAGCAGGGGTCGAAGCCGTGCACACACTTGATCTTCCTGATGGCAACCGAACTTCAGATCAGGAAGTCAACTGATCTTCCACTTGTGATCTCCCCAACATTCGTGCCGCTCACCAACGTCAGGCGAGCCTGGAATCGGCGTAGTCAAGAGCAAAGAGAATGTCACCGTTGCTGTATCTGGGTCTCGGCTTTTTGCTTGCTGTCTCTGCGTCCGTTACGAATTCGCACAAAACGACGTGCGTTCTGTCAAGACTGTCCCCGCTAAGCGCAGCGGCCCAGTTTGAATTCTCGGCGCGTCCTCAGCGTTCTCTGTGCCTCGGCGGTGAGTGGTTGCGGTGCTTTTCTCCATCGCGGAGACGCCGAGTACGCGGAGTTCACGCAGAGAAAAACCAAACTGAGCCACTACCCCCGCAAAGGGCAAGCGCAGATTCTTCCAATCAGGTTGAGGATTTATCCAAAGGTCAGATCACTGAGCGAGTGGTTTGCGTCGCCAATGCCGCGCAGAGCTACGCGTTGTATCTCCCCTCGAATTACACCCCTACGCGTCAGTGGCCGATCCTTTACGCGTTCGACCCCGGAGCGCGCGGCAAAGTACCCGTAGAACGCTTCAAAGACGCTGCGGAAAAGTATGGATGGATCGTGGCCGGCTCGAACAACTCGCGCAACGGATCTATGCAAGGCTCACTGGACGCCTGGAAGGCAATCTGGGAAGACACACACGAACGATTTGCCGTCGATCAATCCCGGGTCTACCTAACAGGATTCTCAGGCGGGGCGCGGACGGCAGTCTATTTCGCGAATCTCTGCAAGGACTGTATCACCGGTGTGATTGCCTGTGGCGCCGGCTTTCCTGCCGGATTGACTCCGGCGCCGGCGATGCACTTCGTCTTCTTTGGTGCGGTCGGCGTCGACGATTTCAATTTCGCTGAGCTAAGGACTCTCGACGACAGTTTGTTGAAAACGGGAATCGCGCACGAGGTGCGCGTGTTTGCCGGACGTCACGAATGGGCTCCTCAAGCGGTTGCGACTGAGGCAGTCGAATGGATGGAGTTGCAGGCGATGAAAGCGGGCAAGCGCCAGCGAGACGAGAAACTGATTAGTGAACTGTGGCAGCAGTACATCGCATCGGGAACTGCGCTCGAATCTGAGCACAAACCATACGAGGCTTACCAGCTTTTTGCGGGATTAATCGACAGCTTCAAGGGTCTTCACGAAACCCGCGAAGCGGAAAAGCTTGCGGGCCGTTTGCGCGATAATCGCGCCGTAAAGGATGCGCTGCGTGACGAGCGGCAACAGATCTCGAGCGAGCGAGATAGCGAGCGCGAGATCTATACCTTGATAGCCGCGAGCACTGGTGAAGAGTCCTTTGACTCGGGCGTGCGCTTGCGCACCGTCTTGATGGAGCTGCAAAAGTCCGCCCAAGCCGACAGCGATATTGGCCCAAGAAGAGTGGCTCGACGTGTATTGGAAGGGCTGTATGTAGGGTTCATCGAACAAGGCAATCTTCTGCAGGCACAAAAGAATTACGTGCAGGCGGCAACGAAGTTTGAGCTGTCAGCTCAGGTTCTTCCTGACAGACCGGGCGCCTTCTTCTATCTGGCGCAGGCTTACGCTCTCAGCGGCAACCGGAAGCAATCTTTGCAGGCCCTGAAGAATGCAATCAACAAGGGCTTTTCGGATCGCGCGGCGATCACAGACAACAAGGCGTTCGAATCACTCCGCAACGAGCCTCAATACCTACAGATCATTCAGAGCCTGAAGGACGCACACTGAGATGGAGAAACGCAGCAGGCGGTCGAACAGGTCAGTACCGCCTGCGGTAGCGGGCGGGTCCTCTGGCACAGTATCACCCACGCGCTACCGCAGGTGGTAGTGACCAGTGAGGCCTCGAATGGCGCGCTTACGGTTTGGGTGGAGCAGTCGAAGGCGCCGCGGGCTTATTGAACGAAGCGTCATCAACCGGAGCATTGATTTTGATCTCAGTGAATTTGCGTGTGCCATTCGAAAAATTGTCAACGCCGCCAGTCTTGAGCGTAAACGGAATTTTCACGCCATCAACGTCACGATAGTCTTCATAATCAAATTGTTCCGGGATCACTCCGATCGGAGTCTGGGTGTAAGAAATACGGCGCAGCAACAAACCCGTCTCAGCGTCAAAGTACAGACGCTCGCGTTTGCCGCCCTGGGCCGCACCGGTAATGACGTTCACGTCTTTGCCGTCGAGCTTCTCTTTGCGCAGACTCATTCTGGTGAACTGCTCTTTCAGCTTGAAGTCCCGGAACAGCGTGAAGCCCGATTTCACTTCCGCCAGTTGCGGCGCCGCGAGATCGTTTACGCCGTGCGGGGTTTTCTCCCAGCCCGCACTGCCGTTATATCCGCGTTCCATTTGGCCCTGCGGTGAGACAAGGGTCACATGGACCTTGTCGGGCGCGCTTTGGTCGATCTCCAGATTCATCGAATTCCCACCCGTCGTGTAAGTGCCCTTCATCACGCGCGTTTTCAACTTGTCGATTGCCGCTTGACCGCCAATCGCGGCGACGTACTTGTTCAGCACATCATCCGCAGTGGGTTGCGAAGTTGCGGCCTGACCCGCGCCGGCGCCCGGAGCACCGGCTGCGCCACGGCCCGGGCGCGGCGCTGGTTCCGGCAGCGGCAGCACCAGCACACTGACGGGATTCGTGCGACCGGCGTGGCAGGTAAAGCAGCTAACTTCGGTCCTGCCGTCGAAGGTTGTCTTGTTGACGCTCAGCGTCATGGTGATCATTTCGCGTGCGGTCTTCTTCTCGGGTTTGTCGTCGGAGGCAAAGTCCCATTGGCCGGCGTTATTGACGTGGCAAAAGGTGCAACGCACTCCCAACGAGGCGGCCATCAAGTTCATCATGGGGATCAATTGCGAGTCGGGGAAGTCTTTGAGAACGTGAATGTTCTTGCGAGCTTCACCGATTGTCTTTTCGGCCGGAGCTGGTTGGATTAAGCGCTGCCCAGACCGCCGCACGACACTCTCGCGGCTGGCTGATTTCCAAGCCGGATTTGACGAGGCGAAAAGAACAGTCGGCTGCTTTACGGTTGAGGCCGTGGTCGTGCTTATCTCTAAGCCAACCACGATCAGTGACAAGAGCCCGAGACCGAGACAAATTGCAAACAAGCGACGTGTGATACTCATGCAGGCTGAACCTTCCTTTGGCAAGAATGCACATCTCGAGAAGATCGAGAGTGAAAGATTTCTGAATACGTATTGATGAAAACCCGCGCAGACTGAAACGAACGCAATTGATTCTGCCAGCACTCTTTTGTTTACACAAATCTGGCGGCTCCGCAGTCGATCTCTACATGAAAAGTCAGTACCACCTGCGGTAGCTGGTGGGTAATCGGCACAGCAGCGCACCCGCCCGCTACCGCAGGCGGTACTGACCTGTTGTGTTGTGCGATATCAGAACCTCGGGCTGCTATATCAGAACCTCGGGCTGCAGCTTCTGAATCAATGACTTTAACGCAAAGGACGCAAAGGAGAACCGCAAAGGGGCGCAAAGTAACAACCCTTTGCGTTCATTGCGAAGAACCTTTGCGTACTTTGCGTTTCAATTTCTAGATCCGCCAGCACTCAATTGAGTTTTCACGCAGTCTCTGAAAGGCCGGGCTGAATTCATACCGACGCTACGCGCCGAAGACACTTGATCAGAGGTTCCTTCACTAAAAGCGGCGGGAGTGTCGCCGTTGTGCGGGCGGGAGTGTTACCGCTTTGCTGGTGGTGGTGCGGGGGTAACGCGCGACTTCATCGGAATCAGAGATTCAACTGAACGATAGATCTGCAGGTAAACCTGGGTCTCGCGCGGGATCAGTGTGCGCCAGGCTGTGCCCCCGCGTCTGATGTAGAGCGGCAGCTTCGCGGCGTTTGAATTGTAACCGGCCGCCAGCAGTTCCGTCGGCGTGGCCAGCTTCGCGTCGAGCGCGTACTGGATATCTTCTTTGGCGGCGAGGTCATTCCAAGTGTCCTGCATGTAGAGCAGCATGGCCTGCAAGGCGTTCGCGTGGTTGCGCATCCCTGTGACAAAGTCAGGAATCAGGCCGACGCCCGGGTGCCGCTGGCGTTCGAGATTGTAGGCCCAGGGAATCATCTGGACCATGCCGCCCGCGCCCGCCGAACTCACTGAGTAACGATAGGTGTCCAGCTCGTTCAGCGAATACAGCGCATAGATCTCTTCAAACAGAGTCTTGCGATTTTCGTTGCGAAAGCGTTCGTGATCGACGTGCTCAACCAGGCAAAGGTGCTCGGCTACGTCGACGATATTGGGCGAGATGACTGTGCCCTTTTCACGCAGACGTTTGGCCGCGAGGTCGATCATTGACCGCACGTAAGACTGGCCCGCTTTCACTACTTCAGTCGAAACCAGAACGGGATGGGCCGAGGTGTAATACGCCGTCTCGAGAAAGCGGCCGTTTCGTTCGATCGGATATTCGACTACCAGCGGCGTCAACGAATGGCCGGCGTTATCGATAACCGTCAGCGCGGTGTTAACGCCGTTGGCGCGCAACACGCGCAGAGTTACCGGAGTGCCGAGCGAAGTGGTAGTACTGAGTTCAGCGTTCTTTGTCAGAAACGTCTGCTTGGGAAGCGGCAAGAGATGAATGCGCGAACCGCTTCGATCGACCAGGGCCACCGTCACGACTGCGAGCGAAGGGCTGCCCAAAGACGTGGGTCGAGCCCGGGATTTCAAGAGGCGCTCAGCTTCAGAGATGCGCGCTTTGATTGCCGCTGCCGTTAGTTGACGCGAAGCCGGAGAGACCTTTTCGGCAGGCACTGCAGTGAGCGTATCAGCCGCTGAGTCGTCCGAGTTCGATGGCACGACGGAACGCGCCCGCGTGTCCGATGGCGCTGCAGAAGCCTGCACTTGCGCTGGGACGGGGCTGCTTAGAAATAGGGAGACGGAAACTGCGATAAAGGCAAAAATCGTTTTCATTCTTTAACTACAACTACAGGGGATATCCACCCGGGATGGCGGCTGACTTTAGATTCGCCGATGCTTCACGAATGTGTCAACTGTTATTTTGACGTTATTTTTGAGAACAGACTTGATTGCGAACACTATTGCTACGAATCGCACAAAATTTGGAGTGCGGCGGCAGCGACGCCGCACTCCAAAACGGTAGTTCTTTAGCGACCTGCTCGACATCGCTACAGAATGATTCTGTTGGTAAACTGCGTCGATTCAATACAAAACGGGTGATGGTGCAATTTCGTGTTGCTGATTTCTAAGAGCCCTCCCTTACGGTCGGGCTTCTGCTTGCTCTGCGATCCCAAGCAGAAGCCCGCGCCTTAGCAAGGGCCTTCTTTTGGCGAGCACGGACTTCTGCGGAAAGCAACAATCTACGAATCACTAGTTAGACTAATATCAATACAGAATTACCCCACTACGCAAAAGCGAGGTGAAATGACAAGGTACGAACGGCGGCATGAAAAACTCGCACCGGTTCCGGTTTTCATCAAGAGACTGGCGGCGGCAATCGGTATTGCAGTCCTGTTGATAATCTGCGTTCTGTTTGCCGGAATTTCAGGGTATCACTGGCTGGCAGGGCTCAATTGGGTCGATTCCCTGCTGGAAGCGTCGATGATCCTGGGAGGTATGGGACCCATAAATCAGCTTTCGAGCACTCCGTCGAAGGTCTTTGCCTCAGTCTATGCGCTCTTCAGCGGACTGTTCTTCATCGGCATAATGGGCATCGTGCTCGGTCCGGTGGTGCACCGCATGCTGCACAAGTTTCATTTGGATGAAAAGGATTTGAAGAAGACCAAGTGAGTGGTGAAACGGCTGTGGATGACAGGCGGGATTCGTTCCGTAATCAATGCTTGCTCCCCCCTTGCTCGTCTATTTTTTGCAAGCATCAACGATACGTTACTGATCCCGCCTTCACGTCATCCGTCTGGGGAGACTGCGCCACCCCTACGCGCATGGCGCCCCAGCAACTCGGGCCGAGCGGCTCCTGCGCCAGTTCCGGCTAGGGCACGATGGAAACGATCCCCTCCCCGCGCCGGTGGAAACCATCACGGAAACGCGCGTCGAATCGCTCCAGTAGTTGATCGGCTTTCACCCGCTGCTCTGGAGTCAGGACTTCGTTGTAGATTCTCGCTTTCACGCGTTCCTTCTCGACAATCATCTCGGTCATTGTCTGCGCCTGCCGAGCGGCGAGCGTGCGCACTTGCGCTTCATCGAATTTTCCGCTTGTGGTTGACTCACGCAGTTGTTGACGATTCCTGGCCGCGTCAGCGAACAGCGGAGCGACCCTGCTGTGTTCGGCCTCCAAAATGGCTTTCACTTGCGTCTGTTGCGCGTCCGTTAGATCAAGACGGCGCGTCATCCGGCCGACAAGCCGATCGATGATTGGACCATTGACGCGTTTGTGTCTGACTACAGCAAAGACCGTGGTCCCCAGTACCATGGTTACCAGACTGATCATGATCAAATAGCGTTTCTTCATCTGGGTTACTCCCTGGCTGCATTAGCGTGCTGAGTAGAAGCTAGCCTGGCAACCGAATGCGCCAATAACACCGAGCCAACCAAAGCGATCAGCGCGGCGACGTTTGTTAACGCCTGTGCCTGGACCAGCAGCTGCCAAACTGCAAGCTTCAAGTTATTCATAATTCGTTGGTCTCGGGCGGCTCTAGAAACTAAAGCGCACGGACGCCTCAACTTTGCGGTTGCATGCACCCTGACAGGCGCCACCACCGCCGCCAAAGCCGCCAAAGTTACCGGCCGTTGCGGTTGACATACCGAAGAACGATGAACTGAGATTGCCCGACGGACTGCCAAGATTTGAATGGTTCAGCAGGTTCTGAAAGTTTAGCGCCACGGTAAGGTTGTAGTGCTTTCCGCTTTCGCTGCCGCCGAAACCGCCGCCGCCTCCTCGTTCACCGCCACCCCCACGAGCGCCGCCCATACCACCCATGCCGCCCATGGGTATTGCTCCGCTGCGTTGCCCTCCGCCTGCCTGGCCTCCCTGGCCCCCGCGACGAGCGCCCTGACCATTGGTCGGCGCTGTTTCCTTGCCGAACCCAAACGTCTTGCTGATGCGCAGATTCGTAGTAAGTGATCCGGGTCCGGTGCCAAGGTTACGGGGAATGATCTGCTCGCCCAAGGTCGGATTAGGATCGAACGTACCCCAGCGGGTGACCACAACACCGGGTTTGGATAGATCTGTCGCAAACGCCGGGCGTTCGGTAAAAAGAGTGTCTCCGTTCAGATCGCGTCCAATGATTATGTTGAAGGGCCTGCCCGAAGTAACGATCACGAAGGGATTCAGGCTTATGCCCCAGGGTGCGCGGAAGTTGCCGAACAAAACAAATCGATGACGGATATCCAGTGACGACCGGCCGTACTCTGTACTCAGATCGTAGGAATCCGCTGGAAAACTTCCGGTTCCATCCGTGTCACTGTTGGCCCGGCCCAGAACGTAGAAGGCGTTTAGACTAGAGCTTCGAGTCAGGGTCGCACTGACGTTCACAATGAACTGATTCTGATTGAACCGGCCGCTCGACTCATACTCGAACACGTTATTAATCGTTCCCAGCGGTCGCATCGTGCTCGGCGTTAACCGCGGATCTCCGGGCAACGGAGCGTTGATGGCTCGCGTCCGCAGCAAGTGAAGCGTACGAGCGTTGATGTAACTAGCCGCTAATTTGAGCTTTGGAGTCAACTGGTGCTCAAGGCTGATCACAGATTGCGTTGTGTAAGGCGAGCGGATGTTTCCTGCCAGTTGATAAATGCTTACCGGCGTAGCAAAGGCTTGCAGAACCCCTATCGAAGCCGCGGCCGGTATCGCGGGCTCAGCTTGATTAAAGGCATCGAGGGGCGACGAAGGAAAGGCATTCAGTGGCGGCCCGACGTAGATACCATTCCGATCGAACAAGGATGCCTGGCTAACGATAAATTGTTTCTCGCTAACCCCATTCAGGCGCGCGGCCGTAAGCGTTAAGTTTTCACCAACGCGATCGTAAAAGATGCCAAATCCGCCACGAACAACCGTCTTTGACTGCTTTCCTCCCACGGCTCCCGGCGCCCAGGCAAATCCCAGTCGCGGCGCAAAGTTTAGATTGCTGCTGATGTTGTCCTGATTCTCATAACGCAACCCGAGGTTGACCGTCAGGTTGGGCCGGAGTTTCCAATCGTCTTGAACATAGCCGCCAAAATCGAACTGCGATACCACAGCGTCGGGATTACCACTGGCGAGTGATAGTTGAGTCGGACCGCCACCGCGTTTTCGTAACTCGGCGCCGGTGAACCCTAATTTCAGAAGCCGCTCGGTTAGTTGGTAGCGTTCAATACTGGTCAGTGGTGTGAGCACGGGCACCGGCTGTCCCGCCGCATTAGTGACAATATTATTATTGGCATCAAGCTGCGGTACCAGACCACCGGAAAAAACCCAGGTACCGCCAAAGTTCGCCGGCGAGAGGTCGTCGATGTGTACATGACGCAATCGCCCGCCAAACTTCAACGCATGATTCCCCAGCACTACTGAAGTGTTGTTCGCTAACTCAATATGGTTTTGAGTGTTGGTCGCCAGGCCGACCTGTGGGCCGCCTCCAATGAAACCGTCCTGAACGTTGATCGTGGGAATACTATTATTCGCGTTGCTGTTTGAAACTTCGTGCTCAATTTGCAGACGGGTTTCGTTGACAATCTTTTTGTTGATGACGGCAGTTTCAGTCAACTGTACATTCTGTTCGCTGTTGGTGACGTCGTAGGCGCGCGAATCCAACTGGAAGCCGCCGACACCGCCGATGCCGCTGGAATGCGAGTACCGGTAGCGGGCAACCAACGTATTGTTCGGATTAATTTGGTAGTCCAGCCGCGGGCTGAAGTTCACGCGCCGGCTCGGAGTTGGAAACGATTCTCTAATCCCCAGGAAATTTGAATTGGCATCGAGGATCGTCGCGTTGATTAAGGCAATGTCGTCGATGTCGCGTTTTTCAAAGTCGATGAAGAACGAGGATTTCTTTTTCGAGATTGGACCACTGAGGTTGCCGCCGTATTGTCGCGACTGATAAGCGGGACGGTCCGGAGCAAATGGATTACGTGAATTCAGATTGTTGTCGTTGAAGCTAAATGATGCTGAGCCGCGAAACTTGTCCGTGCCCGGCCGGGTAAGGATCTCGATGCGGCCAAAGCCCATCCGATCATACTCGGCAGAGAAGGGATTAGAGTTGATCCGAATCTCGCGAATGGACGCCTTGGGCGGCAAACGGCCGCCAGTAAATCCATCGATAAATATTTGTCCGCCGTTTGGGCCCGCCGATGGGCCGGCCAGGGCCTGCAACGCTGCTTCGAGATCGTCCGGATCGTCAGGCAATGCCTCGATATCGCCACCCTTCAAAATAACGGCTCCAGTATTGTTTTCCGGCTCGGTGCTTAGTCCTGCGTTGTCGCTGTTGACTGTGACTTTTTGCTGCTCGATCGTCACCTTCAGAGTAACGTTCACCGGCTCGCCGCGGCCCGAAGCAACATCTACATCCGGACTTTCAAAAGGTGCAAATCCGCTCGCGTTTACCCGCAAAGTGTACTTACCCGGCGCCAGCCCGCCGATCACATAATTTCCATCCTGATTCGTAGTCGCTGTCTTCTGAGCGCCCGTCGCATCCACCAAAACCACACTGGCGCCTACAATGACGCCACCCAGTTCGTCTGACACCTGTCCTCGCAACGTTCCGGTGGCCCGTTGGCCGAAGGCCGTGCAAGCGCAAAGCGCGACGACCAGTAACAATTTACCCATCCTCAGGGAGTCTCCTCTGCCTTTACTTTTCCGCGAATGTTTTCGGATGCGCGCGACGAACAGAATTGCCCGAACGCCTCGACCCAATGAGACGGGATTGTAACCAGAAAAGGCGTAAATAGTCTGTCAAAGGATTGTAAAGTTTTGTCAGGGTGCCAAGTGCAGTGTTGACACTTCTTTACAGCAACCAGCAGGCGCTTGAGGTAGAATGCGCGCTGACTATGGAAAGAGTGCTCGTTATCGACGACGATGTTGGCTTGTGCGAGTTGGTCAAGGAATACCTCGGGCCCGAAGGCTACGACGTCGAAGCCACACACAACGGCGAGCGAGGTATCGCTCGCGCCATGGCTGATGAACACGCGTTGGTAATTCTCGACGTCATGCTGCCCGGCATCAATGGCTTCGACGTGCTGCGCCGGATTCGGTCGCGATCCCGAATTCCGGTGTTAATGCTCACCGCCCGCGGCGATGATGTCGATCGCATTGTAGGTCTGGAGATCGGCGCCGACGATTATCTGTCAAAGCCGTTCAATCCACGTGAGCTGGTGGCCCGCATCAGAGCCATTCTTCGTCGCACCCAACCAAGCGACTCACTTGCCGGCGGACGTGAAAACCTGCTGGTCGGCGATATCGAAATGGAAACAGCTACCCGTACGGTGCGGCGTGCCGGACAACCAGTAGAGCTGACTGTTGTCGAGTACGATCTGCTCGAAAAACTCTTGCGCAGCGCCGGCCAGATCGCCAAACGTGAAGACCTGGTCAAAGAGGTTCTTGGTCGCGAACTATCGCCTTTCGATCGCAGCATCGACATGCACGTGAGCAACCTGCGCAAGAAATTGGGCCATCAACTAAACGGACTGGAAAGGATCAAAACAATTCGCGGCGTCGGCTACATCTACGCTGCCTCGACCACAAACTAGTGAGGTGTCTCTAAAGTTCGCGTAACAAATAGTGGTTCGGCTTTCAGTGCCAGAGGGACGAAATATTTATAGATCCGAGATCAGGAAGAACTCTGAAGCTCCGGAGGAGCTGCATAAATTGTTCCGAGAAAGGCATATTTCGCTCCTCTGGAGCTGAGATGGTTCGGTTCGAATTCTGCTTCTATAAATATTCCGCCCCTCTGGGACTGAAAGCAGGCAGTAGTGCCCTAATTTGAAATCAATTCTTCGTTTAGAGGCGGGCGTTGCCCGCCGGCCCAAGGTTAATCAAAGTGAATTCATTTCTTTTGACAGGCACCGGCGGGCAACGCCCACCTCTAAACGGAAATTAGGTCACTACCAAGCAGGCGCCAAGCTTGACGGATTCATTTTTAGGAGAACTTTGGAAACAGGGCACTAGCTAGAGAGGTCACGTGCCCAGATCCTAACTACAATACGCCCGTGATTGACTGATTATGCGCAGTTTGTTTGTCAAAATATTTGTCTGGTTCTGGCTCGGCATGCTGGTCGTAAACGTGGCGTTGTTCTTCGCCTTCGCTCTGATCAGGCCCACTCCTTCGAACCGGCCGTGGCGCGATCTCAGTCTGATGGGCTCAAGCGCGCAGAAGGCGGCTGAGACCTATGACCGTGAAGGACAACCGGCACTTGCCGAGTACTTGGACGAGTTCGAAAAAAGTAACGGGATTGAATCGATTCTCCTGAACGATAAGGCAACTGAGTTGTCGGGACGGCCAATACCGCAGGGATGGCAAGACCTGGGCTGGCGCGATACTGCCGGCCGAACGATCAAGACAGGAATTACGCAATTCAGCGTTTCCAGCACCTCGCTGCTGGTGGCCCAGCAAATCACCACGCCCCAGGGACACAAGTACTTTTACGTATCACGCCTTCCCCGCGTGCCCTTGGTTTTCAATTGGCGGGCGCTCGCTCTGCGACTGATCGTGGTGTCGCTGATCGGGGGTTTGCTCTGCTGGGGATTGGCCCGTTACCTGACCACACCCATTAGGAAGCTGCGCGGCACGACCCATGAATTTGCAGACGGCAATCTGGCGGCGCGGGTCAGCTCGCGACTGGTCAAGCGGCATGATGAGATTGGTCAGTTGGGACGCGACTTTAATCAAATGGCCGAGCGGATTGAGTCGATGGTAGCGGCACAGCATCGATTGCTGGGCGATATTTCTCACGAGTTGCGCTCGCCTCTGGCGCGCATGAATGTGGCGCTTGAGCTGGCCCGCAATCGCGCCGGATCTGAAGCTCGCGGAGCCCTCGATCGAATTGAGCGTGAATCAGAAACGCTAAACGAAATGATTGGCCACCTGCTTACGTTGACTCGGCTGGAGAGCGGTACACGGGGCCTGCAGCAAACAGATGTCGATCTCGCACACCTGGTGCGCGAGGTTGCCGACGATGGTGACTTTGAGGCGCAAAGCCGGAACCGCTCAGTGCAGATCGTCGCCTGCGATGAGTGTTCGACGATCGGCACTGAAGAATTGCTCCGCAGCGCCATTGAGAACGTGGTCCGCAACGCCGTGCGCTACACCGCGGAAGGGACTCAGGTCGAGGTCGCCCTCCGCGCTGCTAACGGCGCCGGGGCGCATGGCGCGGTGATCACCGTGCGTGATCATGGCGACGGCGTGCCCGATGAAGCGATGGAAAAAATCTTTCGACCCTTCTATCGCACTGAAGACGCACGCGACCGCGAATCCGGCGGCAGTGGCTTGGGTCTGGCGATCACCTCGCGCGCGGTGCGTCTCCACGGCGGTACAGTAAACGCGGCCAACGCCAAGGGCGGCGGATTGGAAGTTACGATCAAGTTACCCCTTTCACACAACGGCCGTTAAAGGACTAGCGGCACCGCGGCAACCGGCGTTGGCGTAGACACTCGAAGGCTGCTGCGGTCACCGTCAAACTTGGACCTGCGTGCTTCCGTCCAGGAAGCTTTGCCCAGTGAACGAGTCTGCGATCACTGGGACCGCGGGCGTCCCGCCCGCCGCCGCAAACCGCAAACTCAATAATCGAGTTCGGTGTCTTTTCGGATCCCTTTCATGTGCCAACAGCGGGCGGGACGCCCGCGGTCCCAGTGAGCCGGCTCATTCCTGCGACGGTAAGGTGAGAGTGCTGCCGCATTGCGCGTTGGTGCGTGCCACTTGCGCGCCGAAGCGTTCCTGGTATGCTCAGCCAAAAAGTCTCCCTTGCGCCTTGCTCTTCCGGTCAAGATGTCCTGTCGATAATCTTGTGATATATTGCCGAATCTAACCCACACCTATATTCAAGAAGGATCTAAATCTAAATGTCTGGACACTCCAAGTGGCATAGTATTAAGCACAAAAAAGGCGCGCTCGATGCCAAGCGCGGCAAACTGTTTACCAAGTTCATTAAGGAAATCACCGTCGCCGCTCGTTCGGGCGGTGGAGACGTGGAAGGCAACGCCCGGCTGCGCAAGGCCATCTTCGACGCGAAGGCCGGTAACATGCCTAACGATACGATTGATCGCGCGGTCCGGCGCGGCACTGGTGAAGAAGAAGGCGTCAACTATGAAGAGATCACCTACGAAGGATACGGACCCGGAGGCGCGGCCCTGTTGATTGAATCAATGACCGACAATCGCAACCGCACCGTCGCAGAGATTCGCCATGCGTTCTCCAAGAATGGCGGCAACCTTGCGGCCGCCGGCGCCGTTGCCTGGATGTTTGAAAAGAAGGGCTACATCGTGGTCGACAAGACCGCAAAGTCAGAGGACGATTTGTTCGAGATTGTGACCGATGCGGGAGCCGAAGACCTGCGTGACGACGGGGACAATTTCGAAATCATCACTTCTCCCTCTGACTTTGACAGTGTTCTGGAGGCGGTCAAGAAATCGGGCGTCGAGCCGCAGGTGGCCGAGGTTGAGATGATGCCCAAAGAGTACAAGAAACTCGAAGGAGCCGGGGCCAAACAGATGTTGAAGCTAATGGAAGCTCTCGAGGATCACGACGACGTGCAGAAAGTGCACGCCAACTTTGATATCAGCGAAGCAGACATGGCCGCGGCCTGAGCAGACTGCTGAATAATGATCACGATCCACGAAATCACACGAAGCAGCACGAAGTCACACGAAAAGAATGCGGTTTTCTTAGTGTTATTTCGTGTTCGTTCGTGAGACTTCGTGGTTCATATTGATTCTTTGATCTATACACTTCGTTTTTCAGCAGCCGGCCAGCAAACTCACCACGTGGCTTTTCTTGAGCACCAGAGTTATCATTCGCCCAACAAACACGGGTTTCGCTGCTTTCCCACCCAGCGAACGAGACGGCCTCGGCGTGAGGTTCGTCGGCTTGTCCTCTCGGCTGGCTGTGCATAGAGGAGCGTCAGCATGACCAACGATGAGATTCAACGAACCATGGAATTCATTATTAAGCAGCAGGAGAGTTTTGCTGAGAATATGGGACTGGCCGATGAAAGACTGACTCGTCTCGAGCGAGCCTTTGTCGGTATCGTCGACATCGTCAATCAGACGGCGAAGGGACTGAAAGAGGTGGTCGAGCAGGTTAAGGCATTGACGGAGGCACAGGCCAGCGCAGACGACCGATTGAACATCTTCATCAATACCGTCGAACGTTACATCAGCAATGGACGAAACGGAGAATCTCGCGCTTAGCAGCACAGTCGTCCCCTCAAAATCTCATGCGTGTTTTAGGAATCGATCCAGGCAGTGAAACCACGGGCTGGGGCGTCGTCGAAGGTGATCGCCGGCGTTACACGTTGGTGGAATATGGTTCGATCAAAACCGCGGCCAGCGAAAAGTTTGCCACTCGCCTGATGCAGATTTGCGATGCTGTCGAAGGGATTATTGCGCGACTCAAGCCCGACAGTTGCGCGATCGAAGATGGTTTCCTCAAAACCAATGTGAAGGTCACGTTGAAGCTGGGCCAGGTGCGCGGCGTGACCATGCTGGCTGCGGCTCGAGCCGCTTTAGAGGTTCACGAATACGCACCGCGACTGATTAAGCAGACGGTAGTTGGCTACGGCAATGCGGAAAAACATCAGGTCCAGGAGATGGTCCGCATTCTGCTCTCACTGAAAAGCGCGCCTCAGCCGCACGACGCCGCCGACGCTCTGGCGGTGGCGATCTGTCACTTTCACCATGCTGGCCTCAAAGAGCGCATCCTGGCTAGCGATGCGCGCGTCAAGCTCTCGTCCTCTGTTGCGACCCACCGTCGCGCTTCGCGTTAGCCAGTCGGCTGCTCGCGCGAAGTCTGTTGTTAACCTTACCTTTCGAGGAGGCGAGGCCGTGAAAATCAATTCAATCAAGTCCAGTCTTACTTTGTCTGCATCGATAATGACCGTGCTGGTGTTCATGCAGGGCGCCAGCTTCGCGCAGAAGCATCACGTTCCGACCGGCGGCCGTCTGGCGATAGTTGTTGATGAGCATCTATCAGCCCTGCGCGCCGCTCCGAGTCCTTCCGCGAGGCTGATTGAGCGGCTCAGTCGCGGTCGCTTTGTGGCCATCATCGCCAGGAACTCGGGACCGGAAGGCCTGACGTTTTATCGCGTCAAGATCACCAGAAGGAGGAGCGGTTGGATTCAAAGCGATGCCTTGATTTCCTCTTCGCAAGCCGCGGACGACGATCGACTGATGCGCTTGATTCGTAGCTCAGAGGACTTTGAACTGATCGCTCGCGCCAGAATTTTTCTCGAAGCTTTTCCCAACTCGTCATTGCGGCCGACGGTGCTTTTGCTGTATGGCGATACGGCCGAAGCCTTGTCGGAAAAGCTTTCTCGCGAAGCCGGCCGCCGGTTGGACCAGAAAGAGATCGCCGCGAGTGGGGCGCCTGAGTTCAGCTACTTTCTAAACTACAACGCGCTCGATCGTTACAATCGACAGAATGCGCACTTCATTTTCTACCGGAACGCGAAGCAGTTTCACTATGATGGCGCGGTGTGGCGAGAGATCGTGCACCGTTATCCCAACAGCCCCGAAGCGGTCGAAGCTCGCAAACGGTTGGCGACGCTGGCGCCGTTTCTCAAGAACTGAACGGCTCAGCGGGCTTCGCTGACTTTGGAGTGCGGCGGCAAAGCGCAGCGTCGACGCCGCTTTGGATTGCTCTCAACTGAGAGCAAGCGAGATCCAAAGCGCCGTCGCCGCTGCGCTCTGCCGGCGCACTCCAAATTCGGCGTCCTGCTTCTGGCAGGGTTGGCTTGTCCGGGTTTCCGGGGTTTCATACACTTGGACCGTTCAAGACAACAGATCGAGGGGGGCCGTCACCTGTGACTACATCGACTCGGAAAGCAATCGCGATCCTGCTGGCATCAACGCTGCTGCTGCTCGGCATCGCCTGCAGGCAATCAGCGTCCTCGAAAGAGTGGGATGCTTACGTCGCTCAATTTCTGGATTCGTACTTCGCGGCGCATCCGGATGTCGCGGTCATCGCCGGACGCCACGAGTTCGACGGGAAACTCCCGGATTGGAGCGCCGCGGGCATCAAGCAGGAAATTCAGCGTCTACATTCCGAGCGCGATCGCGCAAACGCTTTCAAAGAGAGTTCACTCGATCAGCGACAGCGCTTCGAACGCAACTACCTCGTCGCTCGCGTGGATCAGGACCTGTTCTGGTTGGAATCCCTTGAGTGGCCCTTCCGGAATCCGAAGTTTTACGGCGACCCGCTCGACCCGAACGTCTACGTCTCGCGCCCGTACGCACCGCTTGGCGACCGCTTGCGCGCCTACACCAACTATGCGCGAGCTATCCCGGCCGTGGCCGCTCAGATTCAAAGCAACTTGCGCACGCCGCTGCCGCGCGTCTATATCGACATCGGTCACGTCACCTTCGGTGGTTTGGCGAGTTACTACGAAAAGGATGTGCCCATCGTCTTTGCTTCGATTAACGACGCCGAGGCAGTGGCGAATTTCCGCGTGGCCAACTCCGGCGCGATCAAGGCGATGCGCGACCTTGACGCATGGCTCAAGACACAGGAAGCGACAGCCACCGACAACTTTGCCATCGGCCCGGAAAAATTCAGCGAGATGCTGAAAGCCACCGAACGCGTCGATGTTCCGCTGGCCCAGGTGAAAGCGATCGCGCAAGGCGACTTGGATCGAAATCTGGGGGCGTTAAAAGATGCGTGCAACTCTTTTGCTGCCGGCCAGCCAATCGAAAAGTGCGTGGCGAAGGCTCAGGCAGACAAGCCGCAGGGCAGCGCTGTCGAAGCGGCGCGCCGGCAACTAAACGACTTGCGCAGCTTCATTGAAGCGAAGCAGGTCGTGACCATCCCCGGACCCGAACAGGCGAAGGTGGCGGAGTCTCCACCGTATCAGCGCTGGAACTTTGCCTACATCGATATTCCCGGGCCATATGAACGAAACCTGCCTTCTATCTATTACATCTCGCCTCCCGATCCGAAATGGCCGAAGGCAGAACAGGATGCCTATGTGCCCGGCAAGAATGTGTTGCTCTTCACTTCAGTGCACGAGGTTTGGCCGGGGCACTTTCTACAGTTCCTGCACGCGAACCGATCGCCTTCAAAGTTCGGTCAGGTGTTCGTCGGCTACGCTTTCTCCGAAGGCTGGGCGCATTACACCGAAGAAATGATGTGGGATTCGGGCCTGGGCAACGGTGATCCGGAGGCGCACATCGGCCAGTTGATCGAGGCGCTCTTGCGTAACGTTCGTTTCCTTTCCGCGATTGGGCTGCACACGGGCGGGATGACGGTCGCCGACTCGGAAAAGATGTTTCGCGAGCAGGCTTATCAGGATGCCGGCAACGCGCGGCAACAGGCGGCACGGGGCACCTTCGACCCCGCTTATCTCAACTACACGATGGGCAAGCTGATGATCCGAAAATTGCGTGAGGACTGGACAGCGTCACGCGGCGGAAAGCAGGCGTGGAAAGATTTTCATGATGAGTTTTTGAAGTTTGGCGGCCCGCCGATTCCGCTCGTGCGCCAGGCGATGCTGCCCGACGACAAGGGGTCGCTGTTCTAAAGAAGGCCAATCATGAGTAGGGCAACACGGCGGCGACGTAGACGACACATAAGGGTGAAAAAGCTCCCACGGGCTGGAATGAAGCGCGCGTGAAAAGGCTAATCTTCATTTACGACAAAGCGTTCTGAAGCCATCGCTCCGTCTATTGCTTCTGCCCCAACGGGGCTGCGTCCTCCAGCCCAGGGTTGCCGCGTCGGCTACCCTGGGAACGCTGAAGAAACCTTGAACCCAACCGCAAAGCGGTTGCGTCAGTTGCATCGAATGAACGCGCCAACGACGCAACCGCGTTGCGTTGAAGATTAATCTCACTCTTTTTTCCAGGGTAGCCGACACGAAGCGGCAACCCTGGGCTGGAGGGCGCAGCCCCGTTGGGGCAGTCCGAACGAAAAACCATTAGGCTCTTCACGTAATCGCTGAGGCCACGGTGTGAATGAGAATTCGGAATCCAACTGGATCACTGCGCCGAAGCTAATTCATCCTTCCTTGTTAATAAACTGCACGGAGCCTCGTTTAAT